>PVMS01141449.1_pt1 | contig 24117 bp, 22 predicted proteins | sample 1853461 | NCBI WGS metagenome assembly PVMS01 (sample SAMN08582032, study PRJNA380276) | Marine sediment metagenome, whole genome shotgun sequencing project. | isolation source: ocean sediment barecode stripped | collected 2017 | reverse complement strand
GGACGTCTGACTCTGACTCAGAAAGCCCTGGTTCGACCCCAGGATCCCCATCCTACATTTTAAGTGATTTCCCCTCTATAAATAGCTCAAAAATCATGAATCTGAGCCTCCCATTATCAACAGATTTGCAACTGCAGCTAACAACGTTCGAGATAAGAATGTTATTCTTTTAATAGCAATTCAACAATCCAAGCTATTCCACATTGATTTTAATAGAAGTAAATCAGAATATTCCCAATTTATTCTCGTATAATTAATAAATCAAATTCACGCGAGACAAGTTGAGGAAAAATACTGATATAGAGAAAATGGAATTTTCCGATACTGGAATTCAATTATTGCTAGCAGGATACTTCCCGAGGCAATATGGTAGCAATCAATAATTACTGGAACTGATAAGCACATGAATAGCTAGTGACTGAAATTTCAAGATACCAAAATAGGCGGACACAATAATGATGAAAACAGATTTTAGAAAAAAAACAGCTTTGCAGGTCTCAAGGTACTTCTTTTACTCCGGGGTCATTGAATCGATTTTTGCCCTCCTCTTTTTATTATTGATACCTGGGGATCCCAAAAACGCTTTGGTTTTTGGGCTATCGAGCTCCAGACTATTTTTGGCAACGGTCATGTCAATTATCATTCTTATACATATCTTGTTTTCCGTTCTAGCCCTTCGGAATTCTGCACGGCTTGAACGAGGCAATATCTGGGTTCAAAAGATGTTGGGCAAGTTTGGGGATCTACTACCGTGGACAGTTATCACCTTCGCGTTGGTCTTTTGCGGAGGGTTTTTGATCTATTTTAACTACCTGAATAACAACGATCTTGTTACACGAGCGGGAATTATTCTCAGGCTTTCTCCATTTGTCATTCTGGCTTTTACGCGCATGATGCAACTCGGGGCAAGTTTTTTCTATCTGCTCTCTAAAATGGGGAAATCTATATCCCCAAGCAAAAATGATTTCACTATCCCGATATCACCGCAAAAAGTTATTTTTGTTCTAGCCAGCATCGCTCTCCTGCTTATCTTAATCAGTGTCATGGTGGATATCACCGAGCAATTTAATACCTGGAAATTGCCCATGTGGGGACTTCGCCAAAAGGTGGATCTTGACCGTGAGGCAAATATCCCCACCTTTTTTTCGGCAATGCTACTTGTCATTTCTGCCACCTTAACGGCGATCATTGCTTTCTTCAAACGTCGAAGGAAGGAGCCCTACAGGCTCCAATGGTCGCTTTTGTCACTGATATTCCTGTTCTTGGCTATTGATGAAACCTCTGTCCTGCATGAACTGCTGGGCAAAAATCTTTTATCCCCACTTAAACTCGCCGGAGTTTTTTCTTATAATTGGGTAGTTCTCGGGATCGTTTTTGTGAGTGTTTTGGGGATCATATATTTGAAGTTTATTTTGGATCTGCCAAAGATACATAAAAAGCGATTCGCATCTTCCATGTTCATTTTCTTTTTGGGCGCTCTAGGTATCGAAATGTTGGCCGGATGGTATTTTGATACCTTTCCGAACAGCTGGCTTGCTGACTTGGTTCTCACTTCCGTGGAAGAAAGCATTGAAATGATCGGGGTTATCCTAATGATCCATTTCCTGCTCAACTATATAAAAGAACTTTATCCCCAATTTGGCTTCTCGGTTGTTGATCCCACGGACAAGACCGATCAGCATCAAGCTGTTGAAAAGGATGCAGGCTAGTTGCCATTGACCTGGGATATACCTATGTTGGGTTAACAAGTCGAATGGTGAGCTATTGGATTATGTCGGGACTACAGTGTATTGATATCGTTTGGATCACTTTGATCCCCTGCAAAAACTATGATGAAGCCAATAATTAATATTTCTATCCCTTCAGTACACACCACTTGGCCCGTGAATATCAAGCTGGATATACAGACCATATCCCGCAAATAATCCACCATGCGCTGGATCTGATTATTAATATACCGTTTGCCTCTCATCGGGCTCCTCACGTGGGAATAGATCAAGGCTCAATTCATTCCCACGCCAACACCCGCGATCATAGCCAGCGCAAGTGCTTCACAAACTTGTGATTTTGAACCGCCGCTTCCTAGGTGCACTATTGATGGAAGCAACGTACACACTATGGAAATATTGCACACTATGCAATTTCTTTTGCGTTTATTCCCTCTAAAATTGAACATTATGCTCACTATATACAAGAGAGCATTATTACTCCGACTCAGAAAGCCCTGCTTCGACCCCAGGATCCCCATCCTAAATTATCTCCGAAACAGCTCGGGGCTGGCAGATTTCTAATCATCCTCACCCAAATGCAATTAATTCATTTATGGAAATAATATTTGCGAACTAGCAAATGGTTCAATTGTTACCGGTTTCATAAGAAATATCTCAGATAGAATAAATGACGAATGATCTCTTTCGATGTTAGCGGGGGTTTCAGTGTGTTCTTCGCGATTGATTGCCTTTAGGAAATGGCGAGCAAAATAATTTCTACCTCAATTGCACCATATTGGTGGATGTTTTAGCTACCTAGCAATGCCATACTAGTATCCGTCAAGTATGTCGAATCGGATTTAACGTTAAAAGTCACCTGATGAATTTTGTTCCCAATTTTCGTCTAATTTGTGTGGGAACAAACTTTTGAAAAGGAGTAGTGATGCCCGCGCAAAGAAGATCAATGCGAAGACGAGGACGGCGAAGAGGACGTCGCCGAGCCAACAGTAGAAACCAAGCAGCAACAGCTACCCCTCAGGGGACAACGGCGCCACCGCCAGCAGCAACGCCTCCTCCTGTTGCAGCAGCCCCTGAAGATAATTTGCACTCCGATGATTTAACAAAACTGGCGGCTCTCCGTGATGAAGGAGTCATATCAGATGAAGATTTCGAAAAAAAGAAAAATCAATTACTTGGAATTTAGGTTTTGGAAAACTAAAGCTAACTTGATTGAAAAATATTCGCTATTATGAACCCAGATAAAAAGGGGAAAATAGCAGCCCAATCATTTAAACATTATTAACAGAGGATAGTGCTCAGCAAGGTATGTATCTGGTGAAAGATCTGGTTTTACCCCAGGATCCCCGTCTTACATTTATTGAGCATTTTCCCCACTGACCTCGACTGCAAAGACATGTTTTTGTTATGGACACGATTGAAAATTCTTCTCAAATTTCACCTGAAAAGAAATCCGGTACTCTATCCAACTTAGCTACACTGGCATATTAGTCGAAGTTTCCCAATAGTCGCTTTATTTTTTTTTCAGATATTTAAGATCTCTCAAAGATTGTCTCTGCGCTTTGAAAGTCCAATAATTCAATTTGGGATGTTGCTATTATTGCTTTAGGCAGAGGCCCTATGAGGAAGCAACTTTTGGTGGGCCACCAATGCTTCATGGCCGGCATCAAATTCCCCATCACAAATGCTTTCCACCATTTCGCTATGGTAGCGCCAAACTTTTTCGAGGTAGCTATAGTCAGTAAATAAATTCAATCCCACCCTTTCATATGCCTGCCAATAGGCTTCAAGAATGCCAATGACGAATGGATTTTCCAGCCGACAGAAAATCCTTAAATGCAATTCACAATGTTCGCGATGCGGAATTTGCACCTGATTGGAGCGCAATTTCTCCCAGGCGTGTTCGATCAGGGTTTTTAAGTCTGATTTGTCAGAATCTTCAAGTCGCCTAACAGCCTCGTGCCAAAATGCGGCTTCCACATGATTGCGAAGTGCCGAAAAGGCTTCAAAGTTTTTCCAGCAATCTAACGCCAGTGAGAGCATCAAGCTTTCCGATACTGCTGGCAGGAATGAATATTCCAGTGGTTTTATTCCAGTCTTAGGCTGTACTTCCACCAGGCCAAAAGCCTTCGCCACTTCCATCTGCTCTCGTAATTTCCCCTGGCTTATTCCCAATTCCTGGCTGAGTTCTTGCATAGAGGGCAGGTATTCGTCACCATTGGCTTCAATATAGCGTTCAATGAAATATTCTATAAACTCAGAAAAATGAAGCTTTTCAGGTATTCGATATTTTCTTTCAAGCACGATCTTCTCCCTTATCCAATTACCCTTCTATTGATTATTTAAGCTAAAGCGCCTCTTCCAAAATCTTTGCCAATTTAAAAGCAATTTCCTCGGTATTTCCCTGGAGAAACTCCCTTTTCCGCTCTCTGCTTTCTGCCTGGCCTAAATCTGATACGACGGTGGGCGATCCTTTGACCCCGATTAGCTCCTCATCCACATCAAGATCCTCTTTGGCCCAGATCGTTATTTGCTCAAGGTCATCGGCCCAAGATCTATTACCAAAATCCATGAAGCGGGGCTCATTAGAAGCAACTGTTGAAGAAATTACTGCAGGAAGCGGGGTTTCCAGAATTTCGTGGCCTCCCTTAATTTCTCGTCTGCCGCGAATTGTTCCATTAGCTTTATCCACTTCGAGTTCGTTCACCAGAGTGATCTGAGGGAGTTCCATCCACTCAGCAATACCGGGGGGAACCTGCCCGGTGGCTCCATCAGAAGATTCTTCTCCGCAAATTATCAGGTTTACGCCGCCTATCTTTTGTATCCCTGTTGCCAACACGTAAGTGGTGGCCAATGTATCCGCTCCACCAAAATCACGGTCGCTGAGCAAATATATATGATCTGCCCCCATTGCAAGGCCAACCCTGAGATAGGCTTCGAAATAGGGCGGCCCCATTGATACGATGCTTATCTTGCCGCCGTGCAGATCCTTGAGCTTGAGCGCCATTTCCAGCGCGTTCATATCTGGGGGATTGATCTCAGAACGAGCATTGGCGCGTTCCAATCGTCGCGTTTTTTCATCAACGACGATTTCCTCAGGTTTAGGTACTACTTTCAAGCAAACTGCAATATGTAGTTCATCCATTGCTCACGACCAAGTTTTCTTCCAGGTTTTTAATTAATGCTGGGACCACTTCAAGCGCATCACCCACAATGCAATAATCTGCGAAATCGAAAATAGGCGCTTCGGGGTCCGTATTAATGGCAATTACGATATCTGCCTCTTGAATCCCCACAACAAAATGAAAGGCTCCGCTGACTCCGCAAGTAATCGCCACTTTGGGCCTGCAGACAACGCCTGTCTGCCCAATCTGGCGTTCGCGTTCAATATATCCATCGTCAACCGGAGGTCGAGTTGCTCCCACGTCTCCGAGCAATAAATCAGCCAGTTTCTCCATCATGGCGAATTCGCCTTCGATTCCACGTCCGCCAACGACCAATGCAGGTGTTTGAGTGAGGTCAACTCCCTCGCCAACAACGCGGTCTATAAGTCGAGTGACGATCAAATCCTTCTTTAGCTCGACTGTCAGACTAGTTACCTTGCCCTTACGCTTTGTATCCGCTTCCCCAGGAGTAAAGACACCCGGCCTTACCGTAGCCATTTGGGGACGGTGTTCCTGCATTTCTATATAGGCAATGATTCCTCCCCCAAATCCAGTTACCTCACTGACCAAAACGCCTCTTTTCTCATCCAGATGTAAACCTGTGCAATCAGCATTCAAGCCCGTTTTTAACCTTACAGCCAATCGACCTGCCATATCACGGCCATTGGCTGTAGCACCCAATAAGAATATGCTTGGCTTCTTTTTCTCAATAGCTTGATATGCAGCCGCAGTGAAGGCTTCCACTGTAAAAAGCTCAAGGAGATCATGCTCCACAAGCACCACTTCATCAGCCCCATGTGCGATCGCCACATCACTTAGCTTGGCAACATCCTGGCCGATCAAAAGCCCAACAAGCTGCCATCCAGCCTCATCCGCCATTTGTCGCCCCCTTGATAACAATTCAAGGGATACGCCTGCTAAATTATGCTGATCATGTTCCAGAAAGACCCATAAAGTATTGCTTACTTCTTCGTTTCCATATTTGGAGAGAACCATTTCTTCTCCTATCGATCGCTCAGCGCAAGCGCGCCGATTTCGGCTAGATCCATCACGACTAGATCATTTATCTTCTTGGCTTTCACGCTGTCTTCCATACAAGAGATGCATGAAGGGCAGGCTGTCACCAACACACTAGCACCCGTTCTGCGCGCCTCTTCAACGCGCATATCGGAGAAGCGCTCCCCGGCTTCAGTTTCCAAATACATGCGGCCGCCCCCTCCCCCACAACAAAGCGTATCGGTGCCCGTATATTCCATTTCATGTAATTCCACACCAGGAAGGGAATTTAGGACAGTGCGCGGTGCCAATTTTTCATCATTGTGTCGCGCTAAATAGCAGGGATCCTGAAAAGTGACCTTCAAGTCTTTAGCCTTATCAAATTTCAAACGTTCCTCTTTGATCAGAAAGGCAATGTATTGAGAATAGTGGACCGCCTCAAAATCCTGATTTATTGCGGGATAGTGATTCTTCAAGACATCGTAGCAATGCGGAGAAATCGTGACTACTTTCCCCACCCCATTTTCCTCATAGATCTTTGCGGCTTTGTCCACCACCTCTTGAAAATATGCTTTGTTGCCCACATTCAATACAGATTCTCCACAGCAAGGCTCATCATCCCCCAGCGTTCCAAATTTCACGCCTGCAGCTTCAAATATCTTTACGAGTGAGCGCGCCACCTTTTGCGCACGTTGATCGAATGAAGAAGTGCAACCCACGTAGAGAAGAACTTCATGCTTTTCTTTATCAAATCTCTCTATATTTAATCCCTTGGCCCAAAGCGAACGTTGTGAGGGGGCCTGTTGCAAGGGGTTATTGTTCCAGTAGACGGACCATAAAACTGCAGGAAGTCCTTTTTCCACTTTATTGCGATCCCAGGCAGCCTGCCTCAAGGAGCGGAAAACATCAACAATATCCACGCCTCTTGGACAATATGCCTCGCACTGCGCACAGGTTGTACAAAGCCACAGGTGCTCATTGCCATTATCAAGTCCCAACTGAGCCTGGCGCATCAGGGACCGGATGGAAACTGTTTCCTCGCGAACCTGTCCCCAGGGGCAAGTAGCTGTGCAGACGCCGCATTGAAAGCATTGGGCCGCAGCACCATTTGTAATTTCGATCAATTCTTCCCATTGGGAATCATCCAGAAGAAGCACTTCTTCTGCTTCAAGATTTTCCTGGGTGGCTAGTTCTATATCTTGTTCTTCGGGCAACATATCCATATTATCGGCCTGACCCATCGCTATGCCTCCACCGGGGTTTTTTCGTTTTCTTGCGCATGGCGCTTGATGATCTCGTCCATCTCGTGCACCTTTTCAGCAAACTCTTTGCCCTCGGCAGCAGATATCCAGCGCAATTGCAAACGCTCTGGGTCAATGCCTTTGCGCTTATAGCGGCGCTGCCAGAAATCAAATCTTTTCTTCGTGAGGCGGTTGGCATAGTTGTAATGGCAATCAGAGCCTGTTTCCGTTAAACGACATCCGGTGATCAAAACGGCTCCAGCGCCCTTATCGAATGAGCGGCTGACAAAATCTTCTTCAAAGCGAGCTGAGCACATTGTGCGGATAATGCGAGCCGATGTTGGGTATTGCCGTTTTTCGATGCCAGCCAGATCTGCGCCTGCATAGGAACACCAATTGCAGGTGAGCACTATGAATTTCTCTTCCGCTTTTTCTTCAAGGGCTGCGTCGATCTGCGCCAGGATCTGGTCTTTAGTGAAATAGGGCATATCAATAGCATCAAAATTACATTCAGCTGCGCAAGTTCCGCAGCCCATGCAGGCTGCTTCGATGATATTGATGCTGCCTTCTTTAACTTTGCCGATTTGCTCTATAGCGTTATAGGGACAAACTTTCACGCAACGCATACAACCAGTGCAAAGATCCTCAAAAAATTGTGCAGTGAGCGGTTCTTTCTCGATCACGCCACGGGAAAGCAATGCGCCTGCCTTTCCTGCAGCAGCCAAAGCCTGTGCCATCGATTCTCGAACATCTTTGGCGCCTTGACTTGCGCCCGCCAAATAAATGCCCTGAGAGGCAGTTTCTGCCGGTCCCAATTTGGGATGTAATTCCATCAAGAAGCCATCTTCGCTCTTTGAAAGTTTCAATTGTTCGGCCACGCCGTTGGAGCTGGGTTGAAGCCCAACGACCAGGACAAGCATGCCGCTTTCAATGCGCACTCGCTTTCCGAGAAATTCATCATAGAATTCAAGATGGCCATTTTCGGCCTTAATCGCTTCCTGAGGGGGCAGATCAGTGTTGTATCTAAAGAATTGCACTCCTGCGCGCATGGCTTCTTCATATAGTTCTTCTGCCTGGCGCGAGTAGGTGCGAATATCCTTACTGAGCACTCGGACATGTTTGCCCTGTTTTCGTAAGCGAAGCGCCTGTTTGATCATTGATGTGCAGCAGTAGCGCGAGCAGCCCATTTTTCCCTGGCGGGAACCCACGCAGGCGATGAAGGTCACACGCTCTTCTTCCACAGTGCCTTTTTCCAGCATGCCTTCTAACTCAAGATTGGTGATCACTTTATTTTCTTGACCATAGGCAAATTCGTCTGGTTTGTAGGCGCTGGCTCCAGTGGCCATTAATACTGCGCCCGCTTCGAGTTCTTTTCCATTGCTCAAGCGCGTGTGAAAACTACCCACAACCCCGCCGATGGTTTCTACCGTCGTATTCAAATGTATAGTGACCTGCGAATCCTTCAGATCTTTTATCTTGGCATTCAATAGATCTTCGGCTTTGATTCCTGCAGGAGCTATGTCATCCAGATCGTTTAAAATTCCACCTAAACGATGACTCTTTTCAACAAGATCAACTTTAAATCCCTGATGAGCAAGCGCTGTCGAAGCGGTCATCCCCGCAATTCCTCCGCCAACGATAAGCGCGGATCTGTTGAGCGGCAATTGGCTCGATTCAAGGGGCACAAGCTGACGCGCCTTCTCCACAGCCATTGAAACCATATCCTTGCCTTTCAATGTAGCGGCTTCTTTTTCGTGTTTATGAACCCAGGAATTCATGTTGCGGATATTCGCCATTTCCAACAAATATGGATTCAATCCCGAGCGTGTCATCACGCCCTTAAAGATGGATTCATGCGTTTTAGGAGAGCAGGCCGCGATGACAACGCGATTAATGCCATTTTCCTTTATCGCGTCCTCAATTTCCTTTTGAGTATTTCCAGCGCAAGAAAACATCTGGTGGGAGGAAAAAATCACATCCGGCATGTCGAGCGCATCTTTCGCCACTTCTGGTACATCGATCACGCCACCGATATTGCTCCCACAATGGCACACGAAAACACCCACACGGGGCGTTTCAATATCTGTAATCGGTTCTACCTCGAGAGGTTCAGGCCATGATCTGGTTGTGAGGTGGCTGAGCGCTAGCGCTGCGGCTCCGCTGCCTTCTGCAACGCTGTCGGGAATGTCTTTAGGTCCGGTAGCGCAGCCAGCGGCGTAAATGCCCGGCCTGGTGGTCATCACCAAGCCGCCCTGGGTTTCCATCGCTTTGATGAAACCATCTTCATCAAGCTCAATATCAAGATCTTTTGCCAGATTAATCATCCCTTCGGAAGGGGTGACTGCGGTCGCCAAAACGACCATATCGTAATCTTCTTCTACTCTCTTAGCTTCTTGTGTATTTTCGTATATTGCGCGCACACGCCCATTGCCATTGGGCATTATTCTGGATGGGCGACCTCTAATGAATTTCGCGTTTTCATCTCGTGTGCGCTCCCAAAAACCATCGAAGCCTTTTCCATAGGAGCGAATATCCATATAGAGCACGTTTACATCTTCTATGCCGTGATCCAGTGCCTGATAAGCATGTTTTATGGAATACATGCAGCAGAATCGAGAGCAATAGCTGTAGTGCCTTGTATCTCGTGATCCCACGCAGAGCACAAAAAGAATATTTTCTGGGTGTTCCCCATTGGATGGCCGAAGAATTTCCCCTTCTGTTGGGCCTGCTGAATTGACCAAGCGTTCAAATTCGAGGGAAGTGAGAATGTCTGGGTGCTTTCCGTAGCCATATTCATTTACAAGCTGAGGATCCATAGTGTCGTATCCTACAGCCACGATCACTGAGGCTACGGTGCGAATTAGGGTCTCTTCAACCGGAGCCATAAAATCGATACATTTTGGCGGGCAAACATCGATGCAGCGATTGCAGGGAATGTAATTTGGAGGATTGTTCAAGCAATTTTCTATATCTACGACATAGGCCCCAGGCGTTGCCTGGGGGATGGGCGTGTAGATAGCTCTGCGGGATGCCATGCCTGAATCAAATTCATTTGGAAGCACCACCGGGCAGGCTTCTATGCACAGATCACAACGTGTGCATTCATCAGTCACAAAACCATTTTTCTGCTTGATGCTGACCTGGAAATTACCCGGTTCTCCAACGATGCTTTCAACTTCTGCCTGGGAGATAATTTCAATATTTGGATGCAAATCCACTTCCGACATTTTGGGTGCTTCAATGCAGATAGAGCAATCCAAGGTTGGGAAATTTTTATCCAATGCGGCCATCACACCGCCAATAGTGGGGCCACGTTCCACGATAGTAACTTTTGCCCCTGAGTCTGCCATATCCAGGGAAGCCTGAATGCCCGCAATCCCCCCGCCGATCACCAGTACAGAATCACTCATTTCGATAGCTCCTTTTCAAGGGCATAGTCAAAGCCAATGGAGAAGGCTTTCAAGTTCAAGGGGATCGTTTTAGCTTTGACTGAATTTTCAATGGCTTGTTCCACGGATTCTCTTTTGGCAATTCCTGTAACTGAAGTAATAAAACCGAGCATGATCACGTTCGCCACGATCCGTCGGCCCAATTCTTCCGCTAACTTGGTGGCTGGGATGCCATACACTTCATCGCCCTCCTTCGGCGTAACCAGATCCTCATCGATCAGGATCTTCGCGTTTTTTCCGGCCGTATCGCGGAATTTTATATAGGCTGCTTGAGATAAAGAAGCCAGAATATCAGGCGCTTGTACGAAGGGATAAGCAATGGCCTTATCCGAAACAACGATGTTGGAACTGGATGCGCCCCCACGTGCTTCAGGCCCGTAAGATTGAGTCATCACGGCTTCAAGACCTTCGTTCAAGGCAAGAGCTTTGCCCATGATATAGCCCATCAAAACAACCCCCTGCCCTCCAAATCCAGAAAAGCGTATTTCTTTTCTCATGGTTTCAATTTGCCTTTGCCGGAGCGAAAACAGGATTGTCACGATTGATGAAATTCCCCACATAGATGGGCCGATCTTCGCGCAAATCTATTCCAAGCTCATCCATAGAAAGATCTTTGTCTTGTATCAGTTCACAACGACTGCGATAGAGTTCCATTTCTTCAAGGCCGCTGTCGATGTTATTTGATTTTCCGAATCCGATGGGGCATGGTGAAAGCACCTCAATAAAAGTAAATCCGGGCTTCGTGAATGTGTACATAAATTCTTTTTTAAGCTGCCGGGCGTGCAGGGTTGTCCATCGCGAAACATAATTCGCGCCTACCGCGGAAAGAAGCCCTGGCAGATTGAAAGGCATTTCGGGATTGCCATAAGGTGCTGTAGTGCCCCGTGCGCCTTGAGGCGTTGTGGGGCCAACCTGACCGCCTGTCATGCCGTAATTGAAGTTGTTTACGCAACTGATCTTTAGATCAATATTTCGGCGCGCTGCATGGATCAAGTGATTTCCACCAATTGAAGCCAGATCCCCATCTCCACTAAAAACGGTCACCATCAGATCAGGATTGGCCAGCTTAATGCCCGTTGCAAAAGGGATCGGCCGACCATGTGTGGAATGATAAGAATCAAGATTCATGTAGCCTGCCACGCGGCCCGTGCAGCCAATACCAGAAACAACCACATGCTTCTCGGGAGGAATTCCCGATTCCATAATGGCTTTTGCGTAAGCTCGCATAGCAATGCCAATGCCACATCCCGGGCACCAGATATGCGGAATGCGCTCTTCGCGAACGAGAAAATCAATTGGATGCCTTTCGGCGACTTTAGCTAAGCCCATTGCTGGCAAGCTCCTTTATGCGATTTAAGATCGTTTCCGGGGAGATCATCTCTCCGCCAGCATTAAAAATACCTTCCACGGGTTGATGAATAACACGCTCGACTTCCAGGCTCACTTGCCCCATATTCATCTCAGCAATGATGAATGTGTCTGCTTCTTTGGCTAATTCGCGCAAGAGTTCTTCAGGGAAGGGCCAGATCGAGATCAGCCTTAAAAGCCCCACTGGAATTCCATCAGCGCGTGCATCTTGAACTGCCCGCAGGGCAGATCGAGCTGTGCAACCAAAGGAAACAACTACGATTTTGGCATCATCCAGATAGTAATCTTCGGTTCTGATAATGTCTTTCGAATTGTCTTTGATCTTGTCCATCAATCGTGTGACCAGGTCCTGATGCGTATTTGCATTGAGATCAGAGAGACCCTGTTCATTATGAGTGAGGCCAGTGAAATGAACAGCATGGCCTTCTCCAGCGTGTGCAATTGCGGGAACCCTGTCTTTCCCGATTGGTTTGAATGGAAGAAATTTCCCATTAGCTGATTTAGGGGCCGTTTTTCGCTCCCAATATGGAATTTCGCTTTCTTCTGGGATTACAACGCGCTCCACCATGTGGCCCACGACCTCATCGCCCATCAAAAGTACAGGAACACGATAGCGATCAGCTACGTTAAAGGAAAGCACTGTCAGATCGAAGATCTCCTGTGGAGACCAGGGAGAATAAGCTACTGCCGAATAATCACCATGCGAACCCCATTTGGCCTGCATGATGTCCGATTGGCCTGCAGCAGTTGGCAATCCAGTGGATGGCCCGCCACGTTGAATATTTACCACCACACAGGGGAGTTCCATCATGACCCCTAGCCCGAAATTTTCGAGCATTAAGCTCATACCAGGACCTGAAGTTGCCGTCATAGATCGCTTTCCCGCAGCTGAAGCCCCCAATATTGCTGCCATGCTAGCCAGCTCATCCTCCATCTGAATGAAAACACCTTCCACTTCGGGAAGGCGTCGGGCCAAACGTTCGGCAACTTCGGTTGAGGGCGTAATGGGATAACCAGCAAAAAACTCGCAACCTGCAGCCATTGCTCCTTCAGCGCAGGCATGATCTCCATGCATAAAATGTTTTCCTGTTAGCACTTTTCGCGCTGTCACTGTTTCACCTCTTCTGTGAAAATGGCGAATTCGGGGCATACCATCATGCAGAATTCACAATGTACACATTCTTTTTTCCTTGCCATCAACAACTTTTGGGAAGTGATAGCCCTTTTCATTTGTCTGCTCAGATTTCTCGAGCACATCTTGGGGACAAAACTCAATACAAAGATCGCATTCTTTGCATCGCTCAGGAATTACAAAAACCTGACCATAAGGGATTATTATTTTTGGAAGATCGATTGGTATACGGGTAATTGTTTTCATCTTTGATACACCAACATCCTTTACATCTAGAGATTAATGACATAGGCACTGTGGATGCTAACGTTCCACAGTGCGAGGGCACAAATCTAAGCGTTATGTGATGCAATTCTTTTCAACGCTCGAGGCGGGCAAATCAAGAAAAGAAATTAAATTATTAGGATGAAATCTTTAAATTAGATTAATAGGTTTATTGTGTATTAAATGTCAGTTCGTTCATAAGGGACAAATGCACTATTAGCGATATGACGGATGTCATATCTTGTTGCAAATTGTTGAAAGCTGCCGTTTAGCGTGCTAGTATGAGAATGTCATTCAAATAAAGCAAAAAAGGAAGGAATTAATGTCCGTAAAACTCGAAAGCGATAAACGAGCACCTACAGCGAGAAGGGGTCAAAGACCTTCTGGGTGGCCGGTTCGGTTTTACGTGTGCGCCTTTCATAAGGAAAATTACTATTCAGATTTCAAAGATGCCATTTTAGACGAGAGCAAATGTTGCACGCTTTGTGAGCCTTGTGACAATGACAGCCTGGGGGGATAATTAAAGATATTCTTCGATATCTGGAGTTATTCTCCCCTTTTTTCGATTGAAAACTGATTGATCTTTAATTATTGACGTCACAACGCTAGATTTTTAATCCCCCATTAATAGCTCCGCTCCCTTCAGGAACTTTCCAATATCGGCCGCATCCCTCGATAAACTCGCGTCCCCGATAGCGTCCTTAATATCGTGTTGGCAGGACGATCAAGAATTTCTCCTAATTCAGCCGAGCTCAATGGATTGTTCCCGTTTTTCAGAAATTCACGAAAAATTGCCTCAACCATAGAAAGCCCCTGCTCCACCGCTGAGCTGGAAGAAAATTTTTGCGCCATCAAATACTGGAGCGTATCCATCCTACGCACTTCGCCTGTTTTAGGGTCAACCCAATCAAGCTCGTTGTCCTCCCCCAGTTCCAGCAGTTTTTTCTCTAATTCTTCCCCCAGCATCCCGCGTAAATACACGCTCCATTCGCGGTCGTTCTGCTTCCACCACGAGTAATCAATATGAAATGGCGTTTTCACATTAGGCTTCAAAATGCTCGCTAGTTTCTTTTCGCTCATTCTTCTTGCCCTTCTTTTTGCCGGAAGTGCAAATGGCCCACGTGTTCAATACTGGCATGCTGGGCCAGCAATGCCAGAATAGGCCCAGGAGGGCAGCGCATCACAACGTTTACAACCGCGTAAATTTCGCTGGCGTGTACATGCTGCTGAGGGCTCAACTTGGTCAGTTCTCTAATTGCTCGCAAAACCACAGTCTCGAGCTTGCGCGTTTTCGTTTTCCAGGCTTCATCCAATGCTGAAATATTGCCGGGTAAATAGATCATCATACGTTCATCAAATGCGCTTTGCACCGTCTGCTTGAGTAAGGCAAACACCACGCCACCATCTGCGCCGATCAGCGCCGTTCGCACCCATTCTTTACTTGCGCGATGCGCGTCAGCATCCACAATGATCTCCCCCGCTTTTTCACCTTTTCGGGCCTTCACATAACTGCCCGGCATTAATTCCTTCTGCGTATACCATTTGCGCAATCCATCAACGTAACGTTCATCTCGAACTACCCAACCCGGATAACGTTCTCCGCTCTTAGCATCCACAAATTCAAAACGAACGCGCGGTGATTCATAAGCGCTAGGGAATAATTTTGAAAGGCTATTTGTCAACGGCAACGAACCCGAACGCCAATGCGGAAAGATCAGGCGTACTTCAACTTCATTGCCCTGATCCTCATCCTCTTCATCAATTGGCGAGAGTTCATCATAAATCCGTTTCTCTATCTCAAGCATTTCATCATTCAGTAAATTTCGATCGTGAGCTATTTCCTCATAACGCAGGAATAATGGGGTGTTTTGCACATCATTTGGTTCCAGCTTCTTCAAGAACCATGCCACTACTCCCCTTGTTCCCACTTCATCAAAGCGCTCATCTTCCTGCAAAGCCAGATCAAGCGAAAAGCTGGCTAGCTTTTCGTTTATCCCATCCGGCCCGCCAACTTGTGCCAATATTTCGTCTGTGGATAAGGGGCCACCACCAGCCATATCCAGTACCGCTTCCGCTAAATTAAGCTGCCCCTCCGAAAAATCGGCGGTCAGGGCTTTCGGAAACCAGCGACCCGCGATATAAACAAAATCTTCATTTTCCTGCAGTGCTGTTTCCACACTTTTTCCGATCATGTCCCCGCCGCTCTCCATGATTTCAACGACCGGATCAGAGCTTTCCTCTTTATCTTCAGTAATAATTTCGTTAAGCGCATGCTGGCTTAATCCAAAAGCATATTCTCGCCGTTTCCCATCTTCAAACTCGATCTCCATGACCTGAAATGCCGCCCCATTGATTGTGTCAGCCTTTCTTATCCCGGATATTTTTCCTTCAATTCCACCCCTTGCTGGGAACAGTAATTTCTGATCAATTTCGTATTGTTCCTTGGGAATATAGTCTAAAACATTTCCCCCCTCTACATTTTCACTTGCCAATAATTCCATTCGATAACGAACAACAACTTCGGCAAGTTCAATAGGGGTAAGCGGGCTTTCTATATCTAATAAGTGGCTTGAAATAGCCTCTAGATCACTTTCGAGAATATTGAGTTTGGTCCAAATATGGTCTTCGGATGTGGGCTTGGCTTCGGTCATACTTTGTTTCAGATCGCAGCGCGACTAAATAATTATCCTTTGGGTTTTCTCGCACAATGGCGCCCCCGAATTATTGCAGGAGGTATTATACTCGAAGCATAATTAAGCCAATATTCGCAAGGAAATAATATGACCCGAGCAGATTGGATTCTATTAAAAACAGTATATAACATTGCGGAATCAGAAGTGATCAAAGGCATGCTGGAAGCGCAGGAAATTAAAGTCTTACTTGAACAGGAAGGAGCGGCAAAAGCTATCGGGCTGAATGTTGGCTCGCTGGGTGAAATTCAAATTCTCGTAAAGTCTTCAGATAAAGAACTCGCAAATGAAGTGCTGTCTGATTTTCTTTCTGGGAATATGGAAGCAGACGATTAGGGAAAGATCAGGTTGATCCAATCCATCGGTTCAACTGCTTCTCCATTCGCCCAAATTTCCCAATGTAGATGTGCGCCTGAAGATCGCCCTGTATTTCCAACCAGGCCGATCACTTGCCCTTCTTGCACTACATCCCCTACCCCCACCTTTATTTCAGATTGATGATAATAATTTGAATAAATTCCCCAGCCATGATCAATGATCGTCGTATATCCCCTCACCTCTAATAATTCAGAAAAAACAACAATTCCCGGCTCTGGGGCCCAAATCTCAATACCTACGCCACCACCAAAATCAACACCATAGTGAAATCCGAAGAAGCTGCCCTGATTGAATGATCGCTCAACTCCGAATTCCGAATTAATTACATCGATATATGGATGTGGTGCGCCCCAATACCCTTGCCACATCTTTTCAGAACTTGCCTCTGCCATGACCTCGCGCAACCTAGCGGTTTCCGCATTTGATACTTCCGAATTCAGCAATTCAGGATCAACGGTCAATGTTTCGCGATCATAATTTCCACTTTGCACACGCACGATCTGATTCGCTGAGAATGCTTTTCCTTCAACTTCCCCGGACAATATTAAACTGTAGCTGCCTTCTCGTGAATTCAAACTAACCCCTTGCAGGGCGACCCATTGATTGGGATTTTCTTGAAAAAATTTGAGATCATGCCCGATCAAATTTCCTCCCAGGTTTATTCCTTCACCAGCTTCCACTTGAATAACGGCGGTTTTGCCCTGAACAAATCCCGGCCCAGCAATATTCACAGAACGTATTTGAGAAGGAAGCGCGCTTGGGCCAGCAGCATTTGATGAGGGAGAAAACAAAACATCCCCAGGAAGGCTTTCCCAACTTCCTCGTAGTTGATTATAAGAAAGTAATACCCATGGATTCTCACGATTGGCCAGGGAAAATTCCAAAAGACTTTCTCCAACTCCTACAACGGCTCTTGAACTTTCGAGATTTTCACCTCTTTCACTTGCGAGCAAGGCAGAGTATCCAAAAAACAGTTGCTTTGGGCTGGTGATCCGATTTAATAGCACAAAGCTTGCTTCATCAAGCATATACTTCCGACGCAAGCCTATATAAGAATCGCCCAATCCTACTTCCTGGAGAATTAATGTGCCGGCAATCCAATCGATTCCCGGCAAAATAATGCCATCGCCAACCTGCAAAGTATTGGGATCGCTGATTTCATTTACTGAAATAATTTCGGCTAGAGCAATGTCGAAGCGTAAGGCGATGCTTGAAAGCGTATCTCCAGATTGCACAATGTAGGTGGGCCCCAGCGGATCATCTTCCTGCGCTAAAACAGGCTGTGAAATCGCAAACAGCAATATGACAAAAATAAATATTGCTGCTTTAGACACTTTCAAATTCAATTTGATCTCCAATCTTGAATTCGCTAATTCTTGAGGGACTGCACTCTATTACATAGCTGGCCCCAGTCGTGGGTGCGATTATTGATCGCCACTTATTCGCCGAGCGTATATCCACGACTTTCAGATCATCGCCCAACCAGATGACGGCCAAATCAAAAAACATGCCGAACATATGAATCGTTGTTCCCGCAATGCTAACATTTTTATATACCAATACAATGCCATCTTCTTCTTCAAGTTTTCGTCGCCAGGCTAATCCTCGTAATTTGCACCAATAAGCCTCACAGTAATCTAATGTCAGCCGCTTTTTCAGCGCCTTAGTGCGATTGCGAACCTGTATTTTATGCATATAGGGAAAAAGGCTTGCGATTAATTGCTAAGAAGATTCTCGATTTGCATCAGCTTTGCTCAAAACCATATCAACACGCTCAACCAATTCCTGCAAGCTAAAGGGCTTGGATATGTAGTCATCCACTTTCGCGATATGCAGGCCCAAGACCCTATCTATATCCTGCGCCTTGGCAGTTACAACGATCACTGGAATATTCTTTGTTTCATCATCACTTTTAATCTGCTGATACACCTGCCATCCGTCTAATTCAGGCATCATTAGATCCAACAATATCAAATCTGGTTTTATTTCTCGAATTATTTTTAGACCTGCTGCACCCCCATTTGCGCCAATTACTTCGAATCCTTTGCGCGTCAAAATGAGCTTGATCAGATCGATCATCTCAGGTTCATCTTCAATTGTAACCACCCTACGAATCTGGCTTTCAGCCATCTATCCTCCAAGCAAAGGGGTTTTTGAAATGGGCTTTTGTCAGTTTACCATGAATGAAGTCAGTGCATAATCACTCCAAATGTCCTGTTTTTTGCCATATTTGCAGGCTATGCCCCTCTAAGCTATAATCGCGCGGCAAGGTGAAGGAGAACACGAAATGATTGATGCGAACGACCTGCGCAAAGGCGTAACATTCGAATTAGACGGGAACCTCTATAAAGTAATAGATTATTCCCACCACAAACCAGGCCGCGGACTGGCAACCATCAAGGTAAAGGCCCGCGATTTGCGCAGCGGTGCCAATATCGAAAAAACATTTAGTTCCAGCGAGAAAGTCCATGACGCTCGCTTGGATTATCGAATGGTTCAATATCTTTATCCTGAAGGCGATAATTATATTTTCATGGATTTGGAATCCTACGAACAACCATCTATTCCTTCAAAAGTTCTTGGCGATGTCACTAGCTTTTTAAAGGAGAATATGGAAGTAAAGCTCACTATGTATGAGAACGAGCCTTTGGATGTTGAACTGCCAACTTCTGTTGAATTGAAAGTCACTTTAGCTGAAGCCGTCGTTAAGGGCGATACTGCAACAGGTTTAAACAAAAGCGTCACCACGGAAACCGGCCTTCAAGTGCAGGTTCCTGCATTTATCACAGAAGGTGATGTTATTAAAGTGGATACGCGCTCAGGCGATTACATCACCCGGGTTTAAAGCGTAATTAATGCTCATTAATTCCCAATCACTTTTCGATTTGGGAAGGCTATAATCCACTCATGGTTACCCCTGCTGGCAAGGAATGCGCATATTTCTTTGGCGACTATCATCGCGGTCGCAACACGGAATCTTGCCGTCTTCTCGAAAAATCAGGGCTGGAGTGGACGTCGAAATTATGCGAGAGATGTCCTGTTCCCAGCCTTCTTATGGCAAACGCATGTGAATTTCAATCGCTCACACCACGCCTGGAAAAACCGCTCTTTTTTATGAAAGCGCAAGTTCAGATTCAGGCCAATTGCAGCAAATGCGAATGCCGCGTGGACGAGCCGCGTATTGGTTGCGGCCAATGCCATCCATTGCCTGAGATTTTCATCTCCAATTAACTCAATTAGATATATGAATATCGTAAGTATCCCTATTATTTCCGCATCTATAGCACCGAAAAGGGGTTATATTTGCCATCAATTACGTGGAGGTAACACGTGAGGAAAAAAGTTGTTGTTACCGGGTTGGGCGCAATTAGTCCACTCGGTTTAGAAATGGAAAGTTCCTGGAAATCTGCAACTAGTGGAATCAGTGGCGCAGATAAGATTACTTTGTTCGATGCTTCCGAGTTCAGGAACAAGATCGCCGCGGAAGTCAAGGGGTTTAATCCGAAAGATCATTTCGATCATCGCGATGCTCGTCGATTGGATCGATTCGTGCAGTTTGCAGTCGTTGCTGCACGTGAGGCTTTAGCGGATAGCAAGTTGGAAATCACCGATGAAAACCGCAAACGAATTGGAGCGATAGTAGGCACGGGTATTGGGGGTCTAAAAACAATTCAGGACCAAGTCGTTGTTTTCGAAAAAGGTGGTCCGCTGCGTGTCAGCCCATTCATGGTTCCAATGAGCCTAGCGGATACTGCCGGGGGAATGATCGCTATAAATCTTCAAATTCAAGGCCCCAATCTTGCTGTAGTCACAGCCTGCGCTACTGGAACAAATGCTGTTGGAGAAGCTGCAGAAGTCATTCGCCGCGGCCAGGCCGACGTTATGTTTGCAGGCGGCTCAGAAGCAGCGATTATCAAGATATCAATGGCAGGCCTGGGCTCTATGACCGCACTGAGCACCCGTAATGATGATCCCACGGGCGCATCACGGCCCTTTGACAAGGAACGAGATGGTTTTGTGATGGGCGAGGGATCTGCAATTCTTTTGCTTGAAAGTGAGGAACATGCCTTAGCTCGAGGGGCAAATATTATGGCCGAAGTGCTTGGTTATGGTGTCACCAATGATGCCTTTCATATTTCCGCCCCCGCTGAAAATGGCCGAGGGGCGGCAGATTGCATGCGTTTGGCGCTATCTCACGCAGATTTAGAAATTGACAAGATCGATTACATTAATGCACATGGCACCAGCACATTTTTAAATGATAAAAGTGAAACTGCGGCCATCAAAACAGTATTCGGCGATCGAGCTTACGAAATACCCGTTTCATCTACAAAATCAATGACCGGTCACTTGATGGGAGCATCTGGCGCACTTGAAGCCGCATTTAGCACGCTCGCTCTCCGTGACGGGATCATGCCCCCCACTATAAATTATGAGAATCCAGACCCTGAATGCGATCTGGATTATGTTCCCAATACAGCCAGAAAAGCGGATTTGAATATTATTATGTCAAATTCCTTTGGCTTTGGCGGGCACAATGCCACGATCATCCTCGGTAAATTTCACGGAAAAAACTAATTATGCCGGAAATATACGCTCATGTAACAGGCTGGGGCATGTCTGTTCCCGAAAAAATCCTGACTAACGACGATATTTCCAAGTTCGTCGACACGAACGATCAGTGGATACGTGAGCGAACCGGAATTCGAGAGCGCCACATTGTAGCGGACAATGAGACAACAGCCTCATTAGCTACAGAATCAGCCGTCAATGCCTTGCGCATGGCCAAACTGCCTCCTGATGAAGTTGAGCTAATCATTGTTTCAACATCATCACCGGAGCATATTTTTCCCGCAACCGCCAGCCTGGTACAAGATCGGCTGGGGGCAAAAATTGCGGGGGCCTTTGATTTATCCGCTGCTTGCACAGGCTTCATTTTCGCGCTAAATATGGCTTCCCAATCTGTTCGCTCTGGCTCTGTGAAAAATGCCCTGGTAATCGGATCTGAAACACTTTCCCGATTGGTTAATTGGGAAGATCGCAACACTTGTATTTTGTTTGGCGATGGCGCAGGAGCATTTGTATTGCAAGCCCATGAGGAACCCGGAGGAGTTTTGTCCTCTATTATGCGTTCCGATGGCTCTGGAGGGGATCTCCTTTCAGTTCCAGCGGGGGGTAGCGCAATACCCACAAGCCCTCAGACTATTGTTGACGGCCTTCATTTTATTCAAATGAATGGTCGGGAAGTCTTTCGCTTTGCAACGCGCGTTATGGCACGGGCCTCCAGGGAATCCATCGAAAAGGCAAATTTGACCATAGAGGATATAGATCTAATCATTCCTCATCAGGCCAATTTGCGTATTATTGAAGCTGCGGCTCGTGGGTTAAAACTGCCATTGGATAAATTTGCCATAAATGTAGATAAGTATGGAAACACATCCACGGCTTCAATTCCCATTGCCACGGTTGAAGCTGTGGAAGAAGGTCGCCTTAAACGAGGGGATAAAACAGTTCTTGTAGGATTTGGGGGCGGCCTCACATGGGGCGCTCTGACTCTACAGTGGACAGGCCCGTTCCCATCTGCAGAACCGATCCGGCTACGAGGTTATCAGCGCTTTGCCCGTGTTCGCTCATTCTTGCGCAGGGTCTGGCGCTTCATTGAAGGAATTATTTGGGGAAGAGGACGCAGCGGATAAATGATTATTTACGAGGATAAGAGTTTCATATTTCTACCCAGATAGACGGGTAAGAAATCTATTAGAACTTCAATCCTATTTATTGGCATAATCTCAGATTGGTATAATTCTTCCAGTCCTTGTAAGATTACCGAAATTTTTTTTCTCGGAGGAAGTTTGTGAACAATACCCGCAGTAGAGCATCTTTACTCTACCTGCTGTTTTTTGGAGCCCTGATTTTTTTCGTCTTTTTCAATTATCAGTCCCAAAGCAGCCAGGAAGCACCTTTAACTATCAATCAGGTAGCTGCTGATATTCAAGCAGGCCAAGTCGCGCGCATTGTGACAGATGATAATAATTTGCGCGTCATTTACATTAATGGCGAAGAAAATGTTTCCCAAAAGGAACCGATCGCCACTACGGTTGAACAATTGCTTGCACTTGGAGTTTCTCCAGATCAGCTATCTCCTCGTAATTTAAGCATTGAAATTCAGCCCCCATCGGCCTGGCTAGGTATTGCAACTGCCTTAGGCTACATTCTTCCTTTCATTATTCTGGCGGGCGTGTTTTGGTTCGTTTTCCGGCAGGCGCAAGGAAATAATAATGCAGCCATGTCTTTTGGAAAATCAAAAGCAAAAATGTTTACAGGCGATAATCCAACAGTCACATTTGATGATGTAGCTGGAGTGCCTGAGGCAAAAGAAGGCCTTCAGGAAATAGTTGAATTTCTTGAGGAGCCGGAAAAATTCATTAATTTAGGTGCCCGTATTCCAAAAGGTGTTCTCCTGGTAGGAGCACCTGGAACCGGAAAAACGCTGTTAGCCAAGGCCGTGTCTGGTGAAGCAGGGGTGCCATTCTTCACTATTTCAGGATCGGAATTCGTAGAAATGTTTGTGGGTGTGGGTGCCAGCCGAGTGCGCGATCTTTTTGAGCAAGCAAAGCGGCATTCACCTTGCATTATCTTTATTGACGAACTCGATGCAGTTGGCCGCCAGCGAGGTGCTGGCCTGGGCGGCAGCCATGATGAGCGTGAACAAACACTGAACCAGATGTTGGTTGAAATGGATGGCTTCGATACAGATACAAATACCATCATGATCGCAGCCACAAATCGCCCAGACATTCTCGATCCAGCGCTAATGCGGCCTGGCCGCTTTGACCGTCGCGTTGTTTTGGACATGCCCGATGTACGAGGTCGTGAAGCAATTTTGAAGATCCATGTGCGCGGCAAACCGCTCGCCAAGAAGGTTGATTTGAAATTGCTCGCTCGTGGAACACCTGGCTTTGTGGGAGCCGATCTGGAAAACCTTGTAAATGAAGCGGCGATATTAGCTGCACGCAATAACAAGAAGACCATTGGTCAGGCAGATTTCCAAGAAGCTATTGAACGCCTTATTGCTGGCCCCGAGCGTAAGAGCAAGATTATTAGCGAGGAAGAGAAGCGAGTGGTTGCTTATCATGAAGCGGGGCACGCAATCGTTGCCAATGCCCTGCCCAATTGCGACCCTGTTCATAAAATCACCATCGTTCCTCGCGGTATGGCGGGTGGATATGTGATGGCACTTCCAGAACATGACAATACGCTGGTGAGTCGATCTAAAATGAACGACGATCTAGCTTTTGCACTTGGGGGAAGAGCTGCAGAAGAAATCGTCTTTGATGATATTACTTCTGGCGCACAGAATGACCTTGAGCGAGTTACTCAGATGGCGCGCAACATGGTTACTCGCCTCGGTATGAGCAAGCAATTAGGGCCACGTGTTTACGGCAAAAAAGAGGAATTGATTTTCCTGGGACGTGAAATTTCGGAGCAACGCGATTATTCCGAAAGTGTGGCTGAGCAAATAGATGAGGAGGTTTTTCTTCTCGTTACTGATGCCCTCAAGGTGGCCAGAAAAGTTCTTAAGAAATATCGCAAGACCCTCGATGCAGTTGCAGAAAAGTTAATGAAAGTAGAAACTCTGAAGCGCGATGAATTTGAAAAGATATTTCCTCCACCCGTTGAAAAACGGAGCGGCACCCCAGTTTTAGTG
>PVMS01063559.1_pt1 | contig 24124 bp, 21 predicted proteins | sample 1853461 | NCBI WGS metagenome assembly PVMS01 (sample SAMN08582032, study PRJNA380276) | Marine sediment metagenome, whole genome shotgun sequencing project. | isolation source: ocean sediment barecode stripped | collected 2017 | reverse complement strand
AGATTGCCGGCGAGTTTGAAGGAAAATCGGAGACCGAAGCCGGGCATGGCTTTATTGTGCCCAGCCCCAATTTTGACCTGGCCGTTAACAGTTTTGGCGAATTGTGGGTGGTAAATCCGCCAAAACTGTTAACGGCCAAGTCAAAATTGGGGCTGGGCACAATAAAGCCATGCCCGGCTTCGGTCTCCGATTTTCCTTCAAACTCGCCAGCAATCTCCCCTTCATCGGAATAGATCACCACCCTTCGGTTACCTGCATCTGCCACGTACACCTTGTTATCTTTTATGGCTATGGATGTAATTACTGTACGCTTACCAAGTTCGGTCCACTTCTGCAAAAGCTCACCCGAGTGATCATACTTGGCCACGTAGTTTGGAAATCCAATGAAAATGTACTGATCATTCACCGCCAGGCAGGTGGAATGGGGAAGCGTTTCAAGCATATTGGCAGGTGAACCATCCAATGCTAGTACCACCAGGGATGAGTTACCTGTGATATAGAGGCTCTTCTTGTGATAAAAAATTCCGGATGGAATCATCTCCCCAAACGAAAAATTCCGCGTTTCTTTGTGGGAAATCAGCTCCTGATCCACCACCCTGTATTGATCCACCTCCAGGGCATAGGGATTCTCCCCTCGTCGATCGGGACGGTTGTTTAGAAAATCTATGACAATCACCCCCACGATCACCCCCAGGATCACCAGCACCACAATTGTAAGACTTCTTTTTTTCATGATCGTCTACTTTTACATGTCACTGCCTGGCCTTAGCAATATCCAGGCACACCATTGATTTCGAATCGCGCATGACCAGGTAACCATCGGCAATTGCCAGCGGTCCCCATGAGTCGTGACCTTCCAGAACCCGGTAACTATCCAGCTCGATGTATTCGCGGGTACTGGGAGTGACCACAGTCAATGTTCCATCGTCACTCACTATAAAGAGTTTATTGTCGGCAATCATATACGGGCCCAGTCCAAACCTTTTATCCTGTCCGCTGGTCCATATCACCTTGGTATAATCGTCAGGATGAACACATATCAACTGGTTCCTCAGCGGTCCTGCATCTTTGGGGAGAATCCCCAGAAGATGCTCATTAAATACTACCGGAGTCTGTTGTTCGCAGGCCAGGCCCTCCTTTGGAGCATACTCATTGATTACCTCCACACTAAATTGCTCCCCTGTTTTTGACAGTTGCAAAACCATCGCACCCGCACCATATCCGGCGGTCAGGAAAATTTTTCCCTCTGGTGTAATTACAGGCGAAGGTGCTACCACCTGGTGATTCCAGGCGCTGGACTGCCATAAAATTTTTCCTTCATTGGGTCCATTTGCAGCCACGCCAAATACACCACCATATGCGCTATAAACATACATCCGGGTTCCCTGGAACTCATAGGGCAATACAGAGGAATGGGACATAAGCCATCCATTTTCATTGGGGGTTTCCCAGAGTACCTCCCCGCTTTCCATATCTAATGCCACCATAAGAGATCTCCCCCCGGTGGCAATAATGGCCTTCCCGTTATCGATTAAAGGACACTGCCCGGTGTACCACAAAGGGATCTCCGCCTCATATTCTTTCTCCACGTTCAGACCCCAGATAAACTCGCCGTCCTGCCGGCTCACGCACATCACGTGACTCCGGGGACCGATGGTTAAAATATGCTCTTCAGTAACTGCCGGTACAGTACGCGACATGCCATGGTTTCTTTTCAGGTTAATCTTATAACCCCTCCTCCAGATCTCCTCTCCATCCACCAGAGAAAAACACCTGAGAATATCAGCCCGCAGCTCTTCATCATAATCCAGCAAATAGACAGCTCCTTTATAGATGGCTGCGCCTGCATGCCCCTCACCAAGTTCCACCCGCCATTTTACCATGGGGCCTTCCGCCGGGAACTTATCAATTAAAGCCACCTTTGAGCGGCTGATGTTGTCAAAATATTCTCCCCTGAACCGGGGCCAGGTCTCCTGAAGATCGCTATCGAGCTCCCCCAGGTCTTCAAAGTAGGCCCCAATATCAATATCGGCTACCACAGTATTTGCTCCCCGGTTATCCAGTCCCGGTTGAGTGGTCACCAGTTCATCTACCGGGTCTTTGGCTAGCCACCACCCAATGGAAAGAACTCCTGCCAAAACCAGCAGTCCGGTCACCATATTTGTCGAATTAACCTTCACCATCCAAACTTATTAACCCACTAAATTATTAACTCACTAACTTATTAACCTTCTATATCATACACAAACAACACTGTACCATGCCTGATAAACAACTTCTTGTCATAGATGGACATATGTGCCCACCAGGGCCCCGACCCCCCGTCTGGAAGAAATGAACTGATCACCTAAATCCTTCAGGAGAGGGTTCCACCAGTCCCACATGTCCCTTTTTCTCCTCAAAGATGTAAAGGAGCCCATCTGCATAGATGATGGATCCCTTGTTGTGCCATTCTTCTTCCCACATCACCTTCCCGGTATCCCATTCCTGGCACACCCAATTCCCGTTTCCATTGTTGACCCAGTTGGCACCGTACATGTAACTGTCCAGAAGTACCAGTCCACCATGATGCACATCAAGAGCGCCATTGTGCCACTTCACCTCAGCTGATTTTCCATCATCCGAAAGTTTTAGCATGACCCCATCTGCATCATATCCGGAAGTGGTAAAAATCTCCCCCTTATGGAATAGAGGTGTGTTTGTATTGTTCCTGCGTCCCTCCTTATAGCCGTAATCCTTAACCAGATCGAAGCTCCAGAATACTTCACCATCTTCAGGATTCACCCCCATAATATCTTTACTTGTGGTGATCAGGATCATTCTGACTCCATTTTGCTCAATCAGCATCGGTGAGACATAGGACCTGACACCCCCCTGGGGTTTAGTAATCCACAGCAGGGATCCATCATTTTTATCCAGGGCCACCACTGCAGTCATCTCCCCTACCGGTGAGGAGATCACGGCCTTTTCTGTGAGCAGCAATGACTCGGCCATACCCCAACGGTGAAACTCTCCTTCATATTCCTCATGGGTATTCACACTCCAGATAATATCGCCCGTTTCGGTATCCATACATACTATGGTTCCCAATCCACCCATGATATAGGCACGTCCATCCTCAAAGGTGGGTGTGCTCCTTGTTTCAGGAAAGGATTTATCCCATGCCTTGCCATAAATGGTTTCCCATTTGATCTGGCCCCTCATATCCAGTCTGGTCAGTACATCCACACTGTCTCTCCGACCGCTGATGTAGATGTTTTCTTCATAAACTATAGGGGTGGAAAATCCATTTCCCAGATCCTCTTTCTTAAGCAGCAGCTTTGGACCCTCTTCGGGCCATTGTTTTAGCAACCCGGTGTCTTTGTACTTGCCATCCCTGTCAGCTCCCCTCCACTGGGCCTCCTGCGCAGTTAACTCCAACACGCAGCAACTTACAGCGATCATTAACATTACCAAGGTCAGTCTTTTCTCCTGCATACTTTCTACTTTACCCTATAACAAATGAGTGCTTTCCCGTGCCTTACATAAAGCACACCGTCATAAATGGAAGGATGTGCCCAGTGTTGATCGGATCCAAGGGATACTTTGGTTTTACTGACCACCTTAAAACCTGTCGGATCAGCTTCGACAAGCGCTAATTCACCTTTTTCGCTATAGCAGTATAGCATTCCATCGGCATAAATCACCGCCCCTTTGGCTATATCTTTTGCCACATACATCTCCTTTCCTGACTCCCAATCCAAACAACGCCATTCACGATTGCTGTCACCAGATACATAGATATATCCGTCAACCAATACAGCTCCACCCACTCGGCTATCCACAGTTTTACTAAACCAACCCTTTGAGATTGAACTTCCGTTTTCGCTGAGTTTCAATTTGCCACCTCCCTGACCATAACCACTGAAATAGAATAGATCACCGTTGTGATAGATTGGAGTATTGGCATGAACCGAATACCGGTTAGGGTGCTTGTGCGACCAGAGCACTTTTCCTGAAGCCGCATCCAGGCCTATCAGATGAGATGCTGTGTGAGTGGCCAGAATCTTTCTGCCATTGTGATTGAACAAAAGAGGAGTACAATAAGCAGACAACTCTCCAAGTCCCTTACTCGACCAGATGAGTTCTCCCGAATACCTGTTAAGTGCCACCACATTATTTTTTGTTCCTCCAGGTGTAGCATAGATGAGTCTCCCGTCCACCACCGGAGTTTCGTTTGCACCCCACCTGATGTTTGAACCGTCAAAATCACTAAACAGCTCCTTGCTCCAAACGATCTCTCCATCAGCCTCATTGAAACATACCAGCTTTCCAAGGCCGCTTTCCAGGTAGATTTTATTGCCTACTATCACGGGGGTTCCTCGTGGTCCATAATAGTTAGCTGAGTATTCTGGTCCGTATGCCTGTTTGTAGATTAGTTTACCCTCCAAATCAAACTTGTACAGATAGCCTGTTCCATCAATCATTCCCGATGTATAAACTGATCCGTTGGATACAATAACCGATGAATGTCCCTGTCCCAGCTCTTCGAAGGCCCACAAAACTTCAGGACCGTTTACCGGCCACTGCTTCAATAAACCTGATTCATCGTATACTCCATTTCCTGAAGGTCCTCTCCAGCGGCTGGCTTCCTGTGAAAATCCCTCTGAAAAAAGTGTAAATGCAATTGCAATAAGTATTAATCGTTTCATTATCTTACTTTTAAGTCAACTCCTCTTTTATCCCTTCAAAAATAATATTAATCGCACGGATAACGCGATAGATTGGGCCCTTCTGAAGCTATTCAGAATGAATCTAAGCGGTAGCCCTACGGCTATCTTTTTCAGACGTTTATCACACTAAAACAGACGTTCGTCAATATATGAATAAATAAGGCTTATGTTTTTTTCTTTGAAGAACGTTGTATTATAACCTTTTAATATTATATATTTGACATCTAACTTTTTTCCCTAATAAAACCCTTAATACCCAGAAAAAATTATTTAGTTCGGAATGACAAAAAAGGCACATTTTGCCGTGGCCACAGGAGAACTTGCCCCTGGCTCACGGGTATCCGATGCACAATTCAGTAAAATCCCTGATTTGATCAGGGCATCCTTCCAGGCCGTTAACCGTTTGGTTCCTAAAGAAGGCAAGCTGAAATATGAGATCATCAGAATGGACGAATTCCTCACCATGTCTGAGTCTCCGGAACACTCCATGAGGTCTATCATGATGCTTTTCAGCGCATTCAGGTTCCTCTCCTACAAAGAGCTTTCAGAGAGATTGGATCTCAGAATCTGTGAAGGAATCGGACCTGTTGAATATGCCCAGGATCACCTGAGGGAATCAGATGGTACCGCTTTCAGGTCATCCTCCACTGGAATGGCCATGCTGAAGCGAAACCAGCGCCTTTCGATCATCACACCAGATAAAGCCTTAAATGCCGAGTTTGCGCTATCCTGCAGCTTTATGGATATCCTGATTCACGATTGGTCCGATGAACAGGCGGAAGCCATGTTTTTGAACCTTACCGGAAAAAATCAGATGGAGATTAGTCAGTTGCTGGGCATCTCACAGCCTGCTGTAAATCGGCGACTAAAAGCTGCTCACTGCGAGACCATCAATAAGTTTATTAAACGATTTGAATACTTATTAAAAAAGCAGGCCCTCTGATGAAAGCAATTCACTGGGTCATACTAGGTATCGCCTTTATCCTGGCTACATGGTTTATCTACAAGACCAGAGAAACCACACCCAGGGTTGAGACTACAATTGATTTGAACTGGCGGTTTTTGCTCGGGAATTCTGTAGGTGCCGAAGCTCCGGAATTTGACGATTCTGACTGGAGATACCTCTCTCTGCCTCATGATTGGATGATTGAACAACCTGTACATGCAGAAAATTCCTCCGGTACCGCAGGCGGATTCTATCCAGAAGGAATTGCCTGGTACAGAAAGACAATTGACCTGAATGAGTTTGAAGATATGGATCAGTTTTACCTGCTTTTCGAAGGAGTTCAGATGAATGCTGATGTTTTCCTGAATGGGGAGCATCTTGGGAAACAGATTTATGGCTATTCCAGCTTCTATCATGATATTACATCATTAATTCGAAGAGATACGCTCAATGTGATTGCAGTAAAGACCGACTGCAGCAATTTGCCAGTGGACCGTTGGTACTCTGGTGGGGGGATCTACCGTCATGTTAAACTTATTGCAACAAACTCACTTCATATTCCGGTTTGGGGGAATGTGGTAAACTCTGTAATTGAACCATCAGGGAGTGCGGAATTGACAGTATCACTCGACGTAAAAAACAACGGAAGGAAAGCTCAACGCTATGAGATCAGGTTTGATGTGGTAGATCCAGGAGGACGAATCGTGGCAGAGGGACAGAGTACTGAATACTTAGAAGGCTCTGGTACCGGGATAACACAGAAGACCTTTACCATTGATAAACCTGAACTATGGTCTCCCGACCAACCTGGATTATATGCTGTGAACTGTTACCTGATGGAAAAGAACAAACAGATCGATCATATAAAGACTTTGCATGGAATTCGTTCAGCAGAATTCGATCCCGACCGGGGATTCCTACTCAATGGAGAGAAGGTAATTATGAAAGGGGTATGCCTCCATCATGATGGTGGTGAATTGGGTGCAGCTGTTCCTATGGAGAGTTGGAAACGCCGACTGAACCTGCTTAAAGAGCTGGGCGTGAATGCGCTTAGACTTGCGCATAATCCACATGCTCCGGAAGTCCTTGATCTTTGCGATAAAATGGGCTTCCTGGTCATAGACGAAATGTACGATAAATGGGAAGAGAGCTGGCACGGGGAGGAAAACAGAAACCAATTTGTCTCCACATGGGAAACTGACCTTTCAAACTTTATCAGACGCGACAGAAATCATCCTTCTGTGGTTCTATGGAGCGTCGGTAATGAAACCATGGAGCAACTTAACGATCCAGATGCCGGTGTAGCCTGGTATGATGAACTGAAAGATCTGGTATACTCCCTGGACTCTACCAGGCAAATCACCGCTGCCTTGCATCCCGGATCTAAAAAGAAGGGCCATGAGATACCTTCCCGAATGATGACCGTTTCCCCAGTAGTCTCATACAACTATCGTTCAGACTCATTCCAGGTATGGCATGAACAGTATCCCGATCTGGTATTTATCGCCACAGAAACCAAAGCTTATGGAACCCAACGCATGGAAGATTATCAGGATATCAGTTTTGCAGATAACTCCTGGAACAACATGCATGAGTTTGTGGCAGGACAATTTATCTGGGCAGGTATCGACTATCTGGGTGAATCTGCTGGCTGGCCAGACCGTGGGTTAAGGCATGGACTGATGCAGACGAACGGCTTTATTAAACCATATGCCTGGTATATCGGATCTCAGTACAGGGAAGATCCCCTGGTGAAACTTACAGTCAAAGATTCCATTCTTGCTGATTCACTGAATAATCTAAAAAGCTGGCAAATAAGCTGGGCCGGGGCTCCATTGGTGGATCACTGGAGTTTTGAAGATGATAAATCCATCAAGGAGGTGGTTGTTTTCACCAATTGTGACAAAGTAGAAATTCAGCTGAACAACAAACTAATCCATTCACTACATAGAAGTTCCTTTTCCGATGGGGTAATTAAAGCCAATGTACCTTACCAACCGGGAGAACTTATTGCACGTGCCTATTTTACAGATGAGCGTGGGAAATCCCAGATTGTCTCTGATACATTAAGCACCTCCTATACTCCTTATGCCCTGGCCATGCATCCCGATCAGCAACAATTCAGATCAGACAACCGGATTATTCACATCACCACAGAGGTGGTAGATAGCTCAGGTGTACTCAATCCTCATAGCAACCATCTGGTAAATTATGAATTGGATGGGCCAGGTAAAATCAGGGTAATTGATAATGGGGATCCTGCGGACAAATCCCCCTATGGAGCTACTTCAAAGCAGGTTAGAAAGGGGAAACAACTATTGGTCCTTCAGGCAGGTAGTGAGCCGGGCGACCTCATCGTACATGCAAGTGCCAACGGGCTTAAATCCTCAAAAGTAAAAATCAAATCAAGAAAGTAAAACATGGTATCATGGATAAGAGATTGATGAGGAAGAAAAATACGATCTAAGTAAATATTAGCGACTTTTCATCTTAATGATACTCCCGTTTTTGATGGAGTATATTTTCATTACTCCGGTATCCATATCCAGGTCCTCCACATCAAACTGATAATCCGGAAAATCCACACTTTTCTCCTCAACTTTCCTGATTACCTTCCGGCTATCTTCAAAAACAATTGTCGCAGAATAGTTCTTATCCCCTTTGGGTTTGAACACATAATCTGTATAGTGCTCCATTCCGAAGGTATGATGAACCTCGGTCTGCAGCTCCTCGTCAAGAACTTCTACAGATTCGATGGTGATCGTTTTCATAAAAATAAATTTAGCGAAATTTTTACGTAAATTTGAATAACGAAGAGCAAAATGATTCCTTTTATTGTAAACCAATAATTTAATTAATCATGGAACAGGTACTTCCGATTTATAATACAGAGAATATTCCAGGTCAGAAATATGAATTGATAGGACTGGTTAAAGGCACCATGATCCAATCAAAGCACCTGGGCAGGGACATTGGGAATACACTCAAATCAATTGTCGGTGGAGAACTCAGGGACTACTCTGAAATGCTTAATGAGGCTCGGGCAATTGCCACCAAAAGAATGCTTCAGGAAGCCTTTGCCTTAAACGCCGATGCTATTGTCAACCTCCGATACACCACAAGCACAGTGATGCAGGGAGCTGCTGAGATACTGGTCTATGGAACTGCTGTAAAGTTTATTAAATGATGGTATGGGGTATTCGCGGTAGTTAGACTGGCTTCCTTCCTGCTTTTATCCCCAGCAGAATTGTGGTGCCGTTACCTGATTCGCTCTCGATCTTCATCCATCCATGGTTGGTTTGAATAATCTCATGGCAAATTTTCAATCCCAAACCTGATCCTTTTTCACCCCTCGTTCCATCTGTGGATACGTGGGATTCGGTGTCAAGAATTTTCTGAACCATGGATTTGGGAATACCTATCCCGGTATCGCGTATGGAAATCACCACCTCCCCTTTTTGCTTCTTGGAAGAGACATAAATCCGGCCACCTTCCGGGGTAAATTTCATGGCATTATTTAGAAGGTTCCTTGTTACAATGTACAGCTGATCTCGATCTGCATCCAAATAATGCTCTTCGCTCACATAAACCTCTACTTTCAGTTTTTTCTCTCTCAGCCCTACATTTACCAATTCAAGACTCTCATCGATCAACTCTTTCAATTTAAACTTCACAGGCATAGCTTAGCTTACCGGTTTGAGTTCTTCCCCATACCAGAAGGTTATCCAGAAGGTTATAGGTTACCTCTGAAGAACTAGCTATCATCTTAAGCAACTCATTGCGTTCATCCTCAGAAATGTCAGGATTTTCGATGATCATTTCCAGGGCCTGTTTGGTATAGCCTATGGGGGCACGTACATCATGACCAATAATGGCAAATAAGCGGTTTCGGGCATTTATGGCCTCCACAAGATTCCGGTTGGTAGATTCCAGCTTCTTTTTCTGTTTTTCAAGCTGTTTAGACATGGAGTGTAACTCAGTGGTCCGCTCCTCCACAAGGTCCTCAAGGTTATTCTTCACCTGGCTTATTTCTTCGGCCAGCTTATTAGTCTTCTTCTGTAGATGATTCGACTTGTCGGCAAAAATATAGGCATAGACCAGAAGGTATATGAACATGGTATATGGCAGGATGAGTACAGTGTCAATTGCATCAATCTCATTTAACATGTCATTAAGGGCACCCACAAAGAGGATCATCATGCCCAGTGTAAAGGAAGGCGCATGGCTCCGACCCCTGATCCAGGCAAGAAGGATCACGTACGAGAACACCAGGCTTTCTGCAATAAAGAATCCAAAAAACCATGGCATTGAATATGAAAAAAGGCTTATGGGCGAAACAACTACCATGGTAATAAAGACCACGGAAATCCACATTATTATACGGTAAACTAATTTAGGAAACTCAATGGGAAAGAGCGAGTAGATCATTGCTGCAAAAAATGGAGCAAAGAAATAGATATTCAGATAATCAAGTCGGGCAGTGGTAAGTCCGTTTAGATTCATCGCATGTAAAATGGGAAGGCCAAGGATCATCACAACCCTAATGGCCATAAGCAAACAGATCACCGAAAAATAGAGCCGGTATTGTTCCGACCTGATCAGGTACAATCCCAGGAAATAGATCCCGATGATCAGGAAGGCCCCGATCAGAAAATGCCCTCTGAACAGCTCCTTCTGCCGCTGTTCCTGCATCTGTTCAGGCAATCCTACGGTGATCCCTCCCACAATACCGCTATTTCTGTTATCAAAATTGGCGACTCTGATAAGCAATTCAACCTGCTGGCTGGTTACAGATCCTGTCACCAGGGGCCGGTTATACTTTATTACAGTCTGGAATTTATTTACTCCGGGGAATCCCAGGTAATCGATTGCAGTGCCATTAATGAAAAACCCTGAAGACGAATAGACATCCTCTATTTTGAATGTGATCTCATCTACTTTATCGGGCAATAGCAATACAAGTCGATAGGTGGCAAATCCATAGCGCTCAATTTCGGGGTACTCTTTTGTAAGTTTGAACCACGATTGGGGGACCGTGGTGTAGATCATCTCTCCGGAGTCGCCCTTAATAGCGGGATTCAACATTTGATTCCAGTAGAACTCATATTCTCCAATTAGTTCCACAGGACCATCCGCCTTAAAGTTGTAGTCACTCAGGTCAATCACCCCCCGCACAGCCATTGGAAATTGCTGCGCATGCAGACTAGAAAGCGTACCGAGGGCTAACGCAAACAGGTATATCCGGTATTGAATTCTCATGGCAGAATTGCCCGATAAAGTTAAATTTTTTATTGAATGTTCGCGCGTTTTCTCCGGGCAGACAGATTCAAAATAACGAGTGAAGAGGCGATAATTATCATCCCTGCAAGGGTGATTGGCTCCGGGTGTTCGGTAGGAAGGAGGATCCAGCTTAATACTGACCCAAACAGAGGGATTAGAAATTTCCATAAATTCAGGTTCGAAACCACCGTACCCGGTCTTTTTAAAAGGGTAATCCAAATTGAAATAGCCACTGCGGACAATAAACTCAACCAACCCAGGGAAAGATAATAGGTAACTGGTTTAGGATCAAACTGAATCCCCTCAAAAGGGATTGAAAAAAGGAAGAGAGCCGCCCCGCCGATAATCATAGACGCCGAGCTGATCACCAGGGGCGGAATCATCCCTTTCTCGCTGGCAACCAGTACATTATTAAACCCAGACAGCACATTGATTGCAAGCATCATAACAATCCCAAGCAATGCAATTTGGCCTGTCGCTGACTGAGGATCCTTTCCAAAGCTAACCAATACGACACCCAGTATTCCAAAAAGGATGATCAGGGTCTTGGTCCATGTCATCCGGTCACCAGGCATTAGGAAATGAGCCACAAGAGCGATAAATAAAGGCTGGGACCCAATGACCACGGCAGCGATGGCACTGGGCATCATATTTATACCTGTATAGAACAGTGTATATTGAAGAAAGATTTGAAGAAAAGCAAATAATAAAATCAGTTTCAGATTTGCACGAAGGATTCTGAAATATTCCGGATTGAGTCTGATGGCAAAAGGCAGAACCAACAGTCCGGAAATAAAGAAGCGGGTACCTGCAAACTGAAGTGGTGTAGCATACTGCAATCCTATCTTCACACCCGCAAAAGCGGATGACCACAAAAGACATGTAAGAATGGCCAATAAGGGAGTATTGTTTCGGGATTTACCCATTTTATGCCTGATGTTTGGTAATTATAAAGGTGAAATCAAGTAGCTGTATTCAAGGGGTACCGATCGGATCATATATTCAGCATGCGTACGGGCTCCCCATGAATCATCCCCCCCCACTCCCATCTGCTTCCAGTCCACACTCAGAAATACCTGCTCCGATTTCTCCAGGTCGCAGGTATGAGCCCCATCGCGCTCTTCCCTGTCCAATTGCTCCTGTGAATAGTGAAGTGCCGAGAAATCAATGGTAGGAATGCCACTAATTTTCAAACCACTACCATCCGAACCACTTAAAGCAAGCCACCTTACGTCGGTTTTATTCCCATTTTCTCCATTGGAAATGTAGGGTACATATTGCTCACTGACTGCACTCTTATAAAGTCCCACATGAGCTGAATGATTCCGATCGATGTAGTTTTCGTGTGGCCCTCTGCCAAAGTAATCGAGCTGGACATAATCTTTCGGTACGACCATTCGCATCCCAAACCTGGGTATCTCCGGGAATTTATCCATCGAAGGAGTGAATTTTGCATGAACCAGGATCTCTCCATTCCCGTTGAACTGATACTCTACCATGTAATTTGAGCCATTTTCGGGATGTATATACTCGGCCAAAAGCATCACCTGGTCGTCTGTCTGCACGGGTACCAGGGTTTGAAGCTCCAATTCTTTGCCAAACTCTTTCCACATTCTACTTCGCTTATCCGTGTGGTTGCCAAAATCATTTTCAATGGGAGCCCTCCAGAAATTCGGTTCAGGCCCCTGATCCAATAACAACTTTCCTTTCCATACATACGAGGTTAGGAACCCGGATAAACGGTCGAATACTATCTCTCCATCAGGAATCTGAATGGTGATGGCCTCTTTGGTCTCAACAAAGAATAGGTCTTTCACTCCCACCGCTGAAAAAGCATCCATACTCAATGTCCCGGGATTATCAGGGGTAAGATTAAACTGTTCACTGGCTACCACATGTCCTTTGGGGACCATCCCTGAGGCGTCAATAGTTCTTACCTCCAGCTTAAGAAAATACGCTTTCTCTTTCGCCAAACTTACATCTGACAGATCCAGGCTTATGATGGCACTCTTGCCTGGGGCCAGGTCAGGCCCATTTAATACCTCCTGTTTCACTGTCTCCCCGTTGGCTGTAAGAATCCAAAGCAAATTGAAGCGGTTCAAATTGCTAAAATCGTAGTTGTTGGTAATTTTTATCCGGTTCGCACTTAGAGGGAGCGTTTCAAATCCAATGTACTGATAAGCCCTTTTCAATTCTACCAATCCCGGATGGATAGTGCGATCGGGAAAGATCAGACCATTCAGGCAAAAAGTACCATCGGTTCGCATTGTATCGGGTTCAAAATCGCCTCCATAGGCCCAGAACTTCTCGCCATCTTCTGTATACTGTGCAATTCCCTGGTCCACCCAGTCCCAGATAAATCCTCCCTGAAGTTGATCATACTTATTAATTGCATCCCAGTAATCCACAATATTTCCATTGCTGTTGCCCATGGCATGAGAATACTCACACTGGATCAAAGGTTTAGAGGGATGTCGCTCCACGTATTTTATGGTTTCATGAATAGAGGCATACATGGGGCAGAAAATATCAGTATTCCTTCCACTTTCAGCTCGTTCGTACTGTACCGGCCGGCTGAGGTCGCGTTGCTTAATCCAGTCGTAGGTGGCATTAAAACAGACTCCGTCTCCTGCTTCATTCCCCAGCGACCAGATGATTACTGATGGATGGTTCTTATCCCTCTCCACCATTCGAATGGTCCGGTCGAGATGCGATTTTGTAAACAAGGGATTATTGCCCAGGGTCCGATTGGGTTGATAGCCCATGCCATGAGATTCAATATTGGCTTCATCAACTACATATAGGCCATACTCATCACAAAGCTCATACCACCTTGGATCATTAGGGTAATGGCTGGTTCTGACTGCATTGATGTTATAAAGCTTCATCAACTCTATGTCCTTTAGCATGATCTCTTCACTTACCACATGCCCTTCATATTCATCGTGCTCATGCCTGTTAACTCCTTTCAGTTGGACAGCTTTCCCATTGACCAGCAACTGACCGTATTTGATTTCTGAGGTTCGAAATCCCACTTTGGCAGATACGTACTCGATAATCTCACCCTTATCGTTCTTCAAGGTTAATACCAGTGGATAAAGGCTTGGTGATTCTGCTGACCATGGTTCCACCTGATCCATCACATCCGAAAATCTGACAGAGCCAGAGCCTTTTTTTCCTGGCATCACACTCTCTGATCCCGACCAGAAGAGAAGCCCTGATTTGGTGGGTGAATAGAGTTGTGCAACTACTTCAAAGTTTTTAGCGACTCCTCCTCCCGGAGCACTTACCTTCACCTCAAGATCCATAATCCCATTGGTGTAGTTTTTGGTCAGACCTGTATTGCAGAAAAAGTCCTGAATATGTATTCCAGGTCTGGCTTCCAAACGCACCTCTCTCTCAATTCCGCTAATTCTCCAAAAATCCTGGCATTCCAGCCATGAGCCATCCGACCATCGGTATACCTCTACAGCCACCATATTCTCTCCATCTTTGATATAGGAGGTAATGTTAAACTCTGCAGGAGTCTTGCTACCCTGACTGTAGCCTACCTTCTTCCCATTTACCCAGAGGTAAAATGCCGATTTAACAGCACCAAAATGAATATAGACCTGCTTATCGCCCCATGCTGCAGGAACATTAAATGATCTTCTGTAGGAACCAACCGGGTTATGTGCAGTGGGGACTGCAGGCGGCTTGGGCCTGGTGGTCCACTCATAGGGAATGTTGACATAAATAGGCACGCCATATCCCTTCATTTCCCAGTTGGAGGGGACAGGAATATCGTCCCAGGCCGCATCATCAAAACCCTGCTTATAAAAGTCAATGGGTCTTGAATCGGGATTGGGAGACCACTGAAATTTCCACGTTCCATTTAGAGTAAGGTAGTTTGAGGAGGCCTGAATATCACCATTTACAGCTTTCTCCATGGAATCAAAAGAGAACCGGGAGGCATGCGGATCCTCTCTGTTAACTTCTACGACCTCAGTATCCTGCCATTCGGGCAGTTTTTGCGCAAACACAGAAGTCACAACTGTAGCAAATACAGCACTACAAAGCAGTAATCTTTTCATAAAAGTTAGTTAGAAGTTACTAAGCACTCACCTCCCATAAAGCTTCAGGATAGATCCCATCATCAACCAGTTTTCGAATGGCAGCCAATACCTTTTGCTTGTCTTCCTGGTAGGTTACCCCAAACCACGATTCGGGCGTTTGTAAAACAGACATGCGAGCTACGCCGGCATTGAGCAGATTATCCACTACCAGCGGGATATAAAGTTCAGCTTTAGGATTACTTATATTGTCCTTGATAAATACCTTGAACGTCTCCTCGATATGGCTAAAGAAATCTGGGGTAAATCCAAAAAGGTTCATGGATACGGTGTCCATAGGATCCAGGCCATTTGTTGCACCATCTTCATCCTCATAGACGATTCCTCCATCCTGCAAGAAGATCTTGGTACGCTCAACCATTCCTGTCAGGTAACCTGAATCAGTCACCTGGCACACCCCACGAGCCACTGATCCATGCTCAGATACTGTTTTCTGAAGTTCGAATCCTACCATGCAGTATTGACCGGAGGCTCCCTTGTCAGTGCCAACCAGAAAGTCATTTATAATCTGGTACGATTTACTCCCATAATAGTCATCTGCATTAATTACTGCAAAGGGTTCATGGATGGCCTCTTTGGCCATTAATACTGCATGAGCTGTTCCCCAGGGTTTCACCCGATCTTCAGGCAATGAAAATCCTTCAGGTATATTATCAATGGATTGAATTACATAATCAACCTTGATGTGGGAAGGAAACTTCTTGATATAGTTGGTTTTGAAATCCTCCTCCATTTTTGGAGAAATCACAAAAACAAAACGGTTAAATCCTGCGCGATATGCGTCATATATAGAGTAATCAGTTATTGTTTCGCCTGATGGTCCAAAAGGATCAACCTGCTTCATACCGCCATAGCGACTTCCCATTCCTGCTGCCAGTATCAAAAGTGTAGTGTTCATTTTTCAGATTTCGTGGTTAAAAAAATAGAATGGTAAATGTACTTATCCATTGGTTCCTGTGCAAGAGGCGATATGCTGCTTAAAATCTTTGAGTTTATGGAGAAAATATTAATTTTATGCGCACTACGCTAACTAACTAATTAACTAAAACATACTTCCATGAGCAATTTAGAAAGCAGAAAGAGCACACTGGTAATACCCTTGATGATTATCGGTGTTGTATTCTTTATGATTGGATTTGGAGTGGGTATCAGTGGGTTTTTGACCCCTGCTTTAAGATCCGCATTTAATCTGACGACCGGCCAATCTTACCTGGTTACAGGAGCAATATTCTCTGCATTTGTCATATTTGGCCGTCCCACAGGCTGGGTCATTAAAAAGATCGGCTATAGAAAAGCCATGACTATAGCTTTCTTCATTATGGCTTTGGGTATGTTACTCTTCGTCCCATCGTCAAAGGCAGTTAGTTTCCCACTGTTTCTGGTAGCGCTCTTTGTGGGTGGCATAGGGAACACTCTACTCCAGGGAGCTGTGAATCCTTATATCACCATAGTGGGACCCGTAGAAACTGCGGCTGTCCGCATGAGTTTGATGGGTATTATGAATAAGTTGGCCTGGTGGATGGCTCCCGTGTTTCTGGGGATCTTTATTGATCTAAAAGATGTTCAGGTGGCTGATATCATTCTCCCATTTTACATTGTCACCGGGATCATGTTTGTACTTGGTATTTTCATGTACTTTGCTCCTCTACCTGAAGTTAAAGCTGCAGGTGAAGATGATGATGATGCTTCCGAATCGTCTTATGCTGCAGGCAAAACCAGCATCAAGCAATTTCCCCACCTGCTTCTTGGCGTTGTGGCATTATTCTTCTATGTGGGCATTGAAACCCTCCCCATGGCTTCCATTATTGATTTCGCCCGTACCACATTTGGGGATGTAGACAACCTTCAATCTTATGCCAAATTTGTGACTCTTGGCCTGGTAGCCGGATATGTGTTTGGGATTATTGCAATACCTCGCTTTGTATCCCAGACAAGGGCATTGATCTCTTTTGCTGTGCTTGGCATCATCTCTACCCTATTATTAATCTATCTGCCGGCGAATTATGCTTTTTTCGCCCTGCTACTTGCAAGTTTCTCCAATTCCCTGATGTGGCCGGCTATCTGGCCCCTGGCCATGAAGGACCTGGGAAAGTTCACCAAAGTTGGGGCATCCTTGTTGGTGATGGCCATTGTGGGTGGTGCGGTCATTCCATTTATTTTCGGAACCATCGTGGATGCAGTTAAAATCACGGAGGAAGCCCTTGTCGGTGATTATCAGACAGCTTACTGGGTCATGGTACCCTGTTACCTGTTTATCCTTTACTTTGCAATATCCGGACATAAAGTAAGAACCAAATCAATATGAGCAAGTTATACATAGGAGTAGATATTGGTGGCACGTCCATTGTAGCTGCCAGGTTTTCTGTAAGTGAATTGATTGAGATCGCTGAGGTCCCCACGGGATCGGACCGACCCGCTATGGAGATTATGGAATCCCTTTACGAGGCAATTGATAAAGTCCTGACCAATGAGGTGGTAGGGATTGGAATTGGAATGCCCGGTTTTATGAATGCAGATACAGGTGAGATCCTTCAGATCAATAACATCAAATCATTCAACGGATTTTTCATTAAACCGGCGGTCGAGAAAAGGTTCAATCTGCCCACTTTTCAGAGCAATGATGCCAACTGTTTTGCCCTGGGAGAAACCTACTATGGTGCCGGGAAAAAGTATAAGAATCTGGTCGGTATTACCCTGGGAACCGGACTGGGAGGAGGTATTATCCTGGACCGTAAGATTCATACAGGGCTGATGGGTGGAGCTGGTGAGCTGGGTTGTGTTCCCTTTCATGGCGGTATGGTGGAGGATATATGTAGTGCCGCGCTTTTTAAGAACAAGTATCAGACCACCGGAACTGAACTATACAAAAAAGCGAAGGAAGGCGATCAGGAATCCCTGGCCATATTTGAGGAGCTTGCACAAAACATTGGAGAGCTCATCAGAGGTGTGATGTATATCCTGGCTCCTGAAGCCTTTGTGATAGGCGGTTCGGTGGCCAATTCCTGGGATCTTTTGGAAAAACCACTTCGTAAAGATCTGGACAAATTCCTGGTGCCGATGATCAGTAATAAAACCGAACTAGTAAGGGCTGAACTGGATAATGCAGGGCTCTACGGTGCTGCGGCACTCTGCATCTCCCAAATGGAAAAATAAAAATGACTGTACAAGATATTGCAAATCGATTTGCAACCAGAGGCTGCATCAAAGAGGTTAAGGTCCATGGTGGCGGACACATCAACGATAGCTACCACATGGTAAATACCATTGTAGGCGAGCCTGACTACCTTCTGCAGAGGGTGAATCACCATGTATTCAAGGACGTTCCTCTCCTGATGAATAACATGTCGATTGTAACGGATCATGTTCAAGCTAAAATAAAAAAGGATTTCCCGGATGAGGTGGAAAGACGCTGCCTGACAATTATCCCGACTACAAATGGGCACTCCTTTTTCAGGGATCCGGAAGGTAATTACTGGAGGGCACTTCGTTTTATTGAGGACCACCTGGTATTCGACAGCACTTCCGATCCGGCCATCGCCTATGAAGGGGCTAAGACTTTCGGCGCATTCACTGTGATGCTGAATGATCTGCCAGCCAAGAAAGTAGGTACCGTAATTCCCGATTTCCATAATATGAAATGGCGGCTTACACAGCTGAAAGCAAGCATCCATAAAGATGTGGCAGGCCGCCTGAAAGAGGTAAAAAAGGAGATCGACTATGTGGAGACACGCTCCAAAATGATGCTTACTGTACATAACCTCGGGGATAAAGGGGCAATCCCTCTTCGGGTTACACATAACGACACCAAGATTAGCAATGTATTGTATGATACGAACAAGAAAGGCTTGTGCGTCATCGACCTGGATACCATACAACCCGGTTATGTGACTTCCGATTTTGGAGATGGTATCCGGACCTTGACCAATACCGGGGAGGAAGATGATACCAACCTTGACAGGGTCACCATGGATGTGGATCTCTTTGAAGCTTTCGCCTCCGGTTTTCTGGACTCCACCAGAGATATTCTCTCGGATACCGAAAAGGATGCTCTCCTATACGGAGGTTTATTGTTCCCTTATATGCAAGCAGTGCGTTTCCTGATTGATTACCTGGATGGTGATACCTACTATAAAGTAAAGCATCCTGAGCACAACCTGGTAAGGACCAGGGCCCAGTTAAAGCTCACCCAGGATGGGGAATCTAAACTGGATGAGTTGAAAATGATCATTAAGAATCTTTCCTGATTCTATGTTACTGATTGAAAAAATTGAAACAGGTTCCGGGTTTTCGCTCAATAAGGGCGAGCACATCCTGGCTCATCAAAACTGGGTGCCAGGTGGTGGTACGAAAGTGACTTTCTCCATCCGACATGACGGATCCTCAATTTATCTTTATTATGAGGTGAAAGAGAAGGAAGTGAGAGCGGTTAATACAGCTATCAATTCCTCTGTTTGGGAAGATAGTTGTGTGGAGTTTTTTCTCTCATTGGAGGCCGAATCAGAAAATTATTACAATTTCGAGATTAATGCCATTGGCACGGTATTGGGGGCCTATGGGCCTGATCGAAATCAGAGAGAATGGCTGCCCGAATCACTTCTTTCGAAGGTCGAGACAATTCCTTCGCTGGGTCGTAAGCCTTTTGACAACCAACAGAATAATACTCCATGGAACATTCAGATTAGGATTCCTATGGAGGTCCTCACATACTCAGACCTCAACAATCTTTCAGGGACTGACGGATTTGGAAACTTCTACAAATGCGGTGATAAATTAGAGCAACCCCATTTTCTTTCATGGAAGCCAGTTCTTACCAGTAATCCTGATTTTCACACTCCTCGCTATTTTGGGCATCTCTCTTTTCTGTAAGAATGAGTAAATCGTCGGATCAGGTACAGACTAAGAAGCTATTTATAAAGAATGAAACGATCGTTGCGTTTAACAGAAGATGGCTCTCATACTATATACCTAAGCGATCTTGATGAACCCTACCATTCCATGCATGGAGCTTTGCAAGAGTCGGAACATGTGTTTATCAACCAAGGATTTAATCATGTTAAAAAGAAGCACATACGGATTTTGGAGATTGGGTTTGGTACAGGTCTGAACACTCTGCTAACAATGCGGGAAAGTATAAAGGTGGATGCCCATATACACTATCATGCAGTGGAGAAATATCCGTTGACTTCATCAGAATATTCCGGATTAAACTATGAAGCAGTAATCGATGGGATTCCTGAAGGGATTCTTCAAAAGATGCACCAGGTTCCCTGGGGACGGAATGTAGACCTGATAAGCAACTTTTCTATTTATAAAGAACAGGCAGATTTCAGGGAGATGAAACCAGAGGGTCGTTTTGACCTGATCTACTTTGATGCTTTTGCTCCTGAAAAGCAACCCGAACTTTGGTCTGAAGGTATTTTCTCAATTATTGCCAATCTGGCAAACTCAGGAGGCGTCCTGGTCACATACTCCTCAAAAGGTGATGTGCGCAGAGCACTGAAATCCTGCGGGTTCAGCGTTAAAAGGTTACCAGGCCCCCCAGGAAAATGGGAGATGATTAGAGCAATCAGAATATAATTGTGGGTTCTGAACATTTTCTTTTACCTTCGCGACAACTTTTTAAAAACAAACAATCAAATGAATAACAAACACATCATTACACTCGCAGTAGTGGCAGTTGCTGCTCTGGCCATTGGATACTTTATCGGTTCCGGTACTACTTCAGGCATTAAATCTGAAGGTCAGATAACCATGAATAGCCAGGATGACTCCCTGAACTATTTTCTTGGTCTAAACATGGGTTACAGCCTTGCTGAAGCTCCATGGGAGGTAGATGCAGAACTGATTAATTCAGGTATTGCACAAGTGATCAACGATTCTTCTTCATTCGATCCCATGACAGCACAGTCTGTTTTCCGGGATTTGAATTTGGCTATTTCTGAAAAAGAGGCAGCGAAAGCTGAAGTAGCCTCTATGGAAAATATTGAGGTAGGAATAGCATTCCTTGAGGAGAATGGAAAAAGAGACGGTGTTTCAACAACAGCTTCTGGTCTGCAATATGAAGTCATTACAGAAGGAGACGGCCCCAAGCCAACTGCAGAATCAACTGTATCAGTTTATTATGAAGGCACATTGACTGACGGAACTGTATTTGACGGCAACTTTGATGGAGGAGAGCCTATCTCATTTCCTTTAAATGGTGTGATACCTGGTTGGACTGAAGGCCTTCAGTTAATGACCCAGGGATCGACCTATAAGCTATATATTCCATCGAATCTTGGTTATGGCCCAAGAGATTCCGGCCCGATCCCCGGAAATTCAGCCCTTATCTTTAAGGTTCAGCTACTTAGCGTAGAATAAACCAAGATATATGAGATAAAAAAAGGCTGTCCGCCAATGCGTACAGCCTTTTTTATTGATCATAAAGATCGGGTTTTGGCTTTTCTTCAGTAAAACATTCTTTAAATTTACACCTTAACTATAAAACAACTTTTAATATGAGCTTCGAGATTAACGGCCGTCTGGCAGAGAAATTCGAAACACAGAAGGTCTCTGAACGCTTTCAGAAACGCGAATTTGTCATTGAAATCAAATCAACTGGCAATACTGGATATGAATTTGTTGACTTAATTAAATTTCAATCTACCCAGGATAAGTGCGCGATGCTTGACCAATTCAATGTGGATGATACTATCAAAGTATCTTTCAATCTTCGCGGACGTAAATGGGAGAAGGATGGCCAGGTTTCATACTTCACTAATCTTGAAGCATGGCGCATTGAAAAAGTTCAAAGCGCAAATGATGAACCAGAATTTTCAACTCCAATCAAAGACACTGCACCTGAACAGGATGCTCCTTTCCCCTCTCAGGCCCCTGAGAATGATTCCGGAATTGATGATCTGCCATTTTGAAAACGTGAAAACAATTAACAAACCCCTTTGTTAAGTTAGTTGGCAGAGGGTATCAAACCGGTTAACGATCACTTACTCAGCGGGCGTTCAACCTTTGTTCCTTCAGTTTCACCAGAGTGATAATGCTTCGGTGTCACTGTCTTTACTGGAATTGAGAACTCAATAGTCGTACCGTTAAATGAACTGTCTTTAACCAGGATTTCTCCATCCATGGCTTCTATCAGTCCCCTGGCGAGTTTATAACCAAGTCCGATTGTATCGGAGGTATTGTACCAGTCCTCTTCTTTTTCATTTATTTCAAAGACCTTTCTGGCTCTCTCTTGCAACAGCATATTACTGCTGTCTTTTACTGTGAAAACCAGTGTATTTTTGTCGGCGTACAAAGCGCCAATTTCAACGACTCCCTTTTTTGTCTGGGAAAGGGCATTCTCAATGAGGCAGCTTAAAGCTCGTGACAGGCGCTGCTTGTCTGAGACTATTTTTGCCTGCTTAAATGCTTCTCTTACATTTAAAAGCAATGCAACCTTTTCCCTGTTTACCCTGTAACTATCCAGGTTATAATGATTATACAGTTCCCTCAACATCTGATAGATCTCAACTTCATCTTCATTCAGTTTAAGGTTTCCTGTCTCGATCAGGGTAAGATCAATCAGGTTGTCCATCATGTTTAAGAGCGAATTGCTGTTCCTGGTAATGTGGTTAATGTAAGCGTCCCGCTGGTCTCCGTCAACATCTTCTTCACCCAGAAGGTGAGAGAATCCGATTATGGCGTTCATTGGGGTCCTGATTTCGTGTGAGATATTTGCGAGGAATCTGGTCTTAACCCTGGTTCCATCAGACTGGAACTGTTTCAGGGTGCTTTCCAGCCAGGCAACCTTTTCTTCCAGTTGCTTGGTGTACTCAAAAAGCTCATTATAATCAGGCTTAGCGCTCTTTCCCATTTTCAACAACAATAAATCAAAGTAGATTAACCGCCTCACGCCGAGGCGATCTAAAATATTCTATTGCTTCATCCTTTTAAGAATCTTCTCAGCATCATTCTTATGATAATGATTTAAAGAAGTAGCAATCTTTGCCAGCTCCCGGCGAGCTCGCTCAGTTTCGTCCATGGCAAGTAAACAACCAGCCAGGTACCACTGAGCTTTCTGAATATAGAGGTTATCATCATGCTTAATAACCTTGGTAAATGAATTACTGGCATCTGAATGCTGGTCAATTTCCATATAGGACATACCCATGTAGAACTCAGCCTCCACTTTCTCAGAGTTTATCACAAGAACCTCTTCGAAAAAACCAATGGCCGATTCAAATTCACCATTTATGAATTTATCCTGTGCATTGTTCATCATAAGCTGAATCACCTCGCTCTCCACCGAACGATTGGTTAGAACCAATTCATAGGGCTTCATGTATTTGACAAAGAGATCGTTATTGGACAAAGGACGTCCAAGAACTGTTGCCAGTCCAATGGCTACCATCAATGCCAATGCTGCCGAGGCTGCATAATGCCATGGCCGGGAAAATCGGAAAGACCGTCTTCCACCATCAGTTTGTCGTGACTCTTCCCGCAGGTCAGTCAGCTGTGTCCGAAAATCCAACACCTCTGTGTCGGCAATGGATTCATCAACCTCTTTATAAAGGTCCAGATCCATTAACAATTCCGGACTGGCATTTAGCTCCTGCTCGAACCTGTCCAATTCCCTCTCTGAGAGTTCGTTGTCCAGGTACTTTTGTAAAATGTGCCTGTCGCGTTTCATATCTTAAAATTTAATTGGTTACAAGGATGCAGGAACCTCACACAACCACGTATGGCCATGTATTGTCGGGACCTGTACTTCCTGGTAAACACATGCACGCTTGCATGTTCTCCAGAGTGCGTGTACTCTCGTACACTGTAATATGGGAACTACCTTCCGGTTGTTCCTTCCGCATTATTATCCAGGGAAATCAATCTTCCCCACAAACTTTACGGATCAATATCTTTTGCGGCTTAAAGCCGACCTAATTTCTTTCCAATACCCAAGTTAGGGATTTATCTCTTTGGAGGATGTACCAAATCGGAAACTGGTTCACCAGCATTTCCACCTTTTAAATAGTTAAGTTCTTTTTCCTGAATCTTGTCTTGAGCGAATGACTTAAAGTTTACAGTTTTCATAACTTTTT
>PVMS01050116.1_pt1 | contig 24126 bp, 23 predicted proteins | sample 1853461 | NCBI WGS metagenome assembly PVMS01 (sample SAMN08582032, study PRJNA380276) | Marine sediment metagenome, whole genome shotgun sequencing project. | isolation source: ocean sediment barecode stripped | collected 2017 | reverse complement strand
TCAAAACGCTGCTCGGCCTGTTCGAACTGCCGCTGCAGAGCCTTCTCCTCGGCTTCGGCAAAAGTCACACCATCCATCAGCGTCAACACCAGGAAGTATCCCTCTGACACGCGCAGCAGAAAATCCTGGAACGCAATCTGGTAGATCGCATCGGCCTGGGTGATCTGTCCGCGGGCTATATCCAGCTGTTCGTAATTGGCCTGGCGGTAGAGGCTTTGCCGCAGGGAAATTTCGTAGCTCCTTCTGTCCTTGTCCTGCTCAACATCTTCGACGTCGGGAACCCCAAAAGACGTGGTCGAATCGCCCCTGATCCAGGTGGCGCCGGCACCCAGTTGTGGCAACAGGTTAGCCCAGGCCTGCGTTTTGTTCTCACCAGTAGCCTGGCGGCGGTACTCGGCAGCCTGCAGGCGCGGATCGCTCTTCAGAGCCAGGTCGTGAACACCGACCAGGTCGACGGCCAGGACCGCCGGCGAGGCCAATAAACCGGCACAGACTACCCAGTATGATTTGATTCTAATCGACATACCCAACTCCCCGAGTGATTTCTACTTCCCGTCTCCGCTTGCCGGCCTCGGCAGACCGACGCTTTTTCCTGGACGGTGAAGTGATAATTAAAACTCAAATTGCGGTGGCTTTTCGGCGTTGATCAACCTTGGCAGGTCCGTTTCGAACAGACTCTCTTCGCGCCATTCCGTTACGTCCAGCCGGGTCAACAATCGCGCTTCCATCGCGGGTGAATCCCCGCTTATGACAAACATTCGCCCGCCCGGGTTCACCCAACCGAGAAATTGTTCAGGAACATGCGGAACGGAACCGGTTACAACGACCACGTCATGGGCCTGTTCCGGCTGCCATCCACTCATCGCATCACCCACGAAAAGCTCAACGTTGCTGATGTTCTTTTCTGCCAGGCGCAATTTCGCGTTCTGGTGCAATTCTTCAATGATCTCGACGCTGACCACTCGCTGTGCCAACGCAGCCAGGCAAGCCGTGACAAATCCGCTGCCTGTGCCAATTTCCAGCACGCTGTCATCTGCACCGAGGTTCAGCGCCTGCAGCAGGCGGCCCTCGACTTTCGGGTTCATCATCAACTGCTGGTGACCCAGCGGTATCGACATGTCGGCAAAAGCCAGCTTACGATACCTCACCGGAACAAAATCTTCCCGGTGAATGGACTCCAGCAGCGACAGCACGCGGCTGTCGAGCACTTCCCATGGCCGGATTTGCTGTTCCACCATGTTGAAGCGCGCACGATCAAAATTCATATTCATTTTCCAGGCTCCCAGCCCGTGGTCGATCCATTAGAAACGTTTAAGAGTAAGCCCTGACGACCAATGCATCAAGCGAAAGAGTGCGTGTTCTGACGGCGCGGATTAAGTGCCATTAGTCACGAAATCCGGCCCCATTGCCGGGCACGGCCCGATGCGGGGCTGTGCACCAACGAACTCCAAAATTGCATAAATCGCTTCGTCAAGCTGCTATTATCGCGTTACACCATCCTCGTGACCTTAAATATTACTGTTTTTATTGCTTTGGGCCCGGTTTTTAAAGAAAAAAATGATTAATTTTTTGCAATATCCCCGTAGGTATGCCGGTCATGAACACTGAAGCCGGTCGTCAGGCGAGATTTAACCAACTGGCTGAGAGCTATGGCACCGATCTGTATCGGTATGCCATGTGGATTTGCGGCAACGACGCGCTGGCCAAGGACCTGGTGCAGGAGACCTATCTGCGGGCCTGGAAAGCGCTGGACAAGCTGCAGGACGTGAAAGCGGCCAAGAGTTGGCTGATCACCATCCTGCGCCGTGAGTACGCTCGGACTTTTGAGCGCAAGGTGCCCAAATTCACGGATGTGGAGACTGTGGTCGTGCCGGATGACAGTGAACTCAAGCCCGACGACCGCACCGAGATCAAATTGTTGCGCCAGAACATTATGAAGCTGGCGCCGAAATACCGGGAACCTTTGCTGCTGCAGGTGGTGATGGGTCACAGCTGCGAAGAAATTTCACAGCTGCTTGGCATCAGCAAGAGCGCCGTGATGACTCAGCTGTTCCGGGCCCGTGAACAATTGAAGGCGAACATGCAAAAAGACGGAGTAACAGGCAATGTCCATGGACTTTACTGAGTTCCTGCGCCAACTGGGCGCGGATCCCCACAGTCGGGATCCGGACTTCCTGGGTGCCCGTCGATCCGGTCCGGAGTTTCAGCAGGCGGCAGAAGAGGCGGAAGCATTTGAGACCCGCCTGGAAAGGGCCGTTGGTCTCCCCGCTCCTGCAAACCTGCTGGACGACATCCTTGAAATCGGCAGCCCGGCTACGCCCGTAGCAACCGGCCGGCCAAAATGGCACGCCATGGCTCTGGCTGCCAGCATTCTGATCGCGGTGGGTGCCGCCGGAATGACCTGGAATATGAATCGGGGCGGGGGCTCGATCGATCAGTACCTGGTTGAACACTATGGTCGCGATGGCGATAAGCTCCTTAAAAAGTCGAGCTCTTTACCAGCCTCCGATGTACAGGCAATTTTTTCCAGGTTCGCAATGGAAGCCGCACCTGAGCTGGCCGATATCATCAGTGTGATCAAATACTGCCCTACCCCGGACGGCAAGGGCATCCACATGGTGCTGAACACCCAGCAAGGCCCCGTCACCCTGATCTACATGCCTGAAACTGATGTCATTGATCGCCAATCCCTCGAATTTGATGGCATGCAGGCATTGCTCGTAGGCCTTGAAAAAGGCTCCGCCGCAATCATCGGGTCCGGCTCGCAAAGCATTTCCAGCCTTTACGCCGTGGTGCAGGAATCCATCGTTGCCGTGGTCAACAAGGCCTGAATCACAAAACTGTCCCTTTCAGCACGTGTGCTGGGGATAAAATCTGGTATCTTTTCGGTCATGATCATACAAATGACTAAAACGGCCCGGATTCTCTGGATTTCCATTCCATCAGTGCTGCTATTGTTCTGTGCAGTGATGATGTTCTGGCTGAATCACGAGCCGGCCCATTTCAATCCCTTTCAAACCGCGACCGTACATGCCCAGGAACACGGACACCAGGTAGTTACTGGCTACACAACCACAGCGACCCTGATCGAAACGGTCGATGTGCTGCTGAACAAACGAGGGGGCTACATGTCCAACGACATCCTGCCCCCCTGGGTGTTCCTGGATAATGTGCCGAACTGGGAGTTCGGCGTGCTGACACAAGTGCGGGATATCTCGCGCGCCATGAGAAACGATTTCAGTCGCTCTCAAACCCAATCCACCGAAGATCCGGACCTGGCCGAGGCGGAACCCATGTTTCATTATGATAGTGCGCGATGGTTTCCGCCGGACACCGAGCGTCGTTTTCGCAAGGCCAACGCCTCCATGGAGCGTTACCTCACACGGCTGTCCTCGCCCGGCACACCAGATGCCCAGTTTTACGCCCGCGCCGATAACCTTGCTGACTGGCTGGCCGTTGTTGAAAAGCGCCTGGGTTCCCTGTCACAGCGTCTTTCGGCCAGCGTCGGGCAGGTGCGGCTGAATACAGACCTGTCGGGCGACACGGCAGCCCGCCAATCGACCGATGCGCCCGACGTGATGGAAGTCAAGACCCCCTGGACGCAGATCGACGACGTCTTTTATGAAGCCCGTGGTACGTCCTGGGCACTGGTGCATTTCCTGCACGCCATGGAAGTGGATTTTGATGATGTGCTGCGCAAGAAAAACGCGCTGATCAGTTTCCGCCAGATCATTCGTGAGCTCGAGTCCACCCAGAACGCCCTGCACAGCCCGATGGTGCTCAATGGCAGCCAGTTCGGACTGTTTGCCAACCATTCTCTGGTCATGGCCAATTACATTTCCCGTGCCAACGCGGCCATTATCGATTTGCGCAATTTGCTGCAGGATGGTTAATTCAAACGCATCCCGATGAGTGAGCTTCAGATACAGCAGAACCACCTGCCCTATGCCGCTTGCCTGCAACTGCGCAATGCGGACTCCATAGACCTGGTGGTCATCCATTGCACCGAGCTGCCTGATCTGGCGACCGCACGCAAATATGGCGAGCAGATTCACCATATGGTTTCCGGAACGGGAAATTCAGGACACTATTACATAGACCGGGATGGGCGGGTTGAGCAATGGGTACCGCCGCACCGTATCGCCCATCACGTGCGCGGGTTCAACAAGAACAGTATCGGCATTGAACTGGTCAACCTGGGACGTTATCCCGATTGGTACCACACAGAACATCAGGAAATGACGGAGCACTATCCTCCAAAACAGGTGGACAGCCTGGTCAGCTTACTGGAACTTCTGCATGCCACCCATGCCAGTCTGCAATGGATCACCGGTCACGACCTGTTGGACAACGAACTGGTGCCGGCCTCGGACAATCCCGCTGAGCAAGTGTATCGCAAACGTGACCCGGGCCCCCAGTTTCCATGGGACGATGTTCTGACCGCGGTACACCTGTCACCCTGGCTCTGAACTCCGCTCCGGGCAGTTTGCCCGGGTGGTTTGAATCTGACCCAACGGCTTGTCTGACAACCCACCAGTTTGACTGAAAACATTATCTGCCGCCCGTCTCAATGGCCACAACTCGCCCCTTGTAAATCATGACAATCCGGCCCAGGCTGCGCGAACTGTTCTTATAATGCCAGCGCTCAACCCGGACTTCCTTTTGGCCACCGGAGATTCGAACACGCTCACTGCCCCGGTCTTTGGAGCGAGGTTCGCCGCATTTTTCCAGTACGGCTGCGCTTGAATCCCCGCTTCGAATGATCTTTCCGGAGCACCTGAAGCTGTCTGCTTCCGTTTTCACGGGTAATGTACTGACTATAACCAATAACAGTATTACCGCCAGCATCCTGGCGGGCCAGGGAGACGGCATGTCAATGTGGGTACAGGAAGGATGTTTTTTCATCCCGGGAGCATAGCAAGGGAAAGCGGCATACGCTGTCGAAAAAGTGACCTAAATCCTGTAGGAAATATTCTATTAATTATCCTGATGCGGACTGTTTAAATCTCAGGGATTATAGCGGTATCCAACGCCATAGACAGATTCGACCCGTTCTCGTTCCGGGTCCGCCCTGGCCAGTTTTTTGCGTAGGTTTTTGATATGCGTATCAACAGCACGATCGCTGACGACCCGGTAGTCCGGGTACATTTCATTCATTAACTGGTCACGCGAATAGACCCGCCCGGGATGGCTGCTAAGGCTGTCAAGCAAAGAAAATTCGACCGGAGTGAGGTGAAGGCTTTTGCCGTTCAGGCTGGCGCTGAACTTTTCCCTGTCAATAGCCAAACGGTCTGCAGCGGCCCCACCCGAAGACAGGGAGCGCCGCAGCACGGCCTTGACGCGGGCAACGACTTCCCGGGGCGAAAATGGCTTGCAGATATAATCATCCGCACCGAGCTCCAGGCCCAATAAACGGTCGATTTCCTCCACCCGGGCCGTAATCATGATGATCGGCACCGTGCTCTGCGCCCGGATTCTCTTGCACACTTCAATCCCGTCCATCCCGGGCAGCATCAGGTCCAGTAATATCAAGTCCGGCGAATGAAGACGGGTCCACTCCATGACAAGATCGCCTCTGGCCAGCTTGTGTGTGCTGAATCCCCCTTGCATGCGCAGGTAATCCTCAAGGATATCCGCGATTTTCGGCTCATCCTCCACGATGAGAATCTGACGGTCAGAAAATTCCATTATCTGTTTCGCATTTCAAGCACGTATTCAGATCAATCACCCGGCAGGATGACCCGAATGCGCAGGCCGCCCAGGCTGTTGCTGTCCGCCTGGATGCTGCCGCGGTGGGCCTCGACGATGGCGCGGCAAATTGAAAGTCCGAGGCCGCTACCGCCACTCGATCTGGCCCGGCTGCCTTCCGCCCGATAAAACCGTTCAAATAAATGAGGCAATTGATCCTGCCCGAGTCCAGGCCCGGAGTCGTCCAGCGTCAACACGAACTCGCCACCCTGGCGGGCCAGCGAAAGCATCACCTGGCCGTCGGAGTGGGTATAACGACAGCAATTTTCCAGCAGATTGTGCAGCAACTGCCTGAGTCGCTGCGAATCACCCTCGATCATGAGCCCCGGCGTGATGTTTCTTTCCAGCGCGATGTTCCGTTCTTTCAAACGGACCTCCCAGGTATCACCTGTCTGGGTTACCAGCTCACTCATATCGAGTGGTTTCCTGCTGAAATCCAGAGCCCCGGCGTCGGACAGGGCCAGGGTCTGTAAATCATCGATCAGGCGGGACAACTGATCCGCCTCTTCGAGCAGGGAATCGGTGGTTTTTTCATCCACCTGCCTGATACCATCTCTCAGAGCCTCGATCTCTCCCTTGAGAACCGCAACCGGCGTACGCAATTCGTGTGCAATATCAGCCATCCAGCGCCTGCGAGCCGTTTGGTTTTTCTCCAGGGTTAAGGCCAGTTGATTGACATTCCGCCCCAGTGCGCCGATTTCATCCTGCGTGCTGATCGGCGCGCGCACACTGTAGTCTCCGCCACCCAGGGCTTCAAGCACCGTGGCCACTTGCCGCACCGGCCGGCTGAGATGCCGTGCCAGTACGAATCCCAGCCCGGCTGCCAACAGCAAAGCAATAATCAGTGAAATCATCAAGGTACGGGCCTGGACGCGCAAAAACCGCTGGGCCTCCGGGGGCAGAGCCATGCGCGCGGGAACAAAGCCAACCCATCCAACCAGTTTTCCATCGACTTCGATGGCTTCCATGGTCAGCGGCTCCTCGCTCAGGATCACTGCACCGGCGACCCGGCTTTTGTCTTCATCAAGCAGAAACAGGCGGCCTTTCAGGTTCGCGTGATCCCGCTGATGTGATCTGCGTACTTGTGGCGGCCTCCCCGCCGCGTTTTGCCTGCGTGCGCCCGCAGAACCGGGTCTCCTTCTGGCCTCTGAGCCGGTACTCCCGGCGTCAGCAAGCCCGGATCCTTCAGCGCGCACCGGTCGGGTCATTTGCAGCAGCCGATTCCAGCGCCAGGGATAACCTGCCAGAAATTCCCAGCTCCCATTTTGTTGATAAAGCTCGGTCAACTCCGGAACCAGGTTTTCCAGCTGACTGGCCTCCTGCTGCTCAATCAGGTCAACCATCCCGCGATGCAGATTAATCCGTGTCATCAATAGGAACACGGCCAGGGCGATCAGCACGCTGACGACCAGTGAAACCATTATTTTGAATAACAGGCTTTTCATCTACAGCTATCGTGCACCGCCTCGAATCACTTGATCAAGCGCTTTGCGCAATCTTCTTATTTTCTCCACATTTAGTTTGCATTTGGCTTCCACAATATACGCGTGACAGAGCACTAGGCTCGGAAATTCACAGAAACCGCGCAGGATACAAGTTGGAATCTGCGCCTGAACGCAAAGGAGATATTGATGAACGTTCTTTCAATCAAAACCCTATTCATAGTCACAGCGGCTACCCTGTTTTTTGCGGCCAGCGCGGCTGCCCAGAAAGGCCAGGGTAACGGGGCCGACCATGCCAACGGTTTCAACCGTAACGCACATCACGGCCCTGCCGATGCCGAGACCCGGATTGCGCACATGACCCAAATGCTGAATCTGAGCGACGATCAATCTGCCGAGCTGCTGGAAATCATGCAGGCTGTCGATCAGGAGCGCATGGCCCTGCACGAACAGGCCTATAAGGATCTGGAACCGGAAATCTGTGCGCTGCAGCTGAACGTCGCGGCGGAAGTCAGAACGATTCTTAACGAAGATCAGCTGGCCATACTGGAAGCAAAGAGAAGTGAGCGTGAGAAAGACCGCTTTGGAAAAAGCTGGCGCGGCATGCAACTGGACTGCTCAGCTTATGAATGAAACCTGATCAGGCATATCAGCCCTGCCGCCCCATCGTGGGCGGCAGGCTTTTCACGGACTCTGTGCAATCACCACCGCGCGCTCGGGTGCAGCATGTCCCTCCACGGTTTTTCCCGTATCCAGCGGATCGAGTGCTTTTTCCAAAGATTCAAAGCGCATCCAGTCCGTGCTGCGCTGCTCCCCGACGCTGGTTTTCGTGTGATTGACCAGCCGGTAATCAACCAAGCCTGCTGCGCCTACCCAGCCTTCCAGCCGCCCTGTTCCCGGCACGGCCCATACGTTTCGCATGCGCGCGTAACGGTCCTGTGGAATCAGCAGGTCCGATTCAGAGCCAGGCGGTAACACCAGTGTTTCGAGCACCATGGTTCCCCCTGTCTGCAACAGAGATTTGATCCTTTTCAGGTGATGCACCGGGTCCTTACGGTGGTACAACACCCCCATGCTGAAGACCGTGTCAAAAGCGGCCGGGGATTCCGGCAAATCCTCGATTCCCAACGGCAGTACGTAGTTGGGAATGTCACCCGAAAAATGCCGGCAGGCCAGCCACTGCATCACGAACAGCAGAGTCGGGTCGATTCCCACCACCAGGCTGGCGCCAGCCTCCAGCATGCGCAACCCGAAATAGCCGTTACCGCAACCAATATCGAGGACGCGCTGCCCGGAAAGATCAATGTGAGGCGAGACGCGATCCCATTTCCAGTCAGATCGCCACTCGGTTTCAAGCTGGATTCCACCCAGGCAGAGCGGACCTTTGCGCCAGGGGTGCAGTTCCATCAGTGCTCCCCGCAAGGCCTGCGGGTTGCGGGCGACAGGCCCGAGGCTCGGCACGCTCCCATTCAGATTCGCGCGGGGTGATCCCGCGGGCAGGCTCTCCAGCGCACGGCGCCAGCGAGGCAGGTCGCCGTGCGCATGACCGGAGAGTTTCTGCTGCGCCAGCCCGCAGACTGACATCAGCCAGGAATCCTCCATTGTACGTTTCTGCAGGGACTCATAGATGCTCGAGACGGAAAAGGCGCCGGTTTCGTCTGGCATCCGGCTACCTGATGGCAATGAAAGAGGCAAAACTGAAGCCCTGATACCACTGGTACACCTCACCGAATCCGGCCTGGCGCAGTCGAGTGATGTGCTCGGCTGCTGTTTCGGGTATCAAAACATCTTCCAGTGAGTCACGTTTGCGTGAAATTTCCAGGCCCGAGTAACCCCGCGCCCGTTTGAAGTCATGGTGCCATTCGGTCTGCCTGCATTGTTCGACAGGATCTGCAAAACATATTTTTTCGGAAAGAATCAAAACACCGCCCGGGCGCAGGCCGGCAACGATGCCCCGCAACAATGGCAGCCTTTCTTCAGGGTCGACAAACTGCAGGGTAAAATTGAGAACCACCACGGATGCGTTGTCGATTTCAATCTCCCGGATATCCCCCTCTACGACCTCGATAGCCGTGCCATCGCTCTGTTGCGCCAGTAGCTGCCTGAGTCTGGAAATCATCTGGGGTGAATTATCTACTGCAACAATGGCGACAGATTCGCTGTCCACCGCCTGCCTCATGACCAGCGAAGCAGCGCCCAGCGAACATCCCAGGTCATAGATCGTGCTACCGGCCTGCGCGTAGCGCTGCGCCAATAAGCCGATCATTGGGATGATCAGCCCATAACCCGGCACAGATCGGTTGATCATGTCGGGAAAAACTCCGACTACACGTTCATCGAACACGAAGTCACCCGGCTCGATGATCTGCTGGTCAAAGAGTGTGTCTTTCTGGCTCATATCGCTCTAGTACTTGTACAAGTTTGAAAAAGCAAATTCTCGCATGTTTTGCAAGCGCCCGTGGTCCGCGGAACTTCCGATGGGTCCTTCGTGACTTTTGGGGCATCTCTGATTTCCGGGTTTCTGATATCTTTTGTGTGGGATAAAACTCCTGAACGACCGGCAGACCGCCGGCGCAGGATACAGATTTTTCACAAAATGAGGTCAGCCATGCTAGACAATCCTTTGATATGGGCCATCGTCGCAGCGATTCTCGGTATTACCGTGGTGCGCAAGGCAGTCATCATCGTCACCCAGGGTTACGAGTACACGCTGGAGCGATTTGGCCGCTACAGTATGACCTTGCGTCCTGGTTTTCATTTCGTTCTTCCTTTTGTCAACCGGATTGGCCACCAGGTCAACATGATGGAGCGCGTGCTGGACGTGCCTTCGCAGGAAGTCATTTCCAAGGATAACGCCCTGTTGACCGTTGACGGCGTGGTCTTTTTCCAGGTGCTTGATGCCGCCAAGGCGGCATACGAAGTGTTTCGGCTCGAGCACGCCGTGCTGAATCTGACCGTGACCAATATCCGTACGGTTCTGGGTTCTCTGGATCTGGACGATGCCCTGTCCAAACGCGATGACATCAATGCGCGGCTACTAAACGTTGTCGACGAAGCAACCACACCCTGGGGAATTAAGGTCACCCGTATTGAGATCAAGGACATCAGCCCACCGCTGGACCTGGTAGAGGCCATGGCCCGGCAAATGAAAGCGGAGCGTGAAAAGCGCGCCACCATTCTCGAAGCCGAGGGCCATCGACAGTCAGAAATTCTGCGCGCAGAAGGTGAAAAGCGCTCTGCCGTACTTGAGGCTGAAGGTCGCAAGGAGGCTGCTTTTCGTGATGCAGAAGCACGTGAGCGCCTGGCTGAAGCGGAGGCCCGCGCCACCACGATGGTTTCGGATGCCATCGCATCGGGTGATCTGCAGGCTATCAACTACTTCGTGGCCCTGAAATATGTAGAAGCCCTGAGTGATTTCGCGACCGGCACCAACACCAAGACTTTGCTGTTGCCGATGGAAGCAACCGGTATTCTCTCCAGTCTGGCCGGCATCACGGAAATCGCCAAACAGGCCTTTGCCAAAGACGGCCCGAATCAGTGAGGCTTGATTAATGGAATGGTTGAAACACATCGTTTTCTGGCACTGGTGGATTCTTGCCGGCGTGCTGTTGATTCTTGAGCTGACCTCGCCGGTTTTTTTCTTTCTGTGGCTGGGTTTCTCAGCCGCGGCGGTGGGTTTCCTGCTGCTGGTGTTCCCGGTGATTCCGGTGGAAGCACAGCTTACATTGTTCGGCGTGCTGTCCATTGTTGCTGTTGTGGCCTGGCGGCGCTATCGCGAAGTACATCCGCCGGCTTCAGACCAGCCTTTACTGAACCAGCGCGGACAGCAATACACCGGGCGGGTATTCACGCTGGATCACGCCATCGTCAACGGCATCGGCAAGGTCGAAGTCGATGATTCGACCTGGCGTGTCAAAGGCCCTGATCTGCCGGCCGGAACCCGGGTTCGGGTGACCGGCGTCGACGGCGTCATTTTTGTTATCGAGCGCGCAGACTGAGTCAGACCGGGAGGTTTCTCAGGCACGCCCGGACAAACGGTCCGGCAAATTGTGTCAGGCTCTAAGCCTGGCGACGTCGCTTTTTCCTTCTGTCAAAGGCGGGCATTGTCTATACTATGCCGCCTTGCACCGCATGATCCCGTAGTTTGTACCGGCATCAGGGTACGGTTGCAAATAACGGGTTAATAAATAATGACTTTTCAGCAATTCATTCAAAGGCTGGAGGCCTACTGGTCAGATCAGGGCTGTGTTCTCATTCAGCCTCTGGATCTGGAAGTAGGCGCCGGTACTTTTCATCCGGCGACCTTTCTGCGCTCCATCGGCCCGGAACCCTGGAGCGCTGCCTATGTTCAACCCAGCAGGCGGCCGACCGACGGCCGCTACGGCGAGAACCCCAATCGCCTGCAGCACTACTACCAGTACCAGGTAGTGATGAAGCCTTCACCGGAGAATCTGCAGGACTTGTATCTCGGTTCGCTGGATGCCGTGGGTATCGATCTAAAAGTCCACGATATCCGATTCGTGGAGGACAACTGGGAGTCTCCAACGCTTGGCGCCTGGGGCCTGGGTTGGGAGGTCTGGCTGAACGGGATGGAAGTCACTCAGTTCACTTACTTCCAGCAGGCCGGCGGTCTGGAGTGCCGGCCCGTCATGGGTGAAATCACTTACGGCGCCGAACGCCTGGCGATGTACTTGCAGGGTGTTGACAGTATTTATGACCTCGTGTGGACGGATACCGGCGGCCGAACCGTCACCTATGGCGAGGTATTCCACCAGAATGAAGTGGAACAGTCACACTACAATTTCGAACATGCGGATGTCGATTCCCTGTTTGGGTGGTTCGATACCTGCGAGGCTCAGGCCCGGAAACTGGTCGAGCTTGATCTGCCGCTACCGGCTTATGAGCAGGTCCTCAAGGCCTCACACACCTTCAACCTCCTCGATGCACGCCACGCCATATCTGTAACCGAGCGGCAAAGATACATCCTGCGAGTACGCGACCTTGCCCGCCAGGTGGCGGAAAGATACTACGCCCGGCGCGAGGCTCTGGGCTTCCCCGCGCTGCAAGGGGCCGCACCATGACTGACGCGCAGTACAAACACCTGAATCAGCAGGACCTGCTGGTCGAACTGGGTTGTGAGGAATTACCACCCAAGGCCCTTGACAACATCCGGCGGGCGTTTTTCGAAGCCATCAAGACGGGTCTGGAAAAACAGAACCTAAATTTCGAGGCAGATGGAAGCCGCTCTTTCTCCACTCCGCGGCGTCTGGCCATCCTCATCAGGCATGTGGCATCGAGCCAACCCGATCAGGATCTGGAGCGCCGCGGACCGGCTGTTGCGGCCGCTTTCGATGCAGACGGTAAGCCTACCGGAGCAGCCATCGGATTCGCCCGTTCGGTTGGAAAAGAAGTGTCCGAACTGGAAACCCTCAGCACCGACAAGGGTGAATGGCTGTTTGCGCGCCAACATGCACCGGGCAAGCCTCTTGCTGAATTGATTTTTCCCCTGTTGGAGCAGGCCATCAAGCAACTCCCGATACCTAAGCCGATGCGCTGGGCGAGTCACGATTTCAGTTTTGTGCGACCCGTACACTGGCTGGTGGTCATGCACGGTGACGAGGTCTATCCGGGAACACTCCTTGGCCAGGACGCCTCTGACACGACCCGGGGACACCGGATCCATGCGCCGGGACCTCATCGTATACCGAGCGTTGCAGAATATGGCCGGGTGCTGCAGGAAGCGCGTGTGGTGGTGGATCAGGAAAGCCGGCGCGAACTTATCCGCGAAAAACTGCGGGAGTGTACCGACCATGTACATATCGATCCGGGTTTGCTGGACGAGGTCAACAACCTGGTTGAATGGCCGGTAGCTATTCAGTGCACATTTGACGAGGAGTTTCTTGCCGTACCCCACGAGGCTCTGATCGCCAGCATGCAGGATCACCAAAAATTCTTTCCCGTCATGGAATCAGCCGGCTCGCAAAAGATTTCCAATCAATTCATTGCCATTGCGAACCTGGAGAGTACCCACCCTTGTTCGGTTCGTGAAGGTTTCGAGCGCGTCATACGCCCCCGCCTGGCCGATGCCAGATTTTTTCTGCAACAGGATCTGAAAAGACCGATTGAATCGTTTTTCGAGGCTTTGAATCACGTAATCTTCCAGAAGAAGATAGGTACAGTTGGAGACAAATCCAGAAGAATAAGTAATTTATCAAAGACAATTGCAGAACATATGTCCGTCGATCCTGAGTTATCCGCACGCGCAGCGATCCTTTCAAAATGTGACTTGATGACTCAGATGGTCGGTGAATTTCCTGAGCTTCAGGGCGTCATGGGCCAGCATTATGCATTGGCTTGCGGTGAGCATCCCGACGTTGCCGCAGCCATCGAAGAACACTACGCACCCCGCTTTGCCGGAGACGACATTCCTGCAACGGACATCGGTCGCGTGGTCGGCATTGCTGACCGGCTGGACACCCTGGTGAGCATTTTCGCGGCCGGTTTACGTCCCAGCGGCAATAAGGATCCCTTTGCACTGCGGCGGGCTGCTTTGGGTGTAGTGAGAATTCTACTGGAAACAGGGATGGCCTTACCGCTCAAGCGTTTACTTGAGCTTGCTGCGGAAGAGTTGTCCGATCAGTTGGCGATCGATACCGCTTTGTTGGAAGACGTCCGTGGCTTTGTCATCGAAAGAGCCAGAAATTACTATCGTGAGCAGGGCTTCGGCGCTGAATTGATCAATGCAGTGATCGCCTCAGACTGGGATACTTTGACCGACCTGGATCTCAGATTAAAAGCGCTTGATCATTTCATGGGGCAAGAAGCGGCCTCGAGCCTGGCTGCAGCCAACAAACGGATTGGTAATATTCTACGAAAATCTGAAAATGGAATTTCAAGTAATATCAATACAGATAGATTGGTTTTAGCCGAGGAAATACGACTTTTCGAAGAAATAATGTTGTTGGAAAAACAGGTTCATCCCCTGTTGGAGTCGGCTGATTATGCAGCCAGTCTGGAGTTGCTGTCCGGCCTGAGAGCAACGGTTGACACATTTTTCGACTCGGTTATGGTGATGGATGAAGATGCCGTATTAAGGGCCAACCGGCTGGCCTTGTTGGCTCGCCTCAAGGCTCTTTTCGATCAAATCGCCGACCTTTCCGTGCTGGGCTGAGTTGATGCAGGAACGCCGCCTACTGTTGATTAGCCGTGATGACATCCTCAAAGTAGCGGATGATAAACACGCTACCCGGCTTTTTCGACTGTTGGCGCGATTCACGCGACATCGTTTTCACCTTCTGGCCACCGCACCACAACCTGATCGCTGGTTTGCCACCCACGGCGGCCCGGACGATGCCCTGTTGGGGCCGGATAGCATTCGGAAGCGCCTGGCGGATGCCGGTGGCGTTCTGGATGGGGTTTATTACGTTCCGCGCTCGCTTCTTACCCAGAAACGAAACCGTGAACAGGCGCTTAAGGATATGCTGCATCGGTATTCAGTCATACCCGATCACTGCCATTTACTCAGCTCAAGCAAGAAGTTCGTAAGCACCGCTGTCAGTCTGGGTATACATGGCGTTTACCTGAACAGGGAACGGACACTAATGAAGGAGCTTAAAGCCCTGTCCCAAGATCATTTAAAGTAGTTAACTAATTGTTTTTTAAGTTTATTATTATCATTCTTTAAATATCCAGGTTGCTTACTTCAAGAGCATATTTCTCGATGAATTTCCGCCTCGGTTCCACCTCGTCGCCCATCAGGGTCGTAAATATCTGGTCAGCAGCAACGGCATCTTCAATCGTGACCTGCAGAAGCCGCCGGGTTTCCGGGTTCACGGTGGTATCCCATAACTGATCGGGGTTCATTTCACCCAGACCTTTGAAACGCTGGATGCTTCTGCCCTTTCGGCTTTCTGCCATCAACCAGTCGTAAGCCTCCCGGAATGAAACCACCTCCTGTTCTGACTTCCCGCGTCGCACAAAAGAGCCTTCCTGAAACATGGCGTACAAAGTATCTGCCAGTTTTCCAATCAAACGATACTCAGGGCCCATGAAAAAGTCTGATTTGATTCTTGTTTCCTCGGTCACTCCGTGTGTCATCTTCTTCAAAAGCAGGTCGTGCCCCTCTTCTCCCCTGACGACTTCCAGCAGGTAACGGACACTGGGCGAGCTGAATTCCTCGAGTCGGGATTCCATCTGCTTACACCAGTCGGTCTTTCTTTTTTTATCCCACTCTGTTGAATATCGTTCTGAATCAATTAGTTGTCCAAGAAAAAGCATGTCATAACGTCGTGAAAGACGCTGGTTTGTCAAATGAACAGTCAGAAAATCCCGCATGAGTTTTTCCAGCGCCTCGCCCCTCAGAGGCGGCGCATCCGGATCAAATACCAGATCTGCGTTATCCAGGGCCCGCGCCAGAAGGTAATCATTTAGCTCCACATCATCTTTGAGGTAATGCTCCTGCTTGCCCAGCTTGATCTTATACAAGGGAGGCTGCCCGATATAAATATGACCTCGCTCGATGATTTCTGGCATTTGCCGGTAGAAAAAGGTCAATAAGAGCGTTCTGATATGCGATCCGTCGACATCAGCATCGGTCATGATAATGATGGTGTGATAGCGTAATTTGTCCGGATCAAACTCGTCACGACCGATACCGCACCCCAGTGCCGTAATCAGCGTGCCGACCTCTGCAGAAGCCAGCATTTTATCAAAACGAGCCTTTTCGACATTTAGAATCTTACCCTTAAGTGGCAGAATTGCTTGATATTTTCGATTTCTTCCTTGCTTTGCGGAACCACCGGCAGAATCTCCCTCGACCAGAAATATCTCTGACAAAGCGGGGTCTTTTTCCTGACAGTCGGCCAGCTTTCCTGGTAAACCCGCTATATCGAGAACGCCCTTTCTTCGGGTCATCTCACGAGCCTTTCGCGCCGCCTCCCGCGCCCTGGCGGCGTCAACCACCTTCGCTGTGATGGTTTTCGCTTCACCAGGGTTTTCCAGTAGAAAATCCTTCAGCCTGCTGGCCACCAGAGATTCGACCACCGGTTTGATTTCAGAGGAAACCAACTTGTCCTTGGTTTGTGAAGAAAATTTGGGATCAGGAGCCTTTACAGACAATACAGCTATCAAACCTTCCCTGGCATCATCACCCGTCGTAGAAACCTTGTTTTTCTTGGAAATTCCCGAATCTTCGATGTAGTGATTGATGGTGCGAGTCAGCGCCGCCCTGAAACCAGCCAGGTGTGCGCCTCCGTCCTTTTGCGGAATATTATTGGTAAAGCAGAACACGGTTTCCTGGTAGGCATCCGTCCACTGCATCGCAACTTCAACGTTAATATCGTTGGCTTCCGCTGACATATACATCACGGTAGGATGGAGTGGGTTCTTGTTTTGCCCCAGGTGCTCAACAAAAGATCTTATTCCCCCTTTATATTCAAAGACATCCGACTTGCCAGTCCGTTCGTCATTCAGCTCAATCCGTACTCCTGAATTGAGAAAACTAAGCTCCCTCAAGCGCTTGGCCAGTATGTCGTAATGAAAAATCACGCCAGTGTGGCTTCATGACTGGGTCGAAAAAAGATTTTTGTGCCGGTGTCATCACTGTTTCCGGTTACCTTCAAAGCCTCTTCTGGCACACCCATATGATAGGTCTGACGCCAAACATGGCCGTCCCGCTTGATTCTAAGATGAAGTTCTTCAGACAAAGCATTCACAACCGACACACCCACTCCGTGCAATCCGCCCGATACCTTATAGGAATTGTCGTCAAATTTACCCCCGGCATGCAGGACCGTCATGATGACTTCTGCCGCCGATCGCCCCTCCTCTTCGTGAATATCTACCGGGACACCCCTTCCGTTGTCCTCTATACTCACCGAATCGTCTGTCAGTATGGTGACCTTAATGGCATCACAGTGCCCCGCGAGAGCTTCATCAATTGAGTTATCGACCACTTCGAAAACCATGTGATGTAAGCCGGTACCATCATCCGTGTCACCTATATACATTCCAGGTCGCTTTCGAACGGCGTCCAGTCCTTTCAGTACCTTAATGTTTTTGGAATCGTAGTCTGTTTTACTCATTTTTTATTCGGCCCTGTATGGGGATATAAGTTATTATAAATACGTGGTTTTTTCTGTCGTTGAATGGGTATTACAAGCACCGAAATATGGTTGTTACCGGGCTTGATTGCAAGGCTGGATTATAGCACTTCCCGGACAGCCCCATGTTTCACGTGAAACACCTTGTTTTGCCGCGATAGAGGCGGAATCCGGGTACCGCTTACCCAAACCTGCCCTCCCCGCTCCATGGCTACCTCCAAAACATTATCGAAATGAACCTGGTCAAACTCTGAAGCCAGGTCATCGAACAGAAGAATGGGGTGTTCCCCCAGTGTATTCAGTAAGCGAGACTGTGCCAGCAATAGCGCGGCGGATACGATTTTCTGCTCTCCTCGTGAAAGAATTGATCGTGCCAAAGCCCCTCCGGTCAATAAATTCATATCAGCGCGGTGAGGCCCTAGTCTGGTCACACCCCTTTCCATATCCCGTCCACGATTCTCGTACAGTGCTTCTTCATATGATTCAGCACCCCAACCATTCAAAAATTTGATTTCTATATCCTTCAGAGCGGGGCTTAAAACCGACAAGAGACCCCGCAATTTCAATGAAACTGACTCGCAGTGCCTTCTTCGGAGCCTATCCAACTGTACTGCCAGTGGACACATCAATGAATCCAGGCTGTCCAACAATTCAGTCTGATTTTGTCTTAATGCTGAATTTCTCTGTTTTAGCACCCTTGAATACCGCCGGTAGATGTCCAGAAAACCCTGTTCCACGTGAAACACACCCCAATCCAGAAATTTCCTTCGAAATTCCGGTGCACCACTGACCAACAAGTGACTGTTGGGTTCCATGAGTATGAGCGGAAGGCTACGGGTTAGTTTGCTTATTTGTGTCAAATCGGCAGAGTCTCTTCTGGCTCTCCAGTATTTACCGGATCTCTCCAGCCCCAGTCGATGAATTTTTCCTTTATCATTCTCCGCCTTGGCAAAAACTCGAAAACTGTTCTTTTCGGGACCAATCAACTCCGAGGCCTGCTGGGTTCTGAATGAGCGGCCGCGCGACAACACGACCAGAGACTCAATGATTGCGGTTTTTCCCGCACCGTTATCCCCAACGATTAGATTGAGATCATTATGGGGTTGCAAAGAAACTTCGGCGAGATTTCTTAGGTTTTCTACGCGAAGTTCTTTTATTTTCAATAGCTTAAGTTAAAAACGACTTCAGGTCTGTCGCCTGTTGAGTGTGGCTCAATATACGTGTGACAGGACACTAGAGCTTTAAGGGCATTACAACGTGCCTTTCGGACCCACCACTCGTTTGTGAGATTAAACAACTGCTGTTGGCATCTTTAAGTTCCAGGGTTACGGAATCAGTGTCCAGTGCATTCAACGCATCCAACAAATAGGTCACGTTGAAACCTATGGCCAGATTTTCAAAATTCAGTTCCGCTTCCAACTCCTCGACAGCTTCTTCGTGTTGTGGGTTGTGTGCAATTATTTTTACAGCAGTACCGGATGCTTCAAGCCGCACGCCACGATATTTTTCATTTGACAGGATGGCCACACGCTGTAAGGCATGAGTAAAACTGTATCGATCGATTTTAATGTGCCGATCGGTTCCAACCGGAATGACCGCGTCATAATCCGGGAATCGCCCATCAATCAATTTCGAGGTAAAAATCGTACTTCCTTTGACCAGACGGATATGATTCTTTCCCAGCGCCAACTCGACGATCTCATCCGTATCCGAAAGCATCCTGGACAATTCCAGGACCCCTTTTCTCGGCACAATGAGCTGTCTGTTGTGGGCGACCTCCAGGTCACCGTCAAAATCACACACAGCCAATCGATGCCCGTCGGTCGCAACAGTCTTCAGGCCACCATCACGGAACTCGAATAACAGTCCGTTTAAATAATACCGAACGTCCTGATTAGCCATAGCAAAAGATGTTTTATCTAGGAGTTTCTTTAACGCAACTTCTTGTATTTTAACAACTTCCAAAGTTTCAACTTGATCCGTAGCAGGAAATTCCGTAGCGGGTAGCGTGGCCAGCGTGAAGCGGCCGCGCCCTGATGATACGGTGAGTTTGTCGCCTTCCAGGAAAACGGATATCTCTGCTCCATCAGGCAACATTCTGACAATATCAACCAGCTTTCTGGCAGGAACCGTTGTCTCCCCCTCCCCTGAAACATCTGTCTTGACCGAAGCGATTAATTCAACCTCCATGTCTGTTCCCGTAATCGATACTCTTTTACCTTGTGCGGCTATCAGGAAGTTGGCGAGTACAGGTAAAGTCTGCCGTCTTTCAACCACCCCGACCACCTGGGTCAAAGGTTGAAGAAAAACTTCTCGCTGAATGCTGAATTTCATAACCGGTTCCTTTTAATAAATATATATATATATTTAAAAACAGTAGTAATAGTAAGCTCTGTGGATATGATAATAACTAAAAAATAAATAATTAAAACAGATATTTATTATCGAAAGAGCGAGGCATAAGGAGGCTTGAAGCCTGTACACTGCCTGTGGATAAAGCTGTCCCCGTTTTTAATCCCATACTTATCCACAATAAATCCAATGCTTTCGATCATTTTTATCCAATGCCCATTTAACTACAGCTTCAGGCCGTTAACTGGCGAACAATTTTCGCTTTGTCTTCTCGAATGCGGCCGTCAGTTTCACACAATTCCTCAATTCTACGACAAGCATGTAGCACGGTGGTATGGTCACGACCCCCAAAACCATCACCGATTTCAGGAAGACTGTGTTCCGTCAACTCTTTGCTCAGCGCCATTGCCATCTGTCGCGGTCTGGCAATCGTCCGGGTACGTCGTCTTGACAGCAAGTCGGCGACACGCATTTTGTAGTACTCCGCCACCGCCTTTTGTATATTTTCAATGGTAATCAGGCGATCATGCACCAGCAAGAGATCCCGCAAAACCTCCTGGGCAAAGCTTTCGGTGATAGGCCGGCCGCTAAAATGGGCGTTTGCGCTTAAGGTATTTAATGCGCCTTCCAGATCACGTACGTTGGAGCGGATACGTCGCGCGATAAGATACGCCACCGCTTCGTCAAGAATGACCTTTCGTTCCTGGGCCTTGTTCATGAGGATGGCAACCCGGGTTTCAAAATCCGGTGGTTCAATAGATACCGTCAGTCCCCAGCCGAATCTTGAGCGCAGTCGTGCTTCAATGCCGTCAACTTCCTTTGGATAGCGATCGCAGGTCAGAATGATTTGCTGCTGGCTATCCAGCAAGGCATTGAATGTATGGAAGAATTCTTCTTGTGTTCGTTCTTTTCCGGCAAAAAACTGGATATCATCGATTAACAGCGCCCCGGCACTGCGGTAATGCCGTTTAAAGCCTTCTATCTTGTTTCCCCGCAGGGCCTGAATCATTTCACTGACAAAACTCTCGGAATGAAGATAGAGAACTTTGGTATGCGGATCCTTCTTGTGAATGAGATTTCCGGCGGCGTGCAAAAGATGCGTTTTACCCAGACCCGTACCGCCGTACAATAACAGCGGGTTATAAGCGAGGCCTGGTTTCTTGGCCACCTGTTGAGTCGCTGCGTATGCCAGTTCATTCGATTTGCCCTGCACAAAATTATCGAAATGATAACGTTTGTCCAGGCGGGTGGTGATCGAAGGAACGGCCTGGCCCCTTTTGGGTATGGCGACATCCCGCCTGGTGCTGACCTTGACCACCACCGAATCGCGTGCTTCACCCAAGTGCTCAAATATATCCCTGATTCTTTCCAAATGGTTGAGGGAAATATAGTCGCGAACGTATTCGTTCGGCGCCAACAAGACAAAACGACCTTTTTTCGACTTGAGTTGCAGTGGTCGAATCCAGGTATTGAGGTCTTCTGCGGGGAGCTCACGCTCCAGGTGCTTCAAACAGGTTTGCCAGGTGTTTTGGGCCATTACAAGCGCATTGTCGATGTAACTATTATTTTGTTCGTGGCCATGCTTTGATGAGCCGGGAACAAACAAGTCTAACGTGCTGTGGATAACTTGACCATAGATACCTTGAAAGCAAGTCAGCAAAAGCCCTGGTTTCACCCCGACAATGCAGCTTTGGCTTGTTTCAAGCGCGGATAAAAGTTACAATTCGCCTCTTTTGTCGGCCATTTGTCGCTCTTTGGGAGCGTCAGGCCTGAAACCTGATTAATATTTGATAGGATCAAGAAGATGAAGCGTACTTTTCAGCCAAGCCTCCTGAAGCGCGCGCGCAGACACGGCTTCCGGGCCCGCATGTCAACCCGTGGTGGCAGAGCGATTATCAAGGCTCGTCGCGCCAAGGGCCGTAAGCGCCTTTCCGCCTGATTTACTGCCCGTCCGCCCTGCTGTAAAGGCTCAGCACGTGCATGTACTGCGGGTAGAGACCCCTGAGTCATGAACAGCAGCCGGCAGGCTGAAAAGCCAGACCGGGCGTGTTTTCCCCGCACCGCTAAACTTCTAAACCCCGTTGAATTTAAAAGGGTTTTCAATCGAAACATCGTATCATCTGATCGTTATTTCAGGGTACTTGGCCGACCCAATGATGTTCAGTGCAGCCGTCTGGGTATGGCGGTTTCACGACAGGTGGACAAACACGCCGTGGGCAGGAACCGAATCAAGCGGGTCATTCGCGAAAGCTTTCGATGTTTTTTCGACAGCTCGCCAACAGAATCGGAAAGCGGCCAGGTTTTAGTGGACACTCAAGGTGGGGCTCAATCCTTCATTGACCTGGTGGTCTTGCCACGAAGGGAGTGCGCCACCATATGCAACAGACAATTGTTTCAATCTCTCGAGGCACACTGGTCACGCATCACAGGGTCGCTTGAGAAAAACGGCACAGCGGTTGACTCCGGTCCCGGATAAACCCCGGGCGAAACAGGACCTAGGAATAGAATCTCAATGGGAAATCTTCGACCAGTTTTAGCCATCGGCCTTGTTTTTCTGGCTTACATGCTGTGGGTCGAGTGGCAAAAAGATTACGGCCCCCAACCGGCACCGCCTGAACCCGTTTCAGTCAGTGAGGCCCGCAGCCAGTCCATACCCTCGATACCCGAACAGGCGGCAGAGGACGTGCCCACACCCGCAGAGGCTGGGTCCACGGGTAGACAGACGCAGGAGGAGGGGGTACCCGCGATAGAGGCTCCCGCTGCCATGACGGGCGAGAGCCCCTTTGTCCGTGTAGTGACAGATGTTCTCGAAGCGGAAATTGACCTGGTCGGTGGCACGGTCGTTTCTGCCAGGCTGCTGAATTATCCGATCGTTCTTGATGAACCAGACAAGAAAATCAATCTCTTGTCGCGGCACGGCGATAATATGTTCATCGCCCAGTCTGGCTTGCTCTCTCACCAGGCCGCGCCCAACCACACCAGCCAGTACAATTCTGAACGGATGGAGTACGAACTGTCCGACGGCGCAGAGGAAATTCGCATACCCCTGACCTGGGAATCAGAGGGTGGCGTCCGGGTGACCAAGACTTTTGTCTTCAAAAGAGGGCAGTACGACATAACGGTCCGACATCAACTCGAGAATCGTAGCGCAGAAACCTGGTCAGGCAGCCGTTACAGCCAGTTACAGCGATCGGTTCCCGTCAATGATGATGATGGTGGTTTTACCAATCCCGGGCGTTACAGCTTCAATGGCATAGCCTTCTACAGCCCGGAAGAAAAGTTCGAAAAAGTCGATTTTGACGAAGTCGTGGACGACCCTTACCGAGAAACTCATTCTGGCGGCTGGCTGGCCATGATCCAGCATTATTTTTTCTCAGCCTGGATTCCACCGGCTGATGAGGAGGCAAGCTATTCCACCCAGGAGCTCAAGGGTAATGGCTGGCCACGATACATTGCGCGGGAGGTATCACCGCAACAGATGGCAGCAGTCGGCGGACGCACCGAATTCAGTAGCCGATTGTATCTGGGCCCTAAATTGCAGGACCAGCTTTCGGACGTGGCTCCCGGCCTGGAACATACTGTAAATTATGGAATATTCACCGTAATTTCGAAGCCTTTGTACTGGCTGCTGTCGAAGATTCACAGCGTGGTGGGCAACTGGGGTTGGGCGATTGTTCTGCTGACCGTTCTCATCAAGGCGGCCTTTTTCAAACTCACAGAAGCGCAATACAAATCCATGGCACGAATGCGCAAATTACAGCCCCGCATTGACCAGCTAAAAGAGCGTTATGGCGATGATCGGCAACGCATGAGCCAGGCCATGATGGAAATGTACAAGAAGGAGAAGGTCAATCCACTGGGCGGCTGTCTCCCGATACTGATACAAATTCCTGTTTTTATTGCGCTTTACTGGGTTCTGCTGGAATCAGTGGAGTTGCGTCAGGCCCCGTTTATTCTGTGGATTGATAACCTCTCAAATCGGGATCCGTATTTCATACTTCCCCTGCTCAATGCCGGATTCATGTTTGCGACCCAGCGCTTGACGCCGATGGCCGGTATGGATCCCCTACAGAGAAAAATGATGAGCATGATGCCGCTGGTGTTCTCCATCATGTTTGCGTTTTTTCCGGCCGGCCTGGTCCTTTACTGGGCGACCAATGCCGGACTGTCACTGGCGCAGCAGTATTACATTACGCGCAAGATAGCAGCCCAGGATCATTAGCCGTGATTTTCTGTATCGGCGTTTCAGGAATGGCTCGGGTACCTGCTTGCAGGACAATCGGGCTGTCGGGAACAGCCGATTAGCGCACAGGGACGTCTTGAGCGTGTCCTGCAAGCAGGTACCCGAACCATTCCCCGGCCGGGTCTCAAAAAGCCGAGTACTGGTGTGTAACCACAATGAGCACTGAGCTGGAATCAGTTAACGATACGATCTGCGCCATTGCCACCCCACCTGGCGCCGGCGGCCTGGGAATCGTGCGTGT
>PVMS01063173.1_pt1 | contig 24190 bp, 28 predicted proteins | sample 1853461 | NCBI WGS metagenome assembly PVMS01 (sample SAMN08582032, study PRJNA380276) | Marine sediment metagenome, whole genome shotgun sequencing project. | isolation source: ocean sediment barecode stripped | collected 2017 | reverse complement strand
CGATCGGATTTAATTGCCATAGAGTATTAACCCAAAAAAATAATTAAATTAAAGAACCACTAATATATGGCAATTAAATCCGATCGCTGGATTCGCGAAATGGCGGAACAGCATGGCATGATTGAACCCTTTGAAGCGGGTCAAATGCGCGATAATGGAAATGGCCGCATGATTTCCTACGGCACATCAAGCTATGGTTATGATGTGCGTTGTGCTGATGAGTTTAAAATATTTACCAATATAAATTCCGTTATTGTTGATCCAAAAGATTTTGATGAGAACAGCTTTGTCGATCTTAAAGCGGATGAATGTGTCATTCCGCCCAATTCCTTTGCACTGGCCAGTACAGTTGAATACTTTCGTATTCCGCGCTCGGTATTAACGGTTTGCTTGGGCAAATCCACTTATGCGCGTTGCGGCATCATCATTAATGTCACGCCATTGGAGCCTGAGTGGGAAGGGCATGTAACCATTGAGATCACAAATTCAACTCCATTGCCGGCAAAGATCTACGCCAATGAAGGCATAGCGCAAATGTTATTTTTTGAATCGGATGAAATCTGTGTTACTTCATACAAAGATCGAGGTGGGAAGTATCAAGGGCAGAAAGGTGTGACGCTTCCAAAAGCATAATTCAAGCTAAGCGCACAAAACCAACAATATCTTACTCCATCTCCACCAACTTGCTCTACGAGTATGTTCCACGCCATAGAGCAACGTTGACCGGTGCGATGACGCCATTCAGGCGCGAAAGAGCCTGGTTACGTATCCCTAAATTATAACTTGTGCAAGTGGGTTGGGTGCGAGATATAGGTTTCCAAGTGTGGATAGATCATCTGCTCTAAATGCTCACTTACGGCCAAAAGCGGTCATTAGTTATTCATCAAGCTTGCTTCTATTTATTTTAATCGAAACAAGAAAAGATATAGCCCAGGCACAATCCAAACTAAAGAATAGACAATGAAGTAAAATGACTTAGTTTACTAACACATCAGTCGATAATATTCCCATCGAGGCAATCTAGCACATAGTATCCCCGTGCGGATTGATGAGTCTAAAAGCTAATTATGATCAATGACCGGGTTAAGTTAGCTTTAGATTCTATTTTAATTTTCAATCTAGTATTTATTTAAACGATAAGATGAATCAATTAAATATTATAAAAATAATTAGTTGTAAACCATCATTCCGAGTTAAAATTTCCAATCAGCACTTGCTTTCGACTAAAAACGATATATTCAATTAGGTAGAGAAGTTTTTGTTAGTGCTAGAAAATCATCCCAACACAGCGTTTCTACTCCGACTTTATTGCTTAATATATTAACTGCAATAGCCTTTCCCAGTACTTCTACAGGAATACCTCTATACTTCCGTAAACCGCCCAACAGTAACGGTTTTAATAGTGGCCAAAGGCGCAATATTATCGCTTGGGATAATCCGTATCGATTGGTGGGTGTCAGTATCATTGACGGTTGAAATGTACTCAGTCGTTCAAAATCGAGAGCTTTTAATTCGTTTACCAACTCGCCCTTGGTGCGAAGGTAGAAAGACAAGGAATTTAAATTGGCATCGATCGATGCCAATATTTCGAAATGGCGTACGCCAGCCTTTTTACATGCCGAGGCAAAATCAAGCACGGCTAGTTTGTCAATTTTTACAAAATCGTCTTTGCTTATTTTAGATGGTTGTCCGACGCCTAACGTGCAGATCGCAATGTGATGTCCTGGCAACAGCTCCAGATAAGACGTGGGGTTAGATATGTCGATGTTGTGCTGATGAACAAAGTTACCGGTGATGTCAGGTAGGGGCCGGCGACCGAGTAATGTTAGGCGTTCCAATTGTGGAATTGTTACGAGGGTTCGCGCTGTGAGACTCCCAACCGCGCCGGTTGCACCGAGCATGACGACAGACAAGGGAGAGATATTCATATTTTAATTTCATTAATATTCTATACCGTAATGCCCACTATGGGTCGTTAGTGGTCATTCGAGTTCTCGCTAAATAAGCAGCCATGTGGCTAAGCCAAGAAATGCAAAGATGCCGATGATATCGGTGATGGTGGTGAGGAGTACTCCACCGGCAAGCGCAGGGTCAATATTGAGTTTGTGTAAAATAATTGGAATGGTAACTCCTGCGAGTGCCGCGCACACTAGGTTGGCCATCATGGCGACGGCAATAATGGCTCCCATCTTAAAGTCTTTAAACCAGAGGATGACAACAGTGGCGACGATGAAGGCCCATGCCATGCCATTTAAAAAGCCGACGGAAATTTCCTTAAGTAAGAGTAATTTTGAGTTACTGCGCCTGACTTGTCCGAGTGCAAGTCCACGGATGACTAGGGTGAGCGTTTGGCTGCCTGCAATGCCGCCCATGCTCGCGACAACCGGTATAAGGATGGCCAGTACGATAATTTTTTCTAATGTCATTTGAAATAAACTGATGACCCACGCGGCGAGAAAGGCTGTTAATAAATTTACGCCTAACCAAATCGCGCGGCGTCGAGTTGAGGCTACGACCGGTCCAAATAAATCTTCTTCTTCGGAGAAGCCTGCCATGCTAAACACTGAGTGCTCGGCTTCGTCACGAATAACATCTAATACATCATCCACCGTGATACGGCCGATGAGCTTGTTGTCTTCGTCTACGACGGCGGCGGAAACTAAATCGAGGTCTTCAAAAGATTTGGCCACGATGGAGGCATCAATATTCGCTTCAAAAGCTTCTACAGTATTTTCCATTACATCACGCACCAATTCAGTAGGTTTATTGGTGAGTATTTTTGAAAGTGCAAGAGTACCAATGTAATGGTCGTTACGATCCACTACAAATAACGAATCGGTAGCTCGTGGTAGTTCACCTCGCGCGCGCAGATAGCGTAAGACGACGTCTAGGGTTACATCGCGTCGTACGGTTACGGTGTCGGTATTCATTAAGCCACCCGCAGTATCCTCATTGTAGGACAATACGGATTCCAAACGCTGTCGATCGCGCTGATCCATGCCGGCGAGAGCTTGTTGCGTTACCGTGTCAGGTAGGTCGGCAAGTAAATCTGCTAAGTCATCAAACTCCAGGCCTTCGGTTGCAGAAACCAATGCATCGCTGTCCATGAGCTTGATGAGTCTGTTGCGAGCTTCATCTCCCATGTTCAATAAGATTTCGCCATCATCATCATGATCCAGCATATTCCACAAGATGCCACGTTGAGAATATGGGAGCGCTTCTAATAGATGGGCAATTTCAGCAGGATGTAGTGCATTCAGTACGCGTCGCGCACGCTGCATGGTGCCGGTTTGCAGGGCTTCACCGATGACCCTTAAGGTTTGGTCTTGAATGTGTACAGCGGAATCAGGCATTTTTTATCTGAGTGATAGTTTGTATGCAAAAGCGCGCAGCAAGTGTAACTGCTTGTAGACAGCTTACCAAAGAATGAAAGAGGTTTTTATGAATTACAGCTGACTATTCATTCAGTGCATCGACCATGGGATGAATTTTAGCGGGTACGGTCGTACTGAGGATCTTTTTAGTCGGGCTTTCCAGTTCTGAAATTTTGCTACGGTTGATGATTTGTTTGATTTCTAACAGATTGGATGGATGGGCACTAAATTCCTGTAAGCCCATACCAAGAAGCAGACGCGTATAACGTGGATCACCTGCCATTTCACCACACATGGCGACAGGGATTTTGGCTTTACGACCTGCTTGCAGTGTTAAATGAATCAGTTTGAGCACGGCTGGATGCAAAGGATCGTATAAGTAGTTTACTTGGTCATCGATTCGATCAATCGCGAGCGTGTATTGAATTAAATCATTGGTGCCGATGGAAAAGAAATCAAGTTGTTTAGCAAAGAGGGCAGCAGAGAGGGCAGCAGCAGGAACTTCTATCATCGCGCCGACAAGGATATCTGGATCATAGTCATGGCCTTCGCTTTTTAACTCTCGTTTAGCTTGGTCTAATAATGATAAAGATTGTACGAGTTCAATGTAGCTCGTAATCATCGGCAATAAAATCCTTACCGGTCCGAATGCGGAGGCACGTAAGATGGCGCGCAGTTGTTGTATAAATAATTCTGTGTCTTTTAAAGATCTGCGAATTGCGCGTAAGCCTAGTGCAGGGTTTTGGGTTAGTGGGCCTTGATAATCTGGGTCAAATTCTTTTTCCGCGCCCAAGTCTAAAGTGCGTATGGTTAGTGGTTTGCCTTTTAGCGTGCGAACGACTTTGCGATAGGCGCTATATTGCTCTGCCTCATCTGCGGGTACATCACGGTCTATATATAGAAACTCAGTGCGATATAAACCAACGCCATCCGCACCAGATAATTTTAATGCATTAACATCTTCCGCGAGTTCAATATTAGCTTGCAGGCTGATACGTTGGCCGTCACGTGTTTTGGCAGAAATATTGCGTAATGAATTAAGCTTGCGCCGCGCATCTTTTTGTTCGCGTTGCTTCTGACGATACTTTTTAATTGTATTTTCATCAATACCCGCTAGTACCATGCCGTCAGCGCCATCGATTATAATTTTCTCTTCTTGCTGTAATAGTGAGCGTGCTCTTTGAATTCCTACTACCGCAGGAATTCCCAAGCTGCGAGCAAGAATTGCAGTATGTGATAGAGGGCCGCCCTGTTCAGTAATAAAGCCTGCTATGTTTTGATTTTGCATGACGACCGTGTCAGCAGGTGTAAGGTCATCGGCTACAATGATGCTGCCTTTAAGAGGCTGAGACTTCATTTGCACTGTGAATTGCTGATTTTTTAGAATTTGTTGAATGAGGTTGATGACGTGTTCGACATCGTTGATGCGGGTGCGCAGATAGGCATCTTCCATCTGCTCAAATACGGACACTACTTTGTCGAGTTGTTGTTTAAGCGCCCATTCTGCATTGCAAAGTTGTTCTTGAATGATCTCAATAGGGACTTTGCGCAACATGGAGTCTTTGACCATGAGGATGTGCGAATCAATGAATGACGCGACATCTTTTGGCGCATCGTCGGGAATTGTGTCTCTAATGCCGCGAAGCTGATTGGTGGCTTCATCTACTGCGCCTTGAAATCTTTCGACTTCAGAAGCAACTTCATGTTCTTCTAATTTGCGTTCAAATACTTCCGGTGCGCCGCCGCGATTTAATAAATGCACATTGCCAATAGCAATGCCTCTTGATACACCTATGCCGGATACGATTAGTGCCATATTTATAACCGGAAGTGAAATAACATCGTTACAACCTATTCTTCTTCTTCAAAGCAATTATTAAATAAAATCTCAATGTGAGTTATAGCATCTTCTTCATCGTTGCCAGTGACGGCTACATTTACAACGGAGTGCTGACTGGCTGCCAGCATCATGACTCCCATGATACTTTTGCCATTTACTTTTTTACCTTCTTTTTCAATAAAAATCTCGCTTTGATAGTTTGAAGCTAAAGCGACTAATTTTGCAGCTGCACGAGCATGTAAGCCAAGTTTATTGATGATCGTGAGTTCTTTGTTGATCACTTGTTATGACTCCTTGCTTGAACAATCAATAACGCCATCGTGTGCACCACTTTTAGCCTTTTCAACCAGTTTTTCCAAACTTAATTTTGGATAATTCATAGTTCGTATCAACATCGGTAGACTCATGCCGGCAAGTACATGTACGTGTGCAGTATTATTTAGTTTAGTGCATATATTGCTTGGTGTTGAGCCATATATATCGGTTAAGACTAAAACTCCATTTCCTTGGTCGAGTTCGGTGCAAATCTTTTTGGCTTTAGCCAATAATTCGTCTGGATTGCATCGATCGGATACTGAAAGCGCCTTGCAAGTTAAGGGTAGCGTGCCGAGCATAGATTGTGCTGTGGCGAGTAATTCATACCCGACTTTTCCGTGGGTGATGGTGAGTATGGAGACGGCCATATTATGATTCTAAATCACGGTGTCGTATTGAGACATGTTTGTCTTCAAGATTCTTAAAACGATTCGCTAAATATTCTGCAATATGCACTGAACGATGCTGTCCGCCGGTGCAGCCTATAGATACACTCAAATAGCTACGATTTTCTTGAATAAATAGTGGCAGCCATTGTTCAATAAATCTGCCAATGGCATCTATCATTTGTTTTACCTCGGTATGAGATTGCAAGTATTCAATTACCTCCGGGTCGTGACCGGTCAGTTTGCGCAAGTGTTGCTCCCAATAGGGGTTAGGCAGGCAGCGTACATCAAATACATAATTTGAGTAATTTGGCACACCGAATTTAAAACCAAAAGACTGTAACAAGATTGTTAGTTTAGATGATTTTTTTCTGCAAACTTGTTCTGTAATAATTGAACGTAACTGACGAACATTGGTTGAAGTCGTATCGATACGCAGGTCTGCAAGTAAGGTGACTTCTCCTAAGATTTGTTTTTCCATATGGATGGCCTCGACTAGAGGCAGTCCATTTTTAGTAAGAGGGTGCTTGCGCCGTGTTTCGCTGTATCTTTGTATTAATGTTTCTTCATCCGCCTCTAAATAAATAAGTTCAATTGCAATGTCTTGTTTCTTCAGCTGGTTGATAGTGTTTGAAAATAAATTGATGTCTTGACTGACATTGCGTGCATCAACTCCAATTGCAATTTTTTCATAAAAACTTGGGGAGGCTACAGTCAAGTGTTTAATGCATGTAGGCAACATGCTAATGGGCATGTTATCAATACAATAAAAATCGTCATCCTCAAGGGTGTTAATGGCTACTGATTTTCCGGAGCCGGATAGGCCGCTTATTATTACTAATTGCATTGTTATTTACTGCATTGCATCCTGCTGCTGTTGAATGAAGTCTTCGCCGGCATTGTAACCATTGCAGATCAATAAATGGTCCCGCACAGCTGCCTCTACTAGCACCGCAAGGTTTCTTCCAGGTGCTACGGGCAACGATATCGTGGGTATATTGATTTCGAGTATATTTGTTTTTCTTTCTGAGAGTCGAATGCGATCTTCGCTTTTAGGAGTATTTGTTTTAGAGGGAAATAGTTCGATAATGAGTCTTAAATACTTATTTGATTTGATCGCACTGTCACCATACATTTCGCGTATATTTAATACACCTAGGCCTCGTACTTCAAGGAAGTTTTGTAATAATTCAGGGCAAGTTCCGTTGATCGTGTCTGGCGCCACACGTGCAAATTCTGGCGCATCATCTGCAATCAATCGATGGCCGCGACTGACTAAATCTAAGGCCAGTTCGCTTTTACCTAATCCGCTTTGTCCGGTAATGAGTACGCCGACACTAATCACCTCCATAAAGACGCCGTGCAATATTTCTTTTTCAGCTAAGGTTTGAGTCAGGTAATAGCGCAGTTGGTCAATAAGCTCGTTGCTGGATAAAGACGAGCAAATGATGGGTAAATCATATTTTGTTGAATATTCTTTAAAGTTATTAGGCGGAGTTAAACCATCGCTGATGAATATGGCAGCAGATTGTTTTTGAAATAACTGAGTGAGTGCGTCTGCAGAAACAGCGCTATTAGCTTCTTGGAAAAACTTAAGCTCCGTTTCTCCTAAAACTTGTGCCTGGTTGGCGTGGATTAAGTTGAAATAGCCTACCAGCCCAAATTCCGAAGATTTAAATGATAGGCGAGTAAAACATTTTTTACTATTTCTGTTGCCTGACCACCATGATAACTTTAAGTTCTTTTGTGTCTGAGAGAATAGCGCGCTTGTGGAAAATGTTGCTGCATTCTTTTTAGTAGTTGAGGCTGCCATTAGGCGATGTATGATTTATTGCTCTTTAGGTGGTAAGAGCGTAAGCAATGTGGCTGGCAGGCTGTACCGGCGTAATCGTTTGGCGGATTAATTTTATGCAGCCAGATATTTGGGGTTTTGGCAGAGTAATTGATAAAGACATTTTGCATCATCACATTTTTCAATAGATTTACGAACCTGCTCATTATCTAGAAGTTCCGCAAGATTAGCTAACAATTGTAGATAGTCCTCAGCCGCTTCTTCGGGCACGACCATGCAGAATAAAAAGGTGACGGGTAGGTCATCAGAGGCTCCAAACTCAACGCCTTCGTTTAGTTTGAGCATGGCGACATGAATTTCTTCAAGTTCGCTCATTCTGCAGTGTGGAATGGCAATTCCCTTGCCCAGCCCTGTGCTGCCAAGCTTTTCGCGTGCCAATAATGCATCGAGAACTTTGCTTTTAATTAAGCTTGAATGTTGTTCTGCTAGTGATTCGCTTAAAATTTCAAGCGCTCTTTTTTTGCTGCTTACGGAAGCAGCATAATTTATCCCTTCTTCGGAGATGAATTCTCTAAGACGCATGATTGGAAAATTAAAATGCTAAGTAATCGCGTGATGATCTACATCGCCTTGGTGATGGTCTTTTAGTTTTTCTTTGTGCTTTACAATTTGCCGATCTAATTTATCGACTAATGCGTCAGTGGCTGTATACATGCTTTCATTTTTTGCAATTGCAAATATTTTATTCCCGCTTACAAGTAACGAAGCCTCTGCACTATGAATATTCTTTTCAACCGTTAAAATAACATGAATATTTAATACATGATCAAAATGATTGGTTAATTTTTCAAATTTCTTTTCGACGTAGTTTTTTAATGCGGTAGTTATTTTAAGATGATGGCCAGTTATATTTATTTGCATAATTATTCCTTCTTGGCACGGGGTAATAGTAAATCACAGACGCAATAAGATTAAAACTCTTTATGTGTACTGTTTTCTTTCGTTGGAGGGTGGAATGGACAGAGATTCGCGATATTTAGCAATCGTACGGCGTGCAACACTGATGCCTTTTTGTTCAAGCAAGTCAGCAATTTTGCTATCACTTAGCGGCTTAGCTTGATTTTCTTGTTTGACTAGTTTTTTGATCATTGCCCGAATGGCTGTAGCAGAGCATATTCCCCCACTATTTGTACTGACATGGCTAGAAAAAAAGTATTTGAATTCAAAGATGCCACGTGGGGTGTCCATATACTTATTGGTGGTTACTCTGGAGATGGTTGATTCATGCATGTCTACTTCTTCAGCAATTTCTCTTAACACTAAGGGCCGCATTGCTTCTTCGCCATATTCAAAAAAGCTTCTTTGATGTCTTACAATAGAAGTTGCTACGCGCATTAAAGTTTCGTTGCGATTTCGCAAGCTTTTTATGAACCAGCGCGCTTCTTGTAACTGGTGGCGCATATAATCCGTTTCGCTATTATTATTTGAAATTTTAATCAGTGACGAATAAGCATCATTGATGCGTAATTTTGGTGCATTTTCACTATTTAACTTTACCCTCCAAACTCCTGCATGTTTGTCTACATATACATCAGGGGCGATATAATCTGGTTTTTGGTTGCTAATTAAATCCCCAGGTCTTGGATTCAATGATTGAATTAGTGCAATAGAATTTTCAACTTTTTCTATGTCAAGTTTGGTTGCCTTGCATAGTTTTTTGTAATCTTTCGTGCCGACTAAATCGAGGTGTTTATCGACAATTAAGCGTGCCTCAGTCAAATACGCAGTCTCGCTGGGCATTTGCTGTAGTTGGATATCTAGACATTCTTGAAGGCTGCGCGCTCCAGAGCCAACTGGGTCAAGGCGTTGTACAAATTTAAGCACCGCTTCCACCTCATCCAAATCGATTTCATAACTCTTGCTTAGGTATTCATGAATACTTTCAATTGTTTCTATTAAGTAAGCGGAGTCATCAAGCGCATCGATCAAAGTATTCGCAATGATGAGGTCTTGGTCAGACAGTGAGCTTAGTTCCAATTGCCATAATAAGTGCTGCTGTAGCGAGCCGTGCTCGTCGTCGCTTTGATTCTGTAAATAGTCTGAATAGTCTTCGGTTTGCTGGTTGCTAGGGGTATGGCTTGGTTCATAGACATCATCCCACTGGCTGTCTACCGGTAATTCATCAGGTAAGGTTCCATTTTTTGTAATCTCTTGGATTTCATCTGCACTGTTTTCTGTTGATGTATTGTCGATAGGCCGGTTCTCTGCTTCATTTTCTTCATCTGTTTCCAGCATAGGGTTTGTTTCAAAGGCTTCTTGAATTTCGGCTTTGAGCTCTAATGATGACAGTTGTAGCAAACGGATTGCTTGCTGCAATTGTGGCGTCATGGTCAGGCTCTGACCTAGGCGTATTTGTAGACCCAGCTTCATATGGAAATTATGGCACGAAAATTGCCTAAGGTAGGTGCTATTCGTCAATTAAACTCTACTCACAGTAATAAGTGCCAGTAGTCTCTCGTCGGGAATATGACAAAGCAGAATCTTTAGGGACGCATTAGTTTTGCTAAAGGGAGAAATTACTTCCTAGATAAACGTCACGCACTTGTTGATTACATAAAATACTTGAGGGCTTGCCTTCTGCGAGCATGCGGCCTTCATTGAGAATATAGGCACGGTTACATATATCTAATGTTTCGCGAACATTGTGGTCGGTAATCAATAAGCCGATACCTTGGTCACAAAGTTGTTTCAATATGCGTTGAATGTCTTTTACCGATATTGGGTCAACACCCGCAAACGGTTCATCTAACAAAATGAATTTTGGCTGTAAGGCAAGCGCACGTGCAATTTCTGCGCGTCGCCTTTCTCCGCCAGATAGGCTCGCACCCTTGTGGTCGCGTAGATGCTCAATCTGTAAATCAGTAAGTAAAGAATTACATTGTTGTTTACGCTGATTCTTTTTCAGGCTGCCCCGTGCTTCTAAACTTACCATTACATTTTGTTCAACTGTGAGGCCTCGAAAGATTGAAGCTTCTTGTGGTAAATAACCAATACCATGCTTGGCGCGCAAATGCATGGGCATGTTAGTGATATTCATATCATCTAGTGTGATCTTCCCCGCATTGCAATGAATTAAACCTACCAGCATGTAAAAGCAAGTGGTTTTGCCTGCGCCATTGGGTCCGAGTAATCCAATAATTTCGCCAGATTTAATCGTTAAATCTACGTTATCTACAACGGCCCGTGATTTAAACTGTTTGCGCAGATTTTCTGCACTTAAATGGTTCATAAAGTTAATTTTATTATGGGTGCGATTTAATTTGCGTTATGGTTATTGGATAGATCCTGAGGCGTTTCTTTTTTGGTGGTTTCTGGGAAGATGGTTATATTGACTCGGTCATTGCCAGTGGAGCTTCCAGCGCTGACAATTTCTTTATCGGTATAGAAAACAATACGATCACTAGTAAAAGTATTTCCAGCTTCCGTTAGTTTGGCATTTTTTGTTAACACCACTTTATTACCGATGATGTTGTAAACCATTTTTTCTGCTTCTGCATACACAACTCTTCCATCGTCCGTAGTCTGTTCAAATGTACTAAGACTTCCTTCTGCAATAATTTTTTGTACTTTTTTATTGGCCGTTTCAAGTACTACCTTTTCGCCGGTTAGCTGCATGCTGCCTTGGGTAATTTTGACGGCGCCACGATATACGCTAATTCCCGTTGCATCGTTTATTTCGGCTGAATCTGCTTTGATGTTGATGGGTTTGGTTGCATCATCGGTTCGCGCAGTCAGCCCAGCGCTATATATGAAGGCAAATACTAATGCTAGTATTAAAAGTATGCGCTTATGGGTCATAGCGTCCTTCAACATTGCTGTGCAAGTGCAAAACTCGAGTGTCTATGTCTAATGTCATGCCTAATGCTGTCACCATTAGTGGCCCACGTATAGCGGTTACTGGCGAATCGGTAGTAGCACGTTGCTGCTTAGGGAGAATCGTGAGATTCTCGGTCATAATTTGCAATAGGTGAGGCTCGCTTTCCGACTTTGGCTGATGGATTCTTACATTACCTATCAAGGTAATTACTTCGTTATCATCATGGGTTTGTCCCTTTAAAGCTTTAGCGAATATTTTACTACCGTTGTTACGATAAATAGTGATATCTGGTAGTTCAAATTCACTGCGCTTTTCATCGTGATAGAGCCAATATTTAGGCGAGGACAATTTGTATTGTGGCGCACCTTCTGCGGAATTAATGATCATTTGTATACCATTAAAACTTACTGACGGGGTGTTGGTTGTTGCTGTGGTAGGGGCTTCTGTATAACGGGTGCGCTGATTTAAAAACCATAATGTCGACGCTGCACCGACTACAATTAAACAACCTATCCAAACTAATCGAAGTAGCATGCAATAATCACTTCAGCGTAAATTATAGTTTAGTGCTTTTCCCAATAGACCTTGTGCGTCGAGTAGGAGTTCAGAAACCTCCCTAACTGCACCTTGTCCGCCTTTAGCTGAGGTTTCCCAGTGTGCATGTTGCTTAACAAAAGCATGTGCATTGGCAACGGCAATTGCCAAACCACAGCGCGACATAATTTGCAGGTCGACAATATCATCTCCAACAAACGATGCTTGCTGTTCGCTTAGGTTTAAAGTGGAAATCAATTCTTGAAATACAGAAAACTTATCTTTGCAGCCTTGAAACACATGTTTTACTTCAAGATCTTGCATGCGATACTCAAGTGCTTTAGAAATGCGCCCAGTGATTACGCCAACCTCGATGCCATAATGTTGCAACATGCGAATGCCATGGCCGTCTTGCGTGTTAAAAGCTTTGAGCTCTTTTCCACTTGAATCTATATAGATGTTGCCATCGGTGAGTACGCCATCAACATCAAACAAAGCAAGACGAATTGATTTGGCGCGAGCAGAGACTTCATTTGATATATTCATTTGAGAGTAATCAATATGTGCTTGTGGTGATGCAGTTATAGGCTTTGTTGGTAAAGTAAATACATATAGCTTAGATACGCGATGATAAATAAAATCCCAAAGGCACGCGGGATTATTTTTGTGCGTATAAAAACCCAGGCTAGTAAGAATAGCATTATAGTCGCGATCCACATGATCGGAATATCGCGCTCATAGATTTCGTGTGGGACGGAGTAAGCGGTGATTAAACTTGCTGTACCGGTTACCCCTAGAGTGTTGAAAATGTTGGAGCCAATGATATTCCCTACGGCTAATTCACTGTGTTTTTTCATGGCGCTAGATATGCAGGTGGCAAGTTCTGGCAAACTAGTGCCTAAAGCAATCACCGTCAAACCAATTATTAGATCGTTAATGTTCAGCAGCTCAGCAATCGATATCGCGCCCCATACCACTAATTTGGAGCTGAGTAATAAAATGGTTAGGCCTAATGCAAGACCGGTTAGCACGGCGGCTAGACTTTTTTGTGTAGGTACTTGTTTGGGTTCGGTTTGAATCGTTGTGTTCTGTACAGGAGTGGTTAAGACGTACAACATTGCTAACAAAACAATAATTAAAATGACGCCGTCTAATAGCTGCAATTGATGGTCTAAGATTAACACCGTAAATAAAGCCATTGCGCCGAGCAACAATAAGAAATTTTTGCGCATAACTCTTGCATCTATATAGAGCGGAAAAATGCATAAGGTAACGCCTAGAACGAGTAGTATGTTTGTAGTGTTAGAGCCCAGAGCGTTGCCAATAGCCAATCCCGGGTTACCTTGCCATGCGGATATTACTGATACAAATAGTTCTGGGGCGGATGTGCCAAATCCAAGCACCACAATACCGATTACATATTTGGAGACATGAAAATGCTGGTCAAGTTGCAGCGCATGCTCCACAAATTGGTCGGCGCTCCACATCAAGAGTGAAAACCCAACCGCCAAGGCAATGATAAATGTGAGCATAAGCAGTTAATTCACAAAATACCCTGGTTAATTCATGGGATGATCGCCTTGGCGACGTTGTAGCAGATTACAGCATGCATCGCCAAGAATTCTGCAAGCGAGTATGATGCGTTGCTTCAATTAGGCGAATATGGTGTTATAGCTCGGCTTGAAGCCTAGCACGGAAAAGAAAAATAATGATGGAATCGATCATACAGATTCGCGAGTTACATTTCGCACGCGGCACTCACAAGATATTCAATGGCATTAGTTTAGACATTCATGCTGGTCAAGTAACAGCGTTTATGGGGCCGAGCGGCACCGGTAAAACTACTTTGTTGAAGATCATTGGCGGGCAATTGCGCCCTGATAAAGGCAATGTTCAAGTCTACGGTAAGGATATTCATCATGTTTCCCAAAACGAGCTATATGATTTGCGCAAACGTATGGGGATGTTATTTCAAAGTGGCGCGCTATTAACCGACATTAATGTATTCGAAAATGTGGCTTTCCCGTTGCGGGAGCATACACGTCTGCCCGAACAAATAATTCGAGATTTAGTGTTGATCAAATTAGAGGCAGTAGGTTTAAGAGGCGCGCGCAGACTCATGCCTAGTGAATTGTCGGGAGGCATGGCGCGTAGAGTTGCATTGGCTCGGGCCATAGTCTTAGATCCTTCCATGATAATGTATGACGAGCCGTTCACGGGCTTAGACCCTATCACCAGGGGCACAATTGTTACGTTAATTAAGGAATTAAATGAAACACTAGGGATTGCGAGCGTGATCGTTTCTCATGATGTGAATGAAACCATGTCGATTGCGGATTACATTTATGTTATTTCTGATGGGCAAGTGGTGGAATCCGGTACACCTGAAAATTTGGGTAGTAGTTCTTCACCGTGGTTACAACAGTTTTTACAAGGTCTTCCTGATGGCCCGGTTCCGTTTCATTATCCGGCAGAAAATTATCGTGATGATTTGTTAGCAGGTCGATAATGGTAACGGCAACCATACAAAATCTTGGTCACTGGGCATTAAGCTTATTTGAGAGGATGGGTCGCGCCTCGATCTTTTTTGTCCGAGTGCTTGTGGCAGTCCGAGCACATTCACACGACCGCGGTTAATCATCAAAGAAATTTACTCTATTGGGGTGTTGTCTCTTACTCTAATTATAGTATCTGGTTTTTTTGTGGGCATGGTGTTAGGCCTGCAGGGCTACGTAACGTTGGTAGATTTTGGTGCGGAGGAATCTCTTGGGGTAGTGGTGGCGATAACCTTGGTGCGTGAACTTGGGCCGGTGGTTACTGCGCTATTATTTGCCGGTCGTGCCGGCTCTGCACTGGCAGCAGAAATTGGTTTGATGAAGGCCACGGAGCAACTTTCAAGTATGGAAATGATGGCAGTGGACCCGATTAACCGTGTCATAGCACCGCCATTTATTGGTGGTATTATTTCTATGCCATTGCTGACGATCATATTTACTGCGGTAGGGATCCTAGGGGGAAGATTTGTTGGAGTAGGTCTACTAGGAGTGGATGAAGGTTCGTTTTGGTCTCAAATGCAGGCGAATGTGGATCTCGTCGATGATGTTGCAAATGGCATGATTAAAGGCGTGGTATTTGCGGTTGTGTGTGTCTGGATTGCGTTATACAAAGGCTACGAGGCGACGCCCACGGCAGAAGGCATCAGCTTGGCAACGACGCAGACCGTAGTAAACTCAGCATTTGCGGTACTGGGACTAGACTTTATACTTACTGCATTAATGTTTGGTTAGTAATAAAAAGCTGGCGTGAATATAAAATTAGGAATGACAAGAATATGACAACGCGTTTTATCGAAATAATGGTGGGGCTATTTGTCGTGCTTGGAATATTAGCCCTTTTCATGTTGGCGATGAAGGTGAGCAACCTCAGTGGCTTGACGAGTAGTGACAGTTATGAGATATCAGCCTATTTCGAAAATATAGGCGGTTTAAAAGTACGTTCCCCGGTGACGGTAGCTGGAGTGCGTGTTGGGCAGGTCACAGGGATTGTGTATAATTCTGATCGCTACGAGGCACAGGTCTCCATGCGCATCGGAGTTATGCATGATTACTTTCCAATTGACACCACGGCTAGCATCTATACGGCAGGATTACTAGGTGAGCAATATGTTGCCTTAGAGCCGGGCGCAGAGGATGACGTTTTGAAAACTGGAGATACCATAGAATTTACCCAATCTGCGCTCGTTTTAGAGGAGATTATTGGCAAAATTGTTGTCAAACTCACATCTGGGTGATCATTGAGCGCCAAGATTAGTTACAAAATGACGTAATTAATCAGTAGCTTTATGAATTTTAATGCTTAGCTGTAAATGCAAATACTGGGAGATATTAATTGTGACAAAATTTCTGCGCTTATCTAGTGCTGTGGCCTTCTTAGCTCTAATGCTAATGGTTTTTCTTGTCCATTCGGCCTCTGCTATTGACCAGCGCGCTCCAGAGCAAATTGTAGAAGAGACGACTACTGTAGTGCTTGCTGCGCTAAACGAAGAACATGCTCGTTTAAAAGAAGATCCAACGCTGATCAATAATTTAATTAATGAAACAATAATTCCTATTGTTGATTTAAATTCAATGGGCAAATTGATACTGGGAAAACACTGGAAGCGGGCTAGTGAAGAGCAGCGCTCAAGTTTTGTTTCTGAGTTTAAAGATATGTTAGTTCGCACCTATGCAAAGTCATTGGTAGATTATGGGCATGCAGAAGTTAAAGTGTTGCCAGATCGAAATAGTAAGGAAAGTAAATACCACACCGTGAAAACAGAGCTCTACATAGGTTCTGGCAAAGCTCCACTACAAATCGCTTATATTTTTCGCAATAACAAACAAGATGAGTGGAAAGTATTTGATCTGTCAGTAGATGGATTAAGTTTGGTGAAAAATTTCCGCACAAGTTTTAGTCAAGAGATTAAAGAAACCTCATTAGATGCGCTTATCGAGCGCCTGGCGAATACCAATAAAACTGGTGCTACGGATGAAATGCAAACAGAGTGAGCCTGCCAAACAAGAGTGAATTCCAGTGTATTGACCGTGGCAAATTTAAAGTCACGGGCGATATTACATTTTCTAGCGCTGCATCAGTTTGGGAGCAGGCTAGGAAAGTTTTACTGAGTCTAGAAGAAGATCGTTTAGATATTGATATCGGTTCCGCGCGCGAGATGGATAGTGGTGGTTTAGCGCTTCTAATTGCATGGACGCGTTGGGCGTATTGTAACAAAAAAGAACTCACTTTTAGCAATGCCTCAGATACAGCGCGAAAATTAATTGCCACCAATAAACTTCAAGATTTGCTCAAGCTTGCCTAAGCTAACCTAGCGGGCAACACTTTTATAGGTAGTAAGTAGACGGCGGGTTCGTTAAAATTTTGTTCTTTTCGATAAATTTCACTTAACCCTAACTCATAGCACTTCCTCAATATGGAAAAATTACTAATTGATGGTGGTTGTACGCTACAAGGAGAGGTGCGCATCTCTGGCGCAAAAAACGCTGTGTTGCCTATTTTAGCAGCGGCCTTGTTAGCGGATGCTCCAATGTGTATAGCGAATGTGCCACATCTACAAGACGTAACCACTACGATGGAATTATTAGGTCGTATGGGTGTTTCATTGACCGTAGATGAGCGCATCAATATTGAAGTCGATAGCAGTACCATCAACGAGTTGTTTGCCCCTTATGAAGTGGTCAAAACCATGCGTGCATCTATTTTGGTATTGGGCCCTTTGTTGGCACGTTTTGGGCAAGCGGAAGTGTCATTGCCGGGTGGCTGCGCGATTGGTTCGCGGCCAGTAAATTTACATTTGCGTGGTCTAGAAGCTATGGGGGCTACTATTGAAGTAAAGGGTGGTTATATCCACGCTAAATCAAAGCGCTTAAAAGGTGCTCATTTAGTCTTGGATATGGTGACGGTTACGGGCACCGAGAATTTGATGATGGCAGCAACACTTGCGGCCGGCACTACGGTTATTGAAAATGCGGCACGCGAGCCTGAAGTGGTCGATTTGGCGAATTGCTTAATTGCAATGGGTGCTGATATAGAGGGTGCAGGTACAGATAAGATCACTATTCACGGGGTTGAGAAATTAACAGGATGTAAATACAAAGTATTAGCCGATCGTATTGAGACTGGTACTTTTTTAGTAGCGGCTGCAATTACTGGTGGCCATGTGAAGTTAAAAAATACGCAACCACAGTTTTTGGAAGCTGTGCTGCTAAAATTAGAAGAATCCGGAGCTGATATAAATTGTGGTAAGGATTGGGTCGAGATTGATATGCGTGGTCGTCGCCCTAAAAGCGTAGATCTCCGTACTGCACCGTATCCCGCTTTTCCAACGGATATGCAAGCACAGTTTACAGCTTTGAATTGCATTGCAGAAGGTTCCGGCGCCATTACAGAATCAGTGTTTGAAAACCGATTTATGCACGTGCAAGAAATGCAACGCATGGGTGCTAATATAAAAGTTGAAGGCAATACAGCAATAGTAACCGGTGTAGATAGATTAGTAGCCGCGCCAGTTATGGCGACTGATTTACGTGCTTCCGCGAGTTTGATATTGGCAGGATTGGTTGCCGAAGGGCAAACTATTGTCGATCGCATTTATCACATTGATCGTGGCTATGAATGCATCGAAGAAAAATTAGCACAGCTTGGTGCCAATATTCGGCGCGTCCCTCACTAACACGAATTGCTTTAGTTCGGGTATGAATACTAATTCCAATATAAATGTCACAACGATAGCCGTATCAAAGGGCCGCATTCTCGATGAATGTTTATCTTTGCTTGCTGAGATGGGCGTTCGCGTTGCCAATGAGGATTTAGATGGACGCAAGTTGGTGCTGCCAACTAATCGAGAGGATGTGCGTTTATTAGTCATACGTGCAACCGATGTGCCGACTTTTGTGCAATATGGCGCTGCCGAATTAGGGGTTGTTGGGAAAGATACACTAATGGAATTTACCGGCGATGGAATTTATGAACCCGTAGATCTCGGCATTGCCAAGTGTCGTCTTATGGTGGCCGGAGTTGAGGGGAAAATGCCTGAAAATCGTCGCATGCGCGTGGCAACAAAATATTTGCACACAACGCGCCGACATTTTGCTGCAAAAGGCCAGCAAGTGGAATTGATTAAACTTTATGGATCGATGGAATTAGCGCCGATGATGGGTCTTGCGGACTGTATTGTCGACTTGGTGGCTAGTGGAGATACGCTTAAGGCGAACGGCTTAGTACCCATCGAACACGTTGCGGATATTAGCTCGCGTCTCATCGTCAACAAGGCAGCAATGAAGATAAAATCTGCTACACTTAAACCTCTCATCGAAAAATTTAGGCTAGCTGCAAAAAATCCATAGAATTATCAAGGACGTAGACGAGCATGCAACACAAAACTGACGATCTCAGAATTAAAAAAATTACAGAGGTGATTGCGCCATCTACATTGCATAATGAGCTCCCACTTACCGAAAGATCTGCGCAGTGTGTGTTTGAGGCACGTGACGCAATACAAAAAATTCTACATGGTGAAGATGAGCGATTGTTGGCCATTGTGGGCCCATGCTCCATTCATGATCCCATTGCAGCGCGTGAGTATGCAAAACGGTTGCAGGCAATTCGTGATGAGTTAGCGGATGAATTGATGATTGTTATGCGTGTTTATTTTGAGAAGCCGCGTACCACGGTTGGTTGGAAAGGTTTGATCAATGACCCCGACCTTAATGACAGCTTCCAAATTAACAAAGGCTTACACATTGCACGTAGTTTGTTGTTGGACTTAAATGAAATGGGGATGCCGGCAGGCACCGAATACTTAGACTTAATAAGTCCTCAATACGTTGCCGATTTAGTCGGCTGGGGTGCTATTGGTGCGCGTACAACAGAAAGCCAGGTGCACAGAGAGCTTGCATCGGGACTTTCGTGTCCAGTTGGGTTTAAAAATGCAACCGATGGTAATTTACAAGTCGCCGTGGATGCAATTGGCTCTGCAATGAATCCTCATCACTTTTTGTCTGTAACGAAATCAGGTAAATCTGCAATCTTTTCTACTGTCGGAAATAAAGATTGCCACATTATTTTGCGTGGCGGAAATACGGAGCCAAATTACAGTCCCGAAAGCATTGATGCGGCGGCTGCGTTACTCGGAAAGTCAGGATTAGCACCGCGTATTATGGTGGATTGTAGTCATGCGAATAGTTTCAAGCAGCATGAGAAACAAATGGATGTCGGTCAATCTATTGCTGCTCAAATGAGCGCAGGGGATATGCGTATCTTTGGCGTTATGATTGAAAGTCATCTTGTAGCTGGCCGGCAAAATGCAAAACCCGGTGCTGAACTGGCGTATGGGCAGAGTATTACCGATGCATGCATGGGATGGGAGCAGACCGAAGAAATGTTGCGCTTATTGTCCCAGGCTGCGCGTGAGCGACGTCAATTCAAGCCCGCAGCCAGCGCGGCGTAATGCTTAAGCTGTAAGTATTTCACTCCTTATGTTGGACATTACTCGTCTTACTTTTCAAGACGCGGATTTCTCTGCGCAATTTGAAACTTGGTTAGCAAAAAACCAGTTTGCTGAAAATGATGTGCGTGAAAGTGTGGAAATCATTGTAAATGCAGTTCGTGAGCGTGGTGATGCAGCACTATTGGAATTTACACAACGTTACGACCAAGTGACGGCTCAGCAGGTGAGTGAATTAGAAGTCACCAAAGCACAAATGCAAGCCGCTTTAAAATGTATTGATGTTGAACAACGCAATGCGCTAGAAGCTGCGGCCTCCCGAATCCGCAATTTTGCAGAACAACAATCTATGCAATCTTGGTCCATCAAGGATGATGATGGCAACGAAATGGGCCAGGTGGTTACTGCTATAGAAAAAATCGGCGTGTACGTCCCAGGGGGAACGGCAGCCTATCCGTCTTCTGTTTTGATGAATGTAATTCCAGCAAAAGTTGCCGGAGTGGATGAGATTTATATGGTTGTGCCAACCCCAAAGGGCGAAGTGAACCAGATGGTGTTTGCAGCAGCAGCTATTGCGGGGGTGGATCGTGTATTTACTGTTGGCGGTGCTCAAGCCGTGGCGGCACTTGCATACGGGACTCAAACTATTCCTAAAGTTGATAAAATAGTCGGACCGGGTAACGCCTATGTAGCCAGTGCAAAGCGCTTAGTGTTTGGGCAGGTAGGTATCGATATGATTGCAGGTCCTTCCGAAGTGTTGGTGATTTGCGACAGCAGTGCTAATCCTGAATGGGCGGCAATGGATTTGTTTTCACAGGCAGAGCATGATGCATATGCGCGGGCAGCATTGATCTGTGATGATAGTGATTTCATGGATCAAGTCTATGTACAAATGCAACGTTTAGTCACTACGCTCGATCGAGCTGAAATTATTAAACAGTCGATAAGTGAATATGGTGCATTCATTAAAGTTAATAATTTAGATGAGGCGGCAAAGCTTGCGAATAAAATTGCCCCTGAGCATTTAGAATTATGTGTTGCAGAGCCAGAACAGTTAGTAAAAAAGATACGTAATGCCGGTGCAATTTTCCTAGGACATTTTTCGCCAGAAGCATTTGGCGATTATTGCGCAGGCCCAAATCATGTGTTACCCACAGCAAGCACGGCGCGTTTCTCTTCACCCTTAGGCGTATATGATTTTCAAAAACGCACTAGTGTAGTGAATTGCACCAGAGAGGGGGCGAATAAGTTAAGTAAAGTTGCGGCTACTTTGGCACACAGTGAAGGCTTAACTGCACATGCGAAGTCGGCTGAGTATCGTCGTAAGCAAAAGTAACCCGCAAGAATAACTGACCACTTATATACTGTAGTGACTATTTCTCCACAACAACTATTGCGTGCGGAACTTGCGAATATGCAGGCTTATCAGGTGGCCAATTCAGAAGGCCTAATCAAGCTTGATGCGATGGAGAATCCCTATAAATTCCCTGCATCACTGCAAGAGCAATGGCTAAGCACTTTAAAAGAGCTTGAGTTAAATCGCTATCCTGATCCACAGGCATCGCAACTAAAACAAGATTTTCGCACTACGTATGCAGTTTCTTCTAATCTTGAGATGTTGTTTGGCAATGGTTCGGATGAACTGATTCAATTATTAATTCTGGCGATTGCCAAACCAGATGCTTGCATTCTCACGGTAACGCCCAGTTTTTCAATGTATAAAATAATTGCTGAATTTGTCGGCGTGCGCGTAATTGAAGTGCCGTTAACGGCGGAAACTTTTGCGTTACAAACGAATCAGGTTTGTAAAAAAATTCAGCAGCATAAACCTGCGTTGGTGTTTTTAGCATGTCCAAATAACCCAACCGGCACCCTATGGCCGCAAGCAGAGGTTGAGAAGATTGTGCAACAGTCCAGCGGGCTGGTTGTGATTGATGAGGCTTATGCACCATTTGCCGCTTACTCTATGCTGCCTTTGGTCGAAAAATATTCACATGTTCTGATGTTACGCACACTGTCTAAAATGGGTTTAGCGGGCTTACGCCTCGGTTGGTTACTGGGTGCGGAGCAATGGTTAAGTGAACTGAATAAGCTACGCTTGCCGTATAACATTAATGCATTAACACAAGCGAGCGCTAGCTTAGCCTTGAATAACATCTCGATTTTTGATGCACAGGCAAAACTTATCTGCCAGCAGCGGCAACTATTAAGTGCTGCAATGCAAGAAATAGAAGGCTTACAAGTTTTTCCTAGTGAGGCAAATTTTATTTTATTTAAAACATTGAATTCATCTGCCGAAATTGTTTTCAAACGCTTGATTGATAATAAGATTTTGATCAAGTTTGTCGCAAACAATAAGCTACTTGATAATTGTTTGCGCGTTACAGTTGGCGCAGAAAATGAAAACCGAGCATTTATTGCTGCGCTAAAAAATTCTTTGTTTTAATATATTTCTAATAGAGCTTGTTAGCGGTAGATAGGACGTTGTGTAATATTAGCTTCTGTGTTGAATTCTTTACCTTTGCGTAAGCCTGAAATGTTTACTTTATCACCCGGTTTGCGACTGGCAATTTCATCTTGAATTATTTTGGCATCGCCAGTGTCTTGGTTATCAAAGCGTAAAATAATATCACCCGGCACAATTCCAGCTTTGTACGCAGGGCTGTGACGCACAATACCTGCGACGAGTACGCCTGATTGGTCGCCAATCCCAAAAGACTCGGCTAATTGCGGTGATAGGTTTTGCAGTTCCAAACCAAGCCAACCACGTATCACTCTGCCGTGTTGAATAATTTGTGTCATCACATCCCGCGCAAGATCAATAGGAATGGCAAAGCCAATACCTTCTGAGCCGCCAGATTTAGAAAAAATTGCAGTGTTAATGCCAACCAGCTCACCATAAGCGTTAATCAAAGCGCCACCGGAGTTGCCTGGATTGATTGCGGCGTCGGTTTGAATAAAGTTTTCAAAAGTATTAATCCCTAAACGATTTCTACCTGTTGCACTGATGATGCCTTGTGTAACGGTTTGACCAAACCCAAATGGATTACCAATCGCTAACACCACATCGCCGACTCGCAAGTTAGTGGACTCGCTGATTACAATAGTAGGTAAGTTTTCAACTTCAATGGTTAACACCGCTAAATCGGTTTCAGGGTCTGCACCTAATACATTTGCGATTACGGTTTTACCGTCCGCTAATAACACCTCGATTTCATCTGCATCTTCAATTACGTGATTATTAGTGAGTACATACCCTTGTGTGCTCATGATGACTCCAGAGCCCAAACTGATTTGCGTTTGTTGTTGTGGATTGTTGGAGTCGTTAAAAAAGCGTCGTAATAATGGATTATTTAGCAGAGGGCGTTGCTTTGTGACGACAACTTTACGGGTGTAAATATTTACCACAGCGGGGGTAGCACGCTGTACGGCTTGCGCATAAGAAACGGGTCCTGATCCCAGACTTGAAGGTCGATCGGTATGAGATTCTAAAAATTCAACGACCGGACGTTTGTCTATTATGTGACTGGGTAAAAATACCAATAGTAATACAGCTGCCAATACGCCAACGGCTACTGCTTGAAAGACAAATAGTAAGAGTTTGCGTGTATTCATAGGTGCGTTACCCTATCATGAAGACAACTCAGCTGTTGCAACGCGTATGGTGACCTTACAAGAACTTACCCAGTACACAAATACTTTTTTACAAGTCGATCGCTTTCGGGATTATTGCCCCAATGGTCTGCAAGTCGAAGGTGTAGATCATGTGCATAGTATAATTACCGGAGTGACTGCAAGTCAGGCTTTGCTCGACGTGGCCAACGACCAACAAGCAGATGCAATTTTGGTGCATCATGGGTATTTCTGGAAAAATGAAGACCCGCGGATTGTGGGTATAAAACGCAAACGCTTAGCTACACTATTACGAAATAATATTAGCCTATTGGCCTACCACTTACCGCTAGACGCGCATGCAGAGATGGGGAATAATGCGCAGTTAGCGCGATTACTCGGACTACAAATTGATGGAGTGCTGCAGTCTGCGGCGCAGACTGTGTGCGGGACCTATG
>PVMS01013959.1_pt1 | contig 24216 bp, 22 predicted proteins | sample 1853461 | NCBI WGS metagenome assembly PVMS01 (sample SAMN08582032, study PRJNA380276) | Marine sediment metagenome, whole genome shotgun sequencing project. | isolation source: ocean sediment barecode stripped | collected 2017 | reverse complement strand
TAATTCGAACACCGCTCTTATCCAGCAAACCAATGAGTGCTGTCGTATCGGTCTCCGGACTGATCGTGTAATACGGCAGTGGCTCCCGGCCGCCGAAACTAATTCGCTGACCTTCGAACTCAACGATCGAGACTTGTCCGGACCGCACTTGCTGCAGGAAATCGGAATATTCTCTCGACTGAGGCTGGCCACCACTTACGCCCGACAGGCCCTGCACTACAGAGAGCAACACGACGATGATAACGACGAAGACAAGTATATTTTTGGTCAGATCATTCACATTCAAAATCCGCGGTAGAAAACGCTTAAGGTTCTGTCCATTTAGACAGATTCTAATAGTTAGACAGTACTACAACTGGTAGTTTCTCGCTACCAAGTAGACCTCACGACTGCCAGCTCTGGAGGCCTTTGGTTTAAACACTTTTACTCGCCCAAATTGCCGCCGCGATTCCTCAATAAATGCGTCGCAACCCTCACCCTGAAACAGCTTACAGATGAAATCGCCGCGACGCTTGAGTATCTCTTTGCACGCATCCAGAGCCAGCTCAACAAGATACATCGATCGGGGTTGATCAATAGCCCGATTGCCGCTGATATTGGGGGCCATATCTGACATTACAAGGTCAGCTTTCTTATCGCCGAGCGCCTGCAGCAATGCCTTCAGGGTATCGTCTTTTGTAAAGTCGCCCTGAATAAACTCAACTGACGGCAGGCCATCCATTGGCAAAAGATCAACAGCGACAATACTTGTCCGGCCCTTTAGCTTCTCTGTAACAAATTGGCTCCAGCTGCCAGGAGCCGAGCCCAGATCCACACAGATCATATCTGGTCGCAGAATTCGCTCTTTTTGGTCAATTTGCTCCAGTTTATAGACGGCCCTGGAGCGCCACCCGTCTCGACGTGCCATTTGCACGTATAGATCGCGTTCCTGTCGTTCGCGCCAACTGCCGCTACCTCGCTTAGAGCCACTCATGGACCAGGGCCACTCATTGGTTATGGCCACTCATCGCCTGCTTCCAGCCGGATGCGGACGCGGCGCAAGCTCGCTGTTACACTCGCAGCCCATGAATCTAAGCGAATCGCAAAAAAAATATCTGCGCGGCCTCGGCCACGATCTGAAACCATTGATCATGGTCGGCGATGCGGGCCTGTCGGTCGCCCTGCTTGCTGAGTATAAATCGACGCTGGCACACCACGAGCTGATAAAAGTACGCGTGAAAGCCGGCGACCATGCATCGCGCGACAAAATGATCGACGAGCTTTGTTCGGGAAGCGGCGCAGCGCTGGTGCAACGGGTCGGTAACATGGCTTTATTGTATCGAAGCAACCCGGATAAACAGCGAATTCGAATTCCGAGCCGTTAGTAGAATTCATCAATATTAACAGATGCTAGACGTACTGGATCTTGATGATCTCGTAGTACTTCTCGCCGCCCGGCGCTGAAAACGCGATCTCGTCCCCTTCAGTCTTACCAATCATTGCCCGCGCTATCGGCGACGTGCAGGAAATAAGCCCGGCTTTGATATCCGCTTCATCTTCGCCAACGATCTTGTAGGTAATCTCGGCATCTGTCGTCTCATCGAGCATTGTGACAGTAGACCCGAATATTATTTTCCCCCTGGCATCAATCGCTGTAACGTCGATGACCTGCAGATTGGAAAGCTTGCCTTCCAGATCTTTAATTCGCCCTTCGATAAACCCTTGTTGCTCTTTGGCCGCATGGTACTCAGCATTTTCCTTGAGGTCCCCATGCGCCCGCGCTTCCGCGATCGCCAGAATTACCGTCGGCCGAGCAACTTTCTTGAGCTCTTGTAACTCTTCCTGCAAGAGATTGTGACCTCGTACTGTCATTGGTACCTTACTCATGCCGCTACCTCTTTGTGCAAATCCTGAAGTCGATTTACCTCGCTGTTGTCCAGGTGTTCTATCGCGACACAGGTGGCAATCGCCGCACCTAGCGTCGTGTAATACGTAACACCCTTGCGTACGGCAGCGGCCCGAATCGATAACGACTCATTTATTGCCTGCTTGCCTTCGGTCGTATTGACGATCAAATCAATTTCATTGTTTTTGATCATATCCACAATATGTGGCCGGCCTTCACGAACCTTGTTCGCGCGTCTGCATGACACACCTGCAATAGCCAGGCTCTGCGCTGTGCCGTGTGTTGCAATCAAGTCAAAACCTCTCTCGGTGAGTATCTTCGCTAATTCGATCGCGCCCTCTTTGTCACGGTCGCGTACGCTCAACAGAGCGACGCCTTGCCGAGGCAGGACAACGCCGGATGCAAGCTGCGCTTTGGCGTATGCCTCGCCGAATGATCTCCCGACGCCCATTACCTCGCCTGTCGATTTCATTTCCGGACCGAGAATTGGATCGGCGCCGGGGAACTTCACAAACGGGAATACAGCTTCTTTGACCGAGAAGTACTCGGGAATCCGTTGATTGACGAATCCCTGTTTGGCCAGAGACTCGCCGACCATTACTTTCGCAGCAATCTTTGCCAGAGGTACCCCAGTGGCCTTGGATACGAAAGGAATTGTTCGCGACGCACGCGGGTTAACTTCCAGCAAATAGACGACATTGTTTTGAATCGCAAATTGAGTATTCATCAAACCAACAACGTTCAGTCCTTTGGCCAAAACGACAACCTGAGCGTGCATTTCCTTTTGCAATTCCTGCGACAGCGAGAAAGGCGGCAATGAGCAACCAGAATCTCCCGAATGTACACCTGCCTGCTCGATATGCTCCATCACACCGCCGATCAATACTCGTTCACCATCGCAAACACAGTCAACATCGACTTCTATCGCAAGATCGAGAAAGCGATCAAGTAATACCGGGCTGTCATTTGACACGTTGATCGCAGCATCCATATAGGCGGCGAGATCTTCAACGTCGTGAACAACCTCCATCGCCCGGCCACCAAGCACGTAAGACGGCCTCACAACCAGAGGAAAACCGACGTCGGCTCCAAGCCTGACCGCCTCTTCCTTGTTTCTCGCTGTCCGGTTTTCCGGCTGCTTGAGTTGCAGCGATTCGACTAACTGCTTAAAGCGCTCCCTGTCTTCCGCCAGATCAATCGAATCGGGAGAGGTTCCGATAATCGGCGCCCCCGCGGCTTCAAGGTCACGGGCCAGCTTCAGCGGAGTTTGCCCGCCGTATTGCACAATCACGCCGCGCGGTTGTTCCTTCTCGATAACTTCCATTACGTCTTCAAACGTAAGTGACTCGAAATACAATCGATCAGAGGTATCGTAGTCGGTGGATACAGTTTCCGGGTTGCAATTGACCATGATGGTCTCGTAACCAAGTTCCTTTAGTGCAAATGCGGCATGCACACAGCAATAATCGAACTCAATGCCCTGCCCGATACGATTGGGGCCTCCGCCTAAAATCATAATCTTCGGTATGTCCGATGGATCTGACTCGCATTCCTCCTCGTATGTCGAATACAGATAGGCCGTGGATGTCGCGAACTCTCCACCGCATGTATCCACTCGTTTGAACACCGGCCGAATCCCCAATTCGAGTCGTCGCTTGCGAATCGCTTTTTCAGCAACACCCAATAGCGTAGCGATGCGTGCGTCACCAAAGCCCTTGCGCTTGAGCATGCGCATTTTTGACTCGTCCAGTTCCGCAAGTGAACTTTCGCGAACCTGCGCTTCGACCCTTATGAGGTCTTCAATCTGCGCGAGGAACCATGGGTCAATGCGGGTTAGTTTAGCGATGTCGTCAAAGGTGAAGCCCTGTCGCATGGCATCGGCGACATACCAGAGGCGGTGCGCGCCCGGCATCCGCAATTCCTGGCGCAACCGATCACGATCCGTTTCGGTACTGATCGTCGGCGCAAGCTCGTCCAGACCGGTAACACCGGTTTCCAGCCCACGCAACGCCTTTTGGAGAGATTCCTGAAAGGTTCGGCCAATCGCCATTACTTCGCCAACCGACTTCATCTGCGTGGTCAGTCGGTCGCTTGTGCCGGGAAATTTCTCGAACGTAAATCGCGGGATCTTGGTAACCACATAATCAATGGTGGGTTCAAACGAAGCTGGCGTCGCACCGCCGGTAATATCATTTTTCAATTCGTCGAGCGTGTATCCAACGGCCAGTTTGGCCGCTACTTTGGCAATGGGGAACCCTGTCGCTTTGGATGCCAGCGCGGACGAGCGAGACACCCGCGGATTCATTTCAATGATCAGTACCCGACCGTCTTCCGGATTAATCGCGAACTGCACGTTTGATCCGCCTGTTTCGACACCGATCTTCCGTAGCACATCAATCGATGCATCTCGCAGCCGTTGGTATTCTTTGTCAGTCAGCGTCTGAGCCGGGGCGACGGTGATGGAATCGCCAGTGTGCACACCCATCGGGTCGAGATTCTCGATCGAACAGACAATGATGCAGTTGTCATTGCAGTCGCGAACGACTTCCATTTCAAATTCTTTCCAGCCAATAACAGATTCCTCAAGCAACACTTCAGTCGTTGGCGACATTTCCAGACCGTGAGACACGATTCTCTCGAGCTCTTCCCGGTTGTACGCGATGCCACCGCCGCTACCGCCCATCGTGAATGACGGTCTGATAATCGTTGGAAAGCCAACGATCTGCTGTTTCTCAATTGCTTCCTCGAGCGTATGCGCAATTTCTGCTTGCGGCCCTTCCAAACCGATCTCACTCATGGCCTTTCTGAACAGGTCACGGTCCTCAGCCATGTCGATCGCTTCTCTCGATGCTGCGATCATTTCCACGTTGTATTTCGTTAAGACACCCTCGCGCGCCAGGTCGAGCGCACAATTCAGCGCTGTCTGCCCACCCATCGTTGGTAGCAATGCGTCCGGTCGTTCTTTGGCAATTATTTGCTCGACAGCTTTCCAGTGGACCGGCTCAATGTAGACCGCATCAGCGCTATCCGGATCCGTCATGATGGTTGCGGGATTCGAGTTCACCAATATGACACGGTAGCCCTCTTCTTTGAGCGCTTTGCATGCCTGGGCGCCCGAGTAATCAAACTCACACGCTTGACCAATGACAATCGGTCCGGCGCCGATAATCAGGATGCTCTCGATGTCGGTGCGTTTTGGCATGGCTATTGCGTGTGTAGTGGTGTGATTAATAACATTAAATATACTCTATAAACGATTGTTTTAACTAACTTTACGTTGACAAAACTGTACGAACCATCGAGCGCTTCTGTGCATCCATGTCCTGCATGAACCGCTCAAATAGCGGCAGTAAATCGTGCGGCCCCGGGCTGGCCTCAGGGTGCCCCTGAAACCCGAATGCTGGGCGGTCTTTGAATGCGATGCCCTGCAGCGTGCCGTCGAACAAGGATCTGTGGGTGGTCTCGACGTTTTCCGGCAGGCTCGTCTCGGTGACCGCAAATCCATGATTCTGACTCGTGATCATGACCTGACCTGTCGCAAGATTCTGCACCGGGTGGTTAGCTCCGTGATGGCCGAATTTCATTTTCTCGGTGCTGGCACCCGCGGCCAGTGAGAGCAATTGATGTCCCAGACAAATACCAAATATCGGAATTCCGACATCGAGAAATTCCTGAATTGCCGCAATCGCATAATCGCAAGGTTCGGGATCGCCCGGTCCGTTCGACAGAAAAATTCCATCTGGAGCCAACGCAAGTGCCTCCTGTGCGGTGGTCTTCGCGGGTACGACCGTCATGCGGCAATCCATATCCGACAGCAAACGAAGAATATTTCGCTTGATGCCAAAATCGTATGCGACGACATGGTAAGGGGCGATTCTCCGACTGAGAATACTTGGCCGGCGACCGAACGACGTACCGTGACACCACTGGTACGGCTCTTTAGTCGACACAAATTTGGCCAGATCCACACCGGCAATCCCCGGAAACTTACGCGCGTGCTCTATCGCCTTATCGGCAGTGGCCTCCCCGGTCATTATGCAACCGGATTGCGCACCCTTCTCACGAATTATTCGAGTCAGTTTTCGGGTATCGATTTCGGCGATTGCGACGGTGTCCGACTGTCGCAGAAACTCATTCAACGAACGTTCGGATCGATAGTTGCTGGCGAGCATCGAGCTATCGCGAATAATCAGCCCGGATGCGTGCACGCCACCAGACTCCATATCCTCGCTGGTCGTCCCGGTATTACCTACATGCGGGTACGTCAGGGTCACTAACTGGCGACAATAGGACGGATCGGTAAGGATCTCCTGATAGCCGGTCATCGCTGTATTAAAAACCACCTCGCCGATGGTCTGTCCATCAGCGCCAACAGAAGTTCCGTGGAATGTGGTTCCGTCTTGGAGAGCCAGAACAGCCGGTGTATCCAATTGCGATCCTCGATTAATGTACAACCAAGATCGGCAGGTGATCAGCGAGATCGCCACCCCGTCCTGCGACCGGCAGTCACATTGACTCAGGGCTGCAGATACACAAAAGCGGAAGGATGGTGCCTCCCGCTCGTGACTTCGCTGACCGCGCAGCGATCCGGACTAGTTTACTGAAGCGGAACATGCCGCGCCAGAGCCCACACCCTTTATTTTGTGCTTTATTCCGCGGCTCGGCCAAATAGAACGTCTTTCATCGAATAACGCCCGGGTTCCTTATTAACGACCCAGCGCCCGGCCCGAACTGCACCATCGGCGAAGACTTGCCTGGTCGTTACGCTATGCGTCAATTCCAATTCCTCAGTGGCGGACCTGAAGCCCACGGTATGATCGCCGGGCACTTCACCGCGCCTTGCAACATCAAACCGTATATCACCGGCAGACGGCCTCTTGTCACCCGCCACAGGCGCGTACCATGCCACCTGCTGGAAATCTTGACCACGCACTTCGGCTATCGCTTCACCAAGTTTCAGAGCCGTGCCCGAGGGAGCGTCTTGCTTGTGCACGTGATGCGTCTCATGTATGTCGACTTCGAATTCTGACCCCAGAGACTGGGCGGCCAAACGCACGAGCTCGTCGAGAACGGCTATTCCAACGCTCATATTTCGGTCATAAACAATGGGCGCTACCGCCGCTGCTGCATTTAGTTCAGCTAATTGCGCCTCATTCAGTCCACTAACGCCACACACCAGCGGTTTGCGATGCACTGCGACAGCACCAAGAATTTGCGCCGATGCTGAAGGCAAACTGAAATCAATAACGACATCCGCGCTCGACACTATTCGTTCGAGATCACCGCTAACTTTGTCCTGGGAAAGAGATGGACAGTCGACCGTACGGCCTTCTCGAGACCACAGGTATGTCAAGCGGAGATCATCGTGCGAGCCGATGGCCTGTACAATCGCCTGGCCCATACGGCCAGCGCCAAGAACACCAATGCTCAGTACGCTAATAATTTACGCCCTTTCCTGATTATCCGTCAGACGCAAGACTACGGCAGAGCGGCTGCTGATAAACAGCTATTTCTTAGCTAATACGATCGAAGAAGCGTTTTACGCTGTCAATCCAGCCACCGGCTCGCGGGCTATGCTGGTCGCCGCCTTCTCGAATTGACTCATCAAATTTATCCAACAGGCTTTTTTGCTCCACTGTCAGATTGACCGGTGTTTCCACCGCGACCTTCGCGAACAGATCACCCTTTCGAGCATCTCGAACGGTAGTAACACCCTTGCCGCGGAGTCGAAACACTTTACCAGACTGCGTTCCAGCTGGAACCTTCAATGAAACGTTGCCATCCAGGGTTGGAAGTTCAACCTCTCCACCCAGCGCCGCCGTCGCCATGCTCACCGGTACTTCACAAGCCAGATCAGCATCCTCGCGAGTAAATATCTTGTGCGGATTCACGCGAATCTCAACGTAGAGATCGCCGGCAGGTCCGCCGCTACGGCCAGCCTCACCTTCACCCGTCAAACGAATTCGATCGCCATCATCCACTCCTGACGGAACTTTGACCGATAATGTCTTGGTTTTTCTGACCCGACCCCGGCCGTGGCAGTCATTGCAGGGGTCAGAGATGACCGTGCCAGCGCCCTTACAGGCCGGGCAAGCCTGCTGAATAGAAAAGAAACCCTGCTGCATCCTGACCTGGCCTACGCCACCGCAGCTTGTGCATTGTTCCGGCTTTGAGCCTTTCTTCGCGCCACTTCCAACACACGATTCGCAAGACACTTGCGTGGGCACATTGATGGTAACTGTGTCACCCCTTACGGCCTTCTCAAGGTCAAGACGTAATTCATAGCCAAGGTCAGCGCCGCGGAAGACCTGAGCGCTTCCGCCGCGCCGTCCGGCACCGAATATATCGCCGAAGACATCGCCAAATATGTCGCCGAATCCTTCAGCACCATGACCGCCCGCTCCGCCCTGGCTCGCCCGCAGGCCTTCGTGGCCAAATCGATCATAGGCTTCACGTTTCTCGACCGAGTTCAGAATTTCGTAGGCTTCTTTGGCTTCCTTGAATTTCCCCTCGGCGCTCTCGTCACCAGAGTTACGATCCGGGTGATGCTTCATAGCAAGACGGCGATACGCCTTTTTGATCTCGTCAACGGATGCCGTTTTCGAAACTCCAAGTACTTCGTAATAATCGCGTTTTGCCATAGCTTCTTATAAATCAGGGCGCCGCATGCGGCGCCCTGATTGTTTACCGATTGATTGAACCTAGTCTGTCTTCGACTTGTCGTCGTCTGAATCTTCGCTATCAACTTCCTCAAATTCCGCATCGACGACATCGTCACCGGCCGCATTCGCTTTAGAGTCATCGGCCTCTTCGCTGGCTTGCTCGGCATATAGACGTTGCGCAAGACTACCGGAAGTTTCCGCAAGTGCGGCCGATTTCGCCTCAATTGCTTCCTTCTCGTCCGATTCCAACGCTGACTTCAAGTCTGAAACCGCGTTCTCGACAGCAAGGCGTTCCTCCCCTGTCGCTTTCTCGCCAAGTTCAGTCAGCGTCTTTTCTGCCGCATGCATCAGAGCATCTGCCTGGTTTCGAGTATCTACCAACTCACGGAATTTGCGATCTTCCTCGGCATGGCTCTCTGCATCCGCCACCATCTTCTCAACTTCGTCGTCCGAAAGACCACTGGAAGCTTTGATGACAATAGTCTGGCTTTTGCCGGTTGCCTTGTCCTTTGCCGATACATTCAAAATGCCATTTGCATCGATGTCAAAGGTCACTTCAATCTGAGGTAAACCGCGTGGTGCTGGTGGTATGTCGGCGAGGTCGAAACGACCCAGGGACTTGTTGTCTGCCCCACGCTGCCGTTCGCCCTGCAAAACGTGAATGGTCACCGCCGTTTGCTGGTCATCAGCGGTCGAAAATACCTGCTCAGCATTCGCTGGAATCGTCGTGTTCTTTTCAATAAGACTCGTCATAACGCCACCAAGCGTCTCGATTCCCAAAGACAACGGTGTAACATCCAGTAGCAGCACATCCTTCACGTCGCCAGCCAGAACGCCACCTTGAATCGCGGCACCAAGAGCAACCGCCTCATCCGGATTTACGTCCCTGCGTGGTTCTTTGCCGAAGAAATTCTGCACTTCTTCCTGGACTTTCGGCATGCGCGTCTGTCCACCGACAAGAATGATGTCGTCAATTTCATTGACCTTCAGACCCGCATCCTTCAGCGCAATCTTGCACGGGCCCAGTGTCCGTTCGATCAGAGACTCAACCAGTGACTCAAGTTTCGCCCGAGTAAGTTTGATATTGAGGTGCTTCGGACCACTAGCATCGGCTGTGATGTAAGGAAGATTGATCTCGGTTTGCTGCTGCGACGAAAGCTCAATCTTTGCTTTTTCAGAGGCTTCCTTCAGGCGTTGCATAGCAAGTGGATCCTGCTTGATATCAACGCCACTCTCGCGCTCAAACTCGGACGCCAGGTATTCAATGACGCGCATATCGAAGTCTTCACCACCAAGGAATGTGTCTCCGTTGGTCGCCAGCACTTCGAATTGGTGCTCACCATCAACTTCAGCAATTTCGATGATCGACACGTCAAATGTACCGCCGCCGAGATCGAATACTGCAATCGTCGCGTCACCGCGCTTCTTGTCCATACCATAAGCAAGCGCCGCCGCTGTCGGCTCGTTAATGATGCGCTTGACATTAAGTCCCGCAATCTTGCCTGCGTCTTTGGTTGCCTGGCGCTGCGAATCATTGAAGTATGCAGGTACGGTAACAACCGCGTCTGTAACGGTCTCTCCGAGGTAATCCTCAGCCGTCTTTTTCATTTTCATCAACACGCGCGCCGAAATCTCGGGCGGCGCCATTTTCTTACCCTGCGCTTCTACCCATGCGTCACCGTTGTCAGCTTTGGCGATGGTGTAAGACACCATGTCCATATCACGCTGCACAACATCGTCTTCAAATCGACGGCCGATCAGTCGTTTGACGGCGAACAATGTGTTGGTTGGATTGGTGACCGACTGCCGCTTGGCCGACTGCCCGACCAGAACCTGATCGTCCTTGGTGAAGGCCACGATCGATGGCGTCGTGCGGTCACCTTCGCTATTTTCGATGACCTTCGGCACTCCACCCTCCATCACGGCTACGCAAGAGTTGGTGGTACCAAGGTCGATACCGATAACTTTACCCATAATTCATGTACTCCAAATTCTTTATCAAATACTACGAAACTTGCTGATAAGTGGGGTCGCACCTACCCGTTTCAAGCCACAACCCACCAATTGCCCACAATCTAATCGTCTAAACTTAGGCCTGTTCAGCGGCAACAATCACGCAGGCGGGCCGCAATAGCCGCCCGTTAAGTGAATACCCCTTCTGGATCACCTTTAGTACCGACCCTGGCTCGGCATCGTCAGATGGCTGGAGGCTAATGGCTTCATGCCATTCAGGGTTGAAGGGTTCGCCCTCGGGATCGATGACCATTACGCCAAACCGCTCAAGCGTTGTGACCAGCAGATTTAGCGTTGCCTCGGTGCCCTGGCGATGCGTGTCGGCCGCCGCATCTGGAGCTGCCGCAGCCGCCAGGCCCATTTCGAGGCTATCCACGACAGCCAGCATGTCCCGGCCAAAGCCCTCAAGCGAATATTTTCTTGCATTCTCGACGTCACGCACGGCGCGCTTGCGGATATTTTCGGCTTCGGCGACCGCTCTCAAATACAGATTCCAGTTCTCATCCGCTTTAGCCTCCATACTCTCCAGAGTTACCTCATCGCTCGCTGGATTCGGTCCATCCTGGTCTGCAGTTTCCTGATCTGTAGATCCGTTTTCAGCGCCTGTCGCGTCTGAATCGGGGTCGGACTTATGCTCAGAATGCTCGGGCTGTCCACTCATACAATGAAGCTCCACGTTGTACTCGGGATGCCCAACCGCAGGCCGCCCATAAAAAATGATGTTCGGAGTGTGGGGTTCCAGCAAAAAATATCAAGAGCAGAAGGGAAATTTCTGCAGCGCACGACCACGGACAGGCCTGTTCCGCGGGCTACTCAGCGGTTCAGAACCGATCCCAGCAAGCGCGCCGTGACGTCGACGATTGGCACAACTCGGTCATAGGCCATTCGGGTCGGCCCGATTACGCCCAAAACACCGACCGTATCGTCATCGAGATGGTACGGCGCTGTCACAACGCTGCAGTCATCGAAAATACTAAATCCCGACTCCCCGCCGATGAATACCTGCACTCCGTCCGCATTGATACTGCGATCAAGCAGATCGAGAATGACGCGTTTCTTGGAAAAAGTTTCGAACAAGCGGCGCAAGGTCTCAATATCCGATAATTCGGCGAAATTCATCAACTTGGTCTCGCCCGCCATGATGAATTCGCCGTCGGGCCTGGCCGCATCATCCATAGCAGAATGCGCGACCGTTATTATGTCGAGCATCGCCTGATTCATCGTATCGCGCACAGCGTCAAGATCCGCAAGGATGCGGTCCCGGACCTGCATCAGGTCGATGCCAGTGTAGTGTTCATTAATGAAATTTGCGCCTTGCTGCAACTCGGAAGTGGTGTAGTTTCGATCAGTGTGCAAAATTCGGTTCTGCACTTCCCGGTCGTTGATTACCAGAATCACAAGAATACGATTTTCGGACAGCGGCAAGAATTCGATCTGCCGCAAAGTGGCGTGCTGCCCCCGCGGAACCGTTACCACACCAGCCAGACTGGTAAATTCAGACAACATGTTGGACACAGCGCTGGTAAGCGCCTCCGAATCATCACAATGCTCGCGCAGCTCGTGGCGTAATTTTTGAATTTCCACATGCTTGGGCTGCCGGTAGCGGACCAGTGTATCGACAAACAGCCGATACCCCTTCGTAGTGGGTATGCGACCTGCTGACGTATGTGGCGCAGACACCAGCCCCATTTTTTCGAGGTCGGACATGACGTTTCGAATCGTTGCCGGACTTAGATCGAGTCCTGAGTCCTTGAGCAGTGTCTGTGAACCAACGGGTTGGCCTTCGGCAATATAGCGCTGCACCAAGGCCCGCAACAAATGTTGGGCGCGGTCATTGGGAATCTTGTTGACTACTTCTGCAGACATTCGCTAGAAAGGCAAAAAAGTTGTGAGTAGCTGACTGTGATAGTGTACTTAATGACAAGCTAGCAATGGCTTGGCGGTCGGTCAAGGGTTTGTCACAATCAATCATTTGTCACAATCGATTATAGGGCACCGATATCTTTCGACCCACATAAGGTTGGCGCGAGCACCACGGGCCCGCGCAGTGAAACTCTGGGGCAAAAAAACAAGACATGGCCAATGAATTCCACAAAGTCGCGATATTCGGTCGCCACGACGACCCCCGAGTTGCGGAAGCAATCACGGCGCTCGTCGACTATTTGACAATAAACAGTATTGAAGTACTCGCCGTCGATGAAATGACTCTCGACATTGCCGTCACCAGGGTTTCTCATTCAGAACTGTCAGCTCAAGCGGATTTGATGATCGCAATCGGCGGTGACGGAACGATGCTGTATGCCGGGCGCTATGCGCGCGACAGCGGTACCCCGTTACTTGGCGTCAACAGAGGGCGTCTGGGCTTTTTGGCGGACGTAACTCCCGATGAAATGCTGGCAAGCGTTGAGCATATTCTCAATGGTAATTATTCACTGGATCCGCGCCTGTTGTTGCAAGCAGAGCTCGTCGGAAGCGACGGCAAGGTCACGCTTGAAACAGCATTCAATGACGTCGTCGTACAACGCTGTGACACAGGGCGAATGGTTGATTTAGAAACCCGCGTCGGCGGGACATTTGTAAATACTCATTCTGGTGACGGACTGATCGTTGCGACGCCCACCGGGTCAACCGCCTACGCCTTGAGCTGTGGTGGGCCAATTATTGAGCCGCAAATGGAGGCTTTTGTTGTCGTCCCCATTTGCTCGCATACACTCACTGATCGACCCGTGGTCGTTTCTGCAGGCAACCCTATAGAGGTCAGGATGCTTCAGCGCGACGACACCAGCGCTGAAGTCGTCGTAGATGGTCAGTCACTAGGGCCGCTATTGCCCGAAGATCGATTGGTCATCAGTGCCGCCAAAAGTAAGATCACTTTGATTCACCCACCCGGATATGACTCCTACGAGATCTTGAGATCCAAGCTATTCTGGGGACGCGACAACCGAATCCGGGATGACCGGACCCGGGCGGACTAGATCATGTTAACTAGCCTCCAGGTTCGCGACTTCGCGATCGTTGACCAGATATCTGTCGAGTTTTTATCTGGCATGACGGTCCTCACCGGCGAAACCGGGGCCGGAAAATCGATTCTCGTCGACGCCGTTGGACTGGTGCTTGGAGAGCGTGGCGGTAGCCAATTAGTGCGAGCTGGTGCGAAACGCGCCGAATTCAGTGCCGAGTTCGACGTTTCAGAGTTGCCCGCCGTTCGCGCCTGGCTGGAGGAGCATGCACTGGATCAGGACGATGAATGTCTGTTGCGACGGGTGATCGGTGCGGATGGCCGTTCACGTGCGTTTATCAATGGCAATCCCTCGCCCGTGCAGCAACTAAAAGCCCTGGGCGAATTACTGCTGGATATTCATGGCCAGCATTTTCATCAATCGCTGGGGCGGCGCAGCATTCAACGAGACCTGCTGGATCACTTCGGCGGCCTTTTGCCGCAACGAAAGAAAACTGAGCATGCGTTTAAGACCTGGCAATCGTTACGACAACGACTACAGGAGTTACAGAACGCGGACGCTAACCGCGAGTCGCGACTCGATTTACTCGCATTTCAACTGCAAGAGCTGGTTTCACTAAGTGTATCCAGTGGCGAATTCGAAGCGCTTCAGTCAGAACGGCAAATTTTGCAAAATAGCGGGCGCATTGCGGAAGGCGTCTCAAACGCGTTGAACAGTCTTTACGATGATGACGCCAGCAACGCAAACAATACTTTGGCCGACGCATCCCGCGCGGTCGCCAGCCTGGTTGTTTACGACGACCAACTTCAAGCAGTCATTGACATGCTGGAGACAGCAAGCATTCAGGTCAGTGAAGCGACTGAATCATTACGACGATATGGAGAGTCAATAGATATGGATCCGGCCCGGCGAGACTGGGTTGAAGAACGGTTGGACGCGATAAGTACGATAGCTCGCAAGCATCGGGTGGAACCGATGCAACTGGCGGATCTTTGCGACAGGCTTGGCACTGAACATGAAGAAATCGTGCATGCTGAAGAGCGAGGAAAAGAACTGGAAATGGAGGTGGCGGCCGCAGAATCGGACTATCGAAAATTGGCAAGGGCGCTTTCCAGGAGTCGCACCAAGGCCGCTAAGAAATTTTCAGCTGACGTAACAAGCGCGATGTCTGGTCTTGGAATGCCTGATGGAAAATTCGTTATTTCCCTGACTGAACTGGCTGCCGAAGACGCGCGCTCCTGGGGGATAGATAATATTGAGTTCCTGATCAGCGCGAATCCGGGACAACCTCCCATGCCCTTGTCGCGCGTCGCATCGGGAGGAGAATTGTCTCGGATGAGCCTTTCAGTTCAGGTTATCGCAAGCAGTTGTAGCGCGATTCCGACGATGATATTCGACGAAGTCGATAGCGGTGTCGGCGGTGGCGTCGCAGAAATGGTTGGACAACGATTGCGCGAACTCGGGCACCACAGACAGGTCTTGTGTGTGACACACCTGCCACAAGTCGCCAGCTTGGCTGATCAACACTTCCGAATCAGCAAGGTCACTGACGGAAAGGCGACCCGAACTCGGGTAAATTCGCTTGGCAAGAAAGAGCGCGTCGAAGAATTGGCCAGGATGCTCGGTGGAGTGGAAATCACACAAAAGACCATTGCTCACGCTGCAGAAATGCTTGCCGGAGCACCAAAAAAACGCGCCTGAGATAATCAGTCCTCGCTGGACTCCGCTGCCCGCTTTACATACAAAACGAGACTGTGGTCCAACAACTCATAGCCATATTTTGTGGCGATTTCACGCTGTAAGCGCTCAATATCCTCGCTAATAAACTCAATAATCTCGCCACTATCAATACAGACCATGTGGTCGTGATGCCCACCGTCGTCGAGTTCGAACACCGAGTGGCCGCCTTCGAAATTGTGTCGCGTAACCAGGCCGGCCGTCTCAAATTGGGTCAAGACACGGTAGACCGTTGCCAGGCCAATATCATCACCAGAGTCGAGCAGCTCTTTGTACAATTCCTCAGCACTTAAATGTCGCAATTTCGACTGTTCAAGAATTTCAAGTATTTTCAAGCGCGGCAGCGTGACTTTCAGACCGGCTTTGCGTAGTTCTTTGCGTTGCTGCATGTCGGAGCCTCTACAGCCGAACCGGTAATATTTCGGCTATCGTGTCGTGGTGCAAGAAGGTATGATTCGGCGCTATTATGACGCAGATGGCAGCCAGGCTCTACCGATTGGCCAAAAATGCGCACGGAACCATCACCAGCGACGACCGCTCTAACCAAGTTATGCGAAAACTCCTACTTTTAATGATTTTATCCCTATTGGGCCTTGCTCTGACCAGCGGCTGCGTTTATCGCCAGAATATATCGCAGGGGAACATCGTCAAGCAGGAAGATCTTGACCAGGCCGAAGTCGGTATGACTCGAAACCAGATTAGATTCCTGCTTGGCACGCCTATGATCGATGATCCGTTTCATCATGGACGCTGGGACTACGTGTACTACCTGAAACTCGGTCGGCAGGACGTCAGCTTCACGCGCTGGGTTTCGATCATTTTCGTGGATGACAAGGTCACCGAAATTCGCAAGGACCAGGAACTGGACCCTAATATCTAGCCCGAACATTTCATGAGTGAACGGGACTGTTGGTTTCTGTGCCGGCACAGGAAGCGACTGCCCGGCAGGCGCATATCGTTACACTTCGATACCCGCCAATAGAGTGTTAACCGTTTGAGTCAACTTTGGTTTTCATTTCTAATGGCCGGCACTCATGAAATGTTCGGGCTAGTTGTGGATTCCAGTTACAACAGTCTCGTCCACAAATCAGACAACACGCTGGACCGTTACTCTATATTTGGCTGACTCATAGTGCGACCGGACTCAGCGAGGCGACGCCGCGCCTCACGCGGATCAATTTCCAGCACCCGGTACAGCTCGATTCGATCACCGTTTTCTACTATTCGGTCGCGTTCCACCAACTTGCCCCATATTCCAACTGGCATATTCGTCATATCTACATTGGCGAACTTCTCGTAAATTCCGGACAACTCCAGCGCACGCTCCACAGTGGTGCCGACGTCGAGTTTTAACTCCAGCAGTGACTGAGTATCTGCTGCCGCAAATACAATTTCGACCAGTATTTCGTCGTCATTCATTACGCGACCCCGCGTCTGTAGGTGCACTGCCATAGATCTCGCTGGCACGCCGAGTAAAGGCATCGACCAGGGAATTACAGCTTTCGACCAGATAAGACCCGAACAGAAAATCGTTGCTGCGGCTTTTGAATTCGAATTCCATATCGATGGAGATCTTGCTACCGGCATCGCCAAGTTGCTCAAATCGCCAGCCACCTGACAAGTGGCTAAACGGGCCACCGACCAGTTCAATGTCAATCGATTCGTTTTCTCGCAACGTATTGCTTGTTCGGAATTTCTTGCGAATGCCGCCCTTGCTCAGTTCCAGGGTTGCTTCAACGGTTTCGCCTTCCCGAGAGTGGATTTCTGCGCCGCTGCACCACGGTAGAAATTCCGGGTAAGACTCGACATCAGCAGCCAACGAATACATTTCGCTGACCGCAAATGGGACCAACGCGCTGCGACTGACTTTGCGCATGCTGCGAGAACCGTTTCCGCTTAGATTGTTCGTCGGCTCACTGCACTAAACCGATGATGTAGTCCAGAAGTCCAATCGCTTTGAGAAACACAAACAGGATTCCGATTGGTGCGACAAAGCGCGCGAGAAACCGCCACAGCTTGTATGTTGGCCCAGCACCGCCAAGCTCATCTGCAGTAGAGTTCCGACACATCACCCAACCGGCGAATATAGCAATGAATAAGCCACCCAGGGGCAGCAGGATATTGCTGGTCAGAAAGTCGAAATTGTCGAAAATCGTACCGCGCATGAACGTGAATTCGGACAACACGTTAAATGACAAGACTGAACCAAGTCCCAGCGCCCAGATTGATCCACCCACAATAATCGCTGCTTGAGACCGAGTTCGATTGAAATGTTCAACCGTCCAGGCCACGGCCGGCTCCATCAAGCCAATGGCGGATGTCCACGCCGCAAATGCGAGCAGTACAAAAAATATAGTAGAGAAGAACGCGCCACCGGTCATTTGGCCGAACGCAAGTGGCAGCGTATCGAACACGAGTCCGGGTCCGTCGGCAGGATCAAGCCCGTTCGCAAATACGAGTGGAAAAATTACCAACCCCGCGAGAATTGCTATAAACGTATCGGCTGCCACAACCGCCGTCGATGCGCCGGTTATCGACGTTTCCTCAGGCAGATATGCGCCGTATGCCATGATCGCGCCCATACCAAGGCTCAGCGAGAAGAATGCCTGGCCCATAGCCGCCAGCACGCTGTCCCAGGTCAGCTTGTCGAAATCAGGTGTGAACATGAACTCGAGACCTGCGCCGAAGTATCCGGAATTCAGTGAGTATCCGAGCAGCGCGAGCATGAGCAACAAAAGCGCTGGCACCATAAATCGAACGGCCTGCTCAAGGCCACGCTCAACGCCCCGAGCGACGACGGCAATAGTAATACCCATAAATAAGGTATGACAAAAACCCACAATCTTCCAATCGCCGACAAAATCGCCAAACTGTTTGCCGATTACCGCGGCACTGGCTCCGCTGAACGACCCGGTAGCGCTCTTCACCACATAGCCGAGTGTCCACCCGGCAATAACGCTGTAATACGAAAGAATCAAGATGCCGGCTATAACGCCCATCAATCCGACGAAACGCCAATTTCCCGAATGACCTTCTTCTTTGCCCAGCAGTTCCATTGTCGCGACCGGATTTCGACGACCGCGCCGGCCGATCAAGATTTCGGACATCATGACGGGCATGCCAATCGCAACAACGCAGATGAGATAAACAATGACAAAAGCGCCGCCACCATTCTGTCCGGCAATGTACGGAAATTTCCAGATATTGCCCAAACCGACCGCCGATCCGGTGACGGCCAAAATAAATGCCATCCGCGATGACCAATGACCGTGTAAGGATGTGCGCTTTGGCGCACTGCCAGCCTGACCTGTTTGCATTGTTATTCTCTCGAGGCAACGAATGCCGGGATTCTCATACAATTCTCATGCCCTTACAACAGGTCTCGAGCCTGGCGGCTAACACGAAAAGCATGAAAGTTGCTTCCAACACCTTATAATCGCGGGCGCTTAGTCCCAATCCAAGACCCAATCTCATGAACAGCAAGAAATCAGCCAAGCCCTCGGACGCCGTCATTGCTGTCAACCGCAAGGCGAGGCACGACTATTTCATTGAGAACACAATTGAGGCCGGCCTTGCGCTAGAGGGGTGGGAGGTCAAGAGCATGCGTGCAGGCCGCGCACAGATCACCGAAGGCTATGTTCAGATCTACAAAAATGAGGCTTGGCTTGTGGGCGCTCATTTTTCGCCGCTCACTTCAACGTCGACCCACGTCAAGACGGAGCCAACCCGCAATCGAAAATTGTTGCTGCATCGAATTGAGCTGGACCGACTGATTGGCGCGGTGGATCGCAAAGGCTATGCGTTGGTGCCACTCAACCTGCATTGGGTCAAAGGTCGCGCCAAACTCGATATTGGATTGGCCAAAGGTAAGAAGCAGCACGACAAACGCGCCAGCGACAAGGACCGCGACTGGAAGCGCCAAAAAGAACGTATGCTAAAGAAATAGATTTGTATTACAAATACTTATAATACTTAATTAATGTTGTTTATCTCCTATGTACAGCCCCCGAATAATGGCTATGTTCGCTAAATGTGCGGTCACCACGTTGTTTTTACGTGATCAGCCCTTACACTTGAGCAACACCGGGGGTGACATGGCTTCGACGTGGGTCACGAAACTCTGAGTGCATGCCGAGGGACAGATTACCTCGTTAAACCAGCTGTAAAACCTATAGTTGCCAACGACGACAACTACGCGCTAGCTGCTTAAAAACCAGTTTAACGCCCTCTGACCAGATGTGCCTGTGCGTTTGGGGTTCAGGGGTCACCGACACGGGACCGCGGCAAGAGCATGTTCAGGGCTCGAACCGTTAAATCCTAACTGAGCTGGCTGTGAGTTTTCCCTGCCCGTCGGGTAACTCACGGTGAGACTAAAGACGGAATAAGCATGTAGATCTTGGAATGTAGGTCTTGCGGACGCGAGTTCGATTCTCGCCACCTCCACCAACACAGAGAAACCGCCTTCGGGCGGTTTTTTTGTGTCCGGGGAGATAGGGGGAAGTTTGGGGTCAGAGTAAAAACACTTTAGTTTTTACTCTGACCCCAAACTTCGCTGACCCCAAACTTCGTTAGTTCTCTTCGAGCCTTTTTTTCACTACTGGCTCTAGCCCGGTGAGACCCGCCGATCGACCGTATTCCAGCGCCTGCTCATCATCAGCGCCAGCCAGGCTTGCACGTAGAGCCAGTAATGCTCCTACCCGATTACCGCTGCCGCAATGCATCAGGACTGGACCGTCAATTTCGCTTAGCAACTGATCCAGTTGCTCCGCATTCTCGTAGCTGATCGCTTCAGCGCCAGCAATCGGGAATGCGATGTACTGCATATTCAGTTCATTAACAGCGGCGATTTCGTCAATGCCACGATTCTCATCGGGACCACGCATATCAATAACTGCAACGTAACCGGAATCGGCAAACACTTTTAAGGCAGCCTCGTTCGGTTGACCCGTCGAGGTGATGTTATTCACCGGCTGCACTTTGCCTGACTGCATCACCTCGCCCAAGTCGACATGCGTGCGCATCTCGTCTGTCACATCATCACCGCCTGAAAACGCGTTACTCGAAAACGCCAGCGCGACGCCAAGAGCCAAAAGCCGCATATTATTTTTCATTAAACTCACCTCTCGCCATCTGACGCCTGGAATCACTACGAACTGACCGCTAATCGCCAATCGTTATTTCGCCGTCGATTTCAATACCGCGACTGGTAAATCGAATATCCATCACCATACGATCATACATAGCGCTCAGCGCATCGATTGCATCCTGCAGTGCTTTTTGCAGTTCGGGCGATGGCTCGCCGTCAACGTCATCCCCGCCTGCAGCTATAGCTTCGCCGACAAACGCATAGTATTTGTTCGCGTCTATGGCGACCGACATGAATGGCGGCTGTTCAGCCACCTCTGCTTCCAGCAAAGCAGCAATTTTTGCTTTTGCATCTTTGCCTATTGCGATTACCAATGCATTGTCCGACATGGCGACATAAGGCTTCTCAACGGTGCCCGGAATCTGCGGCAAGTCGAGCAACACCGGCTTGCCATCTGGTTGCAAATTGAGTTCCGCCAACTGTGGGCTAAACATAGAACCCATCGCTACCAGAGCCTGAACATTATCCATAGCTATGAGCAGTTGGCCACTGATTGAAGTTGGCGGTGTCTGCTTCGCCATGTCCAGTCCCTCAATTTCGTCTATGTTCGCAAGAAATCCCTTGAAATCGTAAACCATCGGCGGCACCGGTTGGTTTAGCGCCTGGCGACCTTGAGCCACTCCAGCTTGTAGCTCCTGTAGAAGTTCGCACTCATAAGGGTCGGCTTCCATCGCATCAAGACGGGCCTCATAGAACTCACGAGCAGCCATGGGGTTAAGACCGAAACCAAACGACATTAGCCCACCGAAATCCTGGCCCAACCCGGGAACTGCAGCCGGCAATGCTGAAAGGCCTAAAGCAATGTCTGGTCGCAGCTCTACAATGACCGAAGTGTCAATAATCTCCTCATCAAGTCTCGTATAGCCAAGAACGATGCGCGGCATGATGCCAACCATCGAACGAATTTCTGCAGTACATACGTCAGATAATTCCGGTATTCCATCTTCCGCCAGAGCAAGAACATCGACGTCAAGGCCGGTAGGGCCGTCGAGGAAAGTACTGGCAATGCGCTCCATGCTGATCAATCCGAGGTATTGATTGGTAAAGCCGAATTCATTTGCAATATCCTGCAACTCGCCCGATGCCGCTATGCTTTGCGCGGGCAGAGTCAACCCAAGCAGCTGACTCAACTGACTGTCATCAAAAGCCGAAGGTGCAACAGTGAGAATTGCCTGATCATCAAATACAGCCACTATGAACCGCGCTTCATCGGCGTTGACGTAGCGATACGACTTACCATCCAGTTCTGCCGTTGCAAGCGGGCTACCGGCCTCCTCTTCGATACGTGCAATGGCTGCTTCGAACGCTGCGCCATCGCTCAATTGAATTCTGAGTACTGGCAATAGCCCATTACCGTAAATCGCGAAGGTTGAATCGCGACCAATTCCAGCGTCGCGAATGCCCGAAACGGAAAATAACGACGATAGCGCATCGACAATCGCAGCAAGTCTCTGCATGTCCTCTGCATCGCGCACATCGTCCTGGACTGCGTCCATAAACGGTTGCATGGTTTCTTTAGCGACGGCCTGATATGCCTCAAGCAGAGCATCCATTTTCGGTTCAAGCTTGTCGTATAGTGCATCCGGTAACGGGGCAGTATTTGCCATGACATAGGGCGTATTCGCCGGTACGTACCGCAAGATACTATCGTTGGCAGACAGAGTATCCAGATCACTTCCACTGTCATCTTTCTTGCCGCAACCAGAAATTGCGATCCCGCAAACAAGCAGAGCTGCCAGCCACATGCGGTTCTTTTGCTTAGTCATTTGAATTACATCCTCGATTTGTTTCGCCGGTATTGTACGAACGGGTGGATAGAATGGCGTGACTCGGCACGCGAATTTGAGAGGCCGACATCTGGTTCGGGCGCAATACACCATCGAAAGTCACCCGCATTGCGGAACGACTTGCCTCAGTGGATTTGTAAGTATTCGCCTTTGAGTCCAACCGAAAATCAGCCTTAGCGGAACACGAATGTTCCAATAGTTCAGGCGAGCATGGTAGCGATCGGCGGTAGCAGAATAGTGACGGTCTAGTTGTTAAAGCATCGATCAAGTCGATTGCCGTCGTGGGCCAAGTATACGCAAAATTGAATCCAAAAAGCGAGACGAAGCTGTAACTGCCCGTCAACCGGTTTTCCTGGTTGGAAAATTATTCGTCCAGATCACTGCAGTCGAGATCTGTTTTGCCGTATGCGCGCAAGCCGCCTACACTCCTCGAATGGACGCATTGATCAGATCCGTCGAAACCGACGACCTCGCGGCAGTTCTTGAACTGAACGATAGCGAGGTTCCACATGTAAGCCGGGTAAGCATGGACGAAATGCAGTGGTTCGCAAGCCACGCACAACATTTTCGTGTTGCCGAAAATGCCTCTGAAATCGTAGGTTTCATTATCGGTCTTGGCCCGGGAAGTGAATATCAAAGTCCGAATTACCAGTGGTTCTGCGAGAATTATTCAAGCTTCATGTACGTTGACCGGATCGTAGTCGGCGAATCTGCTCGACAGGAAGGGCTGGGCTCACGATTTTACAGTGACTTCGCGGAAACTCAGCGAGGCGATGCCAAAGTGATGACATGCGAAGTCAACATCAGACCCGCAAACGACACATCTATGCAATTTCATTTGCGCCGAGGGTTCCACAAAGTGGGATCTCAGACAACTGACGCCGGAAAAAAGGAAGTTGCTTTTCTTGAGAAAGTGCTGTGACGACACTGCATGAAGACCGTGAGTTCGATATTGTTGTCTGGGGGGCTACCGGCTTTACTGGTGCGCTGGTTGTAGAGTATTTGCTCAAGCAATACGGACTGAACGGCCAAATTCGATGGGCGATAGCGGGCCGCGACCTGCCGAAACTGCAGCAGCTCAAGACCAGGCTCGGAGAGTCGGCTAACGGTCTCAAGACAATAGTCGCCGACAGCTTCGACGACGACTCGCTGGGGTACATCACACGAAATACCCGCGCCGTATTGACCACTGTGGGGCCATACGCGAAATACGGATCACCACTGGTTGCCGCTTGTGTCAGAGACGGTACTCATTATTGTGATCTCGCTGGTGAAGTGCAGTGGATCAGGAAGATGGTCGATGAGCATCACGAACAGGCGACGATTACCGGCGCGAAGATCGTCAATTGTTGCGGATTCGATTCGGTGCCAATGGACATTGGCGTCTGGTTTCTTCAGGACGCAGTCTCCAGCAAGTATGGGAAGTATTGTTCATCTGTCACAACACTGGTGCGCGCAATAAAAGGCACAGCTAGTGGCGGCACTATTGCGAGCATGCTGAACCTGATCGAGGAAAGCCGGACCGATCGCGAGATCGCGCGAATCGTCACCCATCCGTACTGCCTGAACCCGGTCGACGAGCGCAGCGGACCGGATCAACGCGACCAACGAGACGTTAGACTTGACGAATCGACTGGCTACTGGACCGCACCTTTTGTGATGGCGGGCATCAATACGCGCGTCGTTAGACGTAGCCACGCGCTTCAGGGCTTCCCTTTCAGTCGTGATTTTCGCTATCACGAGGCCGTGATAACGGGTAAAGGCACCCGAGGCCGAATCAAGGCTGCGAGCATCACTTTCGGCTTAGGCATGTTTATGCTCGCGGCATCATTCAAATTTACGCGTAAGTTGATGCAACGATTTATATTGCCAATCTGGATCAGGTTGAAGTAGCCGGCTTCACGCGCCGCCCGGTCCGGACCTTCTCCGGGCGCAGGCAATATAAATCGTTGCATCAACTTACGCGTAAATTTGAATGATGCCGCGAGCATAAACATGCCTAAGCCAAAAGTGATGCTCGCAGCCT
>PVMS01028014.1_pt1 | contig 24262 bp, 23 predicted proteins | sample 1853461 | NCBI WGS metagenome assembly PVMS01 (sample SAMN08582032, study PRJNA380276) | Marine sediment metagenome, whole genome shotgun sequencing project. | isolation source: ocean sediment barecode stripped | collected 2017 | reverse complement strand
TTCAAGCCACCGAACAGGCGTGCATACTCGATTTTCATACAGCGGTCCATGACCACTTCAAGCCCGGCGTCGCGCGCCTTTTGCGCCGCCTCTTCGTGGATTATGCCGAGCTGCATCCACACCACCTTTGCGCCAATTTCAATCGCCTGATCGACAAAGGCGGGGACTCTATCGGCGCGCTGGAAAAGGTCGACGATATCGACCTGCGGCGAAATCTCTGTCAGATCGGAGTAACATTTCTGCCCGAGAATTTCGTCGTACTTCGGGTTGACCGGGACCACATCGAAACTGTGTTCGAGCAGGTACTTGCCGGCAAAGTTACTCGGCCGTGACCAGTCGGCGGAAAGCCCGACTATCGCCACGCGTTTATAGTCGGTCAGAATACGGCGCAGATCCTTAATATCGGTCATAACAGTTTGGCGCGGGCGCGCAGTTCAAATTTTTGAATTTTACCGGTCGACGTTTTTGGTAGCGGCCCGAACACCACCTTGCGCGGCGCCTTGAAGCGCGCCATGTTGTCACGACAAAAATCGATGACTTCCTGTTCGCTGGCGTCGGCATCCTGGTGCAGGGTCACAAACGCACAGGGGGTTTCACCCCATTTTTCATCGGGCATCGCGGCAACTGCGGCCTCGAGAACCGCTGGATGCCGATACAGGGTTTTCTCGATTTCAATACTGGAAATATTTTCACCGCCGGAAATTATAATGTCCTTGGATCGATCGCGGATTTCGATATAACCATCGGCGTGGCAAACCGCGAGATCACCCGAGTGAAAATAACCGCCGGCAAATGCCTCCCTGCTCGCCTTCGGATTCTTCAGGTAGCCTTTCATCACTGTATTGCCCCGGAACATGATTTCGCCGATGGTTTCGCCGTCACGCGGCACCGGCTGTAGCGTTTCTGGATCAGTAACGACCAGCTCTTCGAGCATCGGGTAACGCACACCCTGGCGCGATTTCATTTCCGCCTGCTCGGTGATCGGAAGCTGGTCCCATTCTTCGTGCCAGGCACAAATTACCGCCGGACCGTAAACTTCGGTCAAACCATAGGCGTGGGTCACTTTGAAATTAAGCCGCGCCATCGCCTCCAGAATCGCCGGTGGCGGCGCCGCGGCAGCGGTCATGATGTTGACTTCATGATCGATACCCACCTGCATATCAGCATCAGCGTTAGCCATCAGGCTCATGACGATTGGCGCACCGCATAAATGCGTCACGCGATGTTGTTTGATCAAATTGAAAATATCGTCGGCGCGCACCGCGCGCAAGCAAACACTGGTGCCATTGAGTGCGGCAATAGTCCATGGGTAACACCAGCCGTTGCAGTGAAACATCGGCAAGGTCCACAGGTAGACCGGGTTCGCACCCATATTCCAGGCCAACGCGTTGGATACCGCGTTCAGGTGGGCACCGCGGTGATGGGTTACCACGCCCTTGGGATCTCCAGTGGTACCCGAGGTATAGCCAAGTGCGATCGCCTGCCATTCGTCTTGCGGTAACCGCCAGGCGAAGTCGGGATCGCCCTGGTTGAGAAAATCTTCGTATTCGATTTCGCCGATAAACTCGCCCCCTGCAAATGCCGGGTCGTCGACATCGATGACCAGAGGTTTATCCTCGAGCTGTGCCAGCGCCGCGCTAACCGTCGTGGAAAATTCCCGATCGGTCAAAAGAACTTTGGCTTCACCGTGTTGCAACTGGAAAGCAAGTGCATCGGCGTCGAGCCGGATGTTGAGCCCGCAAATTACCGCGCCGGCCATCGGGATTGCGTAATGCGCTTCGAACATCGCCGGTATGTTCGGCAGCATCAACGCCACCGTGTCGTCTGCCTCGATGCCGTGTTGTTGTAACGCGGACGCGAAGCGGCGGCAACGGCGGTAAGTCTCCGCCCAGCTATAGCGTTTGTCAGCGTAGATCTGCGCTACCCGTTCGGGGTAAACCGAAGCCGCACGTTCGATGAAAGTCAGCGGCGAAAGCGGTGAGTAATTGGCCGCGTTCTTATCGAGATCGGTGGAGTATTGACTGCTTGAACTCATTGATTTTTCCATTCGGGTTTGCGTTTCTGGATAAAGGCATCGAAGCCTTCACGCGCATCCTCTGAATCCATGTTACAGCTCATACGCTCACTGGCATAAGCATAGGCATCGCTTAAATCCATCGATATTTGCCGGTAAAACATTTCCTTGCCCAGTTTTATCGCCTGCGCGGGCTTGGCGACAATTTTTTGTGCCAGCGTAATGGTCGCCTGCTCGAGTTCCGCGGCAGGCACAACCTCGTTGATCAGCCCATACTGTTGTGCGCTTTGCGCTGAAATGAAATCCCCGGTGAGCAACATGTGCATGGCCCGTTTGCGTCCCATGTTACGACTTAGCGGCACCGCCGGAGTTGAGCAAAACAGGCCGAGGTTGATCCCCGAAACCGCAAAGCGGGCATCCTCGGCCGCGACCGCAAGATCGCAATTCGCCACCAGCTGGCAACCAGCCGCGGTGGCGATTCCGTTGACTCGGGCAATAACCGGTTGCTGCATCTGGTTGATGGTCAACATCACCTTACCGCACTTATCGAACAGGGCCTGGTGAAATTCGCGCTCCTCGCTGGAGCGCATTTCCTTCAAATCGTGGCCCGGGCAGAATACCCTGGCGTTGGAGGCAATGATAACCACTCGAACCGAGTCATCCTGCTTGATATCATCGACTGCAATCTGCAATGCGGTCAGCATTTCACCCGAGAGCGCATTGTATTGTGCAGGGCGATTCAGTGTGAGCGTGGTAACACCGTCACAGTCCTCGCGCAACAGAATTGAATCGTCGACCACTTCGTCGGCCGTAGCACCCATAGACCTATCCTCGTTGAAAATTGTTGCTGATATAAGTTGCTGATATAAATGGAAAAATAATCCCCATAACGCGCCTGTAATTCGGCTAGCTTCCAGTCCTGGAAGACTACCTTACCGCGACATGGCGCGCTTGCGCAATGGCAATCACCACCACGCCACGTCATGCGTACGCATGCTGGCGTCTGATGCGCCAGAGGAGGGGTTGATTAAAGCTGTTACTTGGTTGGCTTGGTTGGCTCGACTGGCTCGACTGGCTCGACTGGCTTGGTTGGTTTGGTCGGTTTAGTTGGTTTGCGCGCTGCGTAGGCTGAATAGCCCAGGGCTGCACGGCGATTGAGATTGTCGGCGTATTCCTCGACATACTCGGTTACCGCTTCAAGGCTGCCCGCACGTTTACCCCTGATCGAGGAAGACCCCCGACCGATAAAGTATTCATACCACTCCCCTTCGGCGACACCAGCCGGGGGTTCCGTCTTCTCTATGCTGGTAACAGGAAACTTGTTCTCGGTTACTACGTCTTCAGGTGAATCAGTCATGTTTTTTCCTAAAATCGTAATCGATCAGGCAGCAGCACGCCGACCGGATTTAAAGTGCTGGTTTGCGCCTTGCGCTGAGGGTTTACCGGGTCGGCCTTTAGCTTTAGCCTGAAAGGAACGTCGTGACTTGTTCTTCCCTGGTGGCTTGCCACGCACGATCGGTTCCGCCTTGATCCGCGGGTCGGGCTCGTAACCTTCGATAACAAGTTTGCGAATATCGCGCTTAATCAGTTTTTCGATATCCTTGAGCAGCTTTAGTTCATCGACACATACCAGCGAGATGGCTTCGCCTTCACGCCCCGCGCGGCCGGTTCGACCAATGCGATGCACATAGTCTTCGGCGACATTAGGCAAGTCAAAGTTGACCACGTGTGGTAGCTGGTCGATATCGAGGCCGCGCGCGGCAATATCGGTTGCAACCAACACCTGCAACTGGCCCGATTTGAAATCTGCCAACGCCCTGGTACGCGCGCCCTGGCTCTTGTTGCCATGGATTGCGGCGGCATTGATGCCATCGGTAATCAGTTGCTTGGAAAGGCGGTTGGCACCGTGCTTGGTACGGCTGAAGACCAATACCTGTTGCCATTGGTTCGAGCCAATCAGGTAAGACAGCAATTCACGCTTACGGTTCTTGTCGACAGGATGAACGACCTGTTGAATCGCTTCCACCGTAGCGTTGCGTCTTGCTACTTCAATCAGGGCAGGTGACTTCAACAGGCCATTGGCGAGCTTTTTAATGTCGTCGGAAAAGGTTGCTGAAAACAGTAGCGTTTGCTTGTGTTTCGGCACTAGCGCGAGCAGCTTGCGGATGTCGTGGATAAATCCCATATCCAACATGCGATCGGCTTCGTCGAGCACCAGCAATTCGACATGCGAAAGATCGACCGATCTTTGACCCACATGATCGAGCAGTCGACCCGGCGTGGCCACCAGGATATCAACGCCGCGGATGAGTTTCTGCTTCTGTGGATTAATACTGACGCCACCAAAAAACCACGGTTGATTTTAATGGCAGCCACTTGCTATAGGCGTTTACGCTTTCTGCAACCTGCGCAGCCAACTCTCGTGTCGGCGTTATCACCAGCGCGCGAATCACGCGACGGCCATTTTGCGGGCGCTGCTTTGCAGCCAGACGCTGTAATAGCGGCAGCGTGAACCCGGCGGTCTTGCCGGTGCCGGTTTGCGCGCTGCCCATCAGGTCGCGGCCTGCGAGTATCAGCGGGATTGCCTGCTGTTGTATAGGGGTCGGCGTGTCGTAACCTTTTTCGGATACAGCACGCACCAGCTCAGCTCTAAGGCCGAGATTATTAAATGACATGTTTTGAAATTCTCCAGCAATCGACCCGCCAAAGCACACAGCTGTGATTGGAACGGTCAGGGTAGACTTAATGCTTATTGAGCGGGAAATCGTTGTCGATTACCGTATTTAAGGACAGGTGCAGACCGATCAGCACCAGAAAGATTGCGCGCACTATACAGCAAAACGCTGTAAATAGGTGATTTATATTGTAAAACCGGAACTCGACCTTAATCTACTTTTATCCCCGCTTTCACGTACTGCTGTCAAGGATAAACAACTGATCGCAGGTTCACTAGCATCCAAAGGCTAGCTCGGGTGAATACCCGCAAAAGGCGCTCCCAAACGGCAAAAAGCGCCGTTTGGTCCATCCCTGGAATCGCTTGGAGCCCGTGACGACGGACCGCGCCATCCATGTCTCGCTACACTTTTGCAACCATTCTCCCGAGCTAGCCACCACCCACTGTAAAGGGATAATGGTAACTATCTAGTCATTGTCGGTGAGTCCCGCGCCGGCGCCGGCACGGGACTCTTCGGTTGCGGGTGCATAGGTTTTAAAGGCCAGCTCATCGATGCGTTGGACAATCTCACTATCGATGGTATAGGCCAGCGTGGATGGCAAACGTTGCGGAGTCGATAAGTTGTCCTGTCGACAGGTCGCCGTATCGACCCGGGTGAGTAACAGATCATCCTGATCACCGTCGATACTGAGTCCGTTTTCAAAACAACTCACTCGTACCCCGGCCCATGCGGTAGTGAAAACGGTTTGGTGACAGCGCGCGGCCTGCCCGACAGTAGCAGCAAGCAGCAGTGGATAGGCCGTCGGGCCGAGAGTAAATACATCGCCGTCGAGCATTTGCGCCGACCGATCGGCGAGCGCGGCGCCGGTGATTATCGGGCACAAAAGGCCGCCACTGGCATGCCAGGGTTTAGCGCTGCTATCCGGGATACACCCACGGTAGTCCTCACCCGCCAGCTGCTGCAAATGCGCGAGCATGAATTCGGGGCCGGGCAGGTCAAAGGCTGCCAGCCAGCGCGCCGCCTTGCCCGCCTCTTCGGCGAGGCCCCAGTCGAGGCCACAGGCACGCGCAACCTTGCGCAAAGATGTTTCAGTTTCGGCGAGGGTGAGATGGAATCTCATGGCGCCGCCGCGAGTAATTCATCTGGAAAGGGCGCGTCCTGGTACATGCAGATGCGTACCCAGCGATCAGATCGCGGATCAAATTTAGTGGCGCCAAAGAACGACAATTTACAGCGCAGAATATCGATCGGCAGCATATCCGCGGCGATCAGATTGTCCTGGATTTCAGCATAGGGACGCGCGACCAGGTTTTGTACCCGCCGTGCCGTGTGCCGGTGTTCAGGATGGGCCAGCAGAAAATCTGCAATGGTTTGTCCCCGCTCGCAGGCCGCCAACGCGGTGTACATAAGTTTGATATCGCAACCAACGGCGAGCGGCAGTTCGTATTCGGCGCCGGGTTCGTGGAAACGTTCACCGACACGCGGCTCGAGTTTTTCCGCCGAGGTGTACCAGAAGCGGGCCCGGTTTTGGGGCTGATCATAATCAACCTGCAAAGCCCATTGGCATTGGGCTTCGATAATCTCGCACAGCCGCACCACCGGCATGGCGCCATCGATAAAAAAGGCCAGGTGTTCGTCGGCATCCATGCACTGCGTCAACTCATCGACCAGCTCGCCATAGGGCTCGAGCAGCAGCGAAACCAGTTGCTCCTGGCCTTCGAGCGATAAAGATTCTTCGGCCCAGCGATAAAATCGGTCCCAGGGATGGTCGTCAGCGAGCGACTCAGTCGCGATATAGCCGCGCATCAACTCAAGATCGGCGCGCAGCGACTTAAGCTTTTCGATCTGGATCGGATGCTCCGAATGCCATTGCGATACGTTAAAGCAGGCGCGCTCGAAATGCTGCCTGAAGTCAGCGATTGCCGCTGACTCCGCTTGCGGCAATGCCCGCACGCGTGCCAGCGCTTCTTCGCGTGCCACCATCCAGTTGTTGAGCAGGGCCGGGTGATTGATCAAAAACGGCGCCATGCCGAGCCCGGTGGAATTACCGACACCGATACGCCGCCGTAACTGCGGGTCGATACTGACCGCCTGCGTACCACCGGCAGCCCTAGCGATATGCTCGACCAGGTCGATCGAAAAGGCACGCGTCAACCAGACCGATAGCATTTCAGCCTGGAACGGACCACTGACTTCGGGGCGTTCGGCTATAGTCAGTCGATCCGCGGCGCCAAATTTACCGGAGCCATACACCGCGGTGGTACGTACCAGGTAACCCACCGCTTCAAGCTGATCACGGTCGGGTTGCTCACCTGCAGCCAGGCGCTCGACGACGTGTTGCCACAGGCGTACCGAGCGGTTAGCACGCGACAGGCTTAACTCCGAGTCGGAAATTCGCCCGGCTTCCTGTTTGGGCACGTTTTGTTCCAGTCGATCGAGGTCTGCGGTACTCGGAATACCGTCAAATAAGGTGAAAGTCGCATCCCAGGCGGTCGCGATAACCCGATCCGAGCGCATGTGATCCGGCAGATCATGTGCAAACGCAACCAGCGAGTAATTGCGCTCGGGTCCATACACCGTGTAAACCGCGCGCCCAAAGCCCTGCTCATCAATCGCCCACAGATTACGTTTGAACTGCCATAGCTCCTGTTTCAGGCGACGCAGCAAGCTGCGCATAAACGACAGTCGCGTCTGGTGAAAACTGCCCATTCGCGCGAGCCGCATCACCACCCCGGGCGGCCTGCGGTAGCCCACCGCTGCTGGCATGGGGTTGTTGCCGGCGCAATCAGCCATGGCTAATAATCCGGGCCAAAGTTTTGATCAAAAAAACGTAACCAGTTATTACCCATAATTGCAGCGGTATCCTCGCTGCTGAAACCGACATCGCGCAAGCCCTGTTCGATATTGGCGAAATCCCGGCTGTCGTTGAACCATTCCGGCATCGGCGGAAAACCGGCATTGCCGGCCGAACCTTCACCATAGTCAATTTTTTTGGTCCAGCGGCCGACTCGCATCCACTCGACCACCGAATCCGGTTGATCCTGGCACAGGTCAGACCCAAGGCCGATGTGATCGACACCCATGAGCTCGGCACAATCGGCAATCATCTGGCAAAATCCTGCCAGACTGCAATCGCTGCCAGCTTTTAGATGATGCGGGTACATACTGAAGCCAAGCATACCGCCGGTTTCGCCGAGAGCTTTTAAAATCGCATCCGATTTATTACGCAGCGCCGCATGCCAGAAAGCCGGGTTGGCATGCGTGACCACTATCGGGCGCGCACTGATTTCGATTGCGTCAAGCGTCGAACGTTCGGCCGAATGGCTCATATCGACCACCAGGCCGACACGGTTCATCTCTTCGATCACTTCGCGGCCCATGCGGGTAACGCCCGAATCTTCGGCTTCGTAGCAACCGCTGGCAAGCAGCGACTGGTTGTTATAGGTTAACTGCATGAAACGAGCGCCCAGCGTATGCAGAATTTCGAGCAGGCGGATATCATCTTCGATCGGCGACGGGTTCTGGAAACCATAAAAAATAGCGGTGCGGTTTGTATCGCGTGCGAGGCGTACATCGTCGCCGGTAAAGCCCTGGAAGATGAGGTCAGGAAAACGCTCGAAGTAACTGTTCCATTGCTCGATATTGGCCACGGTTTCACGGAAGTTTTCATGGTAGGCGATGGTGACATGGACCGCGTCCAGCCCGCCCGCACGCATTTGCTCGAAGATTTTCTGCGACCAGTTGGCGTACTGCAGCGCGTCGATCCGATAGCCCCTGTCACCATCCCCGCTCATGCCGGGTTGCCGCTATTGATGTAAGCAGTTTTTACCTGGGTATAAAATTCCCGCGCGTACTGTCCCTGTTCGCGCGGGCCATAAGATGATTCACCGCGTCCGCCGAAGGGTACATGATAATCGGTACCTGCCGTCGGCAAGTTGACCATCACGCAGCCGGTTTTGACGTTACGACGGAAATGTGTCGCGCGTGCCAGATTACTGGTAATAATGCCCGAGGTGAGCCCGAAACGCGTATCGTTCACGGTAGCCAGCGCCTCTTCATAGGAGTCGACCCTGATTACGCAGGCGATCGGCGCAAATAATTCTTCGCGATTGACCTGCCAGTCATTTTGCGTGCGCGCGAACACGGCCGGAGTCATAAAATAACCTTCGGTTGCACGTTCTACCTGTTCACCACCACAAAGCAGGTCTCCACCTTCATTTTTACCCAGTTCAATATTGGCGAGGTTCTGCTGTAATTGCGCGGCGCTCGATACCGGCCCGATTTGCGTGTCAGGTTCGAGTGCATGCCCAACCACCATATCCCTGGCTGCATCGACCAGGCGTTCGACGAAATGATCGTGCACATTCTTATGCACCACGAGGCGCGACGAAGCGGTACATTTCTGTCCGGTGCTACCGAAAGCGCCATTGAGCGCACAGGCCAGCGCAGTATCGAGATCAGCGTCATCCATGATCGCAAGCGCGTTCTTGGAACCCATCTCGAGCTGAATCCGGGTGAAGTTACCGACTGCAGCCTGGGCGATTCCCCGACCCACCGGCACCGAGCCGGTAAAGCTGATCGCATTGATCTGTGGGCTTTCGACGAGTTGCTGGCCGACGGCGCCACCCGCACCCATCACCAGGTTGAATAAGCCGGCCGGGATATCCTGGCGCGAAATGATTTCCGCGAGCGCGACCGCGGATGCCGGCACCAGGTTAGCGGGTTTCCAGATCACCGCGTTGCCAAACGCGAGAGCGGGCGCAATCTTCCATACCGCGGTCGCCATGGGGAAGTTCCACGGCGATATAATAGCGACCGTACCGATCGGTTCACGCCGTACATCGACTTCGATGCCGTCGCGCACCGAGTCGGCATTGTCACCGATCTGACGCAGCGTTTCGGCGGCGTAATAGGTGAAGAACTGGCCCGAGCGATAAACTTCACCCCTGCCTTCGACCTGGGGCTTGCCCTCTTCGCGTGCAAGCAAGGTTCCAAGCTCATCACAGCGCGCGATTAACTCGGTGCCAATGGCCATCAACACGTTGTAGCGCCGTTCGAGCCCGCACTCCCCCCATTCACGCTGCGCCGCCTGCGCCGAATCCAGGGCGCGTTGTAACTGTGTGCTATCGGCCTGGGCGAAATGACCGATGGTATCGGACAGATCGGAGGGATTGATATTGGCGATTTCACTGGCACCGGCCAGCCACTCGCCGGCGATGAAATTGTGCTTCAGACTGGACATTAAATTTCCCGCAAATGGCTTGAAAACAGGCTGACACCATAGTTCCGGCCAGTGCGGGCGTCAATACTTACAGCGACAAAATCCAGGTAAACGAAAGTTCCTGGATCGCGCTATCGAGGCGAACTCCCCGCTTGCTCTGGAACGACTAGGGAGCCTCTGCATAGCAAGACATTTAACGCCAGGGGTTCTGGTTCCAGCCCAACCAGTAGTAACCGAGTTCTTCCATTAACGATTCGAACCTGGAAAAATCCATCGGTTTTACCACGTAACTATTGGCGTGATATTCATAAGACTGCGCTATATCCTTATCCGCCGACGAAGTCGTGAGGATGACAACCGGCGTTTTCCGGGTGTTTTCATCCGCCTTGATACGGCGTAATACTTCGAGCCCATCTACCTTGGGCAGGCGCAGATCGAGCAGGACGCAATGTGGCCGCGGAAACTTTTTTGCGTCACTATAATCACCTTCGTGAAAAATATAGTCGAGCGCCTTCTGTCCATCATCGACATGGAATATCACGTTCGGAACCTTGTGCTGCTCGAAGCTGCGCATAACCATTTCAGCATGCGCATCATTGTCTTCAACCAGTAACAATCTCAGCGGTTCATCAACTGCATCTGCATTCATAGATCGGGTTCCTTTTCGCTTCGGTAGCGTAAAACAATAATAACAACCATGTCCATCCCCTTGCGATTCATTGGCAGTCCGGGCAGCTACAGCCGCACCAGGTTTATTTCTTTCGTGGATTAAATGCTTGAGGTCTCGGGTATCGAGAAGTGATATCGAAGCGGGTCAAGTCCATATGGCTGCGCGTATATTCTTCCGAAGCATCGCGCGCCGGGTTAAAATCCCATCCCTGGTAGCGCCCGACCCGTAATGCGGCGTGTACCGCTCGACGACGCTGCTGGTCACGAATCACGGTTTGGCGCAGAGCCTCGGCGTCCCAGTAATCGTCAGCTTCGCGACGAAAGTCGGCCAGCAGTTCGTGCTCCAGCAAGTTCTCCAGTTCCTGCGGGTCATTATCGAGATCGAAGAGCTGTTCGGGATCTGTACTGCAGGAAATGTATTTGTATTGCCCGCGCCGGATCATCAGCATCGGCGCCGCGGTGCCTTCGGCGAGATATTCGCTGACGCAAACGTCGGGGTCATTACTGGCATCACCAGTGCATAGCGGAATCAGCGAGCGCCCATGCAACGGTTCGATCGGTGGCGGCGGTGCTGCTCCCGTCGCGGCCGCCGCGATATCGACCAGCGTCGGCAATACATCGACCAGCGCCACCGGTGCCGGCACCCGACGCGTACCGAAACGTCCCGGCTGATGCACGATCAACGGGATGCGATTCGACCATTCACGGAAACTCATTTTGTACCACAGTCCGAATTCGCCGAGCATGTCGCCATGATCGGCGGTAAAAATAATCGTCGTATTATCGGCCATGCCGCATGCGTCGAGGGTTGCACGCAGCCGCCCCAGCCATTCATCTACATAATTGATATTGCCGTAATAAGCCCGGCGGGCGTTGATAATTTCCTGTTCGCTGATATCGACCGCGTCGAGTGCGATCACCTGCTCGAGCCGCGCATTATGTGCATCCTGTGTGGTCGGGCGCGGCACAGTGGGTAACGGGATATCGACGCCTTCATACAAGTCCCAGTATTTTTGTCGGGTCACATAGGGGTCATGCGGGTGAATAAAGCTTGCCACCAGGCATAAGGGTCGCTCATCTTCTCCGCGAGCATGATCGTATAGCACGCGCATCGCCTGCGTTCCGACTTCATCGTCGTAGGCCAGCTGATTGGTAATCGCCGCGACCCCGGCCTGCTTCACGCTCGACATGTTGTGATACCACAGGTCGATACGCTGATCGGCGTTTTGCCAATCGGGAATCCAGCCAAAGTCGGCCGGGTAGATATCGGTAGTCACGCGGTCCTCGAAACCGTGCAACTGATCCGGCCCGACAAAATGCATCTTGCCCGAAAGGCAGGTGCGATAACCCATCAGACGCAGGTAATGCGCAAAAGTCGGCATCGTCGCGGGCATGTAGGCGGCGTTGTCATAACCGCCACAGGCCGAAATGTTCTGTCCGGTCATGAATGCATAACGCGCCGGGGTACACAACGGGCTGGAACTGTACGCCGCATCGAAGAGCACGCCTTCATCGGCAAGCCGGTCGATATGCGGGCTTTTCACCACGTCATTGTGATAACAACCGAGCGCGAGGGCGCTGAGCTGATCGGCCATGACGATGAGGATGTTCTGCATGAGTGGAAGCCTGGTTTAACGCTTTACTTACAACAGGTTTTTACCGTCAAACACGGTCACGTCGAATCCACTGGTATCGAGGTCATCGATGCATCCTAGATTAACCCGGCAATGCCCTGGCATACGCAACATTTCATTGTGGGTATAAATACCGCAGTTCTTGCAAAAATAATGTTTGGCAACTTTGCTGTCGAATTCGTAAAGACCTATATTGTCCGGGTTTGCCTCAATTTTCAGGGCCTCGGCCGGGATCGCTTCAGTGTTCATCATCGCTCCCTTGCGGGTGCAAATGGAACAGCTACAGCGAAGGCCCTGGGTGATTTCTTCGCCGTCGTAAGAAAATTTGATGGCGCCGCAATGGCAACTACCTGTGTAGTGCTGTGGCATGGTTCCTCCTGAGGACGCTACTATGGCCCTATTTTACCGCAAAAAACAAAAACCGATTAACACAAAAGAAATATTCACCCCGCTGGATGAGACTATCGACACCTTGCCGCCAGGTTTTGGACTCCGCCGTCGTAATTACGTTCTGCTTAACCGCGGCGTCGGCAAAATTCTGTAACATATTGGCTGAAAAGCTATGCTCCGAATAACTGGCGTTCAATACCGGAATCGCTTCTACACGTTGCGCGCCAAAATCGATTTGCCGGAGAATGGCCCCAAGCCGACGCGGCAGATTCGGATTGACCACTGCAAGCGCCTCCTGCGCGAGTAACAAGCCGGTGCCGCAGCCGGCATCGAGCACGCTTTCACCCTGCGCGAGAGCAAGCGCTGCCAGTGTACGCAGGCGTTGATTCACGATTTCGGGAGTCTGGTAACTGCGCTCGATAAGCTCGGCGGTTTTCTTATCGTAGGGTTCCATAGCAGCCAGAAGCTATTTCAGCTATCGCTTCCAAGACTGAGTTTGAGCCCCTGCCGATAATACTCGGCCGCCTTGTCGGGTTGCTGTAATTGTTGTTCGAACAGTTCGGCGAGCGCAAAACAGGCGGCCGGAGTCGCTTTTGCGCCAATACTGGCTTCGAGATATCCCTGCGCCTTACCCCATAAACGCGCGCGCATTGCAATTCGCCCCAGTGCCAGTAACAGATTTTCATTGTGACCAAAATCATCGAGCCATTTTTCGACGCGCGCCAGTTGCACGTTTGCGTCCCTGGCCTCAAAGCGCCCATAAACTTCGATCAGACGATCGTCCCATTGTTTATCCAGCGACTTAAGCACAAGTTGCTCAGCGCTACTGTTTTGCCAGCGTTGATCTGCCATCAGATCGAGATATAAAAGTATCATTCTCGCATCGGCCTGCAATAGCTTCGGAATTTTGCCCCAGGCTTTATCGAAACTTTGCTGGCTGCTGGTGGCGAGCTCGAGGATACCGCAATAACCGGCTACTTCCATTTCCATGAGTTTCGCCTCCTTGATCAGTTTCTTGCGTCGCACATCGGGTAATATTTCAACCAGGGCCCGCCAGTCTTCGAGCTCATAGTAGGCACGGGCTAGCAGCATGGTGACATAGTCGTGGCGTGGAGCGATGCTGTGCAGATGGGTCAGGGTTGCCAATGCCTGTTCAGTTTGTTGATGCGCAAGCTGCAGCTCTGCCTGCGTGACCCCGATAGCAAGCTCCGCATCGGGTCTCGCTTCATGGGCCGCTTTCAGGTAACTGTCCCGCGCATCGTGTCTGCCCTGTAACTGTGCCGCGCGCGCCGCCGCAAGGTAATGCACCAATGGACTCTCACTGATATCGGCAAGGCGTACCAGGTGGTTTTCAGCCTGCTCGAAACGACCCTCGGCAAGATCGATCAGACCCTGGTTGAGCTGACGGCGTGCCTTGCCATAACGACGGTTTTGCGCCTGGTTATGCATGCTGCGCGGTAAACGCCATATGCTGCGCAACAACCTGACACAGTAATAAACAGCAATCATCACCACGATCAAGGCTACCAGCGCAAACGCCAGGGTGGTGATTACCTCGTAATCGCGGTAGCGCAACAAGAGAAAGCCTGGGTCGTCGCGCACCAGCAATACCGCGCCCAGCGCGACGATCACCAGGATTAACAGTTTGACGATGAACTTAACCATTGCCGGGCTCCGTGGTTTCCGTTACCGCGGGTTCGGGCGCCGCCGGTGGCGCATTTTCGCGTTGGCTGAGAATACGTTGCAATTCGTACAGCGAGCCGGTGATATCCGGCTTTTCGGGTTTGAGCTCCATTTTCTGCAAACCCCGCAGCTGGGCCATGAATTCACTATTGGCCGCGTTATCGAGATCGTAGAAATCACCAAACAGGCGCAGGCTCTGCTCGATCAGCAGCTGGTATTGCCTGGCGTCGCGCTCGAGCACGGCCCAGCGTGCAAGCTTGAGATTATCCTCGAGGCTGGCGCCGACATCGACGATATTAGCCTCTATCTCGCTGGGTTCGGTGGCCTCGTTGCGCACTTCGACCAGGGAGTCAATAAAAGCGATTAAGCGGTCGAACCAGTCCTGCGATACCTCGACCTCGACCTCCACCGGCGCAGCAGGGGTTTCATCGATGCGTATTGCGAAACCAGGCTGCAACACCCGCACCTGCCGTCCCAGTTGCGCCAGGATTAGCGTCATACCCACCAGATCGGCGCGCTTGCGCGTTTGCAAGTCGGCTATTTCCTCACTGATCATGACCCGCACCGGCAATAACCCGGGATCGCCAGTCAGACCAATCTTGTCGCTCGCTGCCTGCAGGGTAATCGCGGCGCCGGCAAAATCATCCTGCAGGATCAACTTGTGCTGCGCGACACGCATCAGGTATTCGACTTCGGCAAGCTGCCAGTCGTTCTTGTCGCGTCCAAACAGTTCATAAAGTTTTTCACTCGAGGCGCGCAATCCCTGTTGTTCGAGACCGAGCTGATCGATTCTTATGCCCAGATTGCCGATTTCACCTTTGAGCGGAGACAGACTCGCGTCGAGCCTGGCATTACCGGCCTTGCTCGCGAGCTGTTGTTTCAGTGGAGCGAGCTGCTGTTCCAGTTCGGCGATTGCCGCCGTGTAGTCGCGCGCGAGCTGCTGCTGTTGCCACCAGTAGTAACCGGCGGCGCCGCCGAGCGCGAGGATCAGCAGAAAATTGAGCATGCTCAACCAGGCGCGGCGCGGCTTCGGTGCCACTTCTGGTTCAGGTTTGGGTTCGGGTGCCAGTTCAGATGCTGACTCAGAATCAGGTACTGACTCGGGTGCGGGTGTGGGTACTGAATCGGATGCGGGTTCAGGCTCAGGTACAGAAACTGATTCGGTATCGCTGGACGCGACGGTATCCGACTCAGTATCAGCAATCTGCACCGGATCCGGATCGGTAGTCAAATCCTCGGTAGCGGCTGCCTTGTCGCTGGTTGAATCGTCTTTGCTCATATGTCGGTCATGGTTTACAGCTGATCTGCCCAGGCGCAAATCGCCTGCTGGATTCCTTTGTCACTCGCACTGTGCGCGATAATTAGGGAAGCATTATGTCCCAGATTTACTGCCGATTCACGCATTCTTTCACTGATCAAAAGCCAGGGAATCTGACGCAGGCGCCCGGCCGCTACCGCATCAACCAGTTCGATCAGGTTTTGCATGCCTACATTGCTGGTCAGAATCACGAGCGTTGGAAATGCATTCGCGGCCAGCTGATCGAAGTCGGTTACATCGCAGCGCGGCAGCTGGCGCCGATAAACCTCGCAATAATCAACCTCCGCGCCGCGAACCACGAGCTCATCGCCGAGCAGGCTGCGCCCTTCCTGGCCGCGCAAAATCAGTACTCGCTTACCCTCGACCTGTTGCAGGGCATCAGCTTCGAGCAGGGTTTCGCTATTGTAGGGCGCCGCGGCAAGCAGGCATGAATCCAGGTTGGCAACCCGTTCCGCGAGGACGGCCCGGGTCGCCGTACCGATCACGCCAAAGCGAACTCCGGGCTTAAGGCGTGAGCTATCGAGGTAGCGGAAAGCGCCATCCACTGCGTTACGGCTGACAAACAGTAATATATCGTAGCTCGATATTTGCTGCGTCAGACGTTGCTGAGTGAAACTGGATTCGAGCAGCACGATGTCAATTACCGGGAATGACAGAATCTGTGCACCTTCCTGTTCAAGTAAGCTGGTGAGCCCGGCCTGCTGATGCGCTGGCCTGGTATTCAGGATTAGCTGACCCAGCAGCCGGCCCGGCACAGCTACTCCTGCAGCCTGGCGAGAATTCGATCAGCGCCCTGCGCCAGCAGTTGCTGCGCCAGTTGCACACCCAGCTCATGCGCCTGTGAACTGCTACCGCGTATTTCGGCACGCAAAATTTTACTGCCGTCGGGTTCCCCGACCAGGCCGCGCAGGTAGAGTTGATCCTGCTCGAGCACCGCGTAACCCGCAATCGGTACCTGGCAACCGCCGTTCAGGGTCTGGTTAAGTGCGCGCTCGGCGGTAATCCTGAGGGTAGTTTCAGCATGCGCGAGCGGCGCGATCAGCTCGCGTACGCTTTCATCGTCACTGCGTATTTCAATGCCGAGTACACCTTGCCCAATCGCCGGTAGACATTGCTCGGGCGCAAGTGCCAGCTTTATGCGCTCGGCGAAACCCAGACGTCGCAAACCCGATGCGGCGAGAATGATGGCGTCGAATTCACCAGCGTCGAGTTTGGTCAGGCGAGTGTTGACGTTACCGCGTAACCAATCGACACGCAGCGCAGGATAAGCTTCGCGGATCTGGGTCTGGCGACGCAGGCTGGAGGTGCCGACCAGCGCGCCAGCAGGCATCGTATCCAGACTGTCATAATGGTTGGACACGAAGGCGTCGCGCGGGTCTTCGCGCTCCATGACCAGGGCAAGTTCAAGTCCGTCGGGGAAATGTACCGGTACGTCCTTAAGCGAATGCACGGCGAGATCAGCACGCCCATCGAGCAGGCCCGCTTCGAGTTCCTTGACAAACAAACCCTTGCCGCCAACCTTGGCCAGTGGTGCATCGAGCAACTTGTCGCCGCGAGTTTTCATCGTCAGCAGGGATACTTTCAGCTGCGGGTGCAAAGCCTCGAGTCGGGCAGCGACATGCTCGGCCTGCCACAGCGCCAGCGGGCTACCGCGGGTGGCGATACGCAATTCAGAGCGGGGTTTGTTCATAGCTGAGTTACAGGTTCTTGATAATTTTTCGGACTCCGGGCAAGTGCCGGCGACTGACTTCGAGGACATCATCAATATCGCGAAAGGAGATCTGGTGTCCATCATTTTCGGAGTGCATCCCGGCCAACCTCGACAAACTGACCAGGGCATTGCGATGGATACGATAAAATCGATCGCCGAATTCGATTTCGAGCGCCTTCAGTGCATCCTCAATCAGCACCTCGCCCTCGACGTGGCGCACGGTGACATACTTCTGCTCGGCGTGGAAATAATAGATGTTTTCGATCGGTACCAGCACCAGGCTGCCGCGTACCCGTGCGCAGATATGCTGGCGTGGTTCGAGCTCGGATAAAACATCTTCACTGCGGGTGGTCTGGGCTCGTGTCGGGCGAATTGCCGCGTCCAGCGCAGCCTGCAGGCGCTCCTGCTTGACCGGCTTGAGCAGGTAATCAACGGCATGGGTTTCAAAGGCTTCGAGCGCGTGGTCGGAAAACGCGGTGGTAAAAATAACTGCCGGCGGTTCATCCAGCCTGGCGATATGGCGCGCGGCCTCGATGCCATCCATGCCCGGCATCCGAATATCCATCAACACGATATCCGGTTCGAGGCCCTGTGCGAGACCAAGTGCCTCGAGCCCGTTGACCGCTTCGCCCACCAGTTCATGGGCATCGAGTTCGCCCACCATACGCGCCAGGCGATCACGCGCTGGTTTTTCATCGTCGACTATCAGTATTTTCACCCTGCCTCCGTGGTCGGGATGGTTAGTTTCACAGTATAGCGCGACTGGGTCTCGGATAAATCCATCGAGGCCGCACCATCGAATGCCAGTGCCAGGCGTTCACGAATATTTTCCAGCGCCATCTGGTTGCCTTTACGCTGGTTGGCGTTTTGTGTCGATATCAACGGATTGGATATCGATATTTCAATATTAGCATCCGATGCGTCAATCACAATGTCGATGGCGCCACCATCGGACAAGGGTTCGATGCCGTGGTAAATCGCATTTTCCACCAGCGGCTGCAAGGTCAACGCCGGCAGGTGCAACAATGGCTCCTCCGCGGGTAACTGCCAATTGACTTCAAGCCGGTCACCAAGACGCAGAGCTTCGAGATCAATGTAACTACGCGTCAATTCCAGTTCCTGCTGTAAGGATATACTCGCCTCGGCGGCGAGGCTGGCACGAAACAAATCCGACAGATTTTCAATCGCATGTTCGGCCAGGTCCGGTTGATCGTGAGTGAGGCTGGCGATGGTATTCATGCTATTGAACAGAAAATGTGGCCGGATACGCGCCTGCAACGCCTGCAACCGCGCCTGTGCCTGTACCTGCAGGCGTAGCTCGGATTCGTAGTGCAGGTAAAAATAACGCAACGCAAGACCAATCAGAATCAACGCGATGGCGAGATTACGCATCAGAGTGAAGCCGACATCCCGCGCGGTAGGGCCGAAGTTCAGCATGCCGCCAAAACCCAGGCTCAGGTAGCTAGCCAACAATGTCATCAACAGGGTAATCGAAATCGCAATGATGGTGGTGCGCAGGTGGTCGCCAAGCCAGTTCCGGCGGGTGACCAGACACAGGATTGCGGCCGTGGCCAGGCCGACCCACAGCATCACCACCGAAATCAACGCGATATGCACGAACAGGCTAACACCGCCGTCGTAACTGACCAGGGCGAATACAATCGCGATCAGTTCGACCACCAGCAACAGGCGCAGAAAGGCATCCCCGTTGCAGAAATTGGGCAGGTAAGTCGTGATTTCGGGGCCGGTTATACTTATTTCCGTATTATCTGGCATAAAGAGTTGATTTGTTCGTCTTGCGCTGCAAGCATACAACAATATCAGCCGCAATGTGTCTTCAGTATTACCGCCATATCTAACCACAATCGACAGATCAGAAACCGATGAGCAAAGATGATTCTCGCATGTGGGGCGGGCGATTCAGTGAACCCACCGATGAGTTCGTGCAGGCGTTTACCGCCTCGGTCGGTTTCGACCGCCGCCTCGCGCACGCCGACATCGAGGGATCGCGCGCGCATGCGATGATGCTTAAACACATCGGAGTGCTCGATGCCGATGAACTCACCGCCATCGAGTACGGCCTGCAACAGATTCGCGACGAGATCGACGCCGACAAGTTCGCCTGGTCGGTAGCACTCGAAGACGTGCACATGAACATCGAGGCGCGACTGACCGAGCTGATCGGCGACTCCGGCAAAAAGCTGCACACCGGGCGCTCGCGTAATGACCAGGTTGCGACCGATATTCGGCTTTATCTGCGCGACCAGATAGCGCTTTGCAAAAGCGGGATACGCGCCTTCCAAAACGGCCTGCTCGATCTCGCCGAACGCGAAGCATCAACCATCCTGCCAGGCTTCACTCATCTACAGGTTGCACAACCGGTGAGCTTCGGTCACCACATGCTGGCCTGGTTCGAAATGCTCGAACGCGATCATAGCCGATTGCAGGATTGCGCTGCACGCATGAACCAGATGCCGCTCGGCGCTGCGGCGCTTGCCGGCACCTCCTATGATCTCGACCGCGAGTATAGCGCCGAGATACTCGGTTTTGACATACCTTGCCGTAATTCGATCGACGCGGTCAGCGATCGTGATTTCGCGATCGAGTTTTGTGCGGCGGCAGCAATCTGCATGATCCATTTGTCACGTATGGCCGAAGAACTGGTGCTGTGGTCGAGTGCGCAGTTCGATTTCATCCGCCTGCCGGACCGTTACTGCACCGGCTCGTCGATCATGCCACAAAAGAAAAACCCGGATGTGCCCGAACTGGTACGCGGCAAGGCGGGACGCGTGACCGGGCACCTGATGAACCTGCTGGTGCTGATGAAAGCGCAACCGTTGTCTTATAACAAGGATAACCAGGAAGACAAGGAACCGTTGTTCGACACCCTCGACACGCTGATCGGCTCACTGCGCGCATTCGCCGATATGGTGCCGGCAGTTGTGGTCAACAAGGAAAAAATGTACCAGGCGGCGCAGCAGGGCTACGCCACGGCCACCGATCTTGCCGATTACCTGGCGAAGAAAGGCGTGGCGTTTCCGATCATGCCACAAAAGAAAAACCCGGATGTGCCCGAACTGGTGCGCGGCAAGGCGGGACGCGTGACCGGGCACCTGATGAACCTGCTGGTGCTGATGAAAGCGCAACCATTGTCGTATAACAAGGATAACCAGGAAGACAAGGAACCGTTGTTCGACACCCTCGACACGCTGATCGGCTCACTACGCGCATTCGCCGATATGGTGCCGGCAGTTGTGGTCAACAAGGAAAAAATGTACCAGGCGGCGGCGCAGGGCTACGCCACGGCCACCGATCTTGCCGATTACCTGGCGAAGAAAGGCGTGGCGTTTCGTGACGCGCACGAAGTGGTTGGCAAAGCGGTTGCATTTGCAATCGAACAGGGTAAGGATTTGAGCGCCTGCACGCTCGAGGAATTGCAAAAGTTCGACGCCAGCATCGAAGATGACGTGTTCGAAGTGCTGACGCTGGAAGGCTCACTCAACGCACGTAATATTACCGGCGGTACCGCGCCTGAACAGGTGTTGTTCCAGGTCAACGCCGGACGCATAATGATCAGAGATTAAGCGCGAGCTTCACGCCGCAGTTAATTGTCATTTCGGTACGTCGGACCGCCACGAAAGCAGGAATTACGTTAACTCAGACGCTGTTCCAGCCATTCGGCGAGGTGGAAGATTTCCTGCTCCGAAACGCTGTGCGCCATGCCCTTGTATTCGTGCCATTCGACCTCGTAACCCTCGCGCTCGAGCACTTTTTGGGCACGATAGGCCAAGTCTACCGACACTACCGGATCCTCCGAGCCATGTGCCTGAAAAATCGGAATAGCGGCATTGGCGTCGGATTTTTCGCTTTCCAGCGAATCCGCCAGCGGCAGAAAGGCCGACAAAGCCATAATACCGCCGAGCTGTTTTTCATAACGCAACCCCGCCTGTAACACGATCGCCCCTCCCTGGGAAAACCCGGCGAGCAGGATCCGCTCCGGCGCGATGCCATTGTCGATCTCGGTAGCGATCAAGCCGTCAACCAGCTTTGCCGAGGCGCGGATACCCTTTTCGTCGACTTCGGCACCGATATCGGCGGTACGAATATCAAACCAGGCGCGCATGACAAAGCCCTGGTTGATGGTCACCGGCATCATCGGCGCATGCGGGAAGACAAAACGGATACTGATCCCGGGGTCTAGACGCAGCTCGGGAATGATGGGCTCAAAATCATGACCATCGGCACCAAGGCCATGCAGCCAGATTACGGCGGCATCGGGGGCGTGCACACCGGTCTCGATTACCAGGGGTTCGTCAGCCATTACAGGTCTCACACATTACAAAGGCCGGCATTATAGCGGTGCACAGGCAATCCATCACGCATTATTCAAATCGCTGAGCGGGCTACGCACCCCGCGAGCGCCACGCTTCAGGACATGGGTATAGATTTCAGTAGTTTTGACATCCTGGTGGCCAAGCTGTTCCTGCACGGTGCGGATGGGAATGTGCACCTTGCTTAGAGGAAATTGAAAGTTACCCAGTAAACGAAATGATGACCGTACTTTCAGGCTCGGTAACGCTAACTGACGAAAACGGAAAATCGGAAACCTATACTTCAGGTGACACGTTCTTTCTAACTAAAGGCGCAAAAATTAAATGGCATATTACAGAGAAGCTTCGAAAATTTTATATGATCACGAGTTGAGAATTGCTGAACGAAACCAAACCACTTTGCCGAATAAAACAACAATATCGCCTAACAAACGCATGCAGTCGGATCAACAACCCGCTACGCGTTTTGTTGACCGCTGATGCGAAGCGTTATGTGGCGCACAATGCCGAGGCGAATTACTATAATGACTATTTACGCAGAGGAGCGATAGTATCATGGAGGAGAAAATTGTAAGACGTTGGGAGGCCCGCGCACCGGAAAGTGCAGTTAAAGAGTGGCTCGATGGCTTTCGTAAAATTGTTTTGCCAAAAATGATGGATACTGAGGGATTTCTTAGCGTGTCCATACATGTATCACGCGGAGAAGATCCACTGCATATTGCAGTATTCACCACATGGGATGGAAAAGACGCCCTGATTCGATTTGCAGGGCCAAATCTCGATGAGGCGGTACTGCCCGATTGGGTGGCTGCGATCATACCCGACCATGACACATATGCCACGCATTATGACGAAGTGCTCTCAGAGTCTAGCCAGTAAGATCGGCAATAACTTTACCGACTTGCCGTCTAGCGATGCTAACAAATACACTAGCACAGCTAACAAGTTCTTCCAGCGGACAAAGTGCCCGCTGCGCGTGCACTTTGCCGCTGAAGAAAGGCGTTAGGTGCAAAAGTGTACTATCAGAATATAATCATTGATTTTTATGGCTGGCAATAAGAAACCATCTTGGAAAGAATTAAAGTCCGTGCTGATTAAGAAAGAGAAATCAGAATTATTGAAGCTGGTATCTGATTTGTATTCGTTAAGTACTGAAAATAGGTCTTTTCTTCATTCAAAATATTCCCTTGGCGAGCAATCACTTGAACCGTATAGGAAAATCATTTCCGAATCACTCTATCCTGATGTTTACAAAAATAAGCCCATAAAACTTTCCATGGGGAGGAAGGCAATCTCAGACTACTTCAAAGCGACAAAGGATCATTTAGGCCAGCTTGAATTGATGGTTCATTACCTTGAGACAGGAAATCAATTCACTGTTGACTTCGGAGATATAGATGAGAAATTTTATTCTAGTCTTGAGTCAATGTTTGGAAGAATAATATCCTCATTAAGAAATCAATCAAAAGATGTTCATGCGATATATCACCCGCGATTGGAGAATGTTGTTGTTTCAGCCAGAAATATCGGTTGGGGATACTATGACTATATCAGTGATATTTTTGGTGAGTATGAGATTGAAACTAATAGCACCTAACAAACGCATGCAGTCGGATCAGCAAACCGCTACGCGTTTTGCAGACCGCTGATGCGAGGCGTTAGAGGCTTATATGGCTAATTAGCCATATTCTGGTATACTTCGCAAATGGGTGAATCTGATTTCGAATGGAACGAGTCGAAGAACGCAGATAATCTTATCAAGCATGGAGTTTCATTCTATGAAGCACAACATGCTTTTCTTGACGATAAACGAGTCATCGCAAAAGATCTAAGCCATAGCAATGAGGAAGATAGATATTTTTGCTTTGGAAAAGATAGGGAAGGAAAAGGAGTTTTAACTGTACGTTTTACCTATCGAAATAAGAGAATCCGAATAATTGGTGCCGGATACTGGCGTAGAGGTAGAAAAATATATGAGCAAGACAATTCAATATAGCGATGAACTGTTGGGAAAATTAGAAATCATTGAAGATTTCTTGCCAAGTCCAAAAACATTAGCGTTAAAGGAAAAGAGCGTAAAAGTTACCATTGCTTTGAGTAAGGAATCAGTAGATTTTTTTAAATCAGAAGCGAACAAGCACAAAATCAAATATCAAAGGATGATACGGCAGCTACTCGACATTTATGTTGAGAAACAAAAAACCTCTAACAAATCGCTGCAGTCGGACGCGGCAAAGCCGCGCCGCTGAGCGAGGCGTTATGCTGCATCATTGACATACTAAAAACAGTATATATACTATTTTTAGTATGTGGGTCATTTACGAACACCGGAGAGTTCCTCGCCAAATTCAAAGCTTACCTCAAGACATTCTAAAACGATATGAGAAGTGGAAGGATGTCGTAGCTATATCAAGTCCAACTGGCCTAAGAATGATAAAAGGATTTCATGACGAATCATTGCGAGGTGAATGGAAGGGGCATCGTTCATCGAGACTTGGGAGACAATACAGAGTCATATATCGAATAGAGAAAGATCAGATTCTCGTCCAGGTCGTAAATATTACTGCGCACGATTATCGGAAGAAATGATATGAAAGATTACAAAATTGCTAAAAG
>PVMS01152160.1_pt1 | contig 24280 bp, 21 predicted proteins | sample 1853461 | NCBI WGS metagenome assembly PVMS01 (sample SAMN08582032, study PRJNA380276) | Marine sediment metagenome, whole genome shotgun sequencing project. | isolation source: ocean sediment barecode stripped | collected 2017 | reverse complement strand
GTCGTTAAGAGAATTGAGTGTATTCGCGTTTGTATTGGAACCGGGAAATGGTGCCGGTGTACAGGTTCTTAAGGTTCTTAAGTTGTTCGCTGCACCGTAGCATATAACTTAAGAACCTGTACACCGGCACCAATATTCCCCGGGCGGTCTGCTAGACGCGCCTATATCCCTAGGTGTGAACTGAGACTAAGCGATGTGCATTAGATTTAATTAAGGAACGAATTTTTAACTATTATATCATATTAAAATCAATAGGTTATCTTGCATATATTCACTTATATTGTTACGTGTCGATACATTCCTGCGCACGCGTGATGTTAAAACCGACTGATTTCGGCTCCATGACGAAGGCTTCTTACATTAATCATTTTTCTGAGTGTCAGGGTTTTTCATCAGTCTTTTCTTTGCGGACGCTCGCAATGACGCCGAATTCCGGATGGTCAAAGTAATGGGCCTTGGTGCCGCGAATGCGCCTCGATTCTTTTAACGTAAACGTGGTGCCCTGATATGCACGGCTGCCGTCTTCGCTGGCCTCTACCAGGCCCTGACTAAGGTTCAGCTCCAGTTTCAGGTGCAGATAGCGCTCCTTATAAAGCGTAACGGCCCCGCTGATGCCGGTCGTGTCCGTGACTGCGGCGGGGACCTCGTAGGCCAGCGCGTCATTCCGATGGAGCGCCTGCTGGCTCCAGCCCAGTTGCGTGAGCGGTTCGTACGCATCAAGTTTTAGCAGTCGAGCGTAGATCGGGTCCAGCGTTGCGGATTTGTCGGTCAGCGGAGTGAAAATAACTGTCTCAGGCATCATTTCGATGGGTTCGGGAGATTCGGTATTTGCTTCGTCCGCCGCCAGGTCCGGCCCGTCAGGCGGCAGGGTATCGTCAATCGGATCTGGCTGCGCTATTCGTGGCAATGCCATTTCAGGTGTGTTCCGGCTCTGGTCGAGGTGGCGGAATACGATCAGTTCAACCTCGTAGCGTGGCAGCTCGGGGTCGCTTTCCTGCGCCTGGGCGTGGCTTGTGTCCGGCAACTGTGCGCCGGTCGCCAAAAGACAGATGACCGTTATCGCTTGTCTGATACGCATTACTGACCTGCTAATCGTGTGACCAATTCATTGACGAACTGAAACCGCCGCTCTGGTTTGCTGAGATCTTCCCGAATACGCAATTTCTGCTCGCGATCCAGACGATACCGTTCCGGTTCGGATTCTATCAGTCTGACCAGTAAAGTGGGGTCAACGTTGGTGTCTTTCGAAAATTCCACCAGGCCTCCTTCAGTGCTCATATCCAGGCGACGAATGCCAATGGGTGCGGCTTTAAGGCGAATTTCAGTCAGCCTGAACAGGTTTCGAGTGGCTTCGGGCAGCAGACCGAAGCGGTCGATTAATTCGATCTGCAGGTTGGTCAGTTCGCGTTCGTTCTGCGCGCTCGCAATTCGCTTGTAGTGAACCAGCCTGAGGTGCACATCGGGCAGGTAGTCCTCGGGCATCAACGCTGGAAGATGAAGGTTTATTTCAGGGCCCTTCTTCAGGTCGGTGTCCATATCCGGTTCGCGCCCATCGCGCAGTGCGGCAACGGTGCGCGAAAGCATTTCGTTATACAAGGCGAAACCGATCTCCTGGATCTGACCGCTTTGTCCTTCGCCAAGCAGTTCGCCGGCGCCGCGAATTTCCAGATCGTGCGTGGCCAGCACAAAGCCCGCGCCGAGGTCTTCGAGCGCCTCGATGGTGTCGAGCCTTTTCTTGGCGTCGGCTGTCAGTCCTTCTTCAGGCGGCGCGATGAGGTAGGCAAATGCCTGATGGTGGGAGCGTCCGACCCGGCCGCGTAACTGGTGCAGCTGGGCCAGACCGAACCGGTCCGCGCGATTGATGATAATGGTGTTGGCCGTCGGAATATCCAGACCGCTTTCGATGATGGCGGTGCAGACAAGGATATGAAAGCGGCGATGGTTGAAATCCATCATGATGCGCTCGAGTTCACGCTCGCGCATTTGCCCGTGAGCCACTTCGATGCTGCTCTCCGGAACCAGCGTTTTCAGTCGTGCAGCGATTTTATGGATGTCCTCAATCCGGTTATGAACGAAATAAACCTGTCCGCCACGTTTGAGTTCGCGCAGGCAGGCTTCACGGATCACGCGATCATTCCAGCGCGTCACAAAAGTTTTGATCGAAAGCCGGGTTTCCGGCGGTGTAGTGATCAGTGAGAGTTCCCGCAGTCCGCCCAGCGACATATTCAGTGTGCGCGGGATGGGTGTCGCAGTCAGCGTCAGGATATCAACTTCAGTGCGCAGCGCTTTAAGCTGTTCTTTATGGCGGACCCCGAAGCGATGTTCCTCGTCGATAATGACGAGGCCCAGATTCTTGAATTTGACATTGCGCTGTAGCAGTCGGTGCGTGCCGATGACGATATCTACGCTGCCATTGCCGAGACTCTCGATAATGGCGCGTGATTTTCCTTCGCTTCTGAACCGCGACAGCATTTCAACATTGATGGGCCAGTCGGCAAAACGGTCGCTGAACGTTTGATAATGTTGCTGAGCCAGCAAGGTGGTCGGCACCAGCATCGCGACCTGCCAGCTGTTGGATGCAGCCACAAATGCCGCGCGCAAAGCCACTTCTGTTTTACCGAAGCCGACGTCGCCACAGACGAGCCGGTCCATCGGCGTGATTGAGCAGATGTCCTCGAGGACATCCTCGATCGCTTTGGCCTGATCATCGGTGGTGGTGAAAGGAAAACCGGCCGCGAAGGCTTCATATTCCTTCAGATCCAGTTGGGCGGACTGACCGGTTCTCGCTGCTCGCTGTGCGTAAAGGTCCAGCAGTTCTGCGGCCGCATCCCGAATCTTTTCGGCTGCCTTCTTGCGCGTTCGCGCCCATTGGTCGGTGCCCAGACGGTGCAGCGGCGCCTGTCCTGGTGCGGCTCCCGTGTATCTTGAAATCAGGTGCAAGGAACTCACCGGTACGTGCAGCCGGTCGCCACCCGCATATTCCAGCGTCAGAAACTCAGTCTGTGTGTCGTCGATTTCGAGGTTTGTCAGTCCGAGGTAGCGGCCGATGCCGTGTTCTTCGTGGACGACAGGCGCGCCCGCGCGCAGGTCGGTGAGATCGTTGATCAGGGCGTCCGGGTCTTGTACGCGGCGTCGCCGGCGTTTTGGTTTTGGCTTTTCTCCGAATAATTCCTGTTCTGAAATCAGTGTGATACCGGCATCAGGCAGCGATACGCCTTGCTCGAGCGGTGCGATGGCCAGAGACAGTGGCCCATCGCCTTGAACAAAACTATTCCAGGTCGCCGTCACCGGAGCGGTGAGCCGGTCACTGCGCAGTGTCTCCGCGAGCATTTCACGGCGCCCGGCGGATTCAGTTGCAAACAGGATGCGGCCGCGGTGTCCGCTGATAAATTCTTTGAGTCGGCGAGTGGGTTCTTCCTCGTGGCGACTGATCAGCAGTGTGGGAGGCGCTTTGACGTTGAGATTGCGTGTTCGATCGTCGAGATTTTCTTCCGGAATTTCATGACGTTGCAGATGCAGGCACGGATGAGCTGCGATCTGGCGGAGGTGTTCTTGCGGCGGGATGAACAACTCTTCCGGGTCCAGCGCAGGTTGTTCCGGGTCGTCACGGTGTTGCTCGAAGCGCTCCTGGGTTTGCTGCCAGGCTTGCTCGAGTGCATGCCGGGTATCGCCCGTGCAGACGATCAGCGTGTCGTCAGGCAGGTAATCCCAGAGCGTGGCTGTGGACTCAAAAAACAGCGGCAGGTAGTTTTCAATGCCACCGGGCAGGCGTCCTGCGCTTACTTCACGGTAAATCAGCGACGTGGCCGGGTTACCTTCGAACCGCTGACGGTAGCGATTGCGGAAGGCTTTGATGGCATCTGTATCAACCGGCATTTCCCGCGCCGGCAACGTGTCCATGGATTCAACTTTCGATGTGCTTATCTGGGAGTCAGGATCAAATACCCGCAATGAATCAATCTGATCATCAAAAAAGTCCACGCGAACCGGTGCATCATGGCCGGTCGGAAAAAGATCGACGAGAGAGCCTCTGAGTGCGTAATCACCGTGTGTTGTCACTTGGGAGACTCGCTGGTAGCCGGCATTCTCCAGCTGACGACAAAAGTCTTTCTGGTCCAGTGTCTGGTCCACTTTAAGCGCAATACTCCGGCTGGCCAGGTAGTCACGCGGGGACAGTCGCGGCAGCAGTGTGCCGGCTGCGGCCAGAATGGTCAGCTGCCTGGATTGATTCAGATCACGCAGAATTCGCAGGCGTTGGGCAATGAGATCCTGGTGAGGACTGAAGCTGTCGTAAGGCAGGGTCTCGAGGTCGGGAAACAACAGAACATTCCCGGATCCGCCGGAGAAGAACCCGATCTGGCTGAGCAGGGACTCCGCTTCGGTGACATCCGTGGTCAGAATCAGCTTGCAGTGCGCAACATGGGCCGCCAGTTCCGCGATGATCAGGGCTGGCGAGCAGCCATACGCGGCGCCCAGGCGCAGAGATTCCCCGGGCTTGTTCGGCAGCTGTGCCGGATCAGTAATAAGAATCGATGATGTCATGGGTCGTGGCCGGCTTCTTATTGATTGCGGTCCGTGTGCCGGACGCAAGGAGGCGCGATTATCCCACAGGAAATTTTGCAGGAAAGCCTGTCGTTCGGATGAATGTGCCGAAAAACACGACGGAGCAGCTCCAGCAGGGAGTCTCGCCCGGGATTATGGTCAGACGGCCGGTTTCCGTCCGGGGAAGCTCAGCGCATGGAAACCGAGTGGATGACGTTATCGTATTCGAAATAAACGACAAAACCCGGGTATTCCCAGCGTGAAATAGGCGGGGCACCGATGCCACCGCGCCTGACCGAGGGCTCGCCCCAGGTTGTTTCCACGGCTATCATGCTCATGCCGCGACTCGGTCGCTCGGCGCCACCTTGTTGCATGCGATCTATGATCAGGGTGTCCGCATTGCCGATTGTCAAAACGGCAAGCAGCGATGTTGCCAGGATGGCACAAAGTGCTTTGTGCACGATGTTTTCCTCTCCAATGTATACTCGCGGCAATATAGCATCGTCCATGTGTGCAAAAAACGTCATGTTCTATGGACTTGAGTAGGTAAATAGTGTAGTCCGGATGGCTGGTCGAGGCCTGCGGCATATGGGCTTCGGAGTTTCTGTTTGCTGTCCGTATCATCATCTGCATCATCACGGGTTAATAACAGGTCGTTGAGACGCAACACGTTTTTCGAGTGTGTCTCGTGAGCCAAACGGAGATTCAGCGTTTATGATGCGGCCCGTTACTTTTTTTGTCGGCCTGCGCTATCTGCGCTCACAGCGTTCTAATCATTTTGCTTCGTTCGTCACGGTCGCATCAGTCATCGGCGTGGCCCTGGGCGTGGCGGCGCTGATCGTCGTGTTGTCAGTGATGAACGGTTTCGGCAATGAACTTCGCGACCGGTTGCTTAGCATGGAAGGGCATGCATCCGTGACGTGGGCCGGTCCATCAGCTGACTGGCCGGATTGGGTCGATGATCTGAGAGCATGGCCGGGTATTGACGCCGCTGCGCCTTATATTGAACTGGAAGCCGTTCTGGCCTCAGGGCGGGAGCTCTCAGGTGCCGTGCTTTCCGGGATCGTGCCCGAATTACAGGCGGATATATCACAGGTCGACGGACACATGCGTGCGGGGTCATTGAATGATTTGCGGCGCGGTGAACGGTTGCTTGTTCTCGGCCGTGCATTGGCGCGTCGGCTGGGTGTCAATCAGGGTGATCGGCTGACGGTTATGGTGCCGCGCAAAGATAAAGACAAGGGTCTGACTACCGGTCTGCGCGAGTTTACGGTCTCGGGGATATTCGAGCTTGGTTTGCGAGACCATGATGGCGTGCGTGGGCTGATCCATTTGCAAGATGCTGCCGGCCTGGCCGGTCTGGGCAGCAACATCAGTGGGATCCGCGTGAAAGCGGCCGATGTTTTCGCAGCGCCGCAGCTGATTCGGGAGTGGGCGGCTGACTGGGAGGCGCGCACCGGGTTGCACCCGGAGGTTCGCGACTGGGTTCAGGATAATTCAACTTATTTTCGTGCAGTGCGCATCGAAAAAATCATGATGACTTTGCTGCTGTCACTGATCGTTGCCGTGGCTGCATTCAATATCGTTGCGACGCTGGTGATGGTTGTTACCGATAAGCGCGCCGGTATAGCGATTCTGAGGACCATGGGTTTTTCCCGGCGGTCGGTGGTGGGTATTTTTGCGCTACAGGGGCTCGTGGTCGGCTGGATCGGCGTTATTTTCGGGGTCTGCCTTGGGGTGATGATGGCGCTGAATGTCGAGACGCTTGCGCCGGGTATCGAGGCGATATTCGGATTTGAGTTTATGCCCGCCGACGTTTATTACCTGACGTCATTACCGGCTGATTTACGGACCAGCGATGTCGTCTGGGTTTCCGTCATCGCTTTGCTGCTCACCGGGCTGGCTACCTTATACCCGGCATTTCGGGCGGCCAGCGTGGCTCCGGCTGAAGTTCTGCGATACGAGTAGCTGATGATCAGGCCATACGAGTTCGCTGTCGCTTTTCGTTATCTGCGTTCCCGGAATAAAAATCGGTTTATTTCTTTCATTTCGCTGATATCGATCATGGGAATCGCGATTGCCGTGGCAGTTCTGATTGTTGTTCTGTCGGTGATGAACGGATTTGAGTATGAGGTGCGTAACAAGATACTCCAGGTGGTGTCGCACGGCGCCATCAGCGGGTGGGAAGGCCGGCTGGAAGACTGGCGGCTGGTAGAGGATATAGCGCTGGCGCATCCGCAAGTCATCTCTGTCTCCCGCTATATCGGCGCCCAGGGCATGCTCGTGGGTGAGGATTCGATCAAGGGGATTGAAGTGCGCGGGGTTGATGCGGCTGCCGAACTGGCGACATCAAGTATCGGCGAACTGATTACCCAGGGGAGCCTTGAATCGCTGGAACCCGGTGCTTACCGCATTGTGATCGGCAGCGAACTGGCTGAATTACTGGGTGCAAGCATGGGCGATGCGCTGATTCTTATGACATCAGATGGCGTGACGACGCCTGCAGGCGTTGTGCCTCGCATGCGCCATTTCGAGGTCAGCGGCATTTTCTACGCGGGTATGTACGAGTTTGATCGTAATCTGGCGCTGATTGATGTCACCGATGCCGGTCGCCTGTTCCGGATGGGTGAAGAGGTCTCCGGAGTGCGCATCGCAGTGAAGGATGTCATGACCGCGCCGGGCGTGATCAGGGGTATCGCCCAGTCTCTCGGGTTTGATGTTTATGTCACCGACTGGACACGCCAGCATGCAAATTTCTTTCGCTCGATTCAGCTGACAAAGTCGATCATATTTATGATTCTTCTGCTGGTGGTTGCGGTTGCGGCGTTCAATATTATTTCCACGCTGGTGATGGTGGTTCGGGAGAAGCGTGCGGAGATCGCGATTTTGCGCACACTCGGTGCTCCGCCGTTTGCGCTGTTGCGTATTTTTATGGTGCAGGGGACGCTTGTTGGTGTTGTGGGTACAGCTCTGGGTGTATTGCTGGGTGTTGTTGTTTCGGTGAATCTTGCGAGTATTGTGGCCGTCATCGAAAAGTTGCTGGGGTTTCGCTTTCTGGAGCCGGATATATATTTTATCAGCGATTTTCCGAGCCGAATTCTTGCGGACGACGTTTTGCAGGTCGCATCGATTGCGCTGGTGCTGGCTTTTTTGTCGACTATTTATCCGGCCTGGCGTGCTGCCGGAACGGATCCGGCTGAGGCTTTACGTCATGAATAAGTGCGGTCTCAGGGTAATAGTTATGCTGGAGATCGGGTGGCACGTTGAGAGAGCAAAATTTGAACAGTGAATCAGTTGCAGTCGATGCGCCACTACAATGTGTCGCTCTGACCAGACACTTTGAAGAAGGCGGGGTGGTGCTGGAAGTTCTGCGTGGCGTCGATTTGTTTGTGCCCGCCGGCCACACAGTGGCAATTATCGGCGCGTCAGGCTCAGGGAAAACCACCTTGCTGCAGTTGCTTGCAGGGCTTGACCGGCCGACTTCAGGAAGCGTGTCGATTGCAGGGCGTGATCTTGCTGATCTCAACAATAAGGAGCGCGGTCTGCTGCGGAATCGGTCACTGGGTTTTGTCTATCAGTTTCACCATTTGCTGCCGGAATTCAGCGCGCTCGAAAATGTGGCGATGCCGTTGTTATTGCGACGCCTTTCCATGAGCGAAGTGCGCGCTCGCGCGGAATCTTTGCTGACAAAGGTGGGACTGGGCGATCGACTGAGCCATCGGCCCGGCGAGTTATCTGGCGGAGAACGCCAACGGGTCGCGGTTGCGCGCGCCATGGTGACGGAACCAGATGTGGTGCTCGCCGACGAGCCAACCGGTAACCTGGATAAAAAGACCGGCGAGCGGGTGTTGCAGGAATTGCTCAAGCTCAATGCAGAAAACGGCGCAAGCCTGGTGATTGTCACCCATGACGATGGTATTGCGCGCCAGATGAATCAGGTGCTTAACCTGGTTGACGGCGTGCTGCGCGAGGATTCCTAATTTTATTGCAGGTTGTTCCTGATGCGCCGTTTTTTGTACCGGTAGGAGACGATCAATCGCCAGGTGACGCTGACTGCGACGTAGCCCAGCGAAGCGATTATCGCGGCTGTTATAAAGGAGCCGAGTAAAAGCGGTTTCCAGAATGTCACAAACTCGCTGGATAGCCAGTCCCACGACAATTCTATTTCGAAGTTTTTGAGCGGCGTGTTCAGAATCAGCGTGCCGAGTCGATACTCGGTGTAAAAAATGGGCACCATGCTGATCGGGTTTGTCACCCAGACCATCAGGGCTGCGATCGGCAGATTGACCCTCAACAACATTGCCAGCAGCAGGGCAATAAGGGTCTGTGCGGGCAGGGGCAGCAGGCCCACGAGCAGGCCAACCCAGACCGCGCCGGCAACGCTTCTGCGATTGATGGCGAAGAGCACCGGGTGATCCAGCAGCACGCCGAACGGCCGCAGGTAGCCGGGTCGTTTCTGACCTTTCGGCAGATAACCCGCAGAAACTCGCCTGAAAAATTTTCTTGGCATTTCCTAAACTTTACATACTGAGCGGCCGGCCATCACCATGATCGGTGAGCCCGCCGATATTCAGCCATTATCCATTTTCCTGACTCAATCGGAACATGATTCGAATCGCGTGGCTAGCTCTCGGACTGGTTTGTCTGCTTTTGTTACTGCCCCGGCTGCCGGATTTGCTGTTGATGCCGGAAATTATCGCGTTCTTTCTGGGCCTGATCTTTGTTTTCAGGGGGCTGCTGCCCGCGATGATGTTTATCCCATTGGCATGGACAATTCTTGCCAGCGGGTGGACGCTTGAAAATTCTCTGCCGGCAGGTTTTGAAAGGCAGGATGTCATTCTCAGGGGCGTGATTTGTGATTTTCCGCGCGGTGATGAACGAGTCAGCCGCTTTGTTTTTGACAGTCGTTCCGATCAATACCGGGGCCGGCTTTATCTGAGCTGGTACAACGCACCGGTCATTCTGAAACCCGGCCAAACATGGCAACTCAAAGTCAGGCTCAGAAGTGTCAGAGGTTCCAGTAACCCGGGTGCATTTGATTATGAGCGCTGGGCATTCGCCCGCGGAATCACCGCCGGAGGTTCAGTGCGCAAATCAGTGACGAACCGGCACCTGGCCGATGACGGTGTGGTTTGCCGACTGGGTCGATGGCGCTCACTGCTTGCAGACAAGATCGAACAGCATCTGGGCAGCCACCCTGGTGCGCCCATCGTCATGGCACTGGCTCTGGGTGCCCGGCAGCAGCTGTCAGCCGATGACTGGGGCATATTGAGACGCACAGGCACTGTGCATCTGATGGCCATATCAGGCCTGCATATCGGTCTGGTGGCGGGTTTGTGCATTTTGTTCGGTCGTCGTCTGGGGCGATTGGCGCTGCGGCTCGGTCTGTCTTGTTCACCGGCCTTCACGGGTCGCGGACTGGCGCTGCTGGCGGCTGCGATCTATAGCGCACTGGCGGGTTTTGCGGTACCGACGATTCGGGCGCTGATCATGGTGGCAATGGCAATTCTTGCTGTATCTCTGCGCCGTTGCATCAGTGGTTGGGATATTTTTGCAGCAGCATTATTTCTTGTGCTGCTGGTCGAGCCAACAGCAACCTTAAGCGGGGGTTTCTGGTTGTCGTTTGCCGGCGTAGGCGTTTTGATGCTGCAGGGTGCAGGATTGTCGTACCACGGGCCGCAAGCAGTTTCCTCTTGGCAAGCCGGTCGCATCAGCGTGTTCTGCCGCGCGCAACTGGCATTGATGATCGGGCTTGCGCCGCTGGCAATCGGGCTATTTGGTCAATTGGCATGGCTCGGGCCGTTGGCAAACATTTTCGCGATCCCGGTGTTTGCCGGTTTTATCGTCCCGCTGACGCTGACAGGAAGTCTGTTGCTGACCGTGAATGCGGTGCCGGCCGGCTGGCTGCTGTGGCTGGCCGCCGAGGCCAGTGCGGCGGTGATGAGTCTGCTGTCCTGGCTGGATCGTGTTTCGGGCCCGGTGTGGGTTCCCCCGGGCGCACCTGGCTGGGTTGTGTTTCCTGCAGTGCTGGCGGCTTTAATACTGCTATGGCCGCGGCCGATGCCCTTGCGTTGGCTGGGGCCGTTTTTATTGTTTCCCATGCTGTTCGGCGTATCCGGCAACGTGCCTGAAAAGGGCTACCGGGTCGTGGTCATGGATGTCGGGCAGGGCCTGGCCGTGCTGATTCAGACTAAAAACCATGCGCTGTTATATGACACCGGCCCGCAGTTCGGAAATTCGAATGCGGGGGACCGTATCGTTATTCCGGTGCTCCGACACATGGGGGTTTCACAGCTGGATGTCATGGTCATTTCTCATGGTGATCAGGATCACCGCGGAGGTGCGCAGGCCGTCATGGGGGCCTACCCGGATGCTGCCTTGATAGCGACCCGGAGTTTCGGCCTGAGTCCGATGACCTTCAGGCACTGCGGGCGCGGACTTGAATGGCGCTGGGACGGGATTCGATTCAGGTTTTTGCATCCGGAAACTGCCGGGCATGCCGACCGATGGTCCGATAACGACGGGTCCTGTGTGCTGCTGGTCGAAGGACCGTCAGGCAGCCTGCTGCTGCCCGGGGACATCGAGCATGCGGCTGAAAATTATTTGCTCGAACAGGCAGTTTTGCGCCCCGTGGATGTCGTTATCGCGCCACATCACGGCAGCTCGACTTCTTCCGGGCCTTCATTGGTGGAACAGCTCAGGCCCCGCTACGTGGTTTTTGCGGCGTCATCGGGCAATCGCTGGGGATTTCCGCGGGGGGATGTTCAGCAGCGTTGGTCAGCGGTTGGCGCATGTCTGCTGACTGTCGGTGACACCGGCGCGCTGATTTTTGAGTCTGCGCCGGTTGGGGGACTTGAACTGAAATGGAGGAATCGACTTGACGGGCGCCGATTCTGGACCCGGGCGCCCGATTCTCAGAGCGACTGCGGGATGGGCGGGGCTCTATAAATACGCATAGAGCCCGGTTATAGTTTCGCACGTCGAATCGACGGGGCCTACCAAAAAATGCTGGAAATCGTCAGGTCGGGCGGATGGCTGATGTTGCCCATCATTCTCTGCTCGATCATCTCTGCTGCCATCATTCTTGAGCGTACATGGACCTTGCAGCAACGTCGTGTACTGCCGAAGGATCTGACGCGTCAGGTCTGGGACTGGGTCAGCAAAAACGAGCTTAATCATCAGCACATCAGGTCGCTGCATGAGGGTTCGCCGCTGGGCGAAATTCTGGCTGCGGGACTGAGTAACCGCCACCGTGACCGTGAAATCATGAAAGAGAGCATTGAGGACACAGGGCGGCATGTGGTTTACGAACTGGAACGATATTTGAATACGCTGGGAACCATTGCGGCGATATCACCGTTGCTGGGGCTGCTTGGGACAGTGATAGGAATGGTGAAAGTGTTCGCTGCGATCACAGCTCATGGCGTTGGCGATCCCGCGGTACTGGCGGGCGGGATCTCGGAGGCGCTGATCACAACGGCGGCGGGGTTGTCAGTCGCGATTCCATCCCTGATTGGTTATCGATATCTCCGCGGCCGGGTTGATGCACTGGTGGTGTTTATGGAAAAAGAGGCGCTGACGCTTATTGAAGCGCTGCACAGGAAACAGTTTCTCGATACGTTAGGCAGGCAGGATGAAGTTAAGAGTCAGTAACCGGGCCGAGCCTGAAATCAATCTGACTTCCCTGATTGATGTGGTATTGCTGTTGCTCGTGTTTTTCATGATTACGACGAGTTTTGTCAGAGAATCCGAGTTGGCGATTCGTCTGCCGGAGTCCAGCGGTGAGTTTCCGTCGACGACGGAAGAAAAAGAACTGGAAATCACGGTAATGGCCAGCGGGAGGTACCTGGTGAACGGGCGTGCATTGATTGACAGTCGTGAGGTGACGCTCAAATCTGCGCTTCGCCAGCTAATGCCGGAGGTGACCGGTAAGCGGGTGACCATCACCGCTGATGCGCAGGCGAGTCACCAGTCCGTCGTAACGGCCATGGATGTGTCCGGTCAGCTGGGATTCGTTGAGATCAGCATTGCGACACTGACGCCTGCGGATCGAGCCGAATAGACCGGCCTCGATTCAGGGAATAATTTCGTGTCGTCACGTCAGGTCAATGTTCTTCCACCGGGTGTCATTTACCGTCGCCTGCTGAAAATGTGCGCGCCGTTCTGGGTCATGTTTGTCCTGGCCTCCCTGGCGATGGCCTTGTATGCCGCCACCGATACCGGATTTGCGTTTGTCATGAATAATTTCATCAAATCGCTGGATCCCGCAAACCCGGTGACGGAACAAAACTGGATTCAGCGCTGGTTGCCGCTCGTCATCCTGTTGTTGTTCGCCGGGCGGGGACTGGCGGCGTTTTCGTCTGCTTACTGTCTGGGCTGGATTGGACGTCATGTCATCAAAGATATGCGGACGTCATTGTTCGCGAAGTTTCTGACTCTGCCCGCACGATTTTTCGATGTGTCATCTGATGCAGAACTGCTTTCGAAGCTGACCTATAACATTGAACAGGTTGCTGAAGCCACCTCGAATGTGGTGACAATTCTTATTCGGGATACCCTCACGATTATCGGCCTCGTTGCGTACATGGTTTATCTGAGCCCGCCATTGTCTGCATTTTTACTGGTTGTGGTTCCTCTGATATCTATATTGATCAGGTACCTGAGTAAACTGTTTCGTCGCCATAGTGTCCGCATCCAGGATTCGATGGGCGACGTTACGCGTATCACCAGTGAGGCGCTGCAAAGCCATCGGGTAGTCAAGATTTTTGGCGGTCAGGAATACGAAGCGGACCGTTTCAATCGAGTGAACGAAACGAACCGCCGCATGAACATGCGTCTGATTACGACGCGGGCCGGCGGAGACGCTTTGACTGCGCTGGTGCTGGCGATCGGCGTTGCCGGCGTCGTCTATTTTGCATCTCTGGAATCGATAAGACCGGCAGATCTTGGCGATATCGTTGGTTTTATTACCGCTATGGTATTTGTGATGCGTCCGCTGCGTCAGTTAACGAATATGAACGTTTCTCTCCAGCGCGGAATCGCTGCCGGCGGAAGTGTTTTTCAGTTGCTTGATGAGCCCGTGGAACCCGATGTCGGAACTTATGCGCCTGACCGTGTGTCAGGCCGGGTTGAATTCCGGCAGGTTGAATTTTCCTACTCCGATGAAAAGGGCGGGGTTCTGCACGATATTAATTTAATCGTACCAGCGGGCGAGGCCCTGGCGATCGTCGGTCGATCCGGCAGCGGTAAATCCACGTTGGTCAGTCTTCTGCCGCGATTTTATGATGTCACCGCGGGTAAGATCATGATCGACGGTCGGCCACTCCGCGATTATTCTCTGGTTGGCCTGCGTAATCAGATCAGCCTGGTGAGCCAGGAGGTCGTATTATTTAACGATTCCATTGCCAACAACATTGCTTATGGCGGTCTCGTTGGGGTTTCGCGCGAACAGATCGAAGCCGCTGCGCAAGCGGCTCATGTACAGGAGTTTACCAATGATCTGCCCGACGGGCTTGACACGCAAGTTGGTGAACGCGGGGTTTTGCTTTCCGGCGGGCAGCGTCAGCGGATCGCCATTGCACGGGCGTTGTTAAAAGACGCGCCGGTTCTTATCCTGGACGAGGCGACGTCAGCGCTCGATACCGAATCAGAAAGGCATATCCAGCATGCGCTTGAATTATTAATGGAAAACCGCACAACATTTGTAATCGCCCACCGGCTATCAACTGTTGAAAACGCGGATAGAATAATCGTCATGGAAAGCGGTCGTATTGTCGAAGTCGGCACGCATGATGAATTGCTGGCCAAAGAAGGCCACTACAGGACGCTTCATCGTCTCCAGTTCCGGGATGAATCGCTTTAATCTCGAACGGCGTCTGCAAAAGATCTGGTACGGTGAGCCATCCGGATTCTCCGTTTTCCTGCAGCCTTTGGCCTGGTTATTTGGTTTGCTGGCCGCTGTTCGTCGATTCGCTTATCGAAATAGTCTGGCTTCAAGGCGATCGGTCGGTGTGCCCGTGCTGGTTGTGGGTAATATCAGCGTGGGGGGCACCGGCAAGACACCGGTGGTCGACTGGCTGATTGCATATTTGGTCGAGGCCGGATACCGGCCCGGCATCGTCAGTCGGGGCTACGGTGGCAGGGTTGCGGGGAGGCCCGTTATGGTGACGACTGACAGTGATTATCGTGACGTCGGGGACGAAGCGCTGCTTTTGGCGCGGCGAACAAATGTGCCGGTCTGTGTTTGTACGCAACGTGTCGCCGGCGCAATGGCGCTTGTTGATGCGGGTGTTGATGTCGTCGTTTCGGACGACGGACTGCAGCACTATGCCCTGATCCGGGATATTGAAATTGCGGTCGTCGATGGTGTAAGAGGGCTGGGTAACCGTCGCTTGTTACCGGCCGGTCCGTTGCGTGAACTGCCGTCGCGTTTGGCTGAAGTCGACCTGGTGCTCGTTAATGGTGCGTCAGATGAGATTCCGGGATATCGTTTCGATCTGGTGCCCGGTGATGCCGTCGCACTTGCGGATGGACGCCATTGTGCACTTGCTGAATTTCGCGGTAAAAAGGTGTGGTCAGTGGCAGGAATTGGTCATCCGGAAAGATTTGCGAGAACCCTGGCCGAAGCGGGAATCGAGGCGGTTGCAGTGAATGTGCCTGATCACGGCACGACCTCGCTCGAACAGCTGCGTGAGCGTCATCCCTGGCCGATAATCATGACCGAAAAGGACGCCGTAAAATATCCCGATACGGCAATCAAAGATGCCTGGTATCTACCCGTTGAGGTTCATCTGTCCGGGGATGCGCAGCGGGCGCTGCAGGATTGCGTAAAAACGCTGAAAAACAACAACATTGATGACTTTGGGCGATCACACTAATGAGTGAACTGAATTACAGGGTGGTGATTCCGGCGCGTTATGCCTCGACCCGTTTCCCGGGCAAGGCGCTGGCACTGTTCGCCGGTCGTCCGCTGGTTCAGCACGTCTACGAGCGCGCTTTAGCGAGCAACGCGAGTGAGGTTGTGATTGCGACTGACGATGATCGTATTGCACAGGCCGCGAAATCATTTGGCGCAAATGTTGCGATGACCGAATCCGGGCATCGGTCCGGAACGGACAGGATTGCGGAAGTGGCTGCGACCCGCGGCTGGGCCGACGAGGACCTGGTTGTCAATGTTCAGGGTGACGCACCGCTGATTCCATCGCAGAGCATAGATCAGGTTGCCGGATTGCTGGTTGAGCATCCGCACGCGCATATAGCGACGCTTCGAACGCCGATCGCGTCAAAAAGTGAATATGACGATCCGAATGTCGTCAAGGTGGTTTGCGATGCCACCGGCAGGGCATTGTATTTTAGCCGCGCATCGATTCCGGCGGCGTCTCACGGCGACAATGGTCATGATGTCGTGCGTGATGCGTATCGTCATATTGGTTTGTATTCATATCGTGTGGGTGCGTTACGGCGCCTGGCCGCCGCCGACTCGTGTTATCTTGAGCGCATAGAGAGACTGGAACAATTACGTGCTCTCTGGCTGGGACTGGATATTCGGGTCGGAGTCGCAGAACAGGAGCAAGGTCCCGATGTGGACACCCCGGAAGATCTGGAAGCGGCTGAACACTTCCTCGAAACAAAATGATGATCAGAATTCTCGCGGTGAACTGATGGCCACGACCCGGCAACAAGCTGATGTCAGCATCCTGTTTGTCTGCATGGGTAATATCTGCCGTTCACCTCTTGCAGAAGGGGTGCTGCGTCACCGGCTGGCACAGTCCGGCGAGAACTTCGTATTCGAGATCGATTCTGCAGGGACACACAGTTACCACGAAGGGGCGTCACCCGACCCCAGGGCCCAGACAGCGGCCTCCCGGCGCGGGATTGATATATCAGGCTTGCGCGCCCGGCGCATCGTTGAGCAGGATTTTCATCGCTTCGATTACATTATCGCGATGGACCGTGACAATCAGGACAATCTGCACGCAGTGGCTGATGAGAGCCGGCACCAGAAAATCCGCTTGCTGCTGGATTTCTCGCGGGACAATAAAGGCGCTGATGTGCCGGATCCGTATTACGGCGGAAAAGCCGGCTTTGAGCACGTTCTTGATCTGGTCGAAGAGGTCGTTGATTCGCTGATCGTCGAACTGACCCGCAGCGCAGTTATTAAAAACCGCACTGCGGGTTCGCGTTAATTGATAGCCGGTTTATCGGCCGCGATCATTACCGTCTGTATCTGAAGTCCACACGGTGTAGCTCTTCGATGTTTTCTGGTCGGCCGGAGTTTCCCAGGGTAATAAACGATCCCGATCCTGCGATTGCTGTGCAGCAGTTTGTGGTGGTGTACTTTTTTCGGACGCCGGCTTCGGCGTGGGTGGCTGCTTCTGATCCGGCTTTTCACTGGTTTGTTGTGCATTGCCGGTGGGCTGAGCTTGCCGCGGTTCTCCGGCTGCAACGGGTTTAGCGCTATCAGGTCTCGAAGGCGCCCGGTTGCCGGTGTTGTCAGCGCGATTCCCGTCCACTTCGGTGCGTTGCGGGGTTTCCGTATTGCCGCCTTCGTTACGCCGCCGTCGGCGTCCACGTCTGCTGCGTTGCTGGCCGTTGCCGCTTTTGGCGCTGCTGTCTGCTTCACTGCCCCGATTCTGGTTTTGCTGGGGCCGGGAATCCTCGCCGGCGTTGCGCTGATCCTCTTTGTTGTCTCCACGGGGCCGGTTATCGCGTCGATTGCGGTTACGCTGACTACGTCCGGTACGCTGGCCCTGTTGAGATCTTTGCTGTCCACCACCACCGCCGCGGCGTTGCTGAGTGCCCGAGCGATTTCCTTGCCCGCCTGATCGGCGCTGCGTACCGCCGGATCTTCGTTTTGGCGTCTCGGTTTTTGGTTGGGCGCCACCGGTGAGGCTTTTCCAGATCCGCGCCAACAGGCCTGACTGATTTGATTTTCGGGGCTTGCTTGCGGGTTTGGGGGCCGGAGCCGGAGCATCCGGTACAACTGCTGCCACTGCCGGAGTTTCGATTGCACCGCGGTTGGTCAGATTCAACGCGGGATCATTAAGAGTGTCTTCCTCGGCCACCATGGCGTAACTGGCCACCGTGTTTTCGGGCAGCACGATCTGGTCATCCCGGACGCGACGGATAGAGTAGCTCGGTGTTTCGCGGTTCGGATCGGCGATAAGAGTGAGTTGTGTGCCGTCACGTTCCTCAATATGCCGAATCCACTCGCGCTTTTCGTTGAGCAAGTAGGTGGCGACATCCACCGGAAGTTGCGCGATGATTCTGGCGGTGCCTTCCTTGCGGGTTTCTTCGCCGATGAGTCTTAAGATGGCCAGCGCGAGGGACTCGACGCCGCGGATATTGCCGATGCCGTTGCAACGCGGGCAAACCAGATGGGTCGACTCACCGAGCGACGGGCGCAGTCTTTGCCGTGACATTTCCAGCAGGCCGAAGCGCGAGATACGTCCGAGCTGGACGCGGGCCCGGTCGGGTCGTACGGCGTCGCGCAGCCGGTCTTCGACATCCCGCTGGTTTTTCGTCGGGCCCATGTCGATGAAATCGATGACCAGCAGTCCACCGAGATCCCGAAGCCGGCATTGCCGGGCGATTTCGTCAGCGGCTTCGAGGTTAGTGGCCAGCGCGGTGGCTTCAATATCGCCGCCCTTGGTGGCGCGGGCGGAGTTGATGTCGATGGAGACCAGCGCCTCGGTGTGATCGATTACGAGGCTGCCCCCTGCTGGCAGATGCACCGTGTGCGAGAAAGCCGACTCAATCTGGCTTTCTATCTGAAAGCGGGTGAACAACGGCGTCGGATCCTCATAAAATTTGAGTTTCCGTATGTTGTGAGGCATGGCACGTTCCATGAACTTCCGCGCCTCTTCAAAAGCATCTTTATCATCGATAAGAATCTCACCGATGTCACCGGTCAGGTGATCACGAAGTGCCCGAATAATCGCGTTGCTGTCCTGGAAAATAAGCGAAGGAGACGGGCTGTTTACGACAGCGGTCTTGATGGATTCCCAGATGCCCTGAAGATAATCCATGTCCCAGGTGAGTTCTTCATTCGAGCGGCCCACGCCGGCTGTTCGAATAATGATGCCCATACCGCCGGGAACGGCGAGGTCGCGCAGGGCAGCCCTGATAATCTCCCTGTCATCGCCGGTAATACGGCGGGATACACCACCGGCTCGCGGGTTATTGGGCATCAGGACGATAAAACGACCGGCGAGGCTGATAAAGGTGGTTAACGCAGCACCTTTGCTGCCGCGCTCTTCCTTGTCGATCTGCACGACAATATCCTGGCCTTCCTTGAGCACTTCCCGGATATTAATGCGACCGCCACCCTGCGGCTCATTGACGAAGTACTCGCGGGAAATTTCTTTCAGCGGCAAAAAGCCGTGACGCTCAGACCCGTAGTTAACGAAGGCGGCATCAAGGCTGGGCTCGACCCTTGTGATTTTGCCCTTGTAGATATTTGCCTTTTTCTGTGCCTTGGACGGTACCTCAATATCGAGATCGTAAATTTTCTGGCCATCGACCATGGCCACTCGCAACTCTTCTTCTTGAGTTGCATTGATTAACATTCTGTTCATAAGACCCTACGTATTTTGATTGCGGGGCCCCTGGCGCGGATCGCCTAGAGAAAAACATCACGGAGGTGATGTTTTCGGTCATTGCGCCTGCAGGCGAAGCTGCGACGTTATATGTTATTAGATTTTTCAATCCAGACCGCCCCGCTGTTGTTTGACAGCAGGTCCCTATAATTCTTGGCGCGACGGTATTTAAACCAGGGTCCGTCAGCCAGGTGCCCAATGTGAGACCCGCGGGCGGGTCATGGTTCAGACGATCGCGAATTAATAGTTGCGATCGCTTTGAAATCAATAATAAAGCTGCGATACAGCAGACTTTAGCGCACGAAGCGCACAGCGATTAATATAACAGTGCCTGCACCGAGCATCAATGGACACGATCTGAGTCTCAAAACCCCCGAAATGCCTCAAAATACAGATAAAACCGGCCCAAGACGGGTGATTGTCGACTCTGAGGAGGCCGAGCGGCGGCTGGATAATTTCCTCTTGGTGCGCCTGAAAGGGGTGCCCAGGTCCAGGGTATATCGCATGATCCGAACCGGTGAGGTGCGTGTTAACAGCCGGCGCGCCCGTCCGCACCAGCGCCTGGAGACGGGCGATCAGGTCCGGATTCCACCTGCCTGGTCGGCGGCGCAGCCACACAAAGCCGGCATCCCATCTGCGGGCTGGATAGAACAAACGATAATTTACGAGGACAAGGATCTGCTGGTTCTTAATAAGCCCGCAGGTCTGGCCGTACATGGCGGCAGTGGTATCAACTTCGGAGCTATCGAGTTATTGCGTGCCGCCCGAAGCAGTGAGCACGGACTGGAACTGGTCCATCGGCTGGATCGCGATACGAGCGGATGCCTGCTGGTAGCCAGGCGGCGGTCAAGTCTGCGGCGTCTGCATGAACAATTTCGTGCCGGGGATGTGCAAAAACGGTATACGGCTTTGTTGCTGGGCGAGCTAACAGGCAGCCGTGTGGATTGCGATGCGTCCTTGCTGACAACACAGCGCCGTGGCGGAGAAAGGCATGTTCGGGTTGGTCAGGCCGGGAAAACGGCACTGAGCCGGTTCTATCCCGAAAAACACCTTGGCCATGCCACGTTGACGACGATCGAGATTGTGACCGGACGAACACACCAGATTCGTGTTCATGCAGCTCACCTTGGGCACCCGGTGGCGGGCGATACGCGCTACGGTCGGGAAGATGATCCGGTGGTCACGAAATTTGGCCTCAAGCGGCTTTTTTTGCACGCCGCCACGCTGGTGTTCGAGAGTCCGCGCGAAGACCGGGTGATTCGGGTCGAAGCACCGATGGATGAAAAACTCACCACGGTGATTTCACGAATGACATCCGCGGTCAGTAAAGATTGACCCCGTGAGCGCTCAGGGCGTTGCTCAGCCATATCAGCGGCAATCCCTGTAATCCGGTGGGATCTTCACTGTCGATTCGTTTGAGCAGGGCAATGCCCAGGCCTTCGGCCTTGAAACTTCCGGCACAGTCGAAAGGCTTTTCCCGTGCCAGGTACCGTTCGATCTGTTGCGCGGTAAGCGTCCGAAACGTCACGGTCGTGATATCAACATGACAGTCTGGTTGTTCGTGAGTGCCGGTGTTCGAGGGGGGTCTGATGCAGACCGCGGTATAAAAAATCACGGTCTGGCCGGCGCAATCGGCGAGTTGTCTGGCCGCCGTCTCCGCCGTGCCGGGTTTGCGCAGAATTTGTTGTCCGAGAACCGGCACCTGGTCGCTGCCGATCACCAATGCATCCGGTGCGCCAGCCGCCAGGCTGTCTGCTTTTAGCCGTGCCAGACGGCGTGCCATGTCTTCGGGAGCCTCGTCAGGCAGAGCTGTTTCATCAACTTCCGGGCTGGCTGCGCGGAAATCCGGCAGGATTCGGGCCAGCAGCTCCCGTCTGTACGGTGATCCGGATGCCAGGATCACCGGCAGGCGATTATTTGGGGAAACCTTGTTGTTCATGGGTTTAGTGGCTTTCGGCCCGGTCACGGCAAGATGCTGGATTTTGACACACTCTAAGGCCATCCCTAAACTAGACCGATTATGCTTGGTGAGCGTATTGGGTCTGCGGAACTCAGAGAGCTGGCGGGCCAGCGAACGCGTCGGAATATTCGGGTTGATCCGGCAAAAATGCCGAGACTGGCCAGAATACTTGTCCAGGGGGTGTCTGTTGCCGATCAGTTCCTGGATGGATTCATCGACTTTGGATTAAGTCCGGAAAAATTTCCGGCGATTCGGGCGCGGGTTTCGGGTCCGATTGAAGTGCTTTGTCAGCGGTGCCTGAGACCGATGCTACGTGATGTCGGGCTGGATTTTCGGCTGACGGTTGTCGCCAGCGATTACGAGGCGATGTTGCTCACCGAGCCATTTGATTGTGTGGTGATGGAGCCTGAGGGATTGTCCCTTTTGACTGTCATCGAAGATGAAATTTTTGCCGATCTTCCGATGGCGCCGATGCATGATGTAGCGGCTGAATGCGGAAGGCCGGACGTTGAACACCCGGACCCGGAAGAGCGACCTGAACGGCCGAATCGGCCTTTCGAATCGCTGGCGGTGCTGATGGACCGCGACGGCAAGGAACAAACAGACTAGGCCAGAAATCCAGGAGATTTAAACATGGCAGTACAAAAAAGCAGGAGGACGCCCTCGACACGAGGTATGCGCCGTTCTCATGACACATTGAAGCAGCCGACTGTTTCTATTGATCCCACCAGTGGTGAGACGCATCGTCGCCACCATGTAAGCCCTGATGGTTTTTATCGGGGTCGCAAGGTGATTGAAACTCCCGCGGAAGATCTGGAATAACCAGTCTGGGCGGTGATGTTTCTTTCGTTCATCACACCCGTTCATGTCGCCGTATTGACATTCCGATCACTCAGTAAATGATTCCCACCGATGAGCACCGCAATGGTTGCAGTCGGTAAAAGGGGGGTTCGTTGGTAAGACCGGTCACTATTGCCCTGGATGCCATGGGGGGAGATCAGGGCGCACAGATTTGCGTGCCTGCGGGCCTGGCGATGTTGCGTCAGCACGAGGGGCTGCGGCTGATTCTTGTTGGCAAGCAAGAAGAAATAGAGCCGGCTATGGCAAATCTCGGCGCTGAAAAAACACGCGTCAGAATTCAGGATGCCCGCGAAGTCGTGTCGATGAATGAGCCACCGGTTGATGCGCTGCGCAAAAAGAAAGACTCATCAATGCGGGTCGCGATTGATCTCGTTAAATCGGGTGAAGCTGAAGCCTGTATCAGCGCGGGCAACACCGGCGCGCTTATGGCAACCGCACGTTACGTGCTCAAAACGCTGCCCGGAATTGACCGGCCCGCCATTATGGCCATAGTGCCCACAAAGCACGGACACACCTATATGCTTGATCTCGGCGCAAATGCCGACTGCAGCGCCGAACATCTTTTTCAATTTGGTGTGATGGGTTCGGTCGTAGCAAAAGTGATTGAAAATATCGATCAGCCGCGCGTTGCATTGCTGAATATCGGCGAAGAAGATATCAAGGGCAACGACATGATCCGGGAGGCGGCCGCACTGCTAGCCGACAGCAACCTGAATTATGTGGGCTTTGTTGAAGGTGATTCGATCCCGGACAGAAAGGCAGATGTCATCGTTTGTGACGGGTTCACCGGAAATGTCGCGCTAAAAACGATGGAAGGTACGGCACATCTGATTAAGCATTATCTTGTTGCGGGATTCAATTCCGGGATATATGGTCGCCTGGCCGGTCTCGTCGCCTGGCCCGTACTCAGGAGTCTGGCTAAAAAACTTGATCCGCGTCGCTATAATGGCGCCAGTCTCCTGGGGCTTAACGGCATTGTTATCAAGAGTCATGGTGGCGCTGATGAGATGGCATTTCAGCAGGCCATTTATACTGCGATGCTTGAGGCAGAAAAGCGCGTTCCGGAGCAGATTCGTGCTTTGTTGGAAGCACAGGCCTCATAAATGTATTCAAGAGTCAGCGGCACGGGCCGGTATCTGCCTGAAAGGATATTAACGAATGCCGAGCTCGAAACGATGGTCGATACGACGGACGAATGGATCCGGTCGCGTACGGGTATCGAACGCCGGCATATCGCAGCCGACAATCAGACCACCGCAGACCTCGCTGAACTGGCGGCGCGTGATGCGCTGGATGCCGCCGGGCTCAAGCCGGGTGATATCGATTTTCTGGTGGTCGGCACCACCACCCCCGATGTTGTTTTTCCCAATGTCGGATGCCTGTTACAGGAACGTCTGGGCATCCGCGGCTTTGCGGCGTTTAGCGTCGAGGCGGCCTGCAGCGGTTTTATCTATGCGCTGAGTATCGCGGACCGGTTTATCGTCAGTGGTCAGGCCGGACGAGCACTTGTGGTGGGCGCCGAAACCTTGTCGAGAATTACGGACTGGAGCGATCGGTCGACCTGTGTGATTTTTGGTGACGGCGCGGGCGCGGTGGTGCTCGAACCCGCTAATGAACCGGGTATCATCTCCTGCCATCTGGGTGCCGACGGGCATTATAAAGACCTTTTGTATTATCCTTACGGCGCATCAAAAAAGCGTCAGCCCGAAGACGAGGAAGGTCCCTATATTCATATGCGTGGCAATGAGGTTTTCAAGGTTGCTGTTAAAACGCTCGAAGGGATTGTCGAAGAGACGCTCACGGCCAACGGTATGGATCGCAATGAAATCGATTGGTTGATTCCGCACCAGGCCAACACACGCATTATTCAGGCGACGGCGAAACGGCTGGGCATGTCCATGGATAAGGTGATTCTTACGGTCCAGGATCATGGCAATACATCTGCTGCTTCCGTACCCATGGCGCTTGATGTGGGCGTTCGTGATGGCCGCATCAAACGCGGCGACCTGATTCTTCTGGAGGCCTTCGGTGGCGGGTTTACCTGGGGTTCCTCACTGATTCGGTATTAATGACCGAGTTATCCATACGCATCCGAATTATCGGCCTGGTTTCCGGGCCTCTGGCCGGCGGGTTTCTTTTTCTGCTGTTGCCCACCGAATACCTGAACGAAGCGGGGCAACTCGTTCCCCTTGCCGATGCCGCACGCGCTGCTGCGGCAATCGGCCTGTGGATGGCGATATGGTGGATGACCGAAGCGATATCCATATATGTGACCGCTTTGTTGCCGCTCGTCGCCTTTCCTTTGACCGGTGCGGTGTCC
>PVMS01025935.1_pt1 | contig 24280 bp, 22 predicted proteins | sample 1853461 | NCBI WGS metagenome assembly PVMS01 (sample SAMN08582032, study PRJNA380276) | Marine sediment metagenome, whole genome shotgun sequencing project. | isolation source: ocean sediment barecode stripped | collected 2017 | reverse complement strand
GATGTTCCGATGGAGGATGGACCAGCATGCCGCAGAGTCCTGGCGCTCGTTGCGACGACTCCAGAGAGAACGTCCCGGCTACATCGACGGAGTGCTCGATGAGGTGCGGGAGCGGGGACCGTTGACCGTCGGCGACCTCGATAACCCAGGCCAGCGCGGAAACGGGATGTGGAACTGGCAGCCAGGGAAGCACGCATTGGAGTGGTTGTTCGCCTCGGGGCAGGTCAGCGGCTATCGCAACACTAACTTCGCCCGGCTATACGACATACCGGAGCGCGTGATTCCCGAGGCCGCGCTCCAAGCCGACCCACCCGACAAGATCGACGCGTTCCGGTCGCTCCTCTTCGACGCTGCTCGCCACCTGGGAGTGGCAACCGCCTCCGATCTCGGCGACTACCACCGCCTGCATATGCCCACCGCACGAAAGGTCATTGCCGAGCTCGCCGCGGCCGGTGACCTCGAAGAGGTGACGGTGGAGGCGTGGGACAAACCTGGGTTCCTCCACCCCGAGGCGATCTTGCCTCGCCGTGGGGGTGCAACGGCGCTGCTGAGCCCCTTCGACTCGCTGATCTTCCATCGCGACCGCGTCGAGCGGCTCTTTGGCTTCCACTATCGCATCGAGATCTATGTGCCAAAGCCAGAGCGTGAGTTCGGCTACTACGTCCTGCCGTTCCTTCTCGACGGCGAGCTGGTGGCACGGGTCGATCTGAAGGCAGATCGGGCGAATGGAGCGCTGCTCGTCCAGGCCTCACACCTCGAGCCCGGCGGCGATGCCGGGCACGTCACAGCACCGCTTGCCGAGGAGCTGCGACAGCTCGCCGGCTGGCTGGATCTCTCCGAGGTCGCGGTCAAGCCAAACGGTGATCTGGCTGGCTTGCTGTCACCTGCCGTTGGGTGATAGAGCTTTCGCTATCGTTCAACAACCCACTCAAGGAGCGTCTGAATGATCGAGTTTCAGGATCGCGTTGCCATCGTCACCGGCGCCGGGGGAGGTCTTGGAAAGACCTACGCCACACTGCTCGCATCGCGTGGCGCCGCGGTCGTTGTGAACGACCTCGGAGGGTCGGTTCACGGTGAGGGCAAGGACGACAGTACCGCCGACAAGGTCGTGGCCCAGATCGAAGCTGCCGGTGGCACCGCGGTTGCCGAGTACAGCTCGGTTGCGGAACCCGAGGGTGGAGAAGCCATCGTGCAGAAGGCGATCGACACCTTCGGACGGGTGGACATCCTGATCAACAATGCCGGCATCCTTCGCGACAGGACCCTGTCCAACCTGGAGTGGGACGACCTGGACGCCGTCCTCGACGTCCATCTCAAGGGGGCGTTCTACGTGAGCCGGCCGGCCTTCAATCAGATGAAGGAGCAGGAGTACGGCCGCATCATCATGACCTCATCGGCGTCCGGCATGTTCGGCAACTTCGGGCAAGGCAATTACGGAGCAGCCAAGGCCGGCGTCTTCGGGTTGATGAGCGTCCTGAAGCTCGAAGGAGCCAAGTACGGGATCGCGGTGAACGCCATCTGCCCGATCGCCCAGACTCGGATGACCGCTGAGATCCTGGGTGAGATGGCAGAGCAGGCCGACCCGGCATCGGTGGCGCCGGCCGTTGCCTATCTGGTTTCCGAGGAGTGTGAGCTCTCCGGGGAGGTTTGGTCGATCGGGGCAGGGTCCGTGAGCAGGATATTTACCGGGCTCTGTCCCGGATACTTCAAACATCCGCAAGAAGATGGGCCGATTTCCATTGAGGACGTAGCAGAACACGTCGATGATATTCGCGCGGAAGAGGACTACATCGTGCCGTATTCGTCCCGCGACGAATTCGCCAAGCTCGGCCCGTTGTTGTTCTCGTAAACTCACAGCCTGCCGGCTGCACCAAGAGAGGAATGAGCCGTGAAGGATTGGGACGGGAGCACCGCTCTCATCGTCATCGACATGCAGAAGGGGTTCGAGGACGAGACATTTTATGGCCAGCGCAACAACCCCGAGTGCGAATCGAACGTCGCCAAGCTGATCGAGGCGTGGAAATCCCACGGGTGGCCGATCGTCTATGTTCGCCACGATTCGCATAACGAGCTGTCACCGCTCGCCCCCGGCAAGGATGGCAACCAGTTCAAGGACATCATCACCGGCAAACCGCACCTGCTGGTGGTCAAATCGGTGCACTCCGCATTCCTCGGCAAGCCGGACCTTCACAGCTGGCTACAGGAAAAGAGCATCAAAGGAATCGCCATCTGTGGCATGCAGACCAACGTGTGCTGCGAGACCACCGCTCGGATGGGCAGCGACCTCGGCTACGAGGTGCTCTTCGTCGGCGATGCCACCGCAACCTTCGACATCGTGGCTCCGAACCACCAGGTTTTCCGGGCCCGGGAACTGGCGCGCTACACGGTGGTGAACCTGCAGGCCGAGTTCGGCCAGGTGCTGTTCACCGCCGAACTGCTCGACTAGTCGTCAGTCTTCAGTCGCCAATCGTCAGGCCCGAGGGGTCGATGGTGACTCGCACCCGATCTCCCTCGGCGACACGGGTCGGGGAAGAGGCTCTCAGGCGGAGCCCGCTGTCGAGCCGTACGTCGATGCCGTAGCTCCCACCGCGGAACCGGCCCGAGCGCACCGTCGCATTGGGCGTCCCATCCCTGCTGACCGAGATGGCGCGCACGGGCACGACCACGAGGTCGTCCGGCGGCCGATGCTCGTCGATGACTCCCAGCGAGATCAGCTCTGCACCAGACAGTCGGTTCTCCACGCCGATGAGCTCGGCGACCCGGGCGCTGGTCGGGTGATGCCACAGTTCCTCCGGTGTCCCTTCGGCCACGATGCGCCCATGGTCGATCACCGCCACCCGATCGGCGATGGCGAACGCCTCGTCCCGATCGTGTGTCACATACAGCGCGGTTGCCTCGATCTCCTCGAAGATGTCGCGCATGTCCTCAACGAGGCGCTCGCGCAACGCCCGGTCGAGGGCACCGAGGGGTTCATCGAGGAGCACGAGCCTTGGTTCGGGGGCCAGGGTGCGAGCCAGGGCAACGCGTTGCTGCTCACCCCCCGACAGTGTGCCAACCGACCGGGGCCCGTACCCACTGAGACCGACCAGGTCGAGGGCTGCTTCGGTGCGTACGGCGATCTCGTTGGCCGGGAGGCGCTGCATCCGCAACCCGAAGGCGACGTTCTCGGCAACGGAGCGGTGCGGGAAGAGGGCGTAGTCCTGGAACATCATCCCGAAGCCGCGTTTGTGTGGGGGCACGTCCAGGATCGATTCGTCATCCCATCGCACGTCCCCGTCATCGGGGTGTTCGAGGCCTGCGACAGCCCTGAGCAGGGTGGATTTGCCCGACCCGGATGGGCCGATGAGCGCCACAACTGATCGGTCGTCGACACCGAGGTCGATTCGTTCGAGGGCGGCTACATCGGCGAATCGCACGACGACATCCTTGACCTCGAGCATCAGAAATCACCCGTGGCACGGCCGCGCAGCATCTCGATCGCCAGCGCAGCGACGACTACGAGCCCCATCAGCATGACCGACATTGCCATGGCTTCGCCGAAGGTGCCGGGGCGACCCAGCAGCCGGAAGATGGCGACGGGCATGGTCGTGGATTCGGGCCGAACGATGAATGCCGTGGCCCCGAACTCCCCGAGCGACACTGCGAGGGCGAAGGCGGCACCGACGGCCACCGCTCTGGCCGTCAAAGGCAGGTCGATGGCGACCCACGCTCGCGTCGGTGAGGCGCCGAGGGTGGCGGCGGCCTCGCGCAGCCGGTGCTGAATCGATCGCATTACCGGGACGGTGCTGCGGACGATGAAGGGGATCGCAACCAGGGCATGGGCGATCGGGAGCAGGATCAGTGAGGTGCGAAGGTCGAATGGCTCATCGAGGGCGATGAGAAGACCGAACCCGATCGTCACCGCGGAGGCTCCGAGCGGCAACATGAGCAGGGCATCGAAGAGCCGGCCGACCACCCCCCGTTCGTAGGCGATGGTCGCCGCGGCCAGCAAGCCGATGACCGTCGCGATGACGACGGCGGGCGCAGCAAAGCGCAGGCTGTTGACGATGGCTTCTGATGCCGTCACCCCGGCCGTGCCGGTGGTGGAGAACAGCGCGGTGTAGTGGTCGAGGCCAAGACCGCTCTTGGTGGAGAGTGACCTGCCGACGAGCACTGCGAGTGGCGTGATCACGATGACACCGAGTACGGCCAGAGTTCCGCCCACAAAGAGGCGCTCACCCGTGGTTCGGGGCCTGTGGGCGGTCTCGGCCGGCGGTCGCAGCGGGAGCTGCAATTGTCTGGCCTGGGTGGAGCGGCTGTATGCGTACAGGATGACGCCAACCCCGAGGAGCTGGAGAATCGCCAGGGCGGCGGCGATGTCGAGGTGGAGAAACGCCGTGGTCTGGCGCCAGATCTCGACCTCGATCGTGGTGTGGGTGAGGTCGCCGAGGACGAGGATCACACCAAACGAGGTGAACGTGAACAGGAACACGAGCGCCGCGGCCGACAGGATCGCCGGGCGCAGCATCGGCAGGGTCACCTCGATGAAGGTGCGGATGCGCCCCCGCCCCCAGCATCCTGGCTGCGTCCTCTGCTGCTGGGTCCAGCTGTTCCCAGAAGCCGCCGACACCGCGGATCACGATGGCCAGGTTGTAGAAGACGTGGGCAATGAGGATGGCGGCCAGCGTGCCGCGAAGGTCGATGCCGAAGGGGCTGGCAGGCCCCAGCAGGGCCAGCATCGCCGCTCCCACGACCAGCGTTGGCAGCACGAAGGGCACCAGGGTCAACGCACGGAACAGCGACTTGCCCGGGAACGTGTAGCGGGCAAAGACATAGGCGGCCGGCATCCCGACGAGGAAGGTCAGCACGGTCGACAGCACCGCCTGCCACAGGGTGAACCAGGCGACCGAGCGGAGGGCAGGGTCGCTCAAGACCTCGACGAACGCCGAAACGCCCCCCTCCGGGGCAAGCCCGGTGATGAGGATGGTGGCAACGGGATAGACGAAGAAGTATCCGAGGAACACGGCCGGCACGATGATGGTGACGGCGGTGCGCAACTTCATCGCACGATCTGGGCCCACTCGTCGATCCACTGCTCGCGATTGGCGTCGATCCGATCGGGAGTCATGGTCACGGGGTGGGCAGGAAGCGTGGTGTGCTCGACGAACACCTCGGGCAGGGCCGCGTCCTGGTTGGCGGGGAACACGAACATGTTGAGCGGGATGTCCTCTTGGAACTGCACCGAGAGCAGGTAGTCGACGAGTCGACCGGCGGACTCCTCGTTGCCGGTTCCCGCCAGGACCCCGGCGTATTCGATCTGGCGGAAGCACCCGGCGGTCACGACGCCTGTTGGTGCTTCGTCGAGATCACCGAAGAAGACTTCTACCGGGGGAGAGGAGGCGTAGGAGACCACGAGAGGCCGGGTGCCGATACCGGATCCGCCGGAGAACTCGAGGTTGTATGCCTCCTCCCACCCCCGGGTTATCAGGACATCGTTGGCGATGAGGTCGGCCCAGTAGTCGTGCCAGGTGTAGTCGCCTTCCTCGCCGAAGGTGTCGATCGTTGCCAGTAGGAAGGCGAGGCCCGGGCTCGACGTCGATGGATCCTGGACGACGAGCAGGCCCCGATACGCGGGGTCGGCGAGATCGCGCAGGCTTGCCGGCGGGGTCACGCCGATTCCGTCGAGGCCGGCGATGTCCGTATTGATGCAGACGTCGCCGAAGTCGATCGGGGTAACCATGTCATCCTCGACTCGCATTTCGGCCGGGACCGCATCGATGCGGGCTGCGGTGTATGGGAGGAACAGCTCCTCGGATAGCGCCCGGGAGAGAAAGGTGTTGTCGACCCCGTACAGCACGTCGGCGATGGGGTTGTCCTTGGTCAGGATGGCCTGGTTGACCATGGTCCCGGCGTCTCCCGATCTGAGGACGGTGACGGTGATACCGGTCTCCTCGGTAAAGGCTTCCAGCACCCCCTCGGAAACTAGAAACGAGTCGTGGGTCAGCAGGGCGACCTCAGAGGAATCCGGCGCCGAGCCGCTGCAACCGGCGGCGAGTGTGACCCCGGCCAGGAGGACGGCGACAAGGCGCAACCGCATCAGCCGATTTCCCGGTGGACGACCAGCAGCCTGCCGTCCTCGACTTCGATGGTCGCCTCGGTCGTGGTCATCTCGTTGCTGATGCCCCTGGTGGAGCCGGGGGCGAGCCCACCTTCGTTGAGCGGCCAGCGCAGACCCGACGTGGTAACGCCGTGTGCGGCCCCGCCGACTGGTAGCAGCGAGACCAGGTCGCCAGCTTTCCCGCCAAGACGCACTGGTTGGCCGGGCCTGCACACTGAGACTGACTCACCTCCGGTCACCCACCGCAGGGTCACGGTGTCATAGCGCTCGGCTGCGAGCAGCCCGGCATTGGCCAGCAGGTGGTCGAGACGGCCCCCCGCGCCGCCGACGATGGTGATGTCGTCGGCCCCGCCGTCGACTGCGGCATCGAGAGCCAGCCCGAGGTCGGTGCTGTTCTTATCGGTGGGGTGGCGGTCGATATGAGCACCGGACCGTCTCGCCTGCTCTAGGTCTGGTGCAGAGACAGAGTCCATGTCGCCGATCACGATGTCGACGGTCAGGCCGAGTGGTGCGGCCAGCGACAGGCCGCCGTCGGCGGCAATGACCACGGCATCGTCCGGGAGCGCAGGGGTCTGGTCAACGGGGTCTCCGTTGGTCAGGATGATGGCTCGATGGTGCTCCACGCACTTCCTCCGCTGGGATTACCCAGATCAGGTTCCACGGGTCGGCGGCAGATGCGGCGTGGCCACATGGCCGCCCTCTCAGCTCGGCGGTCCGAGCTCCCCGGGGTGGTCACCCCATGATACCGCCCCCAAATGCGAACCCAGGGTTCCAGTCCTGATATACGACGGTGTGAGCCCTGGGTTCCGAAAACTCTGACATTATGGGCTTGACAGATTGCCATCATTATGACATCATGACGTAGTCAGTTCGGCACCAGCCGAAGAAGAGAGGGGAAAACATGTTGTGGTACAACAACCCGCAGGCCATGAGGGCGATCCAAGAACTCGCCCATGGAACCGAAGATGATCGACGCCGGCGTCACAGCGTTCGGGTGATCGGTCGCAGGAAGTAGAAGAATGGACATCAGTTCCATCACCGACGAGGTCGAGGCCGCCCTGCGCGGACAGCTTGGCCTCGCCCAGGACGACGAGGCCGTTGTCCGAGCCGGCGAAATGATCGTCACTGCCCTGGCGCCGGCCATCGAGCGGGCGGCTCTTCGTCTGGCCGAACAAGCCGCACAAGAGGTCGATGCCCAGCTGCCGGGCAAGACGGTCAGCGTTCGGCTGCAGGAAGGAACCCCGGTCCTCACCGTTGAGGACAGCGGTGACGCGGTCAGGATCGACACCGACGAGCTCGAGGCCCGGATAACCTTGCGACTTTCGGACAAGCTCAAGGGGGTCCTCGAAGAGGTGGCCGGTGAATCTGGTGACTCGGTGAACTCCTATGTCATTAAGACGCTGACCAGCAAGACCCGCGATCGATCGTCCGGCAGGCGTTTCTCAGGCACGATCGAAACATGAAACGTGAAGAGACCTTTGCGATTGGGGACACCGGCGAGCTGCACATCGTCACTGCCAGTTCGGACATCGTGCTCAAGTCGGGCGAGCCTGGAACGATCGACGTCGCAATAGAGGGCAGCGAGGCAGCACTCGATTTCTTTGATATCACCCATGTGGGGGATTTGGTGTCGATCCGACTGCGCAAGGAGGGCGCTCGCCGCTGGTTGCAGCCGAAGACCTCGATCGAAGTCACCCTGCCTCCGGACTCCGATGTCGAGATCAAGACCGCATCGGGCGACGTCTTCGGGTCTGTCGATACCCGAGATCTCGATGTCGCCACCGCCTCAGGCGACGTTCGCTTCGGCGATATCTCACAGCACGCCAGAATCAAGGCCGCCAGCGGCGACGTGTCCGTCGGCGTCGTTTCCGGGGACCTCTTTTGCGTGTCCGCGTCAGGAGATTTCCGGGCGGACACCGTAACCGGCGAGCTGTCGGTCAGCACCGCCTCGGGTGATATCTTCGTCGGAGAGGCCGAGGGACGCACGGTCGCCAAATCCGCCAGCGGTGACACGAGGATCGGACGATTCAGTGGGCCAGGCCTCAACGTGAAGTCGATGTCTGGTGACGTCGTCATCGGCCTCGCGCCCGGCATGCTGATCGATGCTGACATCGCAACGGTTTCAGGTTCCCTGCGCAACGACGTGGCGCCCTCCGACGGAGAGGCGACCCGACCCGCCACACTTCGCATCAAGACGATGTCCGGAGACATCACGCTGCGCTGAAGGCGAAACGAAGCTGAGTCGGGGCCCGAGCGGCCTGCGGACTCCCTAACCTGATCAGATGGCTCGGGAACTCAGCGAAGCCGCAGATGCCGCCGCTCGATGGCCCGAGCGAAGCCACGAAGATCAACCCCTCGTGATCGGCCTCGCCGGAGGATCGGGCTCCGGCAAGACCACGATCGCCGAGAGCGTTCTCAACGTCGTTGGGGCCGAGCATGTGGTCTTGATTCCCCATGACGCCTACTACCGGGATCTGAGCGCGCTGTCTTTCGAAGAGCGAACCAGGATCAACTTTGATCATCCCGACTCGCTGGAGACCGAGCTGCTCGCCGCCCACATCAAGCGGCTCCGGGCGGGCGAGTCGGTGGCGCGCCCGGTGTACGACTTCTCCACCCACACTCGATCCAAAGAGACCGTCACCATCGACCCCGAATCGGTCATTCTCGTCGAGGGCATCCTCGTGCTCGCCGAGCCCGAGTTGCGAGACCTCATGGATCTGCGGGTCTACGTCGATACCGACTCCGATCTCAGGCTGCTGCGCCGGTTGCGGCGCGATCTCGTCGAGCGGGGGCGAACCGTCGACTCGGTGATCGAGCAATACGAGACCACGGTGCGCCCGATGCACATCCAGTTCGTCGAGCCGTCGAAGCGTTTTGCCGACATCATCGTGCCCGAGGGCTACAACCCCGGCGCGGTGGGAACGGTCATCTCGATGATCCGGCACTATGTGGGCGGCTAGGAATGCTCAGACGTTGAACCGGAACAGGATCAGATCGCCTTCCTGCACTTCGTAGTCGCGGCCTTCGAGCCGCCACTTGCCGGCCTCCTTGGCGCCCTGCTCTCCTCCGTAACGGTCGAAGTCGTCGTAGGAGGCGACCTCGGCTTTGATGAAGCCACGTTCGAAGTCGGTGTGGATCTCCCCGGCGGCCTGTGAAGCCGTGGCTCCGGCGCTGATGGTCCATGCCCTCGCCTGCTTTGGGCCGACCGTGAAGAAGGTTCGAATGTCGAGCAGGTGGTACGCCGCCCTGACCACCTTGTCCAGGCCAGACTCGTCGAGCCCATACTCGGCAAGCAGGTCGATGCGGTCGACGGCATCGAGCGTGGTGAGCTCCGCCTCGAGGTCGCCGGCCACGACGACGACGTCGGCGCCTTCATTGGCGGCGTAGCCACGAACGGCATCCGCGCACGGGTTGTCTTCGACGTCTCCCTCGTCGACGTTGACGATGTACATGGCCGGCTTGGCCGTCAGCAGCCACTGGTTGTCGACGATGGGGCGCTCGCCGGCGGTCAGCGCCAGGGAGCGGACCGGCATGCCCTCGGCAAGATGGGCCTCGACCTTTTGCAGAACGGCGAGGCGGGCCGCCGCCTCCTTGTCACCGGCGCGGGCCTTGCGCTCCGCCTTGTTGATGCCCCGCTCGATGCTTCCCAGATCGGCAATTGCCAGCTCGGTGTCGATGGTCTCCAGATCGGCCACCGGGTCGATCGCTCCTGCGACATGGACGACATCGGGATCGTGGAAGCAGCGAACCACCTGGGCGATGGCGTCGGTCTCGCGAATGTGGTGGAGAAACTGGTTGCCGAGACCCTCGCCCTGCGACGCACCTTCAACGAGACCGGCAATGTCGACGAACTCGATTGTGGAGTAGACCACCTCTGCAGGATTGCCGATCTCGGCGATCCGGGGCAGTCGCCGATCGGGCACTGTGGCAACCCCGACATTGGGTTCGATGGTGGTGAACGGGTAGTTCTCTGCAGCGATCTTCCCGCCGGTCAGCGCGTTGAACAGTGTCGATTTGCCGACGTTGGGAAGACCGACGATGCCGATGCGGAGGCCCACGAGTGCCTTTCTGAGAGACAGGAAAGGGCTCTCAGATCGAGTCCTTGGTCTGTGGGTTCTGTCTCGATCTGCGAACCGTCTCAGAGGTTAGGGCGCGTCCTGCTCGACCTCGCTACCACGGGGGCGCCGTTCGGCAATGGCGAAGAGCGCTGTGCTGGAGGCGAGCGCGGTCCCTCCGACGGCCAGCCACGGCGCCGGGGCAAAGCCGCCGCACGATGTCTCGGCGCCCTCTTCCTCAGAGCCCCCTTCGACATAGCCAAATACGATCACGCCATCGACGAGCGTCCCGGTCTCGTCACACGGTGTGTTGCCGAGGTTGATGACGCCGATGAACACGAGCAGCACACCAACCCCGGCGATCAGCCCGAGCAGCGAGTGCGACGGCGGACGGGATCTGACCATCATCACCGCGAGGATGATCACGAAGGGCAGGGCGAGCACCCCGACCGAGGCAGCTCCTACGACGGCGAACCCGAGAAGGCCGCCAACCAGGAGCCAGCCGAGGAATGCCGACCACCCGTCGATCCTTCTGGGCGGTTTGCCGGTCACCGGCCAGACTCTACGCGCCGGACCGCCGGCGGGTTGAGCCACAGGCGCGATTGTCCGCTCCAGGTCGATACGCTTCGCCTGTATGTCCTCCCTTCGCAACATCGCATTGATCGCGCATGTCGATCACGGCAAGACGACCCTCGTCGACGCCATGCTCGCCGCCACCGGTGTGTTCTCCGCTCACGAGGAGCGGATCGACCGTGTCATGGATTCGGACGATCAGGAGCGTGAGCGCGGCATCACGATCCTGGCCAAGGCGGCTTCGGTCGTATGGAAGGGAACCACGATCAATCTGGTCGACACGCCGGGGCACGCCGACTTCGGCGGTGAGGTGGAGCGGGCACTGACGCTGGTTGACGGTGTCCTGCTGCTCGTCGATGCAGCAGAGGGCCCCATGCCACAGACCCGATACGTGCTGTCGAAGGCCCTGAACCTCGGGCTGCCCGCCGTGGTGGTGATCAACAAGGTCGAGCGCGCCGACGCCAGGATCGACGAGGTCGCCGACGATGTATACGAGCTGTTCTTCGACCTCGACGCCGAGGATCATCACATCGAGTTTCCGATCGTCTCGACCATCGCCCGCCACGGACGCTCCATGGCGGGGACCGGCGTCCCCGGCGCCGACAGTGACCTGACCGCCCTCTTCGATGCGATCATCGAAACCATTCCCAGCCCCTCCGGGAACCCCGACGCTCCCCTCCAGGCACTGGTTTCGAACCTGGATGCCTCGGACTATCTGGGCAGGCTCGCCATCGGCCGTGTCGTCGAGGGGACGCTGCGCGCCGGGGAGCAGGTGGCGTTGTGCCACTCCAACGAGGAGGAGCCACCTCTGGTGCGAAAGCTCAGCCAGCTCATGGGCTTCGCCAACCTGGGAAGAGTGGAGGTCGCCGAGCGCGTCGCCGGAGACCTGTTCGTCGTTGCCGGCTTCCCGGAGGTCGAGATCGGCGACACTCTTGCCGATCCGATCGACCCCAAGCCTCTCCCGCGCCTGGAGGTGGATGAGCCGGTGTTGCGGATGACCTTTGGTGTCAACACCTCACCGCTCTCGGGTCGTGATGGCAAGTTTCTCACGTCACGCCAGATCCGGGAACGCCTGGACCGCGAGGTACTTGGCAATGTGTCGATTCGGGTGGGAACAACCCCGTCTCCCGAGGTAGTTGAGGTCGCCGGCCGCGGCGAGCTGCAGCTTGCGGTACTGATCGAGTCGATGCGTCGCGAGGGCTTCGAGCTGCAGGTGTCGAGGCCGGAGGTGATCATCAGAGAAATCGACGGCAAACCCCATGAGCCGGTGGAACGCGCCGTCATCGACGTGCCCGAAGAGCATGTCGGAACCATCACCCAGGCCGTGGCGCCTCGCAAGGGCCAGGTGGTCGATCTTCGTCCCGGGGAAACCGGAAGGTCCATCGTGACCATTACCGCACCTGCCCGCGGCCTGATCGGCTTTCGTTCGTTGTTGATGACCGCGACGAGGGGAACGGCTCTTGTCCATCAGCACCACGCCGGATGGATGCCGTGGGCCGGCGAGCTGCCCCACCGCCAGGGCGGCGCCGTGGTTGCCGACCGCATTGGCATCTCCACCGGGTTTGCACTGGACAACCTCCAGAAGCGAGGCGAGTTGTTCATCGGCCCCGGTGTCGAGGTCTACGAGGGGATGATCATCGGCGAGGCGACGCGACCCGAAGAGATGCAGGTCAACCCGACCAAGGCAAAGCAGCTGACCAATATCCGGACCCACTCGACGGACGAGGCGATCAACTTGAAGACACCGCGAACAATGACGCTGGAGCTGGCCATCGAGTGGATTGCAGAGGACGAGCTGGTAGAGGTCACCCCCGAGGCGATCCGGGTCCGCAAGCGTCATCTCGAGGGGTCGGAGCGAAAGCGGCTGAAGAAGCGTTGACCGCCGGGACCACGGAGAACGTAAGGTCACAACGATGGATGATGACGCCCTCACCACGCTGATCGAGTCCAGCGATCGGAGGCGAAGCTGCGCTGAGCCGGGGCCCGAGCGGCCCGCCGCCGGAGGCGGCATGAGCGGGAGGCAAGGTTCTCATGGATGACGACGCCCTCACCACGCTGATCGAGTCCAGCGATCTCGATGGGCTTGTCCGTTTCATCGATGGGCTGGCGACCAACCGAGACTGGGATGGCATCGAGGAGGTTCGAGATCGGTGCCGGGAGGCCGTTGAGCGTGGCAAACAGGTGTGGGGCCCGGCCGAGTACGCCGAGTACCGCCTAGCTCTCGAAGCACCTGCGGACCGGGCCGCGGCGGTGGTCGGAGACGGCAAGGGGCGGTACGGACCGGGACCGCTGTGGGAGGTTGCCGCGTCGACCCACTCCTGGGAGGAGCTGGCCCCTCATCTGGAGACGCCGACCGTGCAGGCGATGATCGCTCACGAGCGAGCCCTGCGAGGGGACGAAGTGGCCCCGGACGCGGTCGACTGGGGAGTTCTCGAGCTTCCCATCGGCCCCCGTGCTTGGGAGCCGACCTATGAGGGGGCTGTGTATCGCTCCGATGGCGTCGACTTTCCCGAGGGGGATCGGACCGAGTTGGACTGGGAGGATCTGCCCGATGCCGGTGCGCGCCGCGACGAGGACGGCGGGGTCGACGGCCTCCTCGAGCTGGTCAAGCCGTGGTGGGACGAGAGCAGCGGTCACGCCGATGCCGTCCACGTTGCGGGCGATGCCCGCTCCGCCATCAGAGCGCTTGGCCCGGTTCGGGCCCGCATCGCCCAGGTCTCCTTTCAAGAGGCGCTGGCGGCCATGGTGTATGCAGCTGCCAGCGGTGGCGCCTATGGCAGCCGACGCGGCACGCCCCGGGGCAGAGCCCTGGCCTGGTGGGCGCTGACCCAGCTGCTCGGCTACGAGGACCAGCCGGATGATCCCGACGCTCTCGCTGAGGGTGAAGACCTCAACTGGTACCTGTGGGACCCGGGGGACGGGGTGGGCGGTTGGTCACTCCACCTTGCCGTCGAAGATCCCGAAGACGGGCTGGCCTGGGCGCTGAGCGCGGTAGACATGGCGTAGGAAGTCCAGAGTCGAGAGTCGAGAGCAGGAATCGTACCTTCTGGACTCCGGACTCTGGACTGCTTCAGCCCAGGTTTGCCTTTGCCAGTTCGGGGTCGTCGACGGTCACCGCAAAGTGCAGTCCCTCGGCGTTGGAGTGCAGCAGGTAGATGGAGTCGATGTTGACACCGGCGTCGGCGAGCTTTTGGGTGACTTCTGCGAGTGCCCCCGGCTCATCACGGAGGAAGGTGTCGAGGATCGGCCGCTCCTCGAAGTGGACGCCGGCGCGGTTGAGCACGTGGCGGGTGGCATCGGCATCGTCCGGCATGAAGCGGACCAGGCTCTCTCCGTCGCTTCCGATGGCAGCCAGCGATTCGATGTGGATCCCGGCGTCGGCGAGATGGCCGGCCAGGGTGGCGAGTTGACCAGGCTTGTTGGCAAGCGTGACCGAGAACTCTTTCATAGGGTCATCCTACGCGATCGAGACGGGGTGTGAACCGCCACGATCCCATCGGGCTCAGAAGGCGCTCTCACCACCCGAACGATCAGCGGAACGACCAGGGTCACGACCATGACGACCACCACGATGATCACGATCACCTTGCGGGTGAACGACCGCCGACGCAGCCGCGCCTCTTCCTCTTCGCTCAGCTCATCCTCGTAGGCGAGGCCATCGACGTCCATGAGGCTCGGAACGCTACCGGTCTGCCACCCACATCTCGACCGTGTCGACCAGCAGCTGGCTCACTCCGCCGCCGAGATATCGACGCCGTAATCGAACATACGTTCGACTAGGGTGACTGAGTGGCACGGTACGCGGAGCTCCATACCCATACCAATTACAGCTTCCTCGACGGGGCTGCGCATCCATTGCAGCTCGTAGAGCGCGCTGCCGAACTCGGATACACCGCGCTCGGCGTAACCGACCACGACGGCTTCCGCGGGGTGGTCAAGGTGCACCAGGCGGCACAGATCGTCGGTCTGCCCATCGTGTATGGGACGGAGGTGGGATTCAGTCGAGAGTCGAGAGTCGCGAGTCGCGAGTCAGACCAGGACTCAGGACTCAAGACTCAAGACTCTGGACTCCATCCCCTCAGGGGGCGGATCCGCCGGATGCATGGGTCAAAGCCGGTCGATCTTCCCCCGACCGATCATCTGGTCCTGCTCTCCCCCGACCCCTCCGGGTATGCCGCCATCAGCCGTTTCATCACCAGCGGCCAGTTCCGGGGGGAGAAGGACCGTCCCGAATACCGCTATGACGAGCTGGCGACGGCGTCGGAGCGCGGCGGCCTCCATGCCCTTACCGGTTGCCGGCAGGGTGCGGTGCCAAGGGCAGCCCAGTCGGGCGATCTGGCGGGGGCGATGGAAGAGGCGGCGCGGCTGCGTGAGATCTTCCCCGGTCGGCTCTTCGTCGAGCTCACCCACCATGGCCTCCCCGATGACGACGAGCGCAATGATGTGCTCGCCGAGGTTGCCGCCCGGCTCGGCCTGCCGACCGTTGCCACCAACAATGTTCACTACGCCGAGCGTCATGACGCCGTCCTTGCCGATGTCCTCGCCGCCATCGGCGGACGACGCGACCTCGAGGAAGCAGACGGGTTCCGCGCCGCGACCGATCTGGCCTTCCTCCGACCCCCGGAAGAAATGGCGGTGCGGTTCTCCCGCTACCCGGGGGCGGTGGAGCGTGCCGCCGACCTTGGGGCGTCGCTGGCCTTCGATCTCGACCTGCTCGCTCCCGAGCTACCCGACTTTCCCATGCCGGGGGCGTTCAACGACGAGGACGAGTATCTCCGCCATCTCGTGCTGGAAGGTGCCCGCGACGTGTACCCGGGTGACGGTGGCATCGAGCCGCAGGCCCTGGCCCGGCTCGAGCACGAGCTGAGCATCATCACCGAGCTTGGCTTCTCCGGCTTCTTCCTGGTGGCGTGGGACATCGTCCACTACGCCCGCTCCAGGGACATCTACTGCCAGATGCGGGGCTCCGGCGCCGATTCTGCGGTGTGCCGTTGTCTCGGGCTGACCAGGGTCGACCCGATCCGGCTCCATCTTCCCTTCGAGCGGTTTCTCTCCGAAGAGCGGGGCCGGCCACCAGACATCGACATCGACTTCGAGGCGGAACGACGCGAGGAGGTGATCCAGTACTGCTACCGGAGGTACGGGTGGGAGCGCGCTGCCATGGTGTCCAACGTCATCACCTACCGGGCCCGGTCGGTGCTCCAGGATGTGGGAAAGGCCTTCGGGCTCACCCAGGCCCAGGTCAACGGCCTCACCAAGTTCCTCGACACCCGTGACCCCACGGCAATCCGTGACGCGGTCGATCTCCCGTCCGGTCTGACTGCCGAGCTCATCTACGACGTCTGTCAGCGGCTCGATGGCTTTCCCCGCCACCTCGGCATCCACTCGGGTGGCCTGGTCGTAGCCCGCCGCCCCTTGTGGGAGGTAGTGCCGATGGAGTGGGGGAGGATGGAGGACCGGTCGGTGCTGCAGTGGGACAAGGACGACTGCGCCACCATGGGCGTGGTCAAGTTCGATCTGCTCGCCCTCGGTGCCCTCAACGCCATGCATCTCTCGGTCGACACCATTGCCGACGTGCACGGCCTGGCTATCGATCTGGCGGTGATTCCCCAGGAGCCGGTGATCTATGACCTGCTGACCCGTGCCGACACCGTCGGGATCTTCCAGGTCGAATCGCGCGCCCAGATGGCAACTCTGCCCAAGATGAAGCCGCGCACCTTCTACGACCTTGCCATCGAGGTGGCGCTGATCCGACCGGGCCCGATCCAGGGCCACTCGGTGCACCCCTTCCTGCGTCGCCGCAACGGGCTCGACCCTGTCCGGTACCCGCATCCTTCAGCGGAGCCCATCCTGAAGAAGACCCTCGGGGTCCCGGTTTTCCAGGAGCAGCTCATGGAACTGGCCAGGGTGTGTGCCGGGTTCAGCGCCGGGCAGTCGGACCGCCTCCGTCAGGCAATGACCCACAAACGGTCATCGGAGGCCATGGATCGGCTCCGAGCCGAGGTCTATTTGGGGTTGGAGGGCAACGGGATCACCGGTTCCGGAGCCGATGAGATCTGGGAGAAGCTGCAAGGGTTTGCTTCCTTCGGCTTCCCGGAGTCGCATTCGGTTTCGTTTGCCTACATCGTGTATGCCACCTCATGGTTGAAGTACCACTGGCCGACCGAGTTCGTCTGCGGGTTGCTCAACGCCCAGCCGATGGGCTTCTACACACCGAACTCCCTGGTCCAGGATGCCCAGCATCACGGTGTGGTCGTGCTCCCGCCCGACGTCAATGCCTCAGACTTCGACTGCACCGTCGAGCCATTCGATGCCGATGCAGAAGATCTCGTCACTTACCTTGGCGGGACCTGGCGGCGGGGGAGAGGTCCGGTTGACGATCCGCTACGCCCAGGGGTGGCACTCCGCCTCGGCCTGCGCTACGTGCGCAATCTCGGTGATGCCGAGATCACCCGCATCGAAGCGGCGCGTATGACGGCTGGACCGTTCGCCTCGCCAGAAGACCTCGCCGAGCGCACCGGGCTGCCCGTCGACGCCTACGAGGGACTTGCCGGGTCGGGGGCACTCGCCTCGGTTGGCCTCGGCAGACGGGAGGGAGTGTGGAGTGCCGGGGTCCTCGCAGAACAGGGCCCCGACCGTCTCGCCCTCGACCAGGGGGGATCACGCCCCCCACTGCCCGAAATGTCTTCCTCCGAGGAGATGCAGGCGGATCTGTGGTCGACGGGCATTTCGACCGTTCATCCGGTCACCTTCGTCCGATCGATGCTGGAGGAGATGGACTGCGTCCCTATCGCCGAGATCCTTGCCAATCCCCGCCATGGGACCAGAGTCAAGGCCGGGGGGATCATTACGCACCGGCAACGGCCGTCAACGGCAAAAGGGGTGCGATTCATCAATCTGGAAGACGAGACCGGGTTGCTCAACGTCGTGGTGCTGCCCCAGGTGTGGGAAGCGCACTACGAGGTGGCTCGCAAGGCTGTGGGCGTTGTGATTGAAGGGATCCTGGAACATGAAGACGGAGTCACCAATCTGGTGGCACGGCGTTTCTCCTCATGGCCGGTCGAGGGGATTCGCTCCCGAGACTTTCGGTAATACCCGTACTCAGGTGCAGGCCCTAGCCTGCCGATGAGGACGATGACCCACAAACGGAGATGGGTGATGACGACGACGTTCACAGGGGAAGTCAGGATCCCCGGATCAATCGAGAACGGGCTGCCTTCGACGATCACGCTCGATGCGCAGACCCTAATTCTGACCGCGGGCGGGACTGAGCTCGGCCGTTGGAACCGGAGTGAGCTGCAGCTTCGCCGCGAGCCGGACGGGACATTCCATCTGACGCTCGGGCGCGAAATCGTGCTGTTCAACCCCGACTCACCCCTCGAGTTCGCCATCCTCTCCGGGATGCCGGGAGCAGGCACGGTCCCGGCACCCGCACCGCCGGGGACCCCAGCAGCGGAGCCGGTGGCACCGACCGAAGACGCACCTGTCGCTCCCCAGCCCGTCGCCGCCCCGCCCCAGCCGACCACCGTGCAACCGGCTGCGACGCCGGCGGCCACACCACCGGCTGCTGCTGCGCCACCGGTGGCATCTGCGGCACCCGTGACCGCTCCTCCGGCCGCTTCAGCTGCGCCTCCCGAGACACCGCCCCCCGCAATGCCTGAAGCCGGGGGACCGACTCCAGCCGCTGCCGCACCCCCGGTTGTCATTCCTGCGGCGGCCCAGCCAGCGCCGCCGCAGGCCGAGCCAGCGTCCACCGCCGTGGAGCCCTCCGGCCTGCCTCCTGCGTCATCGGCGGCCGCCGCCGCTGTTGCCGCTGCGGCTTCGGTGCAGGCACCGCCCGCCCACCCCGGGCCGGTGGAGATTCGATTGGAGACCGATGAGGGCGCACCACCCACACCCCCCGCCCCAGCCCCCGTGCCTCCGTCGGCCGAGCCTGCAGAGCCAGCCGCCGCACCGCGGGCCAGCGATTTCTGGGATGGGTTTCATGCCGAGGAGCAGGAAGCCGGGGTTCAACCACCCGCCGCCTCGGCCGGAGCGATGCCGGCAGCCGTCGACGAGACACCTGCCGAAATCCACCTCGAGCTGCCCGATAACGGCATAGAGGAGTCCAGGGTTGGCGGCTACGGATCTGGGCTGTTTACCGAGGAAGAGGCCTCGCGTCCCCCGGCATTCGGTGGAACCGAAGATGGCGATGGCGCCGAGCGCCCCTGGTCCGACGACGACAAAGAAGGTGGCGAAGCCGGAGAGGGCGAAGAGAGTGAGGACCGCGGCTGGTCTTACGACGACCCGAAGCCGGAGGAGAAGGACCCGGAAGAGGAGCAGGACGAGCCGGCGTTCCGTTCCCCGAATGCGGACCGGGAGGATCTCGTCGAGAAGAGCTCGCGTATGAAGGACATCGCCGCGTGGCGACCAAGCATGCCGAGCTTCACCTTGGGTGGATCTGGGATTGGGATGCGGGCCCGCGAGGCGATCTCGGTGCTCGATTCCATCCTCGAGGAGAACGGGACCGAGGACATCCCGAGATCATTCCTCATCGGACTCGGGGCCCTTGCCGTGGTGTTGACGCTCCTGGTCATCCTCGCCCTGGTCTTCTAGCCGTAGCCGACCGGTCACCGGTCACCGGTCACTGCGCCGACTGTGACCTCGATGGCCCGGCTCGTGTCATCCGCGGAAACGTCGAGGTGGAAGACCGCCCGGATCTGTGTCGGCGCCGTCGCCAGCATCGCCACACCCTCGGCTCCGCACCGATCGACCACGTTCTGGGCCCCCGGCACCGAGAAGTAGACGATATTGGTCTGCACCGATTCGAGATCCACCTCGGCGCCGATGACCGTAGCGATCGCCTCGGCAAAGCGTCGTGCGTTGTCGTGGTCGTCGACCAATCGCTCCCGGTGGTTGTCCAGGGCGTGGAGAGCGCCGGCGGCGATGATGCCCGCCTGGCGGAAGCCGCCGCCGTACATCTTCTTGTAGCGGCGGGCCCGGTTGATGATGGCACCGGAGCCGGCGACCGCAGACCCGATCGGTGCGCCGAGGCCCTTGGAGAAGCACACGCTGACCGTGTCGAATCCTTCGGCATAAGTCGCCAGGTCGATCCCAGTTGCGGCGGAGGCGTTCCACAGGCGGGCACCGTCGAGATGGGCGGAAATGCCGAGATCCCTTGCGGTGGCCACGATTGCGGTCATTGTTTCCAGGGGCCAGATCGTCCCTCCGGCCTCGTTGTGTGTGTTCTCAACGGTCACCAGCGTCACCGGGTCGTGGAGGCCGGGCGGGAGGTCCTTCGACGGCGCCGGTGCCGCCGCCCGCAGCTGGTCGGCGCCGAACACGCCGTGGTGCCCGGCGATTGGGGCGATGGTGACCCCGGACAGGGCGGCGGGAGCGCCGCTCTCGTGACCGCGGATATGGGCTCCGGCGTCCATCACCACCCGATCTCCGGGCGTTGTCTGAGAGCGAACGGAGATCTGGTTGGCCATGGTTCCAGAAGGCACGTAGACGGCGTCCTCTTTTCCGAGAAGCTCGGCGACCCGGTGCTCGAGGGCGATCACCGTCGGGTCGTCGCCGAAGACATCGTCCCCGACCTCGGCAGTGGCCATGGCCGACCGCATCGCATCGGTTGGCCTGGTCACGGTGTCGGAGCGGAGGTCGATCATGGCGTCCAGTCCTCGAACATCTTTGGTCCGAGCGCATAGGCGACGGTCCCGGATGCCTTTGGCGCCTGCGACCAGTCGTCGATATCGAGGTCGATCGCAACCACGGTGCCGGTTCGGACGGCGACCCGTCCCCCGCACAGCTGGGTGGTCAGCGTCGACCACGTCGGCTCATGGCCAACCAGCATCAGGCGTTCGGCGTCCTTGCCATGCTTGGCGGCAACGGTGAGTGCACCGGCAGGGGAGGTTCCATAGAGATCGGCGCTCAGCTCGAGAGGACTCGCCCAGCCACCGGAGAGCCGAGCCATCTCGGCGGTCGATTCCGCTCGAACCGCGGTCGAGGACACGATTCGGTCGGGGGCTTCACCGATCTGGCGCAATACCATCCCCATGGTGTTGGCGGCCCGCTCACCGCGAGCGTTGAGCGGCCGGTCGTGATCCTGGGAGTACTCGGCGTCCCAGTCCGACTTGCCATGACGAAACAGCATCAAGCGGCGCATGGGGCGAAGCTACCAGCTCACACTGCGGCGTATACCGGCGGCCTGCGATCCGCCCATGGTCGGGCGGCCTCGAGTTGGCCGGCGAGGCTCAACAGCGTCGCATCGTCGCCGAACCGGCCCATGAAGTGCGATCCGACCGGCAACCCGTCTTCGGTCCAATACAGCGGCACGGACATGGCCGGAAGCCCGGAGAAGTTAGCCATCGGCGTGAATGCCACATAGCGGACGGTCATCTCGATGAACTCGGGCCACGGCAGCGTCTGATCAATCGTTCCCAGCAGCACGGGTGGAGAGCCGAGCACCGGGCTGAGGAGAATGTCATATCCCTGGAGGAACCGGCTGATTTCGTGGGCAACGCTCTGGAGCGCAACCTGGCTGGCGATGAAGTCCCTCGGTGTCTGGCGCGCCGCACGTTCTACGAGCGCCACGGTGAAGGGCTCGAATGCGGCCATCTCGGTCTCGCGGGCGGTGAGCCGGCTGATGATCCGCATGGTGCGAGCGTCGCCGAGGTAGCGGCGCAATGTTCGTACCCGCGCGTCGACTTGCCCGGCACCGTCGAGCACCAGGGCGATGTAGTGCTCGGCTCTCGCCCCCCAGAACGAGAGAAAATTCTCGCCGGTGCTGTCATCGATTTCCGGGGCGCCCTCGGTGACGTCGTGGCCGAGCTTGTCGAGCAGCTCGGCGGTTTCGAGGACGGCGGCCTCGCAATCGGGGTGGACGCGAGTCCCTCGAAAATCACGAATCGAGTAGGCGACGCGCAACCGGCCCGGCTCCGAGGCTGCAGCCTCGACAAACGGTCGGGCCGGGGGAGGAGCCCAGTATTGCTCTCCGGGGGTGGGCCCGTGGACCGCATCGAGGAACGCCGCGGTGTCGCGCACGCTCCGGGTGAGCGCGCCGTCGACGGAGAGTGAGTCTCCGGCGTTCGGCGGGTGTCTCGGCAGCAACCCACGCGAGGGTTTCAGGCCGAAGATGCCACACGCAGATGCCGGGATACGAATCGAACCGCCGCCGTCGCTGCCCTGGGCCAGCGGCACGATGCCGCTTGCCACGGCGGCGGCGGCGCCCCCGCTTGATCCGCCCGACGATCGGGTGAGGTCCCACGGGTTCCTGGTCGGTCCGTGGAGAACGGGTTCGGTGGTGGCGAGAAGACCGAATTCAGGGGTGTTGGTACGCCCGAGGTCGATGAATCCGGCAGCGTGGATGCGGCGACGGAACTCGCTGGTGAGGTCGGCGACGAAGTCCCTGAGAAAGACCGAACCGAACGTCACGGGAGTTTCCTCTTCGCTGACCAGATCTTTGATCAGGATGGGAACGCCGGCGAATGGCCCGGTTCTGGTCTCGGTGGCAGTCTCATGGCGAGCATCGTCGAGGCGCTCATGAACGATGGCGTTGATGGCGGGGTTGACCGCCTCGATCCGCAGCGCCACGGCCTCGACCAGCTCACCCGGGTGCACGTCGCCCTTGGCGACTAGCTCGGCGAGCCCAACGGCGTCGTATTCGTCATAGGCAGCAAACGGCTCCATCGGCGCACCCTAAACCTTCGGCGAAGCCTCCCTCGTAGGCTGGGCATGTGCCCCGGATGCGTTTCTTCGTCGTCTCCTTGCTCCTTGCGGCTTGTTCGGGTTCAGCGACACGCCCGACAACACCGCCGCTGTTTCCGTCCACGCTGGCGCCGCACAGCCTCGGCCGCGTTGCAGAGGTCGAGGCGATCTACCAGGACCTCGAGCAGCGTCGGCTGGACGCGCTGTACGAGGATGATCGGGAGGCCTATCGGGCGCTGTTTGCCAACCACGGATTCGTGGAGGAGAGCATGGTCGTGTTCGATCAGCTGGAATTCGAGCTGCCCCCAGTGGTGGACGCTGAGGTGCTGGGTCTGCTCCACGACGGAGCCGAGTGCATCGCCTTCGAGCGTGTGCTTCACCGCTCTGATCTCGGGGGGTCGAGTGACGCTGGTGTCGGGGTGCTCGAGTTGGTCGACGGTGTCTGGCTGATGTCATACGTCGGGAGCGGATGGACCTGCGATGGCCCTCACCCGTTCGGGCCCTGACCTCAGATCCGCTCCACCACGTAGTCGATGGCGGCGACGAGGCGCTCAACGTCGGTGGGTTGGATGTTTGGGAAGGTGGCGATCCGAATTTGGTTGTGGGCGATCTTGCGGTAGCCGAGGATGTCGACGATCCCGTTGGCACGTAAGCTTGTTGCCACGTTCTCCGCCGAAACGGCTTCGTCGAGATCGATCGTTACCACCGTCGGGCTCCGCAGCGTCTCGTCGGCGACGAAGGGCGTCGCATACGTCGATACCTCGGCCCAGTCGTAAACGATGGTCGAGGACTCCCTGACCCTGGACTCTGCCCACCCCAACCCCCCTTGGGCGGCCAGCCAGGTGATCTGATCGACGAGCAGGAACAGCGTCGCCAGCGCCGGCGTGTTGTAGGTCTGGTCGAGGCGTGAGTTCTTCACTGCAACCTGGAGCGATGACATCGGTGCAGTGGCACGGGTCGCAGCCAGCTCCTCGGCGCGCCCCAGCGCCGCCGGCGAGCACAGCGCCACCCATAGGCCTCCCTCCGAGCCGAACGCCTTCTGCGGCGAGAAGTAGTAGGCGTCGAACGATTCCGGATCGACCGCAATCGCACCCGCAACCGAGGTGCCGTCCACCAGCACGAGCCCGCTCGCTCCGGCGGGCCGAACCAGCGGTGGCATCACACCGGTCGAGGTCTCATTGTGGATCAGGGCGTATGCATCGATCGCCGTGTCGGCGACGGGCTCGGCCGCCGACCCGGGTGGGGCCTCGATCACCGTCGGTTGATCGAGATGAGGCATGACTTCGACTACCGCTCCGAACTTGGAGGAGAACTCGCCGATGCTGAGGTGCTGGCTCTTGTGGACGATCAGCGAGTGGGCGGCGACCTCCCAGAACATTGTGGCCCCGCCGACGCCGAGGACGACTTCGTAGCCGTCGGGAAGACCAAACAGGTCGGCGAGGCCTGCCCGGATGTCCGCAACGACCGAACGTACCCCTTCACGGCGGTGACTCGTGCCGAGGTAGTCGTCGGCGACAAAAGCCAGGCGGTCGACGGCGGCGGGGCGCACGAGGGCAGGGCCGGATCCGAAGCGCCCGTCGCTGGGGATGAGCCGGGTGGGAAGGATGATCGGGTCTTGGGTCATGTGCCTATCGTGCAGACTCGGTGCCAGCGGGAGGGTAATGATTCAGCGAGAGGTCCAGGAATGAGCCCTACCGGGAGCGAGCCGGCCGTTTCGGCGCGGGCGGCGAGAATCGAGCCTTCGGCGACGCTTGCGATCAGCGCCGAGGCTCGTCGTCTCAAGGCCGCCGGCGAGCCCGTCATCGGTTTTGGCGCCGGCGAGCCCGACTTCCCGACACCGGACTACATCGTCGAGGCCGCCGCATTGGCG
>PVMS01098091.1_pt1 | contig 24296 bp, 24 predicted proteins | sample 1853461 | NCBI WGS metagenome assembly PVMS01 (sample SAMN08582032, study PRJNA380276) | Marine sediment metagenome, whole genome shotgun sequencing project. | isolation source: ocean sediment barecode stripped | collected 2017 | reverse complement strand
GCGCGCGGCGGTTCAACCAGGTCGACGATCTGCATCAGCCCCGCCGGTTGGGCTACAAATACACTCAGGCAGTCACCGTGACCTGGGCCAAAGTAGTGAAGATCCAGTGACCGGCCTCCCAGCGACACCTGATACTGATCGCTGTAGTTGATGTCCGGCATCACCACAGCAGGGTTTGGGTTGTCGACAAAGCGTTCGGTGCAGCGTTCCTGTGCCACAACCTGGGCACCTTCGGCCGTAAATACTTCGGCCCCGGAGACGCGATCCCAGTGGTAATGCGAATAGACGACGTATTTCACGGGCTGGTCGGTGAGCTCAGCAATGGCTGCGCGGTATTCCTGAGCTGCGACGGCATTCAGCGGATCCGTAACGATCACACCTTCATCAGTCACCAGGAACAGACTGCGGTGACCACCGCTTTGAAACAGGTACACCCCGTCGGCGACCTGTTCCGTATTTTCAGGTAGCGCAGTCGGTGCAGGCGGGCTACACGCGTATAACAGCCAGATCGCAGCAAAGGCCACGAATGTGCGCAGCATGATCGAAATGTTCATCAAGGTAACCCCCTGTTTTTATGGTTGCAGTATATAGATATCAGGGCTGACTCAGGGCTCCCAAGTGGTACGTGACCTGTCTGCGGTTCGACCTCAGGCCCCATTGCACCTTACCCACCATAGGCATAGGCTGGTTTTTCCAAATAATCGAGCGTCTATCGCCTTGGGGGATCACATGGACCGACGTTACTTTCTGCAAACCGCCGCCTTAGGTGCTACGGGCAGCGTACTGGCTGGTTGTGAACCGGGTGACATGGGTTCGGCGCCGCCGCAAGGTGCAATGGCGCCGCTGCGACTGGTTGCCGGTGGCTACACGCCGGATGATTTCGCCCGCTACGTCAAACTCCGGCTCGGTGACGGTGACCCGGTGTATTGGTATGGCGTCGGTGACAGTACGACTTTTCCCGACGGGAAAATGTTTATGCGCACCGAAGGTTATGACGTCGGTCGCCTGTACAGCTTCGATGCTGAACGTTCCGAGGCGGTGGGCTTAACGCGTAAGCTCGTGGTGTTGCGTCATCCGGACAGCGGCGAAATTCTCACCGGCCCTGACGGACAACCTGCGTGGCTGAATAACTTCACGTATCAGTTGTTCCGGCTGAGTCTCAAAGACGGTCACCTCGTGTACAAAGTAGAGCAGGGCGCGGGGCCTTTTCGCGACACCGTCATTGACGGGCTGAACCGCAGCGAGGTGCAGCGCTACCCTGGCATGACTGTGTACACGACGCCAGTGAATTACGCGATGCCGGATATAGCCGGCACCGGTGAGCGATTACAGGTGTGGGAAAACTACGACTTTATCGAGCGTGAACACGCAGGCGGCGTAAGTTACGAGGCCATCTGGGCCGGTTCGTTTCCGCTGCCGCCGTTTATGGGGCCGGGCCGCAGCAGCATGCACGGCTACTTTCAGCGCTATGACAACTATATGGACGTGCCGGCTACACTGCGCGATTTCGTGGAAGAATACGCGCAGATGTGGAAACAACCGCCGCGCGACATGGATGAGATTCGTAGCTTGCAGTGAGTGGTAGCAGCAGCTGCCTCCAAGCTTAAGCTCGTTGCACTCTGCGGTCGCCGCATGGTTATTAGTTGCGGGGAGTGCGGCTACGGGGCTTAACTAACCGGATGATTAATCCAACGATACGTGTGCTCCTCAACCCGGTCGCCGTTCTGCTGCCGATCCTGATAACTGCTTGTGCGGTTAACTCCCCCGTACACAACGTCGCTTCCGACTACCGGCTGGAAGTGCTGGTGCCGGGTTCCGCCATGCACGGCGTGCATGGGCTGGCGTTCGATAAAGACGATGTGTTGTATGGCGCCAGCCTGGCGGGCTACTCGATTTATCAGATCGATACGGTCACCGGTGAGGTGACAACCAAGGTCGGGCCACCGCTGGGCAACGCGGATGATGTGGCGGTGGCGCCCGATGGCACGCTGGCCTGGACGGCCGGTGCCTATTCGGCGGTGCACGCGCTGACACCTGAGGGTGAGTTCAAGGTGCTGGCTGAGGGACTGCCGGCGGTGAATTCTATTAACTATTCCCCCGACGGGCGATTATTCGTTACCCGCGTGTTCGGTGGCGATGCATTGTATGAAGTAGACCCGCAAGGCGAGACTGAACCGCGGCTGATTGCGAAAAAGCTGGGTGGCTTGAACGGCTTTGAAGTCACGGCCGATCACCAGCTCTACGGTCCGCTGTTTTTGAAGGGCAAGCTTGTGCAGGTGGATGTAGACTCCGGCGAGGTAACGCAACTTCTGGATGGGTTTACGGTACCCGCTGCCGTCAATCTGGATTCTCAAGGCCGTCTGTTTGTCGTGGATTTTAAAGACGGCACCGTGTCGCGTATCAACCTTGATTTGCTGCCCTCACCATCAGCACGTGAAATCATCGCGCGGCTGGAACCGCCACTCGATAACCTGGCGATTAACAGTCACGACGAAGTGTATGTGTCGAACCCGGCCACCAACACGATTACTGCGGTCGATCCCGACACCGGTGCGACACGTACTGTGGTGAGCGGGAATTTAAGTACACCAGGCGGCATCGCACTCGCTTCGATTGATGGCGCGCAGGTGTTGCTGGTCGCCGACTTCTGGGGGAATCGTTATTTCGATACCGACACCGCGGCGCGCACCATGCTCGAACTGCCCGCAGGCGTGACGGCGTCATCGAGCATCGCAGCGCATGAAAACACTCTTGCGCTGGCATCTATCTGGCCGTTCGGGCTGGTGTACGTGATTGATCAGCAGGCCAATAAAATTGTTAAGACCGCCAAGTTCGCTGCCCCCTACAGTCCGGTTTTTATGGGTGATGGCAGTCTGTTGATTGCTGATTACTCTGCTGGCACTGTCACCCGGTTAGCACCGGGCAAGAGTCGCGACAAGACCGTGGTTGCCAGCGGACTGGAGGGGCCGGTGGGGCTCGCGCTGGCCAATGAGTACACTCTGTATATCAGTGAATACGATGGCGGTCGGGTGCTGCGGCTGAATTTAAGCACCCTTGAGCAATCCATAATCGTCGCAGGCCTGGAACAACCGGAAGGTCTGGCCATAACCCGCGACGGTCATGTGCTGGTGGCGGAAACGGGTGCGCAGCGATTGCTGCGCATAGATCCAACCAGTTGGGCTGTGGATACGGTGGCAGACAACCTGGCGATTGGTCTCGCTGCCGGCGCCGATCTGCCGGCGCCGTTCCTGCCCACGGGCATTGCGGTGGATGCAGCCGATAATATTTATGTCAGTGCCGATATTGATAACGCGCTGTACAAGCTTGTTAAACAATAAACAGCTCAGGTCTGAATAGGCGCTGGCTGTCACCATAAACCAACATTTAAGGGGAAGGGTATGAAATCCTGGCATGTGTGCATCGGGGCATTGCTGTTGGTGGTCATCGGCGGTTGTGCGCCCACGACGTCTGCGGTGGATAAGCAAGCAGTAATAGATGCCGCGATTGCCAATCCCGCCCGCACGGATGCGGATCGCGAACGCGATGCGCGTGATCAGCCCGCGTTAATTCTGGCGCTGCTGGATCTGCAGCCCGGTGATGCCGTGGTCGATGTATTCGCCGGTGGCGGTTACTACTCGGAGCTTATGGCGGGAGTCGTGGGCGAGCAGGGAAAGGTTGTTCTGCAGAACAACTACGGCTACGCGAAGTGGGTCGATAAGTATTTGCAAGAGCGTTACATCGACAAACAAGTGCCGCCCATCGAGGTGTTGCGCAGCGAGGTGCCGGATATGCAGCTGGCACCGGATAGCTTCGATGCGGCCATCATGATCATGTCGTATCACGATCTTTACTACTACGATCCCGAGCGTGGTTTCGAGCGTGCCGATGTGCCCGCCTTTTTTTCCCAGCTGCACACTGCGCTGAAGTCGGGCGGCAAGCTGCTGCTGGTCGATCACGTAGCACCGGATGGCACGGGTAACAGTCGTACCCAGGAAATACACCGCATCGAACCCGCGTTTGCCCGAGCCGACATCGAGAGCAATGGATTTAGCCTGGTGGCAACCAGCGATGTGTTACGTAACCCGGACGACCCGCGCACGGCGAATGTGTTTACCAAGGACATCCGTGGCAAGACCGATCGCTTTGTGATGTTGTTCGAGAAGAACTAGTTTGGTGTCAGAAACATAAGTTTAACTGTAAGCCATTTGCAGGTAGTGTCGGAACTGCTGAAGTTGACGTACCAGGTAGTGGCGGTCATCAAGAGCGCGGCCCAACAGTAATCCACCTTCGAAAGTTGTCGCCAGCATTTCGGTAAGTTGGCGCCCACTGGGCTGGTTTAAGTTTTGCTTTGTAGCGGCGAGCCGTTCAAAGATCACCGCATACAATTCCATCCATATTTCAAGGCGCTGCTTAACGTAGTCGTGCATGCCTGCTTCAAACTGCGCGCTTTCGTACGTAAAGGATGCGAACAGGCAGCCTTTGGGGGCTTGTTCCTGATCGCTCAGCCATTCTTCAAATAATTTAATGAAGATGGTTGCTTCCTGAAGTGGATCATCGGCCAGGCTGTGTGCACGGGCGACAAACTCGCCAACGAGAGCATCGTCATTGTCTGCCCAGCGTGTCAGCACGGTATGGGCGAGGTCGTGTTTGTTCCTGAAGTGATGGAAAAATGCGCCCTTGGTAAGTTCAGCCGCATTCATAATGTCATTCAATGAAGTACCGCTGTATCCGTGCAGAAATAACAATTCCTCGGCTACCATGATAATGCGCTCGCGGGTCGTTTGGGCACCGTCCACTGGTTTCTCCTGTGTCATACCAATCGGTATTAATACGATAATAAATAATACTAGTCTATTTTTATCAAGTTGTATATCTATATAAGACAATGTATTAAAAGAATTAATATAATATATCGAATAAATTTGACAACATACCGTTCGGTATGTATATTCTATCAAGCCGGTCGATACGGTGCTGTTGCATACCAAAGATCGGCAAAGTGTATGGGCTCTGGGACTAACTGTCCTCACCGGGTTGCCCGCAGCAGCGGGTTCAGTTCAGGCCGATGCAAATGCACGACTAACCAACACTGAAGGGGAGATCGTTATGGGCCGGTTAGCTGCTTTTATCTATGGCGCAGTTGTTTATGCGTTTATGTTTCTCACACTCCTGTATTTGTTCGCATTTCTCGCTAATGTACTGGTGCCTACGACGGTGGATAGCAACATTTCCTCGCCGTTTGCTTTGGCGCTGATCATTAATCTTGGACTGATCATTTTGTTTGGTGTGCAGCACAGCGTCATGGCGCGCCCCGGGTTCAAGCGCTGGTGGACGAAGATTGTTCCCGAGCCGATTGAGCGCAGTACCTATGTGCTTATTTCCAGTTTGTTGTTTGCGTTGTTTTTCTGGCAATGGCGACCAATGGACACGGTCATCTGGAATATAGAGGCTGTTTGGGCGCAGGGCATTATGTGGGGATTATTCGTTGCAGGTATTTTTCTTTTGTTTGCCTCTACGTTCGTTATCAACCATTTCGATTTGTTCGGGCTTCGACAGATCTGGCTAAATCTCATCAACAAGCCCTACACCAATCTGAAATTTAAAATTACATTTTTCTACAAATTCGTCCGGCACCCACTGTACGTTGGTTGGCTCATGATATTTTGGGCGACGCCTACCATGACAGCAGGGCACTTCCTGCTGGCACTTGGCATGAGCGCCTATATATTCATCGCCATTCGGTATGAAGAACGCGACCTCGTGGAATTCCATGGCGAGGCTTACCGTGAATATCAGCGCAAAGTGCCGATGTTGATACCGAAGCCCGGCAGTGTGCATGACACCGTAAAGCCATCATCGGATGCCCCTGTTGAAAGTAAATCGTAAATTTAGGGGTCGAATCGGAGTATTCAGCTAGCGCGTGAATACACCGGTTCGACCCCAAATATATTTAGCTGAGCGCCGGGACGATATGTTCGCCTATGTCCCGGATTGCTTTCTCCGGCTCGTCGTACACTTTCAGCGCTATTTCAGTCAGGCCCGCGCGCTCGAATTCCTTAAAGCGCTCAACTTCCTTGCCGATGTCTGCAAGTGCCGAAGCCGAGGTACCACGCTCGACGATTTTATCGATGATTTCGTCGGGCACGCCTTCGATATCCGGATTTTTCTGGTAGTAGGCCTTGGTGAACTTGCCGATATTATCCGTCACAATTTTTGCCTCATCCTCATCAACGACATCGCGTATGTACTCCGGATAAATAGTGCCGCGTACGCACAGCCAGATGCGTGCCTCGCGGTTGGCCTCAGCCGGGTCTTCCTTTACATGCCAGGCCCAGAAGTTATTTACGGGGTAGGTGGCTGCTTCCACCCCGCGTGCCTCCAGCACCGGGTCGATGATGTCATGCAATAATTTAATTCGCTCAGGTACAAAGTCGCTGGCCATGATGCCTGCGGCATAGCCTGCTGCACTCTTCAATAATTTAGGCCCGTTCGCCCCGGCGTAGACTTTTGGTGGGGGTTGGGTGACCCAGGTCGTGTCGAGCCAGGCGATAGGAAACTCATCACCTTCATAGCTGCCGGTGGCCCCGGCCGCCATCATGTCGAGAATCTCGATACATTCGCGCATGGGCTTAAGCACCCGATTGGGACGCTCACCGATGTTCTCGGCAACGCCGCCACCGCCGCCCACCACGATCTGGGCGCGCCCTTTCGCTATTTCATTCAGGCTGAGCAGTGACATAGCCATCTTTAAAGGATGCAGTTCGAATGGACTGATGGCTATAGGGCCCATGGCAATCCGGTTGGATTGCATGGCAAACGGCGTGAAATTCACGAAGGGGTCGCGACCGTTGGAATTATTCGCAACCCAGATGCCACCCAGGCCATAGTCCTCGGCCAGCTGGCTGAGCCTGGTAAATTCCTCGGCCGACTTGTCGGACTCGATGATGATGTCTATACGCATAATTAAGTGCTTTCAGGTTGAATTTTCGTTCACTTCCGACACTACATTAACGTATTCTCGTACTCTGCCCAAGGGGAAGGACGATGCATATAGAGATCATTATCGGTAGTGAGATGCATCCGCAGCAGATCGCAGAATATGCGGTTGAGGCGGAAAAAGCGGGTGTGCGGACGCTGTGGCATTCCAATCTGCCGAACGGCTGGGACCCCTTCATTGGCCTTAGCGAGGCTGCGAGAGTCACGAGCAGGATCAAACTGGGGGTGTTGGCGCTCAGCCCGTACGAGATGCATCCCCTCAAAATTGCCTATGCGCTTGCCAGCCTGAATGAACTGGCGAATGGACGTGCGATATTAGGGTTGGGCGGCGGCGGGGCGCTGGCGCTGTCGATTGTTGATGTTACTGATGATCACCATCTGGATTTCAAGAAGATGCGTATGGTGCGCGGTGTGCGCGAGGCCGCGGAGATCATTTATCAAATGACCTCGGGTGAATATCATCAAGGATATGCAGGAGAGGTATTCCATCTCAACCAGCCTTTCAAGCTGACATTCACTAAGGCACCCAGGCCGCAGATTTTCACCTGCTCCATGGGGCCGCAGATGCTGCGCATGGGGGGTCGGGTTGCCGATGGTTTGCAAATAGGTGATGTCACGCCTGACAGAATCGACGAAGTCATGGTGGACATACAGGCAGGTCTAGCCAGACGTACCTATCCGGCAGATGATTTTCGTATCGGTAATTTCTGGGCCTGGCATATTAAGAAAGATCGCAAGGAGTCGATGCACGAAGCACGGTGCAAATTGTTTGCCCGCGCCGAAGTGATACCGCCACATATCGGGCTGGATCATCTGCTCGACGCTGCTGACGCGCAGCTGGTACGTGATAACTTCCGCAATTTTTTAATGGCCGATGTCACCGGGTCTGGCGAGATCAAGGGTGTGCCGCCAGAGCTGGTGCAACGATTAATAGATGAAGTGAGTTCGTCCGGTGATTTAGATGACCTCGACCGCGAGATAGAGCGCTATAAAGCCTTCGAACATGCCGGGCTTACGGATCTGGCATTACGTGTGTTCGATGACCCGATGGACTCGTTGCAGATCATCAAAGAACGGGTCATACCGCACTTTAATTAGACGCCCAGCCGGCCTAATAGTAGATAATTGGAGCCTGATCCCATTTAATAGCCAACAATAATTCAAAGGAAAAACACATGAAACTTTACGGTGCATTGGCGTCCCCGTACGTCGCGCGGGTTGTTATGTTTGCGGACCTGAAAGGTATCGAAATACCCATGGAGTCGGCACCCGGCGGCATGGGTTCAGATGAATATAAAAAAATTAATCCGATAGGCAAGATCCCGGCGCTGGAAGTCGACGGCACTTATATCGCCGAGTCCACCGTGATCTGCGAATATCTCGAGAGGGTGTACCCGGAGCCGGCTGTTATACCGACTGATCCGCTGTTGCAGGCTCAGTCGCGCATGATCGCGCGCATGACCGATTTATACATCGCGCCGCATAACTCGCCACTTTCGCGTATGCGCGCCACCGGTGATCGTGATCAGGCCGTCATCGACACCCAAGCAGCGGAGTTCGCTAAGGGCTTCGCGTATCTCGAGGCGTTTATGGGTACCGGTACTTTTGCTGCGGGTGATACTCCATCACTCGGCGATTGTGCGCTGGCGCCGTTTATCGGCATGCTCAAACGCACGGTATTTGCGAATTTCGAAGAGGTTGCCGATCCGACCGAGGGCAATGGTCGACTGGCGATCTGGTGGCAGACGCTGCAGGATGATCCGGTCTGCAGCAAGAATATCGTTGCCTATGATGAGGCACTTGAGAGCTTCCTGAAATGGCTGTACGACATGCTCGCCAAGCGGGTGGCAAGTGAGTGAATAACGGTTGTCAGACACCGCTCTAGCATCGACAGGAGATAAGAACATGGCGAAGCAAAATACCATGCAGCCCTTCGAGCCAGGCGACATTTTTCTTGGGCTCACCGTGCTTAACAATCCGGACGATGATCACGCCGGTGATGGGCGTATCGTCCAGTACGGCAAGGACATGCAATTAAAAGGAGAGCTCTGGACCGAGGGGGGTGAACACTACGTCAGTGGGTTGGAGTGTGACAATAACGGGGTTTTGTGGGCCTTCAACGATCTCAACGTACTGCACGTAGATCCGCAGACGGGTCAGCAGTTGCCGATAACCGACAAGTTCCTGCCGCGTTGTTATCGCAGCGCCAGCTTTGATGCCGAGGGTAATGTCTATCTCGGCGAGCACATGAAGGCGGACAAGAAGCCGGATAACGAAATAGCGAAGCGCACGACGATTAAATTCCCGGTGATTCCGGGCGATGGGGTGCTCGGCTACGGTTTTATTTACAAATACGATTCGGACTGGAATTTGCTCAAGGTTTTTGAAACCGAAACCGCGCCTGAAATGACCGGCTTCAAGGGGGGTGACTCACTCCAGTCTGCATCCGAGCGAGCGGTTCATCACCTATGCGACGGAGACGGGCAAGCGCCTGATGCAATACGACATCATCGACGACAAGCAGATGCCGGATCTGGTCACGTATCCAGGCGATCAGGTTTTCGACAGGATATGGGTCATCGCCGTGAAGCACCTGCCGGATGGGCGGTTGTTAATCACCCGCGGCGATTCCATGGAGTTGCTGGACGAGCGAGGCGAGGTGTTGCGAACCTATCCACTGGAGACGTACGGCTGGTCTGATATCGAGATCAGCGGTAACGGCGAGCACTGCCTGGTCAGTAACATCTGGGAGGGCACCTTGGTCAAGGTCAACGTCGAGAGCGGCGAGATCGTGGGCGAAATCGATACCGGCATGAAAGCGCCAAACCGTTGTCTGGCAGGGATGGCCGAGCACAAGGGTTGACCGGGGCCAGATTCCATCATCGTGGTTTAAGTACTTCTACTGATTGCCATCATTGCTTCGATCCATATTCTGTGTTGTCGAGTATTGCCAATTCTGCGGCAAGGAGTCTGGTGAATGAGCAGCAGCAACACGCCTTACGAAATCATCGGTAAGGAAGAGGGAGTAAAGCCCTGGCCGGTGCGTTTTATGAAGCGATGAATGAGCTTGAAGAAGCCCAGAGCGTTCGCGCCATGCATGCAAAGAATCTCGATGTTATTAAGCAGAAGCTGTTTGAATATCTGAACGGCTGGCTGGGTGGCCCGCACTTATATCAAGACAAATACGGGACTATCTGCCTGACTGACCCTCACCAGCCGTATCCCATTGGTACGGACCAGCGTGATCAGTGGATTAGCTGCTGGAACCTGGCGTTGGATAAAGTTGATGCATCTGACGACTTTCGTGCTATGACCAAAGAGCCTATTTACCGAATGGCTAATTTCCTGGTTAATTCCTAGTTCGGTTAGCAGGTGCCTGACACCCATTGAGAGGTTTTCTGCTACATTTCATTAATGCGAGCTAATCAATTCCTGCTTTCTGTCTTTGTCAGCATACTGGCAGTGGGTGGTATGGCAGCCCATGCTGCCACCAGCCATACGCCGTCTGCTGAAGCTGATTCCTTCGCGGCACTTGAGCGAATCCTCCCTATACAGACCGTGATGAATTTTCGTGATCTTGGTGGTTATTCAACCACCGACGGCCGGACTACAAAATGGCGTATTGTGTTTCGTTCGGGAAATTTCGCGCGGTTGTCTCCTGAGGAGCAAACGACGCTCAGCGCGTTGAATCTTTACCAGGTGATGGATTTGCGCTCGGCTGACGAGCGTGAGCGCGCGCCGTCGCGCTGGTATGACGATACGCACAGGCCCGAGACCGTTTTGTTGCCCATAGGCGGAAGCACTGCCGACTGGTCCAGCTCGCTAAGCCGGGCGCTGCAAACCGGCGATTTCACATCGATGGATATGCACGCATCGTTTATGTCTATGTACAGCACAGTGCCGTTGACTAATTCGGCCGCATACGCAGCACTGTTCGCAAACATTCTGGCGAGTGATGGCCGGCCGGTGCTGATTCACTGCACGGCTGGTAAAGACCGCACGGGTATAGCTGCCGCTTTGCTGCTTGCGGCGCTAAATGTGCCGTTTGATACAATCATGCAGGATTTCATGCTTAGCAATATCGCCATTGATGCGGAACGCACGGCGATAATGCTTGCCATGATTTTTTCCAAGGAGTCAGGCAAGGAAGTCGATCCCGCAGCGATCAAGCCCTTGTTAACGGTGCAGCCGGAGTACCTGGAAACCTCGTTTGAGGTAATAGAAAACGAATACGGCTCGGTCGATAACTATTTACGCGAGGCGCTGGGCCTGACGACTGCGAAGCGGATGCAGTTACAGCAACTCCTGTTAGACTAATATAGTGTCTGACACCTAAACGTGATGTCGGAACAATTCTGGATAGCCGTACTGATACTGATAGGCGTAGTTATCTACGTGGCGGCGAAGGTTCGCATTTACATGCGACAGAGTGAAGATGATTGGAAGCAGGTCGACAAAACTAAGCTTAAGACCTGGGACGATGAGGATGACTGATAAGGCCAGAATCAATAAACTAATAATCAGATAAAGGAACAGATCATTATGAGTATCCGATCTATGTTGTCGCAGTTTATCGCTGCGTTCATGACCCTGCTACTTACGGTTGCAAATGTTTCCGCTCAGGACAGCAGTGCTCCGGTGTTGCAGCGTATTGCCAAGACCCAGACCCTGCGGGTGGGCATGACGGGCGACCAACCGCCGTTTAATGTAACCAACCGCGAAGGCAAGATAATCGGCATGGATGTTGATCTGGCGCATTTGCTGGCTGGTTCGATGGGCGTTCAGCTCGAGATCGTTGAGATGGAGTTTGCTAAGCTTCTGCCTGCGCTTGAGGACCGTGAAGTCGACATCGTGATGTCAGGTGTGACGGTAACCCTGCAACGAAATGTGCGCGTACCTTTTGTCGGGCCATACCACGTTTCGGGTGCTTCCATTCTGACCAAGTCAGAGACGCTGGCTTCCATTCAAACTTCCGATCAATTGAACAGCAAGACGATTCGTATAGCCGCGCTCCGGGGCTCGACTTCGGAAAACTTTGTTGAAGCAACGCTCGGTCAGGCTGACCTGACGGCAACGGTCAGTCATGCGGATTCAATCAAGTTGCTGCTCGATGGTAAGGTCGATGTAGTCGTGGCGGATGCACCGATTTGTGCGTTGAGCATACTGCGGCATCCGGATGCCGGGTTGATTACACTGACCAAGCCACTGACTATCGAACCGATAGGCATCGCGGTAGCACCCGGCGATCCGCAGTTGGTTAACCTGATGCAGAACTACATGAAGGCGTTGCGGGCAACCGGTGCGCTGGAGAACGTGAAGGCCAAATGGTTCAGCAACGGTAGCTGGCTCGCACAGCTGCCCTGATCACTTTGCTTAAGTGTGAAGCTATAGAAGCTTCACGCCGGTCCTCGGTCAGATGTGCATTGCTGCTTGCACCGCCCGGGCGGGCTGAATCATAGTGATTATCTGGTCTGTTGGGTAAGACTTAGGTGAGCAGCGTGGCCGACAAAGAAATCATTTTTCCGTACCGGGCCTGGTGGGGTCTGGCCACTTGTGGCCTGATCATGGGCATCATTATGCTGCTCGCGCCATACGCACCGTTTGAAATACTGCCACGCCAGTCTTCGTTTGATTACCCATGGAAGCTTCCCAATCCTACTGCGTGGACCCGTGCGACGGTCTGGTCGCTCTATGCATTACACCAGGTGGGAATCTGGTTCCTCATCTATAAAGCGCAATCGATGAAACTGCGTTACGTGAATGGACTGCACCGGGTGAATGTGCAGGCGCTCATGTTAAACAGTGTATTTGTGGCGCTGCATATCGCACAGACCAAGTTTACCTACGACGCACTCGCGCAGGACGTCCACGAGGCCACGGCGTTTGCCTCGGTGGCACTGATGCTGTTCGTAATCTTGCTGATGGAAAACGATCGGCGGGGCTTGTTTTTCGGCAAACGCGCGCCGTTTCCCAAGGGCGTGGGTGAGGCTGCCCGCAAGTATCACGGCTATTATTTCTCTTGGGCGATTACCTACACCTTCTGGTATCACCCGATAGAGGTGACCCCCGGCCACCTGATGGGGTTCTTTTACATGATGATGCTGTTCCTGCAGGGCAGCTTGTTCATGACCCGCTTTCACGTCAACCGCTGGTGGACGTTATTTCTGGAATTTTTCATAGTGATACATGGCACGACTGTGGCCTGGTTTGCTTTGCTGGGGCTAGAGCCGCGCTGGGCACAATTTCTGTTTGGCGGCATGGCGGTATTTTTGATTACGCAGATGTACGGAGTGCCGTTTAAACGATCGCACAAAATTTTGATTACGCTGGTTACCCTCGGCGGTGGCGCCTGGTACTACTTACTTAATCAAGATATGTTTGCGAGCATACCGAGATCACTGGTATTCCGTTACGTCATTGTGTACCTGCTGGTGGGGCTGATCTGGCTGATCATGCGGCCGTTTATCTGGACCGGGAAACTACAGCAGCAAGAAGGCCGTTAGATCCCTGTTTCTTGGGTAACCCGAAAACTACTCTTTTGCTTGCACCGGTGCCGGTATCGTCAGTGCATAGATGCCGATCACCAGCATCAGTACCCCACCGACCAGCATCGGGGCATTGGGTTGCAGTCTGTACAGTCCCGTGCCGAAGATCGGGCCGAGGATGGCACCAGTCGTATTGGCAGCGGACAGGTAACCGGCGGCAGCGCCCTGTTCGTGCGGTTCCATTTTCAGGCTGGCACTGCCATTGATGCCTGGGCTCGCACAGGCGAAGGCACCACCGAGCAATGCAAACCCAACGCCCAGTACATAGAGATTCGGCGCGAAAGCCATAGTGAACAGGCCTGCGGAGAAGACCGGCGCACACAGACGCAGCAGCACCTGTGCCGAAATGGTCATTATCTGGAACAACACCCCCTGGATGAGGGTGATGACGACTGCCATGCACGCCAGCATCAAGCTGGCCGTACGCATGACGGCGGTCATGCCGGTGATACCGAAGCGGTCCTGTATATAAAAAGCGGTTACGAAGTTCAGCGAGATAAAGATGATGAAGAAAGACGCCCACATGATCATGTAGGGGCGCAACCGGGGGTCGGTGAATTTGAGGGCGGGTTTAGACGTGTCTTTATTCTGCTGGCGAATTTGGTGCTGCTCAGGTTCGACAAGCCAGATAAAGGCGGCCAGTGTGCCGATGACAGAAATTGCCGCCGCCGCGTACATCGGGAACAGTGCGCCCATGAAGGCGAGGCCGCCGCCGATTGCCGGGCCCAGGATTGAACCCATGGCGTTGGCGCTGCCGATCAGAGCCATGCCCTTGGCCCGGTTGTTCCAGTCAGTGACGTCGGCGATGTAGCCCGAGGCGGATGGGTAGATCGCCGATGCCGTTAAACCATAAAGGACCCGTGACAAGAAGATCATTCCCAGCAGGCCGCCGGTCGTGACCGCACCCTTGAGGCCCATGTTGAGCGTCCCGGCCATCGCCAGCGTGCCAATGGCGCTGCCGAACAGGCCGATGATGAAGACCGGTTTGCGGCCGATCACATCGCTTTTTTTACCCCAGAACGGTCCGGCGACAATCAGCGAGATGTTCGCCAGCGAAAACGTCAGGCCGAACTGCCACTCGGTGAGGCCGATTGAGCGAGCCATTGGGGCCACGATAATAAACAGCAGCGACTGGCCGATAGCGAAAATCACCACGCCGCTAGACAGAATGTATTTGCCGTAGTTATAGGCTGTTTTGGTGTCGATCATAGGTGCCTCGGTGAATTGCGCGGGGGATGCTCTCACGTCATTGCGCTGAGCGCACCGACGCCGATGAGCTGTGACCATTTTTCTCAAAATACCTGCTGAGGATGCTGCCATCACAAAATTCTTAATACGTTTTTGAGGTGTGCCCGTCTTAACTCGTGGTGAACATCGCGCTTACAGTCCATTAAGCTTGCACCCAGACATCTACATAAGCCCTTCCATTTGGCTGAATGTCTGCTATAGTCCGCACCGTCTTGGCGCACTTCGGTCTGCGCCAACTACTCCAAAGCCAGCAATTCCGCGGCTTTTGGAGCAAATCAAACACCAGCCTGGACCGAGCCACGTGCGGCGAATGCCCGCGATTGGGTCAGGCGATCTTGGAGTTATCACAAATGTTATTTGAAGAACTCGGCCTGTCGGCCGAATTACTGCGCGCGATTGAAAAACAGGGTTACCGTGAGGCAACCCCGGTTCAGCAGCGTGCAATACCTCTTGTCCTCGAGGGTAAGGATGTACTCGTCGGTGCCCAAACGGGTACCGGTAAAACGGCGGGCTTTACCTTGCCATTACTGCAGCTGTTGCAGCAGTCCTATACCGAGGGGCAACGCAGACGCCCGCGCGTTCTTGTACTGACGCCCACGCGAGAACTTGCGGCACAGGTTGAAGAGAGTGTGCGTGTATACGGGCGTTACTTACCATTCAGGTCTATGTCGATCTTTGGTGGCGTCAGCATTAATCCGCAGAAAAAGAAGTTGGTGAAAGGCGTCGACATTATTGTTGCGACACCGGGGCGACTGCTCGATCACCTGCAACAACGATCCGTTGATCTTTCCGGCGTAGGGATGCTCGTGTTGGACGAAGCGGATCGCATGCTCGATATGGGGTTTATCCGCGACATGCGCAAGATATTCAAGGCTTTGCCGACACAACGACAGACCCTGTTGTTCTCAGCCACCTTCTCGAACGAAATCAGGAAGCTTGCAGCGGATTTGCTGGATGTGCCGGAAGAAATTCAGGTCGCAACCCGTAACTCGACAGCGGAGCGGGTCAAACAGATTGTGTATCCGGTTGATAAAGCGCGCAAACGCGAGTTGCTGTCGCATCGGATTGGTGAGGGGAATTGGCAGCAGGTGCTGGTATTTACTCGCACCAAACACGGCGCCAACCGTCTGGCCGAACAACTGTCCCGCGATGGCATCAGCACTACGGCGATACATGGCAACAAGTCGCAGGGTGCGCGGACCAGAGCACTGGCGGACTTCAAAGCTGGCAAGGTGCGCGTGTTGGTGGCGACCGATATAGCCGCACGCGGTCTCGATATCGACAAGCTACCGCATGTTGTGAACTACGAATTGCCTAACGTGCCTGAAGACTACATCCATCGCATCGGTCGCACGGCGCGTGCGGGTGAGGAAGGTCATGCCATCTCGCTGGTCTGTGTCGATGAACTGAAGCTGTTGCGCGATATTGAGCGCCTGCTGAAGTGCAAGCTTGAACAGGTGGTCATCCACGGGTATGAAGTGGATCCAACCATCAAGGCAGAAGCTATTAAAGGCGGGCGTTCTCAACGACCGTCCGGGCGCAGCGGCGGCGGGCGGAAGTCAGGCCACAATACCGGTGGGCGGAACAAAGGCAAATCCGGCGGGCCTAAAAAAGGCTACGGTGGTGGCCCGAAAGCGCGTTCCGGGCAGGGCAAGCGTTCTGGTGGGCGTCAGCAAGGTCGTGGATAAATGGGGGACAGGCCCCAATTGTCAGCCTTGCTTTAGATACGTCGGAACCAATAACGGCCGATGAGCGCAGACCGCCCTATAAACAGCGGCATGCCGTGACGTTCCTCGGATAGGTCCTGCACCAGTTCGAGTTCAGGCGCGAACTTCTGGCGCAATGTGTCTGTGTAGGTCCGGTTCGGGCCGATTGGCCACCAGTCCCACCAGCCTCGACGACCGAAATGTACCAGGATAAAATCACCACCCGGGGCCAGCCAGTTCAGTAATTGTTGCTTGTACGCGTCGATGTCGATAGTGCCGGGCGTGTGCAGACAGCCGATATCCAGGACGACATCAAACGGGTAGCCCGCAGTCCACTGACCTACGTCGGCCTGTATGACTTCAATCGCGAGATCGCGGCCTTTAAGTCGGGTCTTGAACATCGCGATGGCTTGCGGCATGAAATCGATGGCCGTGACCTGGTAGCCGCGTTCCGCCATATAGATCGAGTACGTTCCGGAACCACAGCCTAAATCCAGAGCACTGCCAGGCGTATCGCGCTGGTCAAGCGCCTGAATCAGCAGAGCTGGTGGCTCGGCCTCGTGCCAGGGCAGATCCTCCGGTTGCCTGGCTGACTTGTACAGTCGGTTAAAAATACGCTTGCTTTGCCCGCCCATTCGATACTCCGTAGATCGCATCCGACTGGATGATTGTGGAATAAAAGGGCGGCTGATGCCATTGTTATTGCCCTGTTTGTCGCCCCAGTTTGCTGTGCCCCACTAACCGGGAAGTATAAATGACCCGAGTCTTCGTCCGTCAGTTGCAGTACCGCCGTACACTGGCCGTGTATCGAGAGCCCGAATGGGTGGTACGAGTCAGGAGACGACGGGAATGTTTGATAGCGAGTGAACTGCGGGATGAAATCGTTGTCAGAATCTGAACTGGCACCGATAATGAATGAATGTAACCTCCATTGTGCTAGCACAATTTAGGGGCGGAAAGATGACAACGGATCAGGATGTATCATTTAGCAACCCTGTTTTTAGGTTGATCGACAAAGCGACAGCTCTCATTAGTTATCTGAGTCCTATTCTGGACCTTGGGCTCCGTCTTTGGGTGGCGAACGTGTTCTGGAAGTCCGGGCTGCAAAAAACCCAGAGCTGGGATTCAACGCTGATGCTGTTTGAGTACGAATACTCCGTGCCTTTGCTGCCCTTTGATGTGGCTGCCTACCTAGCTACCGGCGTCGAACTCGTGGCTCCCGTGCTGTTGTTGCTCGGTTTGGGGACGCGGGTCGGTGCACTCGGGCTATTTGTTCTTAACTATATAGCGGCCATTTCGTACCCTGATATCAATATTGCCGGCATTAAGGACCACATGCTCTGGGGAACAATGCTGGCGGTGACGTTTTTCCATGGTCCCGGAAAAATATCAGTGGACTATTTGCTCAAGCGGAAATTGTTGGTGTATAACTCTTGGTTTCCTGGCCGATGACGGCAGATCAAGGAATATTCCAGAGATACGCTTGTTAGCTATCTCTCTGCGGCTGTTCCAGCCAGTGATCCAGATTGCGGCCCGAAATATCTGCAAGCTTTCTGATGTCTTCATGAAATGTTTCTGTCAGTCTGCTCCGAAAATCAGGATCGAGGGGCGCCCGCTTTACTGTCACCTGATTAATATTTTTAAGTCTCTGACTCAGCGATATTTTTCCCAGCCCAAGCAGCTTTTTTAACGGACCGAGTTTACGCATTAAACGAGCGCCTGCATTTTGTTCCGTAAACCGCGCAAGAAAATTGCTTCGATTAATTCGATTAGAATTTAGTATTGGAAAATGCGCATCTGGATACGGCGGTAGGCCGAGAAACTCGATAACTTCATCGTACACTCCGCGAATATCATCCCGAAAATCCTCATAGAAAACCAGTTTTAACTGGTTTTTTGGGATAACAGTAAGTACTTGTTCAAGATATTTTCCCAGAAGACCAACTTCGCGGTACTGAATAAAAAAGGGCTCTATGCAACGTGGGGGCAAATGGCGGCCCAGAGCCCGTTCATCCTGCAGTCCCCAGGCAGTCTCAAAATCCACCTGATCTTCATTGAGGGTGGACAGTGAATGCGAGTGCCAAGAATGAACTATATCAACCGGATTTCGCAATATCAGCATTATTTTTGCTGCCGGGTTAATCTCCATGATTCGTTTGGGCGCAATGCTCGAATACATGTAGGTCATTGAGCCTTCACCAACGATGTGATGGTGGGGCTCTACTCGGCTGAATAGAGCCTCGTAGTCTTCCGGTGTTCTGATTACACGAACCCCTGGGAAATCCTCACACAGGTAATGAGGCTCTTTTGCACCCGGGTCATAAAAATTAGGGTGCTGAGTCAGGTAGTAGAACATGGAAGTTGTTCCACATTTTGGGGCACCAATCATGTAGAAATTGAGTTTCGCGGTCACTCAGTCAATGCCTTTGGTTTGAAACGTAAGAAATATATAGACTGGAAGTATATCGAATAAGGTCGAAATATCACCGGATATGGCAACTCTTAACAAATTAGTACAGAAAAGCGAAAAATTATTAAGGCCATAGCTTTAGTGCAGAAGTAATTCACCATTCAGGTCGCACCGTATTTGGGGCTGACAACAAATGCCTGGATAGAGATACGTTCTACAGCAAGGTCTGAGCTGTACGTTACCTTATGGGTAATGGTGTTTTTATTTATGACCAGACGATTGGCACGAGGTGAGATTGCCCGACCGAAACCGGCCTTTTCGGTCTCTGTATCTTCGTAAAATATAAAGTCCCCAAACCAGTTCTTTTGCCATGTGTCGTTTAAATAATAAGTTATCGCGGTGTTGGTGTGCTTGTCATTGTGTTCGCCCATGCCGGATTTGCTTTGCCAGCGGTACACTCCTAAAAGAATATTTGCATCATCTTGAACCCAGTCGGTTGCTCTCACCCGGTCGACAAAAAGCTGCGCTTCTGGAGGCAGATCGTTGTCATCCGTTAACCACATCCGGCTCATCAGGCATTCCTTGAAATCCAGCTTTATGTAGATGCTCCAATCGCGATCTTCCCGCGTGATATCTGCAGGTAGATTTAAAGCCCAATGTTGAATCTGCCGAAACTCTTCGTCGGAAAAGAAATCATCGAAAATCGCGATGGCCTTGCTATCACTTATTACCGGCCCCAGCGATGCTGGTTTCGAATTTGAGAGCAAGCGCCTGATCAGTCGCCTAATTGCCATGCTTTATGCTTTAGTATCCTGAAAGCCAATGAGTATACCAGAATCAAATTTACTCATCGGTGATACAAGTCGCTTCGAGGCTTGAATTCATCATCGAGGCCATTCCCGTTAACGGAACTTACCCGCTTGCGCTGCGGTTTACCCGTCAGTATTTTTGGGATTGATAACGAAGGTCGCGATCAACGTCGTCGTATGGGCTTCAGGTCGAATTCCCATTGTGAATACCTGGGCCATCGCCTGATCATCAGTGTAACCAGGGCTAGAAAGCCGGCCAGCAAACCGACGGCAATCACTATATCCAGGAAATGTTCAAATGGGCGACTGTCCGGCGACAATGCTGGAACAATCATCAGATACTTGGTGAGCCAATTACCGAGGTTGATGCCGAAGCCGAGTATGCACATCGCCAGTAGCGAACGTTTCACGACGGCAAAAATCAAAGTCACGAACGGCACAAAGAAACAGCCGGCCATCATGGTCCAATAGTAGGGCGCATAATGTCCGTACATCTGGCGCCATAAAGGCTCTGTTTCCTGGGGCAGATTACCGAACCAGATCACGAAGAACTGCGCCCAGAAAAAATACAGCCACAACAAGGTAAATGTGGTCACCATCATGCCGAGATAGCGAACCTGGTCGGGCCCGAATGGCGAACCGGATTTGTCACCCAGGCCCAGTACGGCCGGGAACACGATCATTGCGGCAGTGCCGGCGAATACATTACCAAACCAGAAAAATATAGGGAACACTGTACTATGCCAGTGGGGGATTAACATCATGGCAAAGTCCCAGGCAAACAATGTATTGCAAAGGATAAAAGCTATGATGATCCACGGTGAGAGGGTGTATAGCTTCGCTTCTACTGCGCGATGCTCAACCTCACTTGTGGTTGCCGTTATAGTTAGCTGGTGTTTGAGGCTGGTCCACGCGTAAATCGCGCTTAAGGTATAGAAAAACAACAAGCCGCACAGGTTTCTGATGAGCAACCAGTTGATATTCAACCAGGCACTGAGATGATCATCGGGGGCGGGGTTAAGCCAGTAAAACAAGTCTTCCCTTGCGTAGATGTATATCAACAAAAAGCCGAAAACCGCGAACGGGAAGAACGCCAGCGTACTCAGTTCAGCCAGCCGGTAATAAGGCTTGGACCATTGAGCTTTCACCAACCGCGTAATCGCGCAAAATACCACGCCAACCTGGCTGACTCCCATGAGTACCAGGTAAGACACGGTGAACAAGCCCCAATCCGGCTGATTAGCTTCGCTGCCGAGTCCGTAGATCAGACTTGCTATGCCTAGCATAAAGAGCGCGATCAGCACCCAGAGCACCAGGCCTCCGCTGTTGGATGAATCTGTGTGACTGGTAACTGTTGCTTGATTCGCGCTCATTTCGTCCCAAACTCCGTGCGGAGGTAGTTGACCACGTCCCACCGCTCCGGCTGGCTTAATGCATCCCGATAAAATGGCATGGCATCCCGCCCCCGCGTGATCGTAAAGAACAGCTGTCCGTCCGCTTGATCCTGGGTATAGGCATCCGTCAAATCTGCCGGTGAGGTATCAAATTTAAGCCCTACAGGGCCGTCTCCGACGCCTGTTTCGCCATGGCAGACCAGGCAATTGATTTCGAAAAAATATTTTCCTCGGTCTATGGATTCGGCCGTAACCGGGATTGGATTTAGTAATGTAACGGCTGCGTCTTTCGCATCGTACATTCCTGTTTGTGTCGTGGGTGCTGGCACGATTTCAGTTCCTCGAGTTGGGACCGAGTTGGGTTCTGGTGGCGCTGCGGATTCCTGGGGTTTGGCGGACGGTTGATCGACCATGTCATGATCCCAGGGGAAGCTCCATGCTGTAGCGACATACGCTGACAGCCAGAATGCAACGATCAGGCGCGGGGCGAGATTCATCAATCTTCCTCCCGCACGGCTCGCACTTCTTCGGCACCGGCTGCACGCAGAATTGAGTCTGCGCGGTTGAAATGCTCCGTATCCTGACAAGCGACGCTCACGACAAACTTATCGACCGCAGCTTCGGGTATGTACACGCGATCGCGGAATGCGGGTAATCGCGCGCTGATAAAAAATCCGAACACGGTGGCCAGAATGCCGAACAGAATGGTCAACTCATAAGTGATGATAAGAAAGGGCGGTATGGTGATAATCGGCCTGCCCCCGGCAGGATGCAGATACAGCACAGCTGTACCGGCCGCCAGTACAAAGCCGGCAATACCGCCAAACAGGGCACCGAAAAACGCAAATCGTTTGATGACCGATTTTTTTTCACCCAACACTTCCTCTACACCCTCCAGCGGAATCGGTGACATGAGTTCAGGTACTCCAAAATCTGCACTTTTTAACCTGCCGGCAGCTGCCAGCGCGGCATGGGGCGAGGCAAAAATGCCTACGGCGTGGTTTGCCATTCGGTACCCCCTTCATTGGTTGGTTGTTCTCCGCCGTCCTCTTCTCCTGGCAGATCAAAAGTTTCCTTAATCTCGTAGAGCGATACGCTGGGAAAAATCTTGACGAAGATCAGGAACAGCGCGCAGAACATTGCGAGAGATCCGACGAGTATGGATATTTCTACCAGGCTTGGTATATAGACTCGCCAGGTTTCCGGCAGATACTGTCTCGATAAAGTCGTACTGATGATCAGGAAACGTTCGGTATACATGCCGATGTTGATGCAAATCGACAAAATCAACATGGGCACATATGATGTTCGAAAACGCTTCATAATCAATAACAAAGGAGCGATGGCACAGAACAGGATCATTTCCCAATACAGTGGCGCATAGAAACCGAACAACTTGTATTTCAATTGTTCATATTCTGCAGAGGTGCCGCTGTACCAACCGGTGAATAGTTCAATCATGTTGATGTAGGTCCAGATCAACGACAACACGAGCAACAGCTTGCCTAAGTTATCGAAATGCCACTGGGTAATGTATTGCTCGAAGTTCATGTACTTGCGCAACACAAACATCACCGTGACGATGCCGGCCGTACCGGAATAGATCGCGCCAACCACGAAGTAAGGTGCAAAAATTGTTTGATGCATGCCCGGCACGATGGACATCGCGAAGTCCCATGACACAATGCTATGCACCGACACCGCGAGCGGAATAATCAGCACCGCCAGGCATGTGTACGCCCAGCCCAGTCGATGCCATTCTTTGTCGGTGCCTCGCCATCCCAATGACATCAGCACATACATGTGATGCCGCCATCCAACCGTGCGGTCTCTGACGGCCGCAAAATCGGGAATAGAGCCCATGTAGATAAAGATTGTGCTACCGGTTATATAGGTTGTTATTGCCATGACGTCGAACATCAACGGCGAGCGGAAATTCGGCCACATCCCCATCTGATTGGGGTAGGGCACCGCCCAATGAATAAACCAGGGGCGTCCAACATGGACGAACACCATAGTTGCCGCCACCATCAGCGAGAACAAGGTCATTGCTTCCGCGCTGCGATACATGGCTTTTCGCCACGAACTATTGGTTATGTGCAGTACACAGGACAGCAACGTGCCCGAGTGGCTGAGGCCGATCCAAAAGATAAAGCTCGCGAGGTAAGTACCCCAGACCGTGGGCTGATTCATGCCCGCCGCGCCGATACCGTAATGCAATTGATAGAACCACGGGAAAAAGAAACACGTCAGAGCAACTCCGATCGCTATCGTCAGCGAGATGTAATAGCTTCGGCCGGTTTCGACCAGCGAACGCACGACATCGTCGTTGACATCGGCAAACGTTAGATCTTTCGGGTCTTTAGCTTGCATCGGTGGTCACTTTTTTCAGATATATCACGGAAGGCTCCGTATTGAGTTCATCCAGCACCCGGTAAGCTCGGGCGTCTTTCATCATCCTGGATACCTTGCTGTCCGGATCCCGCCGGTCACCAAAAACAATCGCCTCCGCAGGGCATGTCTGTGCGCAGGCAGGCTGTGCCTCGCCATCCTGTACGCGTCTGCGGTCATCGTCTTTGGCATGATCCTTGGCCTGGCGAATCCTTTGAATGCAGAAAGTGCATTTTTCCATGACGCCCTTTTCACGCACGGTGACATCGGGGTTTAATTGCTGATCGAGTGGAGCGTCCCAATGATGGTCGTAGTAATTAAAATAACGAACCTCATACGGGCAATACACGGCACACGCTCGCGTGCCGATACAGCGGTTATAAACCTGTGCATTCAAGCCATCCTGGTTGTGATACGTGGCACTTACGGGGCACACGGTTTCACACGGCGCTGAGTCGCATTGCTGGCAGAGCATCGGTATGAAACGCAGTTTGACGTCGGGAAAATCACCTTCCCAGTAACGTTCGATGCGCATCCATTGCATCTCCCGGCCCTTGGCCAACTCTTTCTCACCGACGATGGGCGTATTGTTTTCCGCCTGACACGCGGTGACGCAGGCTTCACAGCCGGTGCATCGATCGAGATCGATCGTCATCGTCCAGGCATAGTCGAATTCGTCGTAATAGCCCGGTTTGCGGTATTCCTTCCAGCTTTCCCTAAATTGTTCGATAAAACTCATGATGTTTCTACCGTTATCGGAATACTGTGTAAGGCGGCGCTGTGTTCACCGTGATTTG
>PVMS01090405.1_pt1 | contig 24344 bp, 22 predicted proteins | sample 1853461 | NCBI WGS metagenome assembly PVMS01 (sample SAMN08582032, study PRJNA380276) | Marine sediment metagenome, whole genome shotgun sequencing project. | isolation source: ocean sediment barecode stripped | collected 2017 | reverse complement strand
CCGCACCGACGAGCACGGCTTCTACTACATCGTCGACCGTTGGAAGCGCATGTACATCTCCGGCGGGGAGGACGTGTACCCGGCCGACAGCGAGAACGGGATCTACCAGCTCGACGGGATCTCCGAGGTGGCCGTGATCGGTGTGTCCGACGAGAAGTGGGTCGAGGTGGGTCGGGCGATCGTGGTCCGCACGCCCGGTTCCGAGATCACCGAGACCGAGATCATCAACCATTGCCGGGCGAACCTTGCCCGCTTCAAGGTGCCCCAGTCGGTGGTCTTCATCGAGGAGATACCGCACAACGCCACCGGCAAAGTCCTCAAGCGGGAACTGCGAGAGGACCACGGCGAGCCGGATTCCTGACCGGGGTGGCACGGGTGACGACGAACGATCCCGGACACCCGAACACCCAGATCGTGGCCTGTTGGGCTCGACCCGACGGATGATCAACCGGCCGCTGCGTCCTTGATGATCTCGAGGACGCGTTGAACGATCTCTGTGGTTGTTCGTTGGCTGAGGAAGGCGAGTCGCAGGGTGAAGAGGCCGTCGATCGTCGTACTGGATACGTGTGCGACGCCCGATCGATTGATGCGGTCGAAGATGCGGCGTGAATGGTGGTCTCCACGGGTCGAGCGGAAGACGACGATCGAGAGGTCGGGGTCGCAGGCGAGTTCGAGACCGTCGGTCTGGCGGATCTCGTCGGCTGCCCACGATGCGAGGTCGAGCATGCGGTCGAGTTCGTCACGAAATTGCCCGACACCATGAAGATGGAGCGCCATCCAGATCATCAGACCGCGGTTCGGCCTGGTCATCTCCGGGCTCAGCGAGGCGAAGTGCGGCAACTCCCCGTCGGGGACGTCTTGCATGTAGGCACCGCTTCCGCGGTTCGCCTCGACGAGCGCGACTCGATCGCGGACCAGGAGACCGCCGACGCCGAAGGGGAGCAGCAACGACTTGTGTGCATCGACCGTGATCGAATCGGCCGATGAAATCCCTCGGAGGCGGTCGCGGCCACGGCCCGTGAGCTGGAAGAATCCGCCGTACGCGGCATCGACGTGGAACCATGCCCCGGCCGCTGACGCGATCTCGCCGCAACGCTCCAGCGGATCGACCGACCCCGAATCGGTGACGCCGGCGGTGGCGACGATCATCATCGGCGTCAGCCCGGCGGCCCGGTCGGCCGAGATGGCCCGCCGAAGCGCGGCCGGGTCGATCCGCAGTTGGTCGTCGGTCGGGATCGAGCGCAGTCGCTCGTCGGTGATTCCGGCGATGTGTGTCGCCTTGGCTACCGAATGGTGTGCCCATTCCGACATGTACACCACGCCGTCATCGAACACACGCCCCAGCCGTGTTCGAGCGGCGACGACAGCGGTCAGGTTTGCGATCGATCCACCCGACAGGAGCACACCCGTTGCATCGTCGGGCATCCCGAACAGTGAGATCATCCAGTCGATCACGCCTTGCTCGAGTGCAACCGCGCCCGGACTGGCGTGCGCCGCGGCGGTGTACCGGTTGGTCACCGCCCCGAGGAACGCTCCGATGGCGCCCGCGTGGACGCCGCCGGTCGGGATGTACGACAGGAATGATCCCGCTGCGGTGTCGAAGCCCGTGTCGACCGCTCGGTCGAGCGTCGCCAACAGCGACTCGATCGGGACACCGTGCTCGCTCGGAGGCGAGTGCAGCGCCTCGATGAGACCATCGGCAGGCCGCGGCGCCAGAGCCGGCGCGTGCTCACGTCCCGCGTAGAACCGTCCGACGTACTCCATGACGGCAGAGTTGAGTGCTTCCAGTTGTGCCGGATCGGGATCGAGAGGCATGGATGGCGTGGCGTTCGTCACTTCAGGAACTCCACGTCAAGGCCGAAGATGCGGTAGGTCTCGATCGCCCGCCGGTCGCGGCTGACCAAGGGGAGTCGGTGGTGGGCGGCTGCTGCGGCCACGAGAGCGTCGTAGACCGCACCACCGCTGATCCCGATCTCCGGGAGCCTGGTCGCAAGCGAGGCCGTCGCCCCTTCATCGAGAAAGCGGCTCTCCGGGAAGTTCGTCGTGATCAGCGTGGCGACCACGCCGGCGTCACGACGGCTCGATCCCGGCAGGCGGGTCAGAACCGAGAAGGTCTCGAACCATGCATGGCCGGCGATGCCGAGTCTGCGCTCGGCCAGCGCATCCCACGTGGCGGCATGGGCGGCGTGATCGGAGACCAAGAATGCGACCGCGGCACTCGTGTCGAGGAGGGTGAGCGGGGGCTGCGCCACCGGCGCCTACCTCTGGTCGGACAGACGCAGGTCACGGATGCCGGCGTCGTCGAGGGCATCACCGGACAAGGGGATGACCAGTCGATCACCGACCCGCTCGAGACTCGGGTCTGTGATCCGTTCGATCCGTAGGCCGGCTCCGTCGCGCACCACCTCGACCGCGCCAGGGGTAAGGCCGAGCTCGTCGCGCAGACGCTTCGGAATCACCACTCGTCCGGCATCATCGATGGCGGCCTTCATGGCACAAAGATACCAGAACAACCGTCGATCATGCCGGTGGTAGCGGGTCGGGCTGCATTCTCACCGTCCCCATGCCGCTTCATTCCCCCATTCCGCTTCGTTCCGCCTCATTCCGTCCGTAGGACGTCGGCGACGGCGGCCCGGGCCGGGCGCCGTGCGGCGAGCGCGGCGAGGAGCGTCGCCGAGGCGACGACCACGATGAGCAGCACGATGATCTCGATGGTTCCGGGAGCGACTCCGAAGCCGGGCCCGCCGCCGATCTCGACCCCCAGGGCGTCCATCAGACCGCTGTAGATCGGCATGGCGAGCAGAGCCCCCAACAGGGCGGCGATGGTGGCCAATGCCGCGGCCCCGATCGCAACCGATGCGACGACCTGAACCGGGGTGAAACCCAACGCCTTGAGGACCGCAACGTCACGAATTCGTTCTTGCATCATCTGCATCGTCGACGCGACCAGATTGGATAGACCGACCGCCAGGATGAGCAGCGTGATGACGGCGAACGCAATTCGGAACGCATCGAGCTCGTCGAAGGTCTCGCGGATCCGGAGGGTCGCTCGGTCAGCGGTTGCATCGGCGAGAACCGAGCTGAGTTCGCCGGCGGCGGTATCCGAATCGGCAGTGGCGAGCCAGACAGACGGCTGCGCGTCGGGCTGGACGGCGCGGAGGCCGTCCATGTGAAGGAGCAGGATCTCACCGGAGTCCTCGGTGGTGGCGAACCAACCCACGATCTTCAATGTGATCGGTTCGCCGAGAAGCGTGACCGTCGCCGTGTCACCGACATCGACGCCGAGACGGTCGAGCAGGGCGTGTCCGACCACCGCTTCGTCGGGTGCGCTGAGCATTCGCCCGTCGCCGATCACGAAACCTGTCGATTCGAGATCGCCGTCGAGCGCACGGGCGGTGATCGTGCCGGCCCGGTCGGCAACGCGGCGCTCGGCGACGGAGTACCAGTTGGCGACCTCGGGCGTGGCACCGAGAACGGTTTCGAGTTCCGCGGCCGCGATGTCGTCGGGGATCACCACGACGTCCCACGGGTCGCCGAAACGGGCCGGATCGGTGGTGGCGGCGTCCAGTGTGGCGTTGAAGCCGATCGCGATCACGCCGGCCACGACAGAGAGTGTGAGCGTGGCGACCGTGAACACCGTACGGAAGGGGCGGGCGAAGGCGTCCTTGACACCTATGGTGCCGACCGGCCCCATGCCGCTCCGTGCGGCGGCTCTCGCGACGATCGACCTGCGCTCACGGCGTGGTGCCCACCCGCGAGTGATCGCCTCGCTCGCCGGCACGCGGCCGGCCCTCCAGGCGGGCAGCGCCGTCGCCATCGCGATGATCGTCAGCACAATGATCGCGGTAACCAGCAACGAGCCGACCGACAAGCCGACCCGTCCCGGGTCGAGGACTTCGGCGATCCGTAACTGGAGAGATGAGGCGAGCGCGGAGCCCGCTAACCATCCGAGCACCGAGCCGACCAGCCCGATCGCAAGATGTTCCGCCACCGTGAAGCCGGTCAATGAGCGGGGTGTGAAGCCGATCGACTTGAGCAACCCGATCTCTCGGTATTGGGCGAACATGCGCGCCGTCACCGTGGAGGCGATCACGAGTCCGCTCGTGAGCAGTAGCACCGCGCCGAACGCGGCGAGAAAGAGACCGAAGAAGCGGTTGGTGACCAGTACGTCATCCCTCGTGTCCTGCCAGTCGAGGATCGTGCTCGCCCGATCCGGATAGCGCCGCTGTAACTCGGCCGCGAAGCTCGGGGCGAGGTCGGGCTCCGCAAGTCGGATCATCGAGATCGCTCTGGCGCCATCCTCGCCGGCGAGCGCGGCGACGACCGATGGCAGCACCCAGCCGCGCCCGGGGTCGCACTGCGGATACAGGCAGTCGACGGTGTCGATCGCCAGCCCGACGACCTCGAAGTCCTGCGCGCCGCCCGCCGCCTCCACCCGGACGCGATCGCCGACGGACACGCCCCGATCGAGAGCGAATGCCCGGTCGAGGACGATCGCTGTGCTGTCGCTGTCCTGTAGCCATCGACCATCCCTCAGCAACGGTGTGGTGACGATTGGAAGGGTCGGCTCGACACCCCGGATGTTCACCGCGGATTCAACCGTGCCCGAGGTGAGCGTCGCACTTACCAGTGCGTAGGGACCCGCGGTTTCGGTGACCGCCGGGTCGGCGGCGATCTCCTCGAGGGGCAGGTCCGCCGAGCTGTAGATCACGACGTGCGCTCCGTTGGCGTCGCCGAAGACCTCGTCCCACCGAACGACGGCGCCTCGCTGTTGGTCGAGGCCCGCTGTGATCCCGGTCGCGGCGATCGTGACGACCAGCAGGAGCAGCGCTGTCTGCCATGGTCGGTGTCGGAGGTTGGCGATCCCGCGACGCCAGAACGCCCGAATCATGACGAAGCCGGATCGATCGGTGACAGGAGCGACATGTCGACCCGCTCACCGGCCGCCGGCCGGAGCACCTTGGAGACCATGCCATTTTCCAGAATCACCACACGATCCGCCACGTTCGCCACCCGGGGATCGTGCGTGACCATCACCATCGCTCGCTGCCCGCGAGCGTTGTCGCGAAGGAGGGCGAGCACCTCGCCGGCGGCTGCCGAGTCGAGATTTCCCGTCGGCTCGTCGGCGAGGAGCAGAGGTGGTCGGTTGGCGAGCGCACGTGCTATCGCCACTCGTTGCTGTTCGCCGCCCGACAGTTCGCGGGGTGAATTCTTCGCATACTCCACGACGCCGAGCATTGTCAGCAACTCGCCGCTCCGCTCCCGGGCTTCGGACGAGGAGGTGCCGACGAGCAACATCGGCAACTCGACGTTGTCGGCCACCGAGAGATTGGCGATGAGGTTGAAGAATTGGAACACGAACCCGATCTCGTCTCGACGCAGGAGTGCCCGACGGGTCTCGCTCAGCTGATCGATCCGCCGGCCGAGCACCGTCACCTCGCCGGAGGTTGGCGTGTCGAGCCCGCCGAGCATGTGGAGCAAGGTCGACTTTCCACAGCCGCTCGGCCCCATGACCGCCAGCATCTCGCCGGGCTCGACACTGAGATCGACGCCGCAGACAGCGAACACGCCTTCGGCCGTGCCGTCGTAGCGCTTGGTGACCTGCACACACTCGACGACCGACATGTCATCCCCGTCCCGGGCGAGCGCCGCGCGGCGACGCCAAGAGCACTGTATCCAAGAACTCGCGGGGCGTGCCGTGTCGCGCGCGACGCAACCACAACGGTGAGCGGGCTGCATAGTGTTCCCGAAGCGTGGAGCCCGAGATGACCGAATCGATGCGTGAGGCGATGAGCCTCGATGGCGACGTCGAGAAGCTCGCTGCCTTCTACGCGCGGTGGGCGTCGTACTACGACGACGACGTCTCGAGTCACGGCTACGGCCTGCCGGCGATGATGGTCGAGACAGTGCTGACGGCTGCGCGGGTCGACGACACGACATCGCGCTTCGACGATCGCTCGCTGAAGGTCCTCGACGCCGGCTGCGGGACCGGACTCGTGGGTGTCGCGCTTCGGAGCGTCGGCTACACGGAACTGCATGGCATCGACCTCTCCCCGGAGATGATCGAGCGGGCCCGCGAGCTCGGCATCTACCGGTCGCTGGAGGCCGGCGTCGATCTGGCCGACCCCGTACCCGATCATCTGTTGGCGACAGCTGACATCGTGGTGGTGGGCGGAGTGTTCACCGTCGGTCACATCCCGCCCGAGGCCCTCGAGGTCGTGGCGACACTGGCGCGTCCCGGTGGCCTGCTGGTGGTGAGCACGCGCGCCTCATACCACGCGGACCCCGGGTTCAGCGACGTGAGGCGAGGCCTCGCCGGCGACGGCCTCCTGGAACTGCTCGTGCACATCGCCGAGGCGCCCTACACGATGGACTCGACCGGCGATTACTGGGCGTGGCGCGTCGTCGGAGCTTGAGCGATCGTTCAGCGACGCGGAAATCCGATCGTGGCGAGTGCAGATGTGATCTCGTCGAAGATGACAGGGTCGTCGACGGTCGCCGGCATGTTCCAGGGCTCGTTGTCGGCGATGTGGGCGATCGTGCTGCGGAGGATCTTGCCGGATCTCGTCTTCGGGAGGCGGTCGACGACCACCGCCGACTTGAATGATGCCACAGGACCGATCTGTTCGCGCACCGCCGCAACCACATCTCTGACGATCTCATCGTCAGAGCTGTCGGCTCCGACCTTGAGCACCAGAAACCCGACCGGCAGCTGACCCTTGAGTGAGTCGGCGACTCCGACCACGGCGCATTCGGCGACATCGGGATGGGACGTGAGGACCTCTTCGAGTGCACCGGTGGAGAGTCGATGTCCTGCGACATTGATGATGTCATCGGTCCGGGCCATGACAAAGACGTAGCCGTCCTCGTCGATGTATCCCGCGTCGGCTGTCTCATAGAAGCCCGGGTACGTCGAGAAGTAGGTGTCGACGAACCGCTGCTCGGCGTTCCACAGTGTGGGCAGACTCGACGGCGGCATCGGCAGTCGGGCGCAGAGAGCGCCGATCTCGCCCGGAGGAGCCTCGACACCGTCAGGTCCGAGCACGGCGAGATCCCACCCGGGTGCGGGCCGCCCGGGCGATCCGGGAACGATCCTCGGCGTCCCGATGCCGAGACAGGTGGTGGCGATCGCCCATCCCGTTTCGGTCTGCCACCAATGATCGACGACCGGGACCCCGAGTTTCTCCTCTGCCCAGTCGAGGGTGTCCGGATCACAGCGCTCCCCGGCCAGGAACAAGGAGCGAAACGCACTGAGGTCGTAGTTCGCGATCAAGGAACCATCCGGATCCTGCTGGCGGATCGCTCGGAGCGCAGTCGGAGCGGTGAACATGCTCACCACCCCGTGGTCGGCGATCACCCGCCAGAACGCACCGGCGTTCGGTGTTCCGACCGGCTTTCCCTCGTAGAGCACCGTCGTGCAGCCGTGGAGCAGTGGCGCGTACACGATGTAGGAGTGCCCGACGACCCAACCCACGTCCGACGCTGCCCAGTAGACCTCACCGGGGCTCACGTCGTAGATGTTCTGCATCGTCCACTTCAGCGCTACCGCGTGGCCTCCGTTGTCGCGGATGATTCCCTTGGGCAGGCCGGTCGTGCCCGACGTGTAGAGGATGTAGAGCGGGTCGGTGGCAGCCACCGGCACGCAGTCGTGGGGCGAGGCCGTCGCCATCTCCTCGCCCCAATCGAGATCGCGCCCCGGCCGCATGGTGGCCTCAGCTGCCTCGCGCTGGAAGATGATGCAGTGCTCGGGTTTGTGGACTGAGATCTCGATGGCACCGTCGAGCAGCGGCTTGTACTCGATCACGCGGTCGACCTCGATTCCGCAGGAGGCCGAGACGATGACCTGCGGAGTGCAGTCGTCGATGCGGACAGCGAGTTCGCGCGCCGCGAAGCCGCCGAACACCACCGAATGGACGGCGCCGAGCCGTGCGCACGCCAGCATCGCGATCGCCGCCTGCGGGATCATCGGCATGTAGATGATGACCCGATCGCCGCGCCGCACCCCGCAGCGGTTCAAGACCCCGGCGAAGAGGGCGACACGATCGCGAAGCTCTCGATACGTCAACGTCTGTGTTGCGCCCGTCACCCCGCTGTCGTAGATCAGGGCGGGTTGCTCGGCCCGGTCGCCGTCGGCGTGACGATCGAGGGCGTTGTAGCACGTGTTCAGTCGGCCGCCCACGAACCAGCGAGCGGCGGGCGTGGCGTCGCGGTCGAGCACCAGGTCCCAAGGCCGGTTCCAGTCGATCTCGCCCGCAGCTTCACCCCAGAACTCGTCTGGCAGTTCCAACGATCTCTGGTACGTCGAAGCGAAGGATGCGACTGGCATGCAGGCGAGACTAATCCCGGTGAGAGCGAGAGGCCGACGGGTGATCTCGCTCCGGCGCTCATGGACCTCGGCGGCCGGGAGGCCGGTCCACGAGTGTTCGGAGTTGCTCCTCGGTGAAACGCGGCGTGATGTACTTCGGGCAGTTCCAGTCGGTGGCGAGAACCTCTACGGTCACGGCTCCATCGATGCGTTCGTCCGACGCGTCGAGCCGGGCCAGCAGTTCCGCTGCCGGATCGGCGTGGTAGGTCGCTCGGCCGAAGAGTTTGAGACGGGTTCGGCTCGGGTAGTCGACGAAAATCGCCGCCACGCGGCCGTCGGCGGTGATGTTGCCCGTTCCGAGGTACTGGCGATTCCCGTGGCGCTCCGCCCACCCGATCGTCTGCTCATCGAGGATCTTGACGAAGCCGACGTCGCCTCCGCGGTGCTGGACGTACGGCCAGCCGGTCTCACTCACCGATGCGAGGTAGAAGCTGTCGCGGCCGGTGAGCATCTCGATCTCCCGCTGGTCGAGCCGGTGTCGAGTTCGAGGATCGGTGCCACTGCCGGAGGTGTTGCGAACAGGGGAGCCCTTCTCCTCCTGGAGCCCGAGCACGGTGGGGGTCATGGCGATGTCGAAGTAGGCGGTCACGCGGCGACCTCGGGGCGTGACAACGCTCGTGCGGCGCGGTGACCGTGATCGATCGGAGCCGCGCTAGCGAAGATCGCCGCCTGCACGATGGCGCCGTCGACGATGACCGCGACGGCCTCGCCCTCGGGGAGCAGCGTCATCAGGTACGAAGCGAGCGCTGCCTTGTGATTGCGGATTATCCCTCGCTGCTCATCGGTCAGGGCGCCGGCCTCGGCGTGGGTGTTGATGAACCCGCACCCCCGAAACCGCGTCTCGATCATCCACTCCTCGAGAGCGGCGAAGATGGCGTCGACGGGTACCTCACCGTCGCGCATGCGTCCCTCGACCCGGTCGGCGAAATCGGTCATCCATCGTTCATGGCGATCGCGTAGCCATGCCGTCACGAGATCGGACTTCGACGGGTACATCGAGTAGAGCCGCCGGAGCGAAACACCCGAACGGTCGCGGATGTCGCCCATCGTGACCGCGGTGACGCCCAGGTTGTAGAAGAGGTCATCCGCTGCCGACAGCGCAGCCCGGTCGGCTGCGGCCGCATCGACTGTCGCCGCGGGGCTCATCGGAGTGGGAATCCCTCGGTATCGCCGTCGGGTCGTGGTCCGAAGAGTCGTCTCTCGCTCGCGTCGATGGCGACGTCGTCGATCGATGCCTCCCGGCGACGCATCAGTCCGTGCTCGTCGAATTCCCAGTTCTCGTTGCCGTACGAACGCCACCACTGGCCGGACTCGTCGAGCGACTCGTACTGGAATCTGACCGCGATGCGATTGCCGGTGAAGGCCCAGAGATCCTTGCGCAGCGCGTACTCGCGCTCCCGCGCCCACTTCTCGGCGAGGAACGAGCGGATCTCGGCGCGGCCGCTGAGGAACATGTCGCGGTTGCGCCATTCGCTGTCGCGCGAGTACGCCATCGAGACTCGCTCGGGGTCGCGCGTGTTCCATGCGGCTTCCGCCGCGAGCACCTTGGCCCGGGCGGAGGCCTCGTCGAAAGGGGGAAGTGGTGGACGTTGTTCAGACATCGGAGCTCCTGTGAGAATGGATGTTCTCATGGAACCCGCCGATCGCCTAGGCAATTCCCGGGCATCACGAGCCGATCACCTCAGCTCGAAGGCGTCCATCCTGGGTGCGGCCATCTCGTCTCGGAACTTGTCGAACTTCCACGGCCACGCCGCGGGGATCCCACGGTCGTCGAGGTACCAGCTGCGACACCCGGTGACCCACACCGTCGACTTTGCGGCCTCGACGCGTTCGGCTTCGAGCTGCTCGGTCGCCGCGCTGGTCGCGGCGATCTCGGCGACCGATCCCGATCGGAGACACTCGATGAGTTGCATGATGTAGTCGAACTGCAGCTCGGCCACCTCGATGAGCGAGAAGTTGCCGACCGGCCCGTTCGGCCCGTTGAGCATGAACAGGTTGGGGAACTCGGGGATCGAGATCGAGTAGTAGGCGAGGGGGCGATCCGCCCACGCCTCGTCCAATGTCGTGCCGCCGCGTCCGATCACCGACATCGGCCGCATGAACGAGTCGACCTTGAATCCCGTCGCCAGCACCAGCACGTCGAGTTCGTGCAAGACGCCGTCGGCGGTGCGGATGCCCTCGGCCTCGACCCGCTCGATCGGCTCGGTCAGCAGCTCGGAGTCAGGATGTTGGATCGCATCGTAGAAGTCGGGGGAGATCACCAGCCGTTTGCAGGCCGCGCGGTAGTCGGGTCGCAGGCGCTCGCGCAGCGCGGGATCGGAGACGTTGTCCTCGAGGTTCGCCACGCAGGCCTCGGCGATCGCCTGCATCTCGGGTGAGTCGGCGTCGACCACCGCATTGGCGAACCCTTCGGCGAAGGTGTTGGACAATCCATGATGGATCGCCTCGAGCGTGTCCGGGTGCTCTCCGAATCCGGTCTTGTCCTCGTCGGAGTAGGCAGGGTTGTCCGCCTGGAGTACCCACTGGGCGGTCCGTTGGAACAGATCGAGATGGGCGACGTGGCCGGCGAGTGCGGAGGTGATCTGCACAGCGGTCGAACCTGTGCCGATGACGCCGACCCGCTTGCCATCCAGCGCCACCGTGTGATCCCAGCGGGCGGTGTGGAAGAGGTCTCCTGCGAAGTCGTCGAGTCCGGCGATCGCGGGGTAACTCGGATGGTGCAGTACCCCGGTCGCGGCGATCACGACATCGACGGTGTCGGTGAACCCGCTCGCCGTCTCGAGCTCCCAGCGGCCGTCGATCCACTCACACCGTACGACCTCGTCGTCGTAGCGGATCATCCGGTCGACGTCGTGTTCGTCGACCACACGCTCGAAGTACTGCTGGATCTCCGCTCCGGGCGAGAAGAGGTGGCTCCACCGCGGGTTCAGGTCGAACGAGTAGCTGTACAGATGCGATGGGACGTCGCAGGCGACACCTGGATAGGTGTTCTCCCGCCAGGTGCCACCGACGCGGTCGCCCTTCTCGTACACCGCCACCTCGTCGAACCCCGCCTCGGTGAGCTTGATCGCGCTGAGAATCCCAGCCATCCCCGCTCCGATGATCCCGAACCTCATGTCAGTCCCCTCCTGCGTAAGACCCGCCGCGGGCCTGGTGATCGACGCCTTCGCGTTCGATGATGTCGCGCCCGTACGCCTCGATCACCGGGATCTCGTCGTCGGCGAGGGGCGCCATGAACCGCTTCCGTTGCATCGCCTCCTCGATGTAGGGGGCGAGTTCCTCGCGCTTGCGCTGCTCGCGCTCGTCCTCGCCCTCCTTGAAGCGGGGCATCACCTCGTCGGCGAACAACTCGAGCGACTCGCAGATGTGCTCGTGACGGTTCTTCCCACCCTGTTGGATGAACACGACCTGGTCGACGCCCGCGTCGGCGAAGCCCTGGAGGTGCTCGGTCAACTCGGCCGGGGTACCGATGCCCCGGTTGCGCCCCTGTTCCGGGATGCCATCGCGGACCATCTCGAAGTTCTCCCACACGTTCGTGCGTCCCGGCTTGTGCTCACCGAACACGTAGTGGTGGCCGAGCGCGAAACCGAAGAAGCGGAACCCGTCCATGCCCCGCCGCTTGGCCTCCTCCGCGTCCTCGTGGCACGAGAAGCCGGTGACCATCGCGACGTTGGCATTGACCGAGTGACCGATCGGGACACACTCGGTCTTGATGATCTCGTAGTACTCGTCGACCCACTTCTTGGCATCGCTCTGATCGACGAAGGCGAAGGTGAGCGCCCCGACTCCGGCTCGGGCGGCCTCGTGGATCGTCTCGCGATTCGAGCAGGCCAGCCAGATCGGCGGATGTGGCTTCTGCACCGGCTTGGGCACGACGTTGCGGCACGGCATCGAGAAGTACTCGCCGTCGAAACCGGGATACGGGTCCATCACGAGCATGTTGGCGACCTGTTCGGTCACCTCGCGCCACATCTCGCGCTTGGTCTCGGAGGTCCACTCGATGTTGAACCCCTCGAGTTCGGCCTTCGACGCCGACTCGCCGGTACCGAACTCGACGCGGCCGTTCGAGACGAGGTCGAGTGTGGCGATGCGCTCGGCGATCCGTGCCGGCTGGTTGTAGCCGGGGAGCATCAGCACGATGCCGTGAGCGAGGCGGATGCGGCTGGTGCGCTGCGAGCAGGCGGCGAGGAAGACCTCGGGTGCGGACGAGTGGGAGTACTCGTCGAGGAAGTGATGCTCGACCTCCCACGCATAGTCGATCCCGAGGCGGTCGGCGAGTTCGACCTGATCGAGCGCCTCCTGGAACAGCCGCAGTTCGGATCCCTCGTCCCACGGGCGCGGGAGCTGGTGCTCGTAGAAGATGCCGAACTTCATGTGGGCTCCGTTCCTGGGCGGTTGACACGAACGATCAAAGTCGACTCGGCATGCCCCCGACGAGCCAGGGCCCAAGGTCACCCACGGGTGATCGACGGCGGAGGGGTCAGCTGCGAAGGAGGTGGCCCGCGGTCGCCCCCGTGTGTTCGCCGGCCTCCATGAAGTGTCGGCCGTTCACGAAAGTGTGGTCGATCCCCTCGGCGCGCTGCACGAAACGGGGCGCGCCGCCCGGGAAGTCGTGCACGATCTCGGGGAGCGGCAGCGAGAGGGCTTCGAGGTCGATGACGTTCACATCGGCGAACGCGCCCTCGGTGAGGGTTCCACGATCGACGTAGCCGATGAACCGAGCCGTGTCGGATGACACTGCCTTGACTGCGGCTTCGAGCCCGATGATCTGCTCGTCGCGGGCCCAGTGGGCGAGGAAGTACGTCGGCTGGGATGCGTCCATGATCTGGGTCGCGTGTGCCCCGGCGTCCGCCAACCCCATGATCGTCACCGGCGACAGCACCTGTTCCTCGATCGCCTCGGCGCTCTGATTCATCACGGGCCAGTTGACGAGGGATGCGCCGTCTGAGTCGATCATCGCGTCGATGTACGCCTCGATCGGTGACACACCCGCGGCCTGCGCGATGCCGGCGATCGAGTCTTCGGGGGTGTAGTCGTAGCTGGCGGGGCGTCCGGCGGGCATCAGGTACATCCGCCAGAACGGCTCGACCGCGTCATCGGCGCCCTCTTCGATCAGCCGGGTCCGCAGCTCCGCGTCACGCAGACCCGCGAGCCGTCCGGCGAGGTCGAGTGTCTTCAGGGCCCGGAACGAGGGCAGGTGATCGATGAGGGTGTTGGCGGCGAGCGAGAAGAGTACGCCGACGCCGCGAGGTGTGATCTGCGGGTGGAGTTGTGCGCCGGTGTGGTTGGCCTCTTCGGAGAGCCGGATCACGTCGCGGTAGTGCGTGCCCAGCGACTCGATCTGTTGCAGGTTGAAACTGAACGGCCGGCCCGTGCGGCGGCTGAGTTCGGCCATCCAGCCGAGTTCCTCGTCCACCCGCGATTCGGCCGAGTCGGCGAAGTTGTACCGCGGCGCCGATTCCAACACCCCCTTGCCGAGGCGCCCCAGCGGTTCGGCGATCGCGAAGAACTCCTCGGGCTTCGACCAGGTGCCGGGCACATTGCGTCCATCGGGTACCCGGTGGAACAGGCTGCGCGAGATCGAATAGCCGAGAGCGCCCGCCCGGAGTGCGTCGTCGACGAGGCCGGCCATCTCGGCGAGCTGCTCAGGCGTCGCCTCGAAGTCCTCCTCGCACGCCTCTTCGCCTGCCACGTAGAGCCGTACGGCCACGTCGCCGACATAGCCGCCCGTGTTGAGCCCGAGCGGCATCTGTTCGACGGCGTCGAGGTAGCCGCCGTAGCCCTCCCAGTTCCACGGGAGTCCATCGATGATCGCCGATGCCGGAATGTCCTCGACGGTCTCCATCGCCTCGGCCAGCACGCGGGCGGCGCCCGGACGAACCGGTGCGAACGTCATGCCGCAGTTCCCCATGACGACCGACGTGACGCCGTGGTAGCACGACGAGGACATCGTCGGATCCCAGCCGACCTGTGCGTCGAGGTGCGAGTGCAGGTCGACGAAGCCCGGTGTCACCAGCTTCCCCTCGGCGTCGATCACCTGGTTCGCCCCCGACGCGTCGACGTCGCCGACGACGGTGACGCGATCGGCGTCGATCGCTACGTCGGCCCGCACGGCGGGGCGGCCCGTGCCGTCGATCACCGTGCCGTTCCTGATGACTACGTCGTGTGCCATGACAGCCCTTCCAGAGATGCGTTCGACGCCTTGACTATCACGTCCCGACGGCGAAGATGTCGGCGTGAGCTACTTGTTGACGCTCGTGTCGAGCTCGATCCGCCCGCTGTCGGCAGCGGCCATGAACGCTTCGTAGTCGCGCTCGGCCTGGTCGGCGTAGCGCATGGCGAAGTCGGCGATAGCGGTGTCGAAAGTGTCGCCCTTGCCCAGGTATCGGGCGATGGCGATGCGGTCACCGGATCGAGAATGGGCGCGGGCGAGCGTCCAACCGCAGAGGTTGGCGAACTTGTGCATTGTGCTCTTGCCGGCGAGCGACGTGTCGAATGAGCCCTTCATGTCCCACAACTGGCGGAAGTAGTAGTGGTATCCACCGATCGAGGACCAGCCCAACAAGATGTCGGAGGCTGCTTGCATGAGCCGCTGGCCCTCTACGACCCGGCGGCCCGGATCCCGTCGCCACGAGAGCCCCCCATATTGGGCGAGCGCGGACTTGCCCGCCTCTTTGATCTGGAGGAAGAGGATGTCCTCTGGGTCATGGCCCTGGAGCAGCACGGTGAAGGCGCGGGTTCCCACGCTCCCCACACCGACCACCTTGAGCGCCAGGTCGACGAATTGGTAGGAGTCGATCAGATGTTGCCGGTTGCTCTGTAGCGACGTCCGATACTTGCCGAAGAGCTCCCGGACCGCCTCGGTCACGCGATCGCTCTCGGAGGGATCGACGAAATCCTTGAACGGGACAAGGAGCGGCGGCTGGTGCACGATCTGACGCCGCCCGTCGACCGTCTCTGACAGCTTGCGGGTGGCCCGCTCGCTGTCCTTGCCCCGGGCCTTCTCAACCGTCTTCTTCCCCGCCTTGCTCGGCTTCTGGAGTTCCGCTATCCGGTCGGTGTCCAACCGGCTGTACCAGAGGGTCAGGTTGTCCATCTCGGCGAACCGCCGTATCGCCTCGCGATACCTCATGGCGGTCTTGGCTGCCAGCGCGTGCTGGGCCTCGGCATCCCAGCCGTTTTCTCTCGCCGAGAGCACGAAGCTCGTGGCAAGACGCTTCAGATCCCATTCCCATGGGCCAGCCAATGTCTCGTCGAAATCGTTGATGTCGAACACGAGCGACCGGTCGGGTGCACCGAACAGACCGAAATTCGAGAGGTGGGCGTCACCGCACAGTTGGGCGTTGATCCCGGTGACCGCGGTCGGTCGGAGGTCGGCGGCCATGATCGATGCCGTTCCGCGGTAGAAGGTGAAGGGACTCGCGCTCATCCGGCCGTACCGGATGGGCACCAGCGACGGGATCGCCGTCTTCGTTCCCTCCTCGATGATCGCCACCGGATCACGACGATCCGCAGCGGGCTCCCACGCCCCGGCTGCCGATCGCGGCGACACGTCCCTGGCCTGTTTTCCGCGCTCCCTGCGTTCGGCGACGGTGGGGTGGAAATCGGCATCTCTGTCCAGCTGCATACGCTCCATCCTTCCAGAGTCTCGGCCCTTCCAGAGTGCCGGCAACATGCCCGTGGCGTCAGAGGTAGCTCTCCTTGGTCAGCCAGTTCAGCGAGAAGAACCCGAGCACCGGCGGGAGGTATGCCGTGATGAGCCGGTAGATGATGGCGATCGCGACCGAGAGCGCCGGGTCGACGCCGACCGCCGTGATGACCGCCGACAGTGAGGTGGCGCTGACCGGGCGCTCGGAGGATCACCCGCGGCGACCCATGCCAGCAGCCCGAAGGCGGCGGACATGACGATCAGCTGGACGAGGTCGGATGGCCGCTTGCGACGCGGTGCCGCCCGATCGGCCGAGAACAGATAGGTCGAGACCCCCTCGACGTCGAGGCTCAGTGGACGTGAGACCGGAGTCGTCGTTGCGCCGTTCCCGGCAGCATCGTCAGCCATCCTGTCCGCGACCCTCCAGCGTCATCGTCACGTTCATCCCCGTGCGGCACCGTAGCCGCCGACCCCGGTGACAGAAGTCCCTACCGACCGGTAGGTCGGCACGGTAGGATCGGCCGGATGAGTACGGAGAGCGCCGTCGGCACCTCGCGCAAGCAGTCCCTCAACGAAGTCCGAGCGACGATCCCCGAGACCTGCTACGACCGACCGGTCGGGCGGGCCACGCTCACGGTGATCCAGGCGACGTTGCTCTACCTCGTGCCCGTCGTCGGGCTCCTTCTCACCAACACGTGGTGGGCACTGCTCGTGCTGTGGCTGCTCGCCGGCCTCGGTGTCGCAGGGCTGTTCGTCGTCGGACACGACGCGTCGCACAACGCACTGCTCGATTCGCGCCGCGCCAACCGCGTGCTTGCGCAATTCTGTATGGGCCCGAGCGCACACGTCGAGGCATCGTGGGATCTCGGTCACCATCGCATCCACCACGGCTACACGACCCGCCAGGGGTTCGACTTCGTCTGGCACCCGCTGACCGTGGACGAATACCGCGAACTCGGCCGGTTCGGTCGTCTCCGTCACCGTCTCGAATGGTCGTTCCTCGGGTCTGGTGCCTACTTTCTCCGAGAGGTGTGGTGGGAGAAGATGTGGCGCTTCAACCCGAGCGGTAAGCGCCACGATGCGGTAGTACGCGACAAGCTCACGCTCGGATCGGCGCTGGCGGTCCTCGCCATTGGAACGATCGTGTTCGGAGCGCTGACCGGAGGTGTCGTCGGTGCGATCTGGGTTCCCGTGAAGGTGATCGTCATTCCGTTCCTGCTCTTCGTCCAGATCATCGGCTGGACCGTGTACGTCCACCATGTCGCCCCCGACATCCGCTGGTGGTCGAGGCGCGAATGGTCGCAGTTCAAGGGCCAGATGGAGTCGACCACGATCGTTCGCACCCCGTGGCTGATCAACCGTCTGTGGTTCCACAACATCTTCGTACACGTGCCGCACCACGTCGACATGAGGATCCCGTTCCACAAACTGCCCGCCGCAGCGGAGGCGATCGCAGACGCCTATCCCGACACCGTCAAGACGACGCGCATGTCGCTCGGCGACTACCTGCGCACGACGAGGAGCTGCAAGCTCTACGACTTCGACGAGGGACGCTGGTTGACCTACGCCGCCGCTCGCTGAGCAAACGCGGTTGCGTCGACGGCTCCGGCGCGATCACCCTGTGACGGTGGACGACTATCAGCCCCAGAGGAGTTTCCACGCTCGGTCGGCGCGCCTCTACGACAGCGTGTCACGGCGCGGCGACGAGGACGAGACGGTCGCCTTCCTGTATCGGCTGGTCGGCGATGGCTCGGCGCTCGAACTCGCCATCGGCACGGGTCGGATCGCGCTTCCGCTCGCCGATCTCGGAGTCGCGGTCGAGGGCATCGACTTCTCGCCGGCGATGGTGGCGGAGCTCCACAAGAAGCCCGGAGGCGACCGCATCCCCGTGACCATTGGCGACTTCGCCGATGTCGCGGTCGCCGGCTCGTACCGACTCGTGTATCTCGTGTTCAACACGTTGTTCAACCTGCTCAGCCAGGACGAACAGGTCCGCTGCTTCGAGAATGTCGCCGAGCACCTCACCGACGACGGGTCGTTCGTCGTCGAGGCGTTCGTCCCGTCGTTCCTGTACCGGCTGCGCGACGAGCAGTACGTCGATGTCGAGTCGATCGCCGCCGACGAGGTCCGCCTCGACGTCGGCCGGCACGATCCGGTCGCTCAGCGTCTCGACGAGAGCCATGTGACCCTCACGTCGGCGGGGATCCGGCTCGATCCGATCGTCTGCCGGTATGCGTGGCCGAGCGAACTCGATCTGATGGCCCGGATCGCGGGGCTCGAGCTGGCCGGCCGCTGGGGAGGGTGGCGCGGGGAACCGTTCGAGTCCACGAGCAGGCGGCACGTCTCGGTCTACACGCGGCGGTCCCGCCCCGCCACCGTCACGATCAGTTCCCGAAGTCTCTGAACCTGACGTGCCATCTCGAGATCGTCGCACAGAGGATGCATTCGGGGTGTGACGAACGGCACGCAAAAAGAGGGAACCGGTCGCATCGGAGAGGGCGTCCTATCCCCAGCCGCAAAGGCGGGCTGACGCGTACCGGGCGAGAGCCGGGGTACGCGCTGCGGCCTGATTCCTGGGCGGGCGCAGTGTTTCTCGAAACACCGGTCGGGGCCGTGGCGGACGGTCCCGGCCGCAAGCGCGCATTCCACGATCCGACAAACGTCACGTTTCCCCGCCACCTCTCCTCGGCCGGGCGCGCGGTACGGTCGTGCAGCGCAACGACACCTCGCTGAACGACACCTCGCCGAAGGAGACACCTCACATGACGACGGCTACCACCGTGGCCGATCCGGTCACCGCGGTTCGCGAGTGGCTCGACGAGAACTGGGACCCCGATCTCACCGTCGCCGAGTGGTGGGAGCGCCTCGGGCTCGCCGGGTGGAGTGCGCCGACCCTCCCCAGCGAGTCGTACGGACGCGGACTGTCGCGCAGCGACGCCGTTGCCGTCGCCAGGGCGATCACCGAGTACGGCGCCCTGAACGCGCCGGCCGGTCTCGGCCTCCTCCTGGCTGCACCCACGATCACGACACACGGCACCCGCGAGCAGATCGATCATTACGTGCGCGACATCGTCACCGGACGCAAGGCATGGTGTCAGCTGTTCTCCGAGCCGGGCGCCGGGTCCGATCTCGCCGGGCTCACCACGCGCGCCGACCGCGACGGCGACGAGTGGATCATCAACGGCCAGAAGGTCTGGACCTCGCTCGGGCTGACCGCCGACCTCGGGATGCTGATCGCCCGCACCTCTCCGGACGCCCCGAAGCACAAGGGGATCAGCTGGATGGCGATCGACATGCGCCAGCCGCAGGTCGAGATCGTTCCACTCATCGAGATGACCGGCCACGCGATGTTCAACGAGGTCTTCATGACCGACGCCCGGGTGCCGCACGACGCGGTGATCGGCGAGCTCAACAACGGATGGGCGGCCGCCAACACGACGCTGCAGAACGAGCGGGCCGGACTCGGCGCGGGCGGCGCGGCAGGTGGCGCGAGCGTCACCCCCGGCACCGTCGCCGGCCAGCTCGAACGACGCGCCGGCGACCTCGTCAGTCCGGCCGAGTCGACCCAACGACCGACCGGCGCAGCGGTCCGCAGGCGCGGATCGATGTTGAACGATTTCGCCAGAGGAGCGGGCAAGAACGCCGATCCGACCATCCGCCAGGACCTCGTCCGGCTTCACATCCTCAATGAGATCGGCCGTCTGAACGGGATGCGCGCCAAGGACGTGCGCGCCGGGGGAGGCGACATCCCGGGTATCGCCAACATCTCGAAGCTGCTGATGAGCGACGTCGTCAGGTTGTCGCGCGACGTCGGACTCCGAATACTCGGACCGTCGGGGACGCTGCACGCCTACACCGACGACCAGCGCGAGAGCTTGAACGAGGCGACCGGCAACCCGCTGCTGGGGATGATCACCGGTCAGGCCCTCTACGCCCAGGCCCCACCCATCTACGGTGGCACCGACCAGATCCAGCGCAACATCATCGGTGAGCGGGCGCTCGGCCTTCCGCGCGAGCCCGGGCCCGACAAGAACGTTCCCTTCTCCGAACTCCCGAAGAACGCCTGAGGTCGACCGATGCCCAAGCTCACCTACACCTCCGAGGAACTGCACGCCGACGTCGACTACTCCGAACCGCACACGGCGGGGGGTCAGCGGCTCCACGGTGGGTTCCTCGCCGACGGCACCTACGAGCCGCCCCGCACCAGGAACCGTGTCCCGGCACTCGACGCGTGGGAGGCGGCGCTACGCGAACGCGGCGGCGAGCCGTTCGGTGCGTCGTCCGATCTTCTCACCGGCGTCCGGATGCCGACGGTCGAGCAGCAGCGCGTCCTGCTCCGCAACGGTCTGGGCGAGGCGTTCTGGAACGGCCTGACGATCACCGGCAAGATCGAGGCGCGGGGACGCTTCCTCGTAGATCTCCCCGTGCCCGACCTGCAGGCGGCGATCGTCGAGGACATCTCCGAGATGGCGATCGGTCACCTCGACAAGGGCCTCCTGTCCACCCACGGTCTCGACGAGGGCGGCGAGCCCGAACGCGGCATCGGCGGTCACGACGCGATGTGGTTCGTGCTCCGCGATCTCGCGCTGGGGGCGGACGCGTACCCCGACGTCGAGCCCGAGGCGAACATCGCCCGCGACGAGACCGGCAAGCGCTGGATGCCCGAGATCGACGAGCCGATCGAGGCGCTGTTCGCGTTCCTCGCCAACCTCCTGATCATCGAGTTCCGCGCCGAACTCGGTTTCGCCGAAACGCAGGAGGTCCTGCTCAGCCCCGACCTATTCGTCGACAACCGAGCCGACGCGGAACTCGCCGCCGAGATGGTCGAGCGGATCCGAACCGACGAACTCATCCATGTGCGGTCACTCAACCTGTACCTCGGGGAGCTGCGCAATCTCACCCTGCGCACGGTCGACGGCGGGACCGCACCGGGCGCCGAGTTGGTCGACCGGTTCTGGGAGGGCCTCGTCCACTGGGCGACGATCGAGCAGCCACCGCTCGTCGCCGAGCGTCAGCGCATCGCCCTCAGCTCGGCGATCGCCCGCCACGACGAAGGGGCACGGGTGCAGTCCGAGTTCGACCGAGCTGCCTGAGCCGCTCAGCTGTCGATCGTCTTGTCGACCGACCTCAGCGACCAGCTGCTCGCCACCATGAACAACCCGAAGATCACCAGGTAGAGGCCGCCGATCCAGGCGATCACGGTGATCGTCGGCGTCGGCCAGGCGACGATGATGATGCCCGCGGCGAGCGAGAGCAGCCCCGACAAGCCCTGCAGGACCCGGTGGCCGATCGTCGAGTCGGCGAGAGCGCCGATCACGTCGATCGCACCCGACACGATCCAGACGACACCGAGGATGGTGGCGAGTACGGCGACCGACTCGAACGGGTGCCGCAGGACGATGACACCGGCGATCATGCCGAGCAGGCCCACGAATCCGAGTAGGCCGCGTCCCGAACCATCGTCGGAGAACGCGTGGATCAGGCGGAACAGCCCGAACAGCAGTAGCTGGATCCCGAAGAGGACGGTCAGCACGACCAGCGTCTCCTGCGGCCAGACGAGCACGACGATGCCGAGGACGATCGTGACGAGACCGACGAAGAGCACGGTCGACCATTCGCGGGCAAGCGCTATCCCGTAGGGCGATGCGGTTGACGATGATTGGGTGGAAGTGGTGGAAGTGGTGGACGTCTCGTTGGACATGGGACTCCTTGTGCGAACGTACGACGAAGTCGTCGAGCGATGTTCGAGAAATGTTATTCGGCCGACCGGGTGATCGCGGGGATCCTGCGACGATTCGGTGTCAGGCGCCGACCGGCGCGCGGGCGGGGGACTTCGAGCGGATGTACATCGCCGCCCGCACGAGCGCTTCGTCGGCCTCGGGCATCAGTCCTGCGAAGCCCTGGTACACGTGCCACATGCCGTCGGCGAGATCGAGGGTGACGTCGACGCCGATCTCCGCGGCACGCTCGGCGAGACCACGCGAATCGTCGAGCAGGATCTCGTCGACGCCGCACTGGATCAGCATCGGCGGGAGCCCGGACAGGTCGGCGAAGAGCGGCGAGATGACCGGATCGTCGAGGGGGCGTCCAGGGGCGTACATCGTCGCCGCCTCGGCGACGAAATCCTCCTTCAGCATCGGGTCGACCCCGGCGTTGCTGCGGATCGTGGATCCGGAACCCGAGAGATCGGTCCACGGAGAGAGCAGGTAGGCGCAGGCCGGCATCCGGTCGCCGGCACTGCGCGCAGCGATGAGCGTGGCGAGCACGGCGTTGCCACCGGCGGAGTCACCCGCCACCGCGAGCGACGCGGCGCCGTGCAGATCGAGCATCGCCCGGTACGACGCCAAGCAGTCGTCGATCGCCGCGGGATAGGGGTTCTCCGGCGCGAGCCGGTAGTCGATCACGGTCACCGACGCTCCCGCGCGCTTGGCCAGTCGTGCCGCCAGCGAGATGTGGCTGCTCGGTGAGCCCAGCACGTACCCGCCGCCGTGCAGGTACAGGATGTGGCGATCGGGCGGTACCTCCGACGGCGTCGCGACGATCGCCGGGACACCGCCGACCTCGGCATCCCGGTACATGACCTTGCGGGGCCGGGGGAGGCGATCGGCCCGGTCGAATGCCCGACGACGCTGCTCGAGCGTGATGTCCTCGACGAGGCTGAACCGCTCGACGGCACGCCGTAAGGCCCGTGCCCTTCTGCTGACGGCCATCGGCGCATTCTAGAGCGGCGCATTCCAGATGGCGGGTTGCAAGGCTCAACGGTCGCACCGCACCACACGATCGGACAATCTGGGGCCGGATGTGGTGTGCTGGCGCGATGAGGTTCGGCGTCTTCTACGAGCACCAACTCCCCAAGCCCTGGAGTCCCGACGACGAGTACCGCCTCCTGAAAGAGGCGCTCGAACAGGTGGTGCTCGCCGATCGACTCGGGTTCGACTACGCGTGGGAGGTTGAGCACCACTTCCTCGACGAGTACTCCCACTCGTCGTCCCCCGAGGTCTTCCTGGCCGCCGCGGCGGCACTGACCGAACGGATCCGGCTCGGACACGGCATCCGCCAGGTGATCCCGAACTACAACCACCCGGCGCGGACGGCCGAGGGCATCGCCACGCTCGACCTGATCTCAGACGGTCGAGTCGATTTCGGGATCGGTGAGGGTGCGACGCGCCTGGAACTGCACGCGTTCGACATCCCCGCCAAGAGGAAGCGGGCGATGTCGCTCGAGGCCGCCGAGCAGATCGCCAACATGATGGTGATGGATCCCTACCCGGGTTTCGAGTCGGAGAACTTCTCGATGCCGTGCCGCAACGTGCTACCCAAGCCACGCCAGACGCCGCATCCGCCGATGTGGATCGCCTGCACGAATCGCGACACGATCAAGGTCGCCGCACGTAACGGTCTCGGGGCACTCGCATTCAGCTTCGTCGACCCCGACGAGGCGCGTACGTGGGCCGACATCTACTACGACATCATCAAGTCCGACGAGTGCGTGCCGCTCGGCCACACGGTCAACGCCAATCTTGCCCTGGTCACCGGATTCTCACTCGACCACCACCGGACCGAGGCGATCCGTCGCGGTCTGGAGGGCTTCGAGTTCTTCGGCTACGCGCTCAACGCACTCGTCGCACACGATCAGATCCCGGGCCGCACGTCCCTTTGGGCGGAGTTCCAGGAACGCCGGGATCCGGAGCGGACCGAGCGGCGCATCGCCGAGGCGGAGGAGGCCGGGGACTCCTACGCCAGTTGTATCGGGACCCCCGCCGACGCCCGTCGTCATCTCGAGCAGATGGCCGCTGCCGGCGTCGACCAGGTGATCTTCATCCAGCAGGCGGGCAGGAACCGGCACGAGGACATCTGCTCGTCCCTCGAACTCTTCGCCGCCGAGGTGATGCCGCACTTCGCGGTCGGTCGCGGCGCGCGCGACGCCGCCAAGCAGGCCGAGTTGGCTCCCTACGTAGCGGCGGCCCTTTCGAGGAAGCGGTGGATGGAGCCGATCGCCGACGACGAGATCCCCGTCGTGAGAGCGTCGGTGAAGAAGGCGCAGACCTCGGGCTCGGTCGCTTGACCGCGCCCGGCGCCCGATCTCAGCTGCCGTAGGGAGCGACGCCGTCGCCGAGCTGCGCACGGTAGAGGGCGAGCACCTCGCCTGGCTCGGCATGGCGGCCGGTCGAGTGTTTGGAGTAGACCAGCTCACCGTCGACCTCGACGTCGAAGACCCCCTTGGACCCGGTGACGAGGGTGGCGCGTACGTGGGCCGACATCTACTACGACATCATCAAGTCCGACGAGTGCGTGCCGCTCGGCCACACGGTCAACGCCAATCTTGCCCTG
>PVMS01056552.1_pt1 | contig 24348 bp, 23 predicted proteins | sample 1853461 | NCBI WGS metagenome assembly PVMS01 (sample SAMN08582032, study PRJNA380276) | Marine sediment metagenome, whole genome shotgun sequencing project. | isolation source: ocean sediment barecode stripped | collected 2017 | reverse complement strand
CATCCGCACCTACCTCGAGACCATCTGCGAGTTGCCGTGGTCCGAACGCTCCGAGGGGAGACTGGACGTTCAGCGAGCGGCCGAGATCCTAGAGGAAGACCACTTCGCCCTCGGCGACGTCAAGGACCGGATCCTCGAGTTTCTGGCGGTGCGGGTTTTGCAGCAGAAGGCCGAGGCCGCCGAGGCGGAGGCCGGGCCCGTCGAGGCGGAGGCCGGGCCCGTCGAGGCGGAGGCCGAGCCCGTCGAGGCGGAGGCCGGGCCCGTCGAGGCCGAACGGGAAGACGCCGAGCCCTCGATCCACGACACCGTCGGCCGCAACCCGATCCTGCTCTTCGCCGGTCCTCCGGGGGTCGGCAAGACGTCGGTCGCCAAGTCCATCGCCCGCGCCATGGACCGTGAGTATGTGCGTATCTCGCTGGGCGGGGTGCGCGACGAGGCTGACATCCGCGGTCACCGGCGCACCTATGTCGGCGCCATGCCGGGCCGCATCATCCAGGGCATGAAACAGGCCGGCTCCAAGAACCCGGTCTTCCTCCTCGACGAGGTTGACAAGCTCGGGGCGTCTTTCCAGGGCGACCCCGGTGCGGCGCTGCTCGAGGTACTCGACCCCGCGCAGAACGACAGCTTTACCGACCACTATCTGGGCATTCCATTCGACCTCTCGGAAGTCCAGTTCATCTGCACTGCGAACTTTCTGCAGAACATCCCGGGTCCCCTCCAGGACCGCATGGAGGTTGTCGAGTTCGCCGGCTACACCGAGGCCGAAAAGCTCGAGATCGCCAAGCGCTACCTGACCCCGCGCCAGATCAAGCACACCGGACTCACCGACGAGCAGATCTCGATCACCGATGACGCCGTTCGCGAGGTTGTCACCCGCTATACCCGTGAGTCCGGAGTCCGCCAACTCGAGCGTGAAATCGGGCGCTTGGCGCGCAAGGTGGCGCGGAAGATTGCCGCCGAGGAGTTGGAGTCAGCACAGATCGATGCCGAACAGGTCAGCGAGCTTCTCGGCCGGCCCAGGGTCCATCCCGAGAAGGCGGCCGAGACCGACCAGGTCGGTGTCGCCACCGGCATGTACTACACCCCGGTCGGCGGTGACATCATGTTCGTCGAGGCGACGCCCATGCCGGGCAAGGGCGAGCTGGTCCTCACAGGTCAGCTCGGGGACGTGATGAAGGAGTCGGCTCGCGCCGCCTGGACCTACGCACGCGCCCATGCGGACGATCTCTTTATCTCCAAGGGCGCTTTCAAGCAGGACGTCCACATCCACGTCCCCGCCGGCGCCATTCCCAAGGACGGACCGTCGGCCGGTGTCACCATGGCAACCGCCCTGGTTTCGGCGCTATCGGGACGGCCGGCACGCTATGACGTGGCGATGACCGGTGAGCTGACTCTTTCGGGTCGCGTGCTGCCTATCGGCGGGGTCAAGGAGAAGGTCCTGGGAGCGGTACGGGCCGGCATCTCCACGGTGGTGCTGCCCAAGGTAAATGAGGCCGATCTCGAAGACCTGCCGGAGGAGATACGCGACGGGCTGACCATCCACCTGGTCGAGGAGCTCGGCGAGGCGCTGGCCCACACCCTGCGGGGCGGAGAATTCCGCGAGGGCCGGTTGCAGTTCGCAAGCTCGGCGCCGAAGAAGGGATCGAGTCCCAACGTGCAACACTAACCGAGGCGAGTTGAGAGTTGAGAGTTGAGAGTTGAGAGTTGAACTGGCATCTTCGGCTGATCAAAGTCCATAACTCTTAACTCGTAACTCTTAACTCTTTATGATCTCGACCCGCTCGATGTCTACAGCGTGTTCCACCGGATCGACGATGGTTGGCGGCGGATTGTCGACGTCGAGCTCATAGGTGCGGTCGTCGGCGGTGCGCACCGGCTCGCCGGCGGGATCAAAGACGTGATTGCCGGCACCGGCGAACTCGTCGGGCTCCACCGATCCCGCGATGCAGCACCCGAGGACCCAGAGCTCGTTCTCGGCCGCCCGCGCCTTGAGCAGGGCGCTCCAGATATGATCGCGCCGCCACGGCCACCACGCCGGCACCACGAGCAGGTCGCACCGCGCCTCGAGCTTGAGGGCGCGCGCCTGCTCCGGGAAGCGCACGTCGTTGCAGTTCATGAGACCAATTCGAAGATTTCGCCACTCGAAGGCGACATAGCTCTTCCCCGCGTCCCACAACTCGTGCTCTCCGTTGGGATGGAAGAGGTGGACCTTGTCATACGCGGCAAGCTCCTGACCGCCGAGCCACACCGTCACCCGGTTGTGCCGCGCCTCGCTGATCGAGCCAAATACGAAAAGAACATCCGGCGCATCCGCCGAGACGTCTGAAAATACCTCCCGCGCGCGAGACGGCTCCAACGGCCGCGAGTAGCCGGTGAGAAAGAGCTCCGGGAACACCACCACCTCGGCTCCGGTCGCCGCCGCCCGCAGAGCCTCTTCCCGCGCTCGGCGCAGATTGTCCTCGGCACCGAGACAGACCCATCGCGAAAGAAATACCTTCATGGCCCCATTTCACCACAGCCGGTACGCGACCGGTCAGCGGCACTAAGCAGTTCCCACCAGAGTTTCTGGATGGGAACGGGCTAGGCGTGCGGGCTATAGTTGAACCATGTCCGAAGCCACCACCACAGATGCCGCCGTGCAGTCGCAGCGCCGAGATCGCCTTGAGCTCGCAGCCGGCATCGGGCTCATTGCCCTGACGGCGCTCGTCACCGTCATCGGCATCTACATTCCCTTCGGCCCTCCCGGCATCGATCCCGGTTGGGAGTGGGCGGTGAACACGGCCCGCGAGGCCGGACACGAATTCGGTCGCGACATTGTCTTCACCTACGGCCCCCTCGCCTTCCTGATGATGCCGATGGACGTATCTTCGAATCTCGTGGTGGCCAACACCTTCCTCCTCGGAATCCAGTTACTGTTTGCGGCCGCCCTGATGACATTCTTTCTCCACGATCGACGCCTGCTGCCCGTGGCCACTTTTGCCGTTCTCTTTGTCTGCGCCCGGCATCAGGGGCTCGCAGTCGAAGGGTTTCTCCTCCTGGTCGTCGGTTTGCTCGCCGTTCTCGGTGTGCTCGCGGGTCTGCGTCTACCCGTTGCCGTGGCGGCGCTCCTCGCCGCGGTGCTCTTCCTGGTCAAGATGTCCCTTGGGGTGGCCTCGCTGGTCATCCTCGGTTCAGCGCTCGTCGTCGCACGGTTCGTGTTCCTTCGGCCCCCCCGATTCATCCTCCCTCTTCTCCTTTTCCCCCTCACGCTGGTCATCCTGGCAGTGTTGATCTTCGACCGGCCGAGCACGTTTTTTCGCTGGCTCCACCTTTCGGCAGAGGTAGTCTCCGGCTATAGCGTCGCCAACAGCATTATCGGACCGGGTGTACAGGTGGCGGTGGGTACGATCGCTGTCGCCGTCTGGCTCGGGTTTTCAGTCGTACTCCGTCACGACCGCCCGCTCTTCGCCTGCAACCTCATTTTTGCACCGGTGGTCCTGATCCAGTTTCGCCTCGCGTTTGTCCGCCAGGACACCCACCAACTCCAATTCGTGCCCTTCATGCTCGCCCTTATCGCGGTCTCAGCGCTCTTCGCTCGACGCCCAAGACAGATCGGAGCTCACGTCGCCTGGTTCAGCGCACTTCTTATCGCCGCCAGCCTCACCGGTCTCGCCGATCCCGTCGGGCGTGGCCTGCTCCCAGCAAATCTGCTCAGCGGCGGTTCCGGCCCACGCGCACTGTCGCGACTGCTGCATATCCGAGCGACACAGGAGGCGCTCGCCGCCCAGAGCGAGGCCAACCTGGAGCCGCTGCGGTTCGGCGACGATCTGCGGACCCTTCTGAAGGGTTCGCACAACGGTGTCGGCACCCTTCCCTGGGAGATTCAATACTGCCCTGCCAACCGACTCGATTGGAACCCCACTCCAACACTACAGCTTTACTCCGCCTACACCAGGGATCTCGATCTGTGGAGCGCCAAACACTACACCGGAAGTGACGCCCCCCAGTTCATCATCAATTCGTTCGCAGCGGTCGGGAAGCGCCGCCAGCTGTTCGATGCACCCGCCACCTGGCGAACTGTCTTCATCAACTACGAACTGCGCTCTGTGTGGTGGAAGCCGGAGACGACCCTGCTGCTCGAACGCCGTGAAGACCCGCCTCAGTGGGAATTCGAGGAGGTCGCGCGGAACACCGTGATCTTGGAAGGGGGGTCAATACCGGTGCCCGCATCCGATCACCTCATCTTTGCCGACATTAACCTCCGGCTTACCGGTTTAGGGCAAATCCAGAAGACCCTCTTTCGGGTTCCGATGGTAGTTCTGTTGATGACCCACGAAAGCCGCCACATCACCCTCTGTCGAATAATCCCCGGAACCGCCGAAAATTCGGTGCTCATCAATCGCTTTCCTCGTGACTTCAGAGGCTACCGGCGGCTCTGGCGGGGCGTCATTGATGATCCTGTGGTGAGATTGGCCGTCAGCGGCGACGGAACATCCTTCTTCCGTCCTCGGGCAGCCGTCACCTGGCGTGAGCTTCGGATCGCCTCGCCCACGTCACCGTCCGTTGCAGGCCCTCGGCAAAAGACACCCGCGGAGCCCAGTCCAGTGCCTCCCGAATCGCCGTGATGTCCGCCGCCGAGGACCGTACATCGCCCTGCTGTGGCGCTGCCGATGTTACGGGGTAGGTTGATCGTGTGTGCCCGAACTGACCCAGAATCGCGTCACAGAGCGCGTTGACCGAGGTCGGCATCCCACTCCCCAAGTTAAAAACCCTGCCGACCGATCGCGGATCGTCGAGGCAAGCAATCCACACCCGCACCACATCGTCGATAAACACGAAATCTCGAGACTGCTCGCCGTCGCCGTCGATTCTGATGGGTTCGCCGCGTAGCAGATTGCCGAGAAAAATGGCCAACACCCCTTGATAGGGGTTCGACAGGCTTTGGCGCGAACCGAAAACGTTGAACATTCTCAGTGAGGTCACCGCGAGGCTTGATTCGAGGTCGGTTCGAGCTCCCGTAAGCTGGACATACCGTTCGGCGGCGTACTTGGTAACGCCGTAGAAGGAGACGGGATCCGGCGATTCGTCCTCTGGTGTCGGTACCCGAGACGGGTTGCCGTACACGGTCATCGAGCTGGCGAAGACGAGACGCGGCACACCGAGGGCGAGGCATCGGTCCAAGATCTTGACGGTGCCGGTGACGTTGACACCGAGATCGGACTCGGGATCCGCATATGCGAGTCGTATCGATGCCTGTCCTGCGATGTGAAAGACGGCATCGGGAACCGGATCGAATGCCTCCTGCAAATCGTCGTCATCGCGCACGTCGCCGTGAACGAAATCGGCATCCGCGGCGACGTTGCCGCGACTGCCGGTGCTCTCGTTGTCGATCACACACACCGAAAAACCGGCGTCCAGGAGACCGTCTACCACGTGGCTGCCGATGAAGCCAGCGCCCCCGGTGACCAGCACTCTCCGATTCGCCATTTCAGAGCTCTCCCCTGGGTGCGCCGTCCTCCTCATCGCGCAATGGGCTGAAGGACTCCGATGCCGGACGCCGGTAATCGTGGCGAACAAGCAGCCACTCAAACCACACGCTGAGAAGCACATACAGGTATCGGCTGCCCTGCTCCTTGAGCAACAGGCTCGAGGTGCCGATGGCCCGATTTCGCCACGAGATCGGGATCACGTCGTAGGTATAGCCCCGGGTGATCGCCTTGAGCGGAATCTCGATGGTCAGATTGAAATGCGGTGACACAAAGGGACGGCAACCATCGATGACACATCGCCGGTAACCCTTGAAAGCGTTGGTCACGTCGTTGTAGCGAAGACCGAAGAGCACCCGGATCAGACTGTTGGCACCACGGTTGATTCCGAGCTTGATGGGCGGATATTCGGCTCGATGAGCACCCCTGACGAACCGTGACCCGAAGGCACACTCCGCCCGATCACGGAGGATCCTGTAATACGCCTCGACGTCCGCAGGGTCGTCGGACGAATCCGCCATGGTGATGATCACCGCGTCGCCGCTGTACCGCTCGAGGCCGAAACGAACCGCCCGCCCAAACCCGTGGCGGCGCCTGTTGCGCAGAAGGCGCACACGTGGATCTGCAGCTTCGAGACCTTCGACAATCGCCACCGTGTCGTCGGTGCTCCCGTCGTCAACCACGAGGATTTCAAGATCGGAGATGCCGCAAGCATCGAGATGACCGCGCAATCCGTTGACCGTGGCGCCGATCTGCGGCGCCTCGTTCCGCGCCGGAATCACCAGAGAGAGCTTCACCCGTCCACCTCGGCGCGGCGCCGCCGCCAACCATCAACAATTTCCTCGAAGATCTGGTCGAGTCCTCTGGTCAACCTCCAGGCCGGCAACGCCGCGTGCAGCCGGTCAAGATTGGAGATATAGCAGATGTGATCGCCGCGCCGGGGTTCGTCGACATACTTCCAGCGCATTGGCGTGCCGGTCAGGGCTTCGACCTTTGCAAAGGCCTCCAGAATCGAAATCGAGTTGGTGCGGCCGCCGCCGAGGTTGAATACTTCGGCCGGATCGGGATTCTCGAAAAAGAGCTCAATACAGCGAGCGACGTCGTACGAGTGGATGTTGTCGCGCACCTGCTTGCCCTTGTAGCCGAAGACCGTGTACTCGCGTTCCTCGAGATTGCACCGCACGAGATAGCTCAAGAAACCGTGGAGCTCGACGCCCGAGTGGTTGGGGCCGGTGAGACAGCCGCCACGAAGACAACAGGTCGGCATGTCGAAGTACCGCCCATACTCCTGCACCATGACGTCGGCCGCCACCTTCGACGCGCCGAAAAGGGAGTGCATCGAGCCGTCGAGGCTCATGGTCTCGTCGATCCCGTCGAAGTCCACGGAATCGGCATAATCCCACCGGGTCTCCTTCTCCACCAACGGCAGCGTGTTGGGCCGGTCGCCGTAAACCTTGTTGGTGGACATGTGAACGAAGACCGTCTCCGGCGAGGTTCGACGGCAGGCCTCGAGGAGGTTGAGGGTGCCGACCGCGTTGACGTCGAAATCCTCAAAGGGCCGGGAGGCGGCGAGATCGTGACTCGGCTGCGCCGCGGTGTGGACAAGCAGCTGCGGTTGAAGCTCCTTTATCAGGTTGCGAACGCCGTCACGGTCACGGATGTCGAGCTCGCGATGCGTGAATTTGCGGCAGGTGTTTTCCAGCCGTTGTTGGTTCCATCGTGTATCTCCGGCGGGGCCGAAAAACTCGGCGCGCATGTTGTTGTCAATGCCCACGACATCCCAGCCCCGACCGTCGAAGTGGACTACGATTTCGGACCCGATGAGCCCGTTGGAACCCGTTACCAAGACGGTGGTCATACGACTTTCCGGAAGAAAGGGCGGGACACCATACGGGCCATATTATATCCGGTCGCGGCTTGAGGCCTGAGGCTTGGGGCTTGAGGCTTGGTGGAGCCAATTGCCAATCGCCGCGGGCCAACATCACGGTGGGCGGTGGTCAAGCCCCGAACCTCAGACCTCAAGCCCTTCCGGGCACGGGGTACAGAGGGTAAAGGGTGAAGAGTAAAGAGTGAAGATGTTCTCAGCAGCGTCTTCCCTATTTGTGGGTCTTAACTCTTAGCCCTTAACTCTTTACTCCTTCCCCCTCCCGGAGACGGATACCGGATTTGGAGGAATAAGTGGAGGCCCAAAAGACTTCTTGATGTTGCCGGTGTGCAAAGGAGTGAACGCGCCAGCCCATCAGCAATTTGAAGACGTCACCGCGGCCAACCCGGTTTTCTCACCGAGTTAACGCCGCGATACAGACTCGGGGAAGAAATGGTAACCCAGGACAAGCTCATCGAGGAGTTCGCGAACCGCGAGTACGAGCACGGCTTCGTCACCGACGTTGATCAGGAGACCTTGCCGCCGGGACTCGACGAGGACGTGATCCGGTTCATCTCGGCGAAGAAGGAAGAGCCCGAGTGGCTGCTCGAGTGGCGGCTCAAGGCATACCGGAAGTGGTTGACGATGTCCGAGCCGCGCTGGCCGAACGTTCGTTACCCGGAAATCGACTATCAGGCAATCTCCTACTTCGCTGCACCCAAGAAGATCGAGATCGACAGCCTCGACGAGGTCGATCCCGAGATCCTCGCGACCTATGAGAAGCTCGGCATTCCCCTCGAGGAGCAGAAAATCCTCTCCGGGGTCGCGGTCGACGCGGTATTCGACAGCGTGTCGGTGGCCACCACCTTCAAGGAGAAGCTGGGCGAGATCGGCATCATCTTCTGCTCGTTCTCCGAGGCCGTGCGCGAGCACCCCGAGCTGGTCAAGAGGTATCTCGGTTCGGTGGTCCCCGCCACCGACAATTACTTCGCCGCCCTCAACTCGGCGGTCTTCTCAGACGGCTCCTTCGTCTACATCCCGAAGGGCGTGCGCTGCCCAATGGAGCTCTCAACCTACTTCCGCATCAACGCCGCCAACACCGGCCAGTTCGAACGTACCCTGATCGTCGCCGATGAGGGCGCCTACGTCAGCTATCTCGAGGGCTGCACCGCGCCAATGCGGGATGAGAACCAGCTCCACGCGGCGGTGGTCGAGCTGGTGGCCCTCTCCGACGCCAAGATCAAGTACTCGACGGTGCAGAACTGGTACCCCGGCGACAAGGAGACCGGAAAGGGCGGAATCTTCAACTTCGTCACCAAGCGGGGCATCTGCAAGGGCGACCGGTCGAAGATCTCCTGGACCCAGGTGGAGACGGGATCGGCCATCACCTGGAAGTACCCGAGCGTGATCCTCAAGGGCGACGACACGGTCGGCCAATTTTACTCCGTGGCGCTGACATCAGGCCACCAACAGGCCGATACCGGTTCGAAGATGATCCACCTCGGCAGAAATACCTCCTCGACGATCATTTCGAAGGGGATCTCGGCGGCCCACGGACAGAACACTTACCGCGGCCTGGTCAAGGTCGGCAGGAAGGCGGAGAACGCCCGCAACTTCTCCCAGTGCGACTCCATGCTCCTCGGTGACCGCTGTGGCGCCCACACCTTCCCCTACATCGAGATCGCCAACCCGTCAGCCCAGGTCGAACACGAGGCGACGACGTCGAAGATCGGCGAGGACCAGATTTTCTACTGCAACCAGCGCGGCATCACAACCGAGGACGCGGTGTCGATGATCGTCAACGGCTTTTGCAAGGAGGTTTTTCGCGAGCTGCCGATGGAGTTCGCGGTGGAAGCTCAGAAGCTGCTCGGGGTCTCGCTCGAAGGGAGTGTCGGGTGATTTGGGAATCAGTCGGGACCTTCTGTTTTTTGCGCCATGTCTTCGAAAGACCTGGCGCAAAAAACAGAAAATAAGGAAAACAGATGAAGAACGAAACGTTGCTTGAAATAAGAAACCTCCATGTGGCGGTCGACGGGGCCGAGATCTTGAAGGGTGTCGACCTCACGGTGAACCCTGGTGAGGTGCATGCGATCATGGGTCCTAACGGCTCCGGTAAGAGCACCCTGGCGAGCGTTCTCGCCGGTCGTGAGGAGTATGAGGTCACGGACGGCGAGATCGTGTATGAGGGCGAGAACCTGCTCGACCTCAACGCCGAAACTCGGGCTCGCGAGGGCCTCTTCCTGGCCTTCCAGTACCCGGTTGAGATCCCCGGCGTCAGCAATACCTACTTCCTCCGCACCGCGCTCAACGCCATCCGCAGCCACCGCGGGGAGGAGGAGATCGACGCGATGGACTTCCTCGCCCTGGTGCGCGACAAGGTGCAATTGGTCAAGCTCGACGAGTCGCTGCTCAAACGGCCGGTCAACGAGGGCTTCTCAGGCGGCGAGAAGAAGCGCAACGAGATCTTCCACCTGGCCGTGCTCGAGCCCAAGCTGGCGATTCTCGACGAGACCGACTCGGGTCTCGACATCGACGCTCTGAAAATCGTCGCCGACGGTGTCAACTCGCTGCGCAACCCCGAACGCTCCTTCGTTCTCATCACTCACTACCAGCGCCTGCTCAACTACATCGTGCCGGATTTCGTCCACGTCCTGATCGACGGACGCATCGTTCGCTCCGGAGACCGCGAGCTCGCCCTCCAGCTCGAGGAGCATGGATACGAGTGGCTCGAGGCGGAGCCCGCCCAGGCGGCCGGCGCATGAGAACCGAGACCGGGGTCTTCGAGACCATCCTCGAGTCCGCCGCCAGCCTGCCGGCGCCCAAGCTGCTCCAGAACCTGAGGCAGAGGGGCCGCGAGAGCTTTGCCGCTCTCGGCCTGCCGGGCCGGCGTCAGGAGGAGTGGCGGTTCACTCGGCTCAAGGGCATAGAGGACGAGATCTTCGCGCCTCCTGATGTAGTGGCGGCGAGTATCGATATCTCACCGTGGCGAGTGAGTGACGCGCACCTGCTGGTCTTTGTCGATGGAATCTTCTCACCCGATGTCTCCGATGTCTCCGACCTCCCCGACGGCGTGGTCATTTCCAACCTCGTGCTGGCGACCGCCTCGGAATCCGGAGCGGTGTCCAAACACCTCGGCAGCCTGGCGGGGCTCGAGCAGCACCCGTTCGCCGCCCTCAACACCGCCCTCGTTGCCGACGGCGCCTTCATCCACCTGCCGGCCGGGGTAGAGCTGGAGCGTCCGATTCAACTCGTTTTCGTGTCCGGGTCAGAGGGACGACCGACCCTCAGCGCTCCCCGCATCTTGATCGTCGCCGAGGCCGCAAGCCGGGCGACGGTGGTGGAACAGCACCTCGGCGACGGCGGCGCCTCGCTCAGCTGTCCGGTGTCTGAGATCCTGCTCGCCAAGGACGCTGCCCTCGATCACGTGGTGGTCCAGGAAGAGGATCCCACGGCCCGCCACTTCGCGGCACGTCAGATACATCTCGCCGCGGCCAGCCGCTACTCCGCCCAGACCGTCTCCCTCGGCGGCGCGCTCGCTCGCACCGATATCGGCGTCGTCCTCGACGGTGAAGGCGCCATGGCATCGCTCGACGGTCTCTATCTGGTCGAAGGCGCACAGCAGGCGGACACCCATCTGACGGTGCGCCATGCGCGGCCCAACTGTGAAAGCCATCAGCTCTACAAGGGCATTCTCGCCGGCTCGTCGCGGGCGGTCTTCAACGGCCGCATCATCGTCGATCAGGACGCACAGAAGACCGACGCCAACCAGGCCAACCGTAACCTGCTCCTATCCGACGGTGCGACGGTCCACTCCAACCCGCAGCTCGAAATATTCGCCGACGACGTCCGCTGCACACACGGCTCGACCGTCGGCCGGCTCGATGAGGAGGCGATATTCTATCTGCGGTCGCGGGGCATCGCCCGTGACGAGGCGATCCGGCTGCTGACCCTGGCCTTTGCCGGCGAGGTTCTCAAGCGGGTGCCGGTTGATGAGCTTCGCGAACGCCTCGAGGTTGTTATCGCCTTGCGTCTGGCGGCGATGGCGGACAACGGGGAGAGTGCGTGATACCTGAGATCACTACTGCCACGAACGCGGCGGCCCTCGACATCGAGCGCATCCGCGCCGACTTTCCAGCCCTCCACCAGGAGGTGAACGGCAAGCCGCTGGTCTACCTCGATAACGCCGCCACCACCCAGAAACCACAGGTGGTGATCGATGCGGTGCGCACCTTCTACGAGCGCGACTGCTCGAACGTCCACCGAGGCGTCCACCGGCTGTCGCAGCGTGCAACCGTCGCCTACGAGCAGGCACGCACGACGGTCAAGAACCACCTCGGAGCGAATGACAGTCGTGAGATCGTTTTCACCCGCTCGACCACCGAGGGCATCAACCTGGTGGCCTCGAGCTTTGTGAGGTCGCGGCTCGAGCCGGGCGACGAGGTCCTCATCTCGACCATGGAGCACCACTCCAACATCGTCCCCTGGCAAATCCTGTGCGAGGAGCGCGGGGCGAAGCTCGTGGTCATTCCCATCGACGACGACGGCGACATCCTCCTTTCCGAGTACGAACGTTTGCTCTCCGAGCGCACCAGGATGGTCGGCGTGGTCCACGTCTCCAACGCCCTCGGCACCGTCAACCCGGTGCGCGAGATGATCGCGATGGCCCACGCGAAGGGTGTGCCGGTGCTCATCGACGGCGCGCAGGCGGTACCGCACCTCGCGGTCGACGTCCGCGATCTCGACTGCGACTTCTACGTCTTCTCGGCTCACAAGGTCTACGGCCCGACGGGCATCGGCGCCCTCTACGGCAAGCGCGAGCACCTCCTGGAGATGGCTCCGTACCAGGGCGGAGGCGACATGATCCTGTCGGTGACCTTCGAGGGCACCACGTTCAACGAGCCGCCCCACCGTTTCGAGGCCGGCACCCCCAACATCGAGGGGGCCATCGGCCTCGCCACCGCACTTGACTATGTGGACGGGTTCGGCGTCGACGCGATTGCCGCCCACGAGGGCCGGTTGCTCGCCGACGCCACCGCCGCAGTCCTGGCGGTGCCCGGGGTCCGTCTGGTGGGATCAGCGCGGCGCCGGGCGTCGGCCCTCAGCTTTGTCATGGAGGGCGTTCACCCCCACGACATCGGCACCATCCTCGACTCCGAAGGCGTGGCGGTTCGAGCCGGCCATCACTGTGCGCAGCCGGTGATGGCCCGTTACGGCGTGTCGGCCACCGTGCGCGCCTCCTTCGCCATATACAATACGACCCGCGAGATCGACGCCCTGGTGGCCGGTCTGCAGAAAGTACGGGAGGTTTTCGGCTGATGTCGGACATGCGGGAGCTTTACCAGGAGGTCATCCTCGACCACAACAAGAGACCGCGCAACTGCTACGTCATGGACTGCGCGACCCGCTCCGCCGACGGTCACAACCCTTTGTGCGGCGACACGGTCAAGGTCTATCTGCAGATCGAGGACGGTGTCATAGAGGAGATCAGCTTCCAGGGCGAGGGCTGCGCCATCTGCACCGCCTCGACCTCGATCATGACCGAGTCGGTCAAGGGCAAGACGGTGGAGGAGGCCAAGGAGCTCTTCGAGGAGTTCCACGAGATGCTCACCGGGGTCGCTGCCGAGCAAGGCGTCGAGCTCGGCAAGCTGAAAGTGTTCGAGGGCGTCCGCGAGTACCCCGTGCGGGTCAAGTGCGCCACCCTCGCCTGGCACACACTCAACGCCGCGATGAACAACGGAGACGAACCGGTGACGACCGAGTGAGTTTTTAGTTCTTAGTTTTGAGTTTTGAGTTATCGACCATTCACCCCCAACACCCTGGGATGAGGGACGGCAACTAAAAACTAAGAACTTAAAACCAAAAACTGGGGAAGCTATGACCAACGCCCTTCGCGACAACGTGATCAGAGTCCTCCAAGGGATTTACGACCCCGAGATCCCGGTGAATATTTACGAGCTTGGTCTGATCTACGAGGTCAACGTCGACGACGACGCCAACGTCCACGTACTCATGACCCTGACCTCGCCGATGTGTCCGGTGGCGGAAAGCTTGCCGCCGGAGGTTGAGGAGAGGGTGGCACGGGTCGAGGGCGTCGCTTCGGCCAGGGCCGAGGTCACCTGGGACCCACCGTGGGAACCCGACATGATGTCCGACGCCGCCAAGCTCGAGTTGGACATGTATTGATTTCGGATTTCGGATTTGCCACCCACCCACCCAATTTCGAACCACCAAGGACGCGAAGACGACGCAAAGGTCAAGATGACCTGATCAAATGAAATCCTTTGCGAATTCCTTTGCGTGCTTCGCGCTCTTCGCGGTTCAACAGGCCGGGCCGGCTATCCGATCATCGATCGAGATAAGATGACACCTGATGTTTGAACGTGAACCCAAGCTCAGACTCTACGGCCATCGCGGGGCTTCGGCACTGCTGCCCGAGAACACCCTTGCAGCCTTCGAGCGGGCGCTTGCGGACGGCGCCAACGCTCTCGAGCTCGACGTCCACCGCACCGCCGACGGCCATTTCGTGGTGGCCCATGATCCCCACGGCGAGCGGCTGGCCGGGGTGAGCGAACAGATCTGCGCCCTCGGTCTCGACCAGGTCAAGCGATGGGACGTCGCGACTACCGACTGCCGTGATCTCGACCGCCACTGTGTGCCGACCCTCGAAGAAGTGCTCGAGACCTTTCCCGGCGTGCCGATGAGCATCGACCTCAAGCCGGACGACCCGAGCGCGGTACCTCCCCTGCTCGAGGTTATCGCCCGCCACGGCGTCGAGGACCGGGTGACCCTGGCGAGCTTCAGCACCCGGGTGGTTCATCGGATGCGCGGACTCGGCTACCCCGGGCGCACGACGTTGTCGAAGCTCGAGGTGGCTCTGATCCGTTTCCTCCCAGCGGCGGCAGCGCGACGCTACATCAAGGGCAACGCCGCCCACATCCCGGTGGTGCACAGCGGGATTCGGCTCGACAGTCGCCGTTTCATCGCCCGCTGCCGCGCCCTCGGTCTGCGGGTCGAGTACTGGGTGGTGGACGATCCCGAGGAAGCGCGCCGTTTGCTGGACCTCGGCGCCACCGGGATTATGAGTGATGACCCGGCTCTCATCGCGCCCGTCTTCGCCGGCCGCAAGTAATCAGTAATCAGTCATCAGATCGCGGCCTCGCCAGATCACTGATCACTAATGACTGGTCACTCACACCATGATCAGGGGCGGCTATGATGCTTCCATGGCACGTAAGGCATCTGGAGCGCCGCAGCCATCCGATCCCGACTCAGGGATCTGGCAGGGGCGGTCGATCGCGCGGGTGGCGGAGAGCCCGGACGGGATGATCGTCCTGATTGGCCGCACCGCGCGCGACAATGACGTACTTTCACTCAAGCTGGCGGCGCCCAGGGATTTCTGGTTCCACGTTGCAGGCGAATCGGGCTCGCACGTGGTGGTGCGCAACCCGGAAAATCTGGAGGCGCTGCCGCGCGAGAGCAAGCGCTTCGCGGCCGCCCTCGCCGCCGGCTACTCCAAGGCACGACGGGGCGGTAAGGTTGCGGTGCACATGGCCCGTGCCGGCGATGTCACGAAGCCGCGGGGCCTCGCCCCCGGCAAGGTCCATTTGCGGCGCTTCACGAGCCTGCACGCAAGCCCGCTCCGTCTCGACGACGAAGGAGATCAGAAGTGAAGACTTTCGGTTCCCAGAGCATGGTCGAAGATCTGACACGAGTCCTCGTTCGACGCCCCGACGAGGCCTTCGGTGGCGCCGACCCGGAGCGATGGCACTACGTCTCGCAGCCCGTACTCGACCAGGCCCAGGCCGAGCACGACGCCCTCGTCGCCACCCTGCGCGACGCCGGCTGCGAGGTGCTTTTCCACTCGGCGGAGCTGCCCAAGCACGCCGACGCCATCTTCACCCACGACCCGGTCATCGTCACCGACGAGGGCGCGGTCATCCTGCGCATGGGTAAGGAGCAGCGGCGGGGCGAGGAGGCCGCGATCGGGAAGACCCTCGAGGAGCTCGGGATTCCGATCCTCGCCACCCTCGAGGGCGAGGCAACCGCCGAGGGTGGCGATCTCCTGTGGCTCGACCACGACACGCTCGCCGTCGGCCGCGGCTACCGCACCAACGGCGAAGGCCTGCGCCAGCTCACCGCGGCCCTCCGCCCCCTCGGGGTCGAGACCGTCGAGGTCCAGCTGCCGCACGGCGACGGCCCGGCCTCCTGCCTCCACCTGATGTCGCTGATCTCGATGCTCGACCACGACCTGGCAGTGGTCCATCTTCCCCTGCTGCCGGTTCCGTTTGTCGAAATCCTCGCCGACCGGGGGATCGCCCTTGTCGAGGTCCCCGAGGAGGAGTTCCCAACGATGGGCCCCAACGTGCTCGCGCTGGCGCCCCGCCAGTGCCTGACGATCGAGGGCAACCCGGTCACCAAAGTGCGACTCGAAGCTGCCGGCTGCGAGGTGCTCACCTACCGCGGCGACGAGCTCTCACTCAAGGCCGAGGGCGGTGCAACCTGTCTCACCCGGCCGATTCTCCGCACGACGTCTTTTTCGTGAGAATTGACACAGGTCAAGACCGGTCGTAGGTTCTTTGTGAGAACATCAGCAACAGCGGGGGGTTCGAGATGGATCCAATCGAGACGCTGAGAAACGAGCACGGTCTGATCCGGCGGTTTGTCGACCTCCTTTCGGTGGCGGTTTCACGGCTCGAGGTCGAGAACCCGCCGCCGCGCGCCTTCTTCGACGACGGCATCGAGTTCGTCCGGGGATTTTCCGACGGTTTCCACCACAAAAAGGAAGAGCTCGTGATGTTCCGGCAGTTGGCGCAGAAGAAGAACGGCGCCATCGACGGCCAGATCGAGGCCCTCCGCTACCAACACGACCAGGGCCGCGGGTTCATCGCCGCCATCGCGGGGGCGCTCGACGGCTATGCGGAGGGGAATCCGAGCGACACTGCAGTCGTGCGGGAGAACGCGGCCGCCTTCGCTTCGCTGCTCAAGCACCACATCCACATCGAGGACCATATCTTCTTTCCCATGTCCCGGGAAGCGATGACCGTAGAAGAGCTCGAGGCGCTGGGAGAAAAGTTCGAAAAGGTGCAGGAGGTCCACGGCGCCGACACTTTTGAGAGGTATCACAAGCTCATCGTCAACCTCGATACCATGCTTGCCGAGGCTTGATGCGCTCGGCCGACGAGTTAGCCGAGCAGGCCGGAGACTGGAGTCTGATGAGGCTGCTGTTGGCACGGCCCAGCGACAGCTGGAGGAAGCAGCTACTGGCCGAGTCTGCGGACACTGTCGATCCGGAGCTCACGAGCGCAGTTCAAATGGCCCAGGCCGAGGGCAACAACTACTTCCATGACGTTCTTTTTGGAGCCGACGGCCTCCTCACGTCGAGGGAATCGGACTACCGCTTCGAGCGTGACCGCGGAGCGGTCATCGCCGACCTCGAGGGAATGAGAGAGCGGTTCGGCTTTTCCTGGAAAGGCACCGAGCCGGCAGACCACATCCTGGCCCTGGTTGGGCTGATGGCGCACATCGTAACGCTGCAGGCGGAGGCGGTCCGAGACGACCGTATCGGTGAGGCCCTCTATCTCGAAGGCATCGCCGAGTGGCTTCGACGCGGCCACCTCGCCTGGTTCACCGAGCAGATCGCCGGCGCCCTGAACGCGACCCAGGTCTGCTACCTGTCCCACGTAGCACATGCCCTCGAGCAGCGGGTCCTTCCGGCAGGCGAGCGCGGAAAGCCGGCGCGCCGCCCATCGGATTCGATCCGCTATCATGAACTCAAGAATTCATAAGGAGGCAGACATGGATCCTATCGAGACCCTTTCCAACGAGCACGGCCTGATTCGCCAATACCTCGACATCCTGTCGATGGCGGCGGAGAAGATCGAAAACGGTCAGCGTCCGTCGGAGGCATTCTTCGAAAAGGGAGTTGACTTTGCCCGCACATTTGCCGACCAGTTCCACCACTTCAAGGAGGAGTACGTGCTCTTCGTGCAGCTCGCGCAAAAGAAATGGGGCGAGGTCGATGCCCAGCTCTATGCCCTGCGCTATGAGCACGATCGCGGGCGCTCACTCGTCACCGGCATTGAAAATGCCGTTCCGGGTTACGCGGCGAAGGACCCGATCAAGACCGGCGAGTTGCTCGAGAACATCGCCGCCTACACCTCGCTCTTGCGCCACCACATCCATGTCGAGGACCACGTCTTCTATCCGATGGCGCGCAAGATGCTCTCCGCCGAGGAGTTTAAGGCCCTCGGGATGGAGTTTGAGAAGCAGTCCGAGAAACACGGACACGACACCTTCGAGCGCTGCCACAAAATGGTCATGGACATGGGGTCTATGGTTACCCACCTGAGGTGATATCCCAATAGACGTTAAACGTTTAACGTTTTAGCGTTGAACGTTCAACTTTCGAGGGTGGATGCCGACTTTTGCGGGGGCGCCATCCACTTCCCGAACCAGGCGTGGGACGAGGTAGCCGGGCAGGCGATTCGTCAGCTCGGTGTGGAGGAGTCTTGCCTTTTCTTCGGGCACCTCGAAGTGGGCGGCGCCCTCCACGGGGTCGAGAAGGTGCAGGTAGTAGGGCAGCACGCCAGCCTCGAAGAGCGTTTCGCTGAGATCGGCCAGGGCATCGGCCGAATCGTTGACTCCCGCCAGCAGCACCGCCTGGTTGAGGAGGGTCACGCCGGTGGCGTCGAGCGCGGCCAGTGCACGCCTGACGTCCGAGTCAATCTCGTTGGCGTGGTTGGCGTGCACGACCACGACTACCGGCACCCCAAGGCCACCGAGCAACACGACCAGGTCCGTGTCCACCCTCTGCGGCAATACGACCGGGAGTCGGGTGTGGATCCGCAGCCGCCGCACCGACGGCACCGCCGCCAACCCCCGTGCAAGCATCTCGAGACGTGCGTCGGGCATAGTTAACGGATCGCCGCCGGAGAGGATCACCTCGGTGATCTCCGGATCGGCTGCAATCCGGTTGATCGCAGCTTCGAGGTCACCTCCGGCGGCAGCATGATCGCTGTAGGGGAAGTGTCGGCGGAAACAGTAGCGGCAATGGACCGCACAGGCGCCGGTCACCATCACCAGGGCGCGACCGTGGTACTTGTGGAGCACGCCGTTCGACGGGAGGTGCGTGAGCTCGCCCACCGGATCGGTGGTGAACCCTCTGACCCGGATCATCTCCTGATCGACCGGTAGCACCTGACGGAGGAGTGGATCGTCCGGATCTCCTCGCCGCATGCGCCCGACGAACCCTCGTGGTACCCTGAGCGCGAAGCTGTGGGCGGAGCGCAGGGCCTCGGCGTGCTCGCCGAGGCATGATTGGTCGAGGTCGAGCAGCGCGAGCAGCTCGTCCAGGTCACTCACCGCATCGGCAAGGAGCCGCCTCCACGCGCCGGCCGGCCAGGGTGCCGTATCGACAGTCGCCACGGAGCGCAGTCTCGCAGCTTCGGTATGATCAGCGCAAGCAGGGAGACACGTCGAGATGGCTACCTACAATTTGAATTCGGTCAGAGTTGGGCTCAAGATCCTGGTCGACCGCGATCCGTGCGTTATCGTCGGCACCGACGTCGTCAAACCCGGCAAGGGCCAGGCATTCACAAAGGTCAAGTACAAGAACCTCAAGACCGGACGGGTCAACGAGAGAACCATCAAGGCCTCGGAGTCCTTCGACGGGGCTGACGTGATGGAGCGTGAGATGCAGTACCTCTACACCGACGGCCGCACCTGGACATTCATGGACCAGGAGACCTACGAGCAGGTGGAGGCCGACACAGCCGCGATCAGCAATATGGAGCAGTGGCTCAAGGAAGAGGATCTCTGTCTCGTCACCCTGTGGGAGGGCAACCCGATCGTGGTCACACCGCCCAACTTCGTTTTCCTCGAAATCACGGAAACAGATCCCGGCGTCAAGGGCGACACCTCCGGAGGCGGCAATAAGCCGGCCACGCTGGAGACCGGCGCCGTGGTTCGGGTCCCCCTCTTCATCCAGATCGGCGAGAAGATCAAGGTTGACACGAGGACGGGGGAGTACGTTTCGAGGGCGTAGGGCCACGTTCGAGATGAATTCAGAATTTGGAAATCCCATCTACCCCCATAGGTTTCAGTTTTGAGTTTTTAGTTTTGAGTTTTGAGTTGTCCGCACCCACTCGTATCTCTCGAGACGGGGGTTGGGAACTGAAAACTAAAAACTCAAAACTAAGAACTCCGCGCGGGGCTTGTTCAGCATGACGTCCGACAGTTGCGATTGGCGTCCTACCGCTTCGATGGAGATGCTTCTCCTGCGGGCGGAGATCCTGGCGAAGATCCGCTCGTTCTTCGCCGAGCACGAGGTCCTCGAGGTGGAAACTCCCCTGCTCGCCTCGGCGCCGGTCACCGACCTCCACCTCCAGGCCCTGAGCTGTCGGTACACCGGCCCCAGCGCGGACGGCGGACGCGATCTCTTCCTCCAGACCTCCCCGGAGTTCGCCATGAAGCGACTGCTCGCCGCCGGCAGCGGGCCGATCTACCAGATCTGCAAGGCGATCCGCGACGGCGAGGCGGGCACCATGCACAACCCAGAATTCACGATCCTCGAGTGGTATCGCCCGGGCTTGGATCACCAAGCGCTCATGGACGAGATCGACGAGCTTCTGAGCTCGATCCTCGGAGCCGTTACTGGGGAACGGCTGACCTACGCCGAGGCGTTCGAGCGCCACGCCGGGATCGATCCTCTGCGGGCGTCGGCGGCGCAGCTCGGATCCCGCGCCCGGTACCTCCTGTCAGGCGAGGCGCCGGATCTCGGGGATGATCGCAACGGATGGCTGGACCTGTTGCTCAGCCACATAGTCGAGCCTCAGCTGGGCAACGGCCGGCCGAGCTTCGTCCACGACTGGCCCGCCGACCAGGCGGCTCTGGCCCGCGTCCGTCCCGGCGACCCTTCGCTCGCAGAGCGTTTCGAGGTCTATGTCGAGGGCATCGAGCTGGCCAACGGTTACCACGAGCTCACCGACCCCGCCGAGCAGCGACGGCGGTTCGAATCCGACATCGAGGCCAGACGGCTCGCCGGGCTTCCCGAGCCGCCGATCGACAAACATCTCCTGGCCGCCCTCGAGTACGGCCTCCCAGAATGCGCGGGAGTCGCGCTGGGAGTCGACCGGCTGGTCATGCTGGCCGCCGGACCCCGCAACATCGCGGATGTCCTGGCGTTTCCAATCGATCGGGCATAGCCCAGCTTTCCCAGCGCGCTGCCCGAGAGGGTTCCAGGCACGCCGACATGATGTTACTCGCGGCCTTGCGGCCGCGGTGAAGCACCGTCGTCAGCGCGTGGCTCATGGCCTCCTCCTTCGGATGAGGCCTGAGCTCACTCCGCTGCCGCCAGCGGTTTGAGGACAACATCATGTCGGGATGCCAGGCACCTCCACCGCACGCGAACCGTTTCCGAACGCACGTCCCGTGCGAAATCCGAAATCCGAAATCCGAAATCCGAAATCCGAAATCCGAAATCAGCTAACGCTATACTCCCCCACATGATCCTCACCCTCATCATCGTGTTCTCGGTCCTCTTCGTGGTGACCCACCTCGGCCTGTCGTACGGCGCCGTCCGCCAGGGTCTGGTGGACACGCTCGGGCTGTGGCCTTTCCGGGGCCTCTACTCGCTGATCTCATTCCTCACCCTCGGTCCCGCTGCGGTCCTGTGGTGGCAGAATCGCCACCTCGGCCCGGTGCTGTGGGAGCTGCCCTGGTGGCCCGAGCGCATCATTGCCGGTCTGCTGGTTCTCTTCGCCCTGCTGCTCTTCTTTCATTCGTTGGCGACCCCGAGTCCGGCCAGCATGGCGCCGGCCAAGAACGAGGCCCGCGGCGTGCTTCGAATCACCCGCCACCCGATGAACATGGCCCTCGCTCTGTGGGGACTCGCTCACCTGCTCGCCAACGGCACCCTCGGCGACGTGGCCTTCTTCGGTTCGTTCGTTGTCGTAGGAGTCCTTGGCGCCCACGCCATGGACTCCCGTTTGAAACGCCAGAAGGGCGAAGATTTCAAGAATTTCTGCAAACAGACCTCGGTGCTGCCCTTCGGCGCCATCCTCCGCGGCCGCAACCGCCTCGCCGTCGACGAGTTGTCGTTCCCTCTCGCCGTCATCGCCGTCGCGGTCTTTGTGGCGCTGACCTTCTTCCACGGCCGCTTCTTTGGCGGCGAGCTCTTCTAGACGGCTGCCCGGGTAGGAATTCGTTCGAGTTCTTCCGCAAGGTCGTGCTCTACATGCCACAGGTCAAAGTTGCTCTGCATGTTGAGCCACAACTCGGGTCCGTTACCGCAGTACCTGCCCAGTCTCGTCGCCATCTCTGCGGTGACCGCCCGCTCATTGCGGAGAATCTTGTACAACTGCTGACGGCTGACGCCCAGCTCCCGTGCCGCCTCCGCCACACTCACCCTCATGGCCGGCAACACAACTTCCCGCAGCAGGGTGCCCGGGTGACTTGGTTCTCTCCGAAATTTTCCAGCCATCAAAATGCTCCTCATCTCCTGTTCCATTCTACGTTCAGTGGTACTGCTCCAATTCCACCCGATGAGCCTCCCCATCATGAAACTCGAATGTGATGCACCATGGGCCGTTGACATGGATCGAGTAGCGTTCCGGGCGCCGGCCCCGCAACTTGTGGAAGGCGAATCCCGGCACATTGAGATCCGACGGTTTGGTAGCGGCCTCAAGAGCGTCGAGCACGATCAAAGCACGGGTCTGAAGATCCGGACGGACTCGCCTGCTCTTACCGGTCTCGAACAACTCACGGAGACCCTTGTGCCGCCACGTTCGTATCACAATACAAATGTAAACTCCGGATTGTCATTTGTCAATCCACGGTTGACAACATCAGACGCCTCCGCCGCTCCTAACGGTGGGGGGACAGGTGGCGTTCCTAATTCCTTATTCCTAATTCAGCAAAGCTATACTCCTCCTATGACCACAGCCGCCGCCATCATCATCGGTGACGAGATCCTGTCCGGGAAGGTGCGCGACGCCAACACTGTCCCGCTGATCGACCTGTTCGCCGAAATCGGGGTCGAGCTGCAACGGATCTCCTGCATCGGCGACGCTGAGGAGGACATCATCGCCGAGGTCCGCTCGTGCTCCGAGCGGTACGACGCGGTGATCACCTCCGGCGGCGTCGGGCCCACCCACGACGACCGCACGGTGGCCGCCATTGCGACGGCCTTTGGCGTCGAGGTCGAACGCCACCCGGAGCTGGTGGAGATGATTCGCGCATGGTGGGGAGAGCGATTCACCGACGCGGCGCTGCGGATGGCGGAGATTCCCGCCGGGAGCCGGCTCATCTACTCCAACGACGGGCTGATACCGATGGTGGCGTTTCGCAACGTCTACATCTTCCCCGGCATTCCCCGCCTCTTCGCAGCCAAAATCGAAGCCCTCCGCGGAGAGCTCGACGGGTCTCCAAGGCACCGGGCCGATCTCTACCTGAGCGCCGACGAGAGCGCAATCGCAGATCGCCTGGCCGCCGTCGACGAGGCATCCCCTGATGTCAAGATCGGCAGCTACCCTCGATCCGAAGGGGAAGATCACCGCGTGTGGATCACGGTGGAGGCTGCGGACGCCAAGAGCGTGAACACTGCCGTCGATCGCCTCCTGGATGTGCTGGACGACGACGACGTGGTTCGGGTCGTGCGACCCGGGCAACAACGTTAGAACGTTTCAACGTTGAACGTTAGATCGTTAGATCGTTCGGATAGCTTCGGAATGCTGGTTCAAGAATGGTGGTTTTAGGGTTCTGAGATGAAGGTGTCGGATAAACAAGTCGCTCGGTGGCTGGAGTATGTGGCGGAAGTACAGCGGAGTCCGGAGACACCGTTCCCGGATCAATGGGAGCGATTCAACGGAATCTTCGGCGGTCGTGAACCCGCTCTTCCTCCCCCCCCGGTGTGGGTCCCCGACCTCGAACGGCTGCAGGAGTCCAACATCGCCGTGTTGATGCGCGAGCTCGGGATCGACGACTATTCGGAGTTCCATCGCTGGTCGGTTGAACACCGGGCCGATTTCTGGCAGCGCGCGATCGAGCGACTCGGCATCGATTTCACGCGTCGGCCGGAACGGATCCTCGATCTCTCCGCCGGGCCAACTCAGCCACGTTGGCTCTCCGGGGCCGAGCTCAACATCGTCTCGAGCTGCTTCCAACCGTCCGACTGCACGATTGCGGTGGCCATCGGGCGGGAGGGCAGCGACACGGTGGAAACCGTCACCTACGGCGAGTTCGAGGCGCTGGTCAACCGGGTGGCCAACGGGCTCGTCGCCCAGGGATTCTCCCCCGGCAATGCGATCGCGCTCTACATGCCCATGAACCTCGAGTGCGTCGCCGCCTACCTCGGCATCATCCGCGCCGGATGCATCGTGGTCTCGATAGCCGACAGCTTCGCCGCACCTGAGATCGCACGCCGTCTCGAAATCGCCGATGCTGCCGGCATCATCACGGTCGACCGATTCACCCGCGGCGGGCGAACCATCCCGCTGTACGAGAAGGTCCGCGAGGCGGGCGCCGCGAGGGCAATCGTCATAACTGAGGACGGGTGCGAGACCGTCAATCTCCGCCCGGGCGATCTCATGTGGCGGGATTTTCTCAGCGACGACGCCGCCTTCGACACGGCGGGCGCCGACCCCTCCGCCGTCACCAACATCCTTTTCTCCTCCGGCACCACCGTCGACCCAAAGGCCATCCCCTGGACCCACCTGACGCCGATCAAGGCGGCCATGGACGGCCACTTCCACCAAGACATCCGGCCCGGGGACGTGGTCGCCTGGCCAACCAACATCGGCTGGATGATGGGGCCGTGGCTGATCTACGCCACGCTCATCAACCGCGCCTGCATCGCCCTGTACGAGGGCCTCCCGTCTGGCCGCGGCTTCACCGACTTCGTGCACCGGGCCGGGGTCAGCATGCTCGGAGTCGTGCCGTCGCTGGTGCGGGCGTGGAAGGACTCCGGCGCCTGCGACGACGTCGACTGGTCGATGATCCGCACAAGCGACGGCACGACTCCGT
>PVMS01156171.1_pt1 | contig 24359 bp, 16 predicted proteins | sample 1853461 | NCBI WGS metagenome assembly PVMS01 (sample SAMN08582032, study PRJNA380276) | Marine sediment metagenome, whole genome shotgun sequencing project. | isolation source: ocean sediment barecode stripped | collected 2017 | reverse complement strand
AGAGAAATTTCAAAGCTCTTTGGCAATGATTTATGTAACTCTGCTCCATATCTAATATCACCCCAAATTGTACTCCCCAGGCATTTTTCTTGTTCGAAGAAGTAAAGTAATATCCTGTATTAACTTTTTGAGATTCTAAGTTAATAATTTCCTCTTCATTTCCTTCAAAAGCAAATCGATTGACGTCAGGAGAAAATCCCATTCCTAATGATATGCTAAGGTAATTTTCCGCATCACTCCTGTATTTTCGATAATTTAAGATCCCTGATTTACTTGATCCTACATCTCCCGGGGTAATATATGTTCGAAAGGACAAATAGCTATTCCCCGTATACCACCCTAAAGAACCTGTATAAATGGTTGTAGTACTTGTATATTTCAATGCCCTAAAACCAAGAGAAATTTCAAAGCTCTTTGGCAATGATTTATGTAACTCTGCTCCATATCTAATATCCGGAAACAAAAAGGTGTTGGCCAAACCAATATTTAAGTAGGCGTATAATCCTTTAGAAATCTTTGGGTACATGTCCACTTCAAACTGAATTCCATTCTCTTGAAATCTTCTGTTAAAATTCATCCTTCCAATTATACTTCCATATTTTGTTTGTCTCCTGTATTTCAGTGCATATAATTGCATTGGATCAAATACTTCAGAATAGAAATCAATTGAAGCTTTAATTCCAATTACATTATGACTTAGTTTATTGTTTAAACTCGATTTGTAATCAATTGCATTTTGGTTATTAGGATTCAATTCCAACACTTTTCTTATAGTGAGCAAAGCTTCTTCCGGGTTATTGGAATTTTCTTCAGCGCTTGCCTTTAGGTACAGAATATCCTCATCATTTGGAAAATATTTTAAGGAATTGTTTGCTAATTGTAAGGCATTAAAGGGTGTGTCTCCCCATAGCTCATTTTTTATAGCTGCTATCCACGTATTTTTTCTCTCCTGATCTTTTTTTAAGATATATGCAAATTCTTCCCTAGCCTTTTTATATGCCCCATCCCAAGAGTAGGTAGATCCTAAAAACTCACGTATGTCATGATAATCAGGATATTTTGTTAAAATAAACAATAAGCTATCTTGCGCTTTCTTTCGCTGCTGATTAAATGCCAATTTTCTTGCTCTTTCAAAAGCAGTATCAGGGTTACCGGTGAACACTTTTTTTTGAGAATAAATATTGCACGTACACAAAAAGATCAATAAGAATGTAAATTTAAAGCTTGCTTTTGATATCGTCATTCTAAAGATTGTTTAAAGGTGAGGTAATTTTCATTTTCAGGGTATTTTATGAGAATACTGTCTATTAATTTAGTTGCCTCCTCTAAATTATTCATTCGTTGATAAGCCTTCGCCATTTTAAAACCAATCTCAGGATCTTCTATTTCATTTTCAATAGCTTTTTCAACCAAATCGATTGACTTTTCTTCCTGATCAGACCAACATTATAAATCAAATATAGCCAAATAGCCATCGCTATAATAAGGAGACCTTTTGATAACATTTAATAATTCAACTTCAGCTTTTTTGTATTTCTCATCCCAAGCAAAGGTTCTTCCTTTTAAAGTTCTTGCATCTGCATGGTTTGGAAACTCATTTAATAAATAATCACAAAGCAATCTTGCTTTTACGTACTCTTTATTAAAGGCAAATTGTCTTGCAACTTCAAATATTTTCCCATAATCCAAACCTGTTGTCAACTCTTTAATTGTTGCTAATTCTTTTTCTGAAAATTCGAAGCTTGGATTTGTATAGATATTAAGAGAGTCTGGAAATATTCTGTTTTTTTGTGTAATATAAGCGTTCAACTTTTTAAACTCTTTAAGTGAATCAGCTACAACTTTTATCAGATGTTCCTCATTTACTTTATAGGTCCCAAAGTCTTCATTAATTTTGAAGAGTTCATCATCTGAATAAAAGTAGTCTTTATAAATATAATCATTCATACTTCCTTTATACCTGGACATTGGTATTTGATGTATATTTCTGAATTGTTTAGCAGTATCCAATCCCTGACTTATCCAGGCAACTTCATCTAACTTATTAACCTTATAGTTATTCATAAGAAAGGAGAGAAGACTGGGAGTTACGTCCAAATGAGATGAAATCGATTTGAATTTTTCAGCTTTCTTTAACATTGGGCTATAAATAAGAAAGGGTACATGAAACCTACATAATTTATCTTTTTGAGTTATTGGTATCAGCCTATGATCACCTGTAATAATAAATATAGTATTGTTATATTCAGACCTTTTGGCAAATTCCTGCATAAAATATCTAATTGATCTGTCAGCGTAAAGTATACTGGCATAAATTTTTTTGTGCGTTCTGACATCATCTTTTTTCACCCCAAAAACACGATTTGTACTCAAAATGCTATCCACTTTCTCCATGTAATCTTCTACCTCTGGAAAGTCCCATGGATCATGAATGGATTGTGTCATTAAAATATCCAATCTTGGTTGCTTTATACGTTCTAATTCTGATAAGGTTTTTTTGAATATCTCAGCATCCGGATATCCCCATGAAAATCCATTAGAGTCCTCTTTGATTTTAACATATCCTGAATCGTATTTATTTTGATCGAATACATGATCAATTCCGTTATATTCCAAAAAGTTAATTTTTCGATCAAAACTTGATTGACACCCTTCAAAATACGATGTTGTGTATCCATTTGCCTTCAAAACACTTATTAAAGAAATATGCGACGGAGTTGGTGCTATTTCTAAAAAACCATTTTCACCAAAAGGTAATGATCCCAATATGGAAGGAAGTATACCATAGGTTCTTCCTGAATTACTCACAAAATTCTCCCAATATAAGGACTTTGAGATCAGTGAATCCAGGTAAGGTGTAAAACCACTATACTGATTTCCATCAACAAACTCACTTCCCAATCCTTCCACTATTAGTATAAATATATTTGGTTTTTCTTCATGTATATTGATAAACGGTGCTAAAATATCTTTCGTTTCTTTAAAAGGTTTTAACAAAGGGTAATCATTTCTTTTTGATAAATTGTAAGCTTTAAATTCCCTTTTCTCTTTCAAATGCCTTATAATGTCTGAGGTTAAAAAATACATTTTGTTGTCATAGGAGGTATTTGAAACATCTGAAAACATTATTTTTGCGCTTCCAAAAAGAAGTATTAAAATTAATGTAGCTGCCATGGTTTGCCGTTTATTAACGACTCTTTTTAAACTATAATTAAGACTCAAAAAAATAGCTGGAAAAACAACAAAAGGCAATATGGACATCAAAGATATCGCACCGGAAGTAGACGCTGATACTGTCATAGAAATATCATTCAACGAATATCCCAGAAGATCTGCTCCAAGATTTAACAAGGTTGTTAGACTATATTTTACAAGTCCAAGCTGACCAATAATTAAAAGAATGAACAGTATTTTAAAAATAACATTTCCAAAACGTTTTTTTATAGAAATGAATAATAGGTATAGAGGAAATAGCAATAACCCAATTAATATACCGGTCCAAAAATCATTAAGAAATTTATACCCCAAAGTTATTGCAAAATTCTGTACTTTAATACCCTTCGAAATAGTTATATAAAGTTCAAATAAACTAATCGCCCAAAATGTTCCTATTAAAGCGAACGCCAAATAAACGTATTTATAAAAATTTTTATTAATGACCTTAAAAATATTCTTCATATTACTTATTTTCCATTTGACTTTTGTTATTTATCACTTTTCGTCAGCCCTTTTCGAGTCATTTCTCCCCATTTCTTCTTTTTATTAAAATAGTAGTCCATGTTTCCTCTAATTGCTGCATATAGAACAAAGGGGTGTAAAATTATAGGTTCCAGAAAACTTATTAATACTAATTTAAAACCTGTCCCTTTCTTTTTATATTGATGATAGGAAAGTTCTTCACTAAAAATAGCTACTAATGAAAAGGTTACTGCAAACACATAACCCAGTATGAAGAAGGCCAATGCATATTCCCACCTCACCACATCAATTACAACAAGCATCCCAAAATACAAGATTCCAATAAATTCTATAACTGGAGCAAATCGTTCGAAAAATAACCAATAAGGATAACTTAGCATTCCAAAAGATCCGTAATTCCAATTAAAAGCTATCTTTCGATGTTTTCGCAGCACTTCTATGGTGCCCCTTGTCCACCTGTTACGTTGAGAAACAAATATTTTATAATTGTCCGGAGCTTCTGTCCAACACAACGGATCAGGAATATATGCTACTTTATATTTTTCTCCAATCTCTTCCATATGTCTCCTCATTCGAACAATAATTTCCATATCCTCTCCTACGGTATTTGTATCGTAACCTCCAACTTCAATTGCAATCTTTTTATCAAACAGACCGAAAGCACCAGAAATTACCAACAAACCGTTTAACCTGCTCCAGGCCATTCTGCCTAATAAAAAGGCCCTGATGTATTCGAGGGTTTGTGCTCTTTCAATTAATTTTTTCGGAAAGTTCACATCCAATAGTTTTCCGTCCTTTATAGTACAGGAATTGGCAATTCTTATTACACCACCGGTAGCAATTACCTTCGAATCGGTGATTTCCAAAAATGGTTTTATCATTTTTTGAAGGGCATCTTCCAATAACAAACAATCTACATCTATACATGCAACATAGTCGCTTTTACTAATATTTAATCCTACGTTCAACGCATCGGCTTTCCCTCCATTTTCTTTATCTACAACCGTCAGTTTTTCAAATGCCGGATTGGTTGATTTAAAAACCCCGGCCTGTAATGGTTTTACTTTAATTTGTTCATTAATAAGGTAATCAACACGAATGAGGTCATATGCTTTAATAAGTCTTTCCAAACTGTCATCTTTACTTCCATCATTCACTATAATCACATCATATCTAACATAGTGACTTGATAACAGGGATCGAACATTTTCAACTATATTCAAACTTTCATTATATGCCGGAGCGATAATAGAAATTGTTGGTGAAATTGTTGATGACAATATTTCAGTATAATTGACAAAACTATTTTTTTTAAGGTATTCTACCGTTTCAAAAGCTGAAACTATTGTTAATACAATATAAGACAGTATTGCTGATACAGCGAACAGAAAGAATAAATAATGAATAATGCTTATAATAATTTCTACCGTACTGGTATTCATAATTAATTATTTTCTACGAATTCAACAATTTTAACATATTTTTCCTCTGAAGGCGCTAATTTCAAACTTTTCAACTTATCGCTGTTAAGGATTTTCAAAATTTTGAGAGACGATAATTTTATTTCAAAATTTTCATGATGAATATGTTCCGTCACAAATAATTCATCATCACTATCAAAAATGTTTTCCAACATCTTAAAAAAAAGAATCTTTTCTTCAATACTACTCCTGTAAAAATTCTTTTTTAAAATATCTTTTGCTTCAATAACATACAAATGATCCAACGCTTTAATAACATCAATTCTAACTTCTTTACTTTCATGTGTTAACAACTCTATCAACACATTATTTACTTCAGATAGATTATAAATTTTCACAATTTTAAGTGCAAAAATGACTACCGAATCATTTGAAGATTTTAACCATAAAGTGATGTCGGGTATTTGTTGATTTTCGAATTTTTGCAGCACTTCCAATAGTTGAATTTGATCCCACTCAGATAGAGGAGTTTTTAAATCGTTCAAAAATTCAAGCCCTTTAAAACGGAATAAATTAACCAGATATAACTGAACTTCTTTACGGACTTCTCTTTTTGGGTGTTTTACATGTTTTACAATTACATCATAAACATCTTTTACCTGAAATTGGGTAAGTTCCCTAATTCCTATTGCAATAATGTACCAGTTTTTATTCTTCAGTTTAGATAATGCATAACTTATAAGCCCGGATTCAAAGTAAAGCTTTTCAATTAAATCACCCATTTCACCGGATATTTCATTTCTTAATTTCAGCAATATTGAAACTATAATATTTCTTTTAAATGTATCTGTTATAATAGCTTTTATATAACCGATTATCAACTTTTGTTCTGAACTAATACTTTCTCCTTCCTCCCCTGAAAAAAGATATCTTACTAAAATAGATTCATATTCATTTTGATATTCTGAAACAACCTTATCATTTTTTCTTAAATTTCCTCTTAGTATTTTTAAATAAATAATTAAACCCAAAACAATTAAAGATAAAATAGTGCTTGTACCCCAAACTATTTTGAGCAGTAACGGAAATTGTTCTAAATATTCAATTAAAAATTGATATGCATTCATAGTTCCAATACGATTCCTTTTTTATTATTTTAACTCAGCAATCTTTTTACACGAATCATCAATTCATTGGGACTAAAAGGTTTACTCATAAAATCATTTGCCCCTAAATTAAATGCTTTTAGCACCATTTCTTCCTGACCGGCCGCTGAAAAAACTACTATTGGTGTCTTCAATTTTAATTTATTTCTAACATGACTAATTACTTCCAACCCACTTTTGTAAGGCATCATAATATCCGTCATTATTAGAGCTGGATTGTGCTGTTCAATAAGCTCGATTGCCGCTTTCCCATCTTCGGCTACAAAAGGCTCATAACCCTCTTTTAAAAGTCTGAATTTCAACAATAAAGAAAGAGTTGAATTATCTTCTGCCAATACAATCTTTGTTTTATTCATTACGTAATGATTCTAATTCGATTATTAATTCGCTCTTAACATGTTTAAAAATTTCTTTTATTGATTCAACCAATTCTTCAACACCTTCTAATTTTTTCTCATTTTTAAATTTATTCTCTAAAACATGAATTATCGGTTCCATTTTAGAAATTCCAAACATACTAATACTAGGCTTAATTTTATGTGTAGCCCTATACAATAATTCCCAGTCTTCCTCTTTCAATCCAAGAGGAACCCTTTTCAGAAATTCGTCTATATCTTTAACAAATTGCTCAAGGAGCAATTTTAAAATAGCGCTTTCATTAAGCGTTTCTTGTCTAATAAATTTAAGATCAATGTATTGATTGCTGCTTTCAATTTTAGAATCTATATTCAATTCATTATTCTCTTTCTGCTCAAAGGATTTAGATAGATCTCCATACTTCTTTAATATTTTATAGAAATTATCCGGGCTAAAGGGTTTAAGAATATAATCATTCATACCTGCATTCAAAGCTCTCCGAATATCATCTTTGGATGTATAAGCCGTCATAGCTATTATTGGGATTTTTGAGACCTGCTCTGAAATATCATTTTTAATTATTTTAGTTGCCTCATAACCATCCATTATAGGCATTTGAATGTCCATTAAAACAAGATCATACAATTTTTCCTGAATTTTTTTAACACCTTCAATCCCGTTATTTGCCACATCCACTTTACATTCCCAGCGTTCTAATCTTGTCTTAGCCAATAATTGGTTCACTTTATTGTCTTCAACCAACAGAATATTTAATCCAAGTGGATCGTCCAAAGACAAATTTTGTTGTTTGTCATCCTTTTCATCTTTTACAGATCCTTTTTTTAATGGTAAAGTCAATTGAAATACGCTTCCTTCTCCAAATTTACTTTTAACTATAATATTTCCCTTTAACAGATTTACAAGCTTTTTAACAATTGTAAGTCCTAAACCTGTTCCACCATATATTCTCGAAGTATCACTTTTTGCCTGGCTAAAAGCTCCAAAAACTGTATTTATTTTGTTCGAAACTATTCCAATACCCGTGTCAATGATTTCAAAATAAATGTCTGACGAATCTTCTGTCTCACCAAGTGATTTTACCGAAACAGTCACGGAGCCCTCATTTGTAAATTTAATTGCGTTACCAATCAGATTTAACAATATTTGCACTAATCTAGTCGGGTCACCTAATACAAGATCAGGTGTGTTTGGATCAATTATGAGATCCAATGCGATTTTTTTCTCATCAGCTTTTACCTTCATTAACTTCACAATTTTGTGCAATTGATTTGGCAAATTAAACGGAATTTCTTCCATTTCCAGTTTTTCTGATTCCAGTTTTGTAAGATCGAGGACATCATTGATCAGAGAAAGTAAAATTTCACCGGAACTTCGCATTGTTTGCAATTGCTCCGTTTGTTCTGCAGTTAGTTCCGACTCTAACAAAAGGTCGGTAAAACCAATAACTGAATTTAATGGAGTTCTGATTTCATGGCTCATATTAGTTAAAAATTTATTTTTAACCTTTAATGTTTCTTCAGCGAATTCCTTTGCCTTTTTTAATTCCAACTCTGTTAAAATCCGGTTTGTTATATCATTCCCAATAGAGATAAAAGTTTCATTTTCACCTTTAGAAACCTTCCATTCAATCCACTTATATTTTCCATCACTGGTTTTAATTTTTCTTTTTGAAGTATCTGTAAAATCTTCAATATGAAAAAAGACATTGTCAAACAGCTCTTTTCTCATCTTAAGAGCTTCTTGAGGATCTTCAAAGGTAACTTCCCACCATTTGTCACCCATAATATCATTTACCGCATACCCCAACGTTTTCTCTACTGAAGGGTTTGCGTAGAGTACCTCACCCTCTTTATTAGTAACTATTAACATCGAATCAATATGTTTTAATATCGTATTCGATTGTCTTTCAAGCTCTTCGTTCTGTTTCCAGGAAGTAATATCTACGCCCACAGAAACAAAGGTATTGTTTGCCCCTAAAGAGTCACGCCATTCTATCCATTTAAGGCTTCCATCTTTACAACGCACCATTCTGTCATAGGGTTTTATATCTACTTCAATTTTTCCAGAAATAGTATCACTTACCTTATCCTTAAACAATTTTTCTTCTTCCGTTGATGTGTAAGTTAATTTCCACCATTTTTCCTCCAAAAGGTCTTCGACATTATAACCAATAATTTTTTCTGTTCCTGGAGAAACATAGATAATATTACCTTTTTCATCACAAGAAATAACTATTATTTGGGCTACGTTTAAAAGCAATTCAAAAGCTTTTAATTTTTCAAGGTAACTGATTTTCTCCAATGTTATTTTATATTAAATATCTATATTACTCATTAAACCATTTATTAACAACCATACCAATTTAGGTTAACTTCAAAACATTGAAATTGCCAAAAAAATAGAACCTATACCAACAGTTATTCCCAGAAGATTGATAAATCCTGATGCTTTTTTATTCTGTTTTTGCACAATTTTAATCTCATCTTTGTCTAACAGTGTGGTTATTTTTTCATTATTTTTTGTGTTAATTCCATAATATTTTCCGGCAATCATTTCAAGATCCTCATAAATATATTCGTCACCATTCAACATCGTAATTTTCAGATAACTCTTTTCGTTACTGTTGGAAGCTTGCTCTAAAGTGGTAGGATTCTGATACACCTTACAGCTTTGAAAAAGTATAAATACAATCAATAAACCCAACATATTATTAAGGCCATGGTTGTATCTGTTTTTTCCGGTTGTCATTTTTCAGGGGTTAGATAATTTGTTACAATTTACGTTTAATTTTAAAAAAAACAAGATTTCTCATTTTCTTTTATTGATACGCCTAAATTTAAAAAAACACTGTTATTTTTTTTGAATAATGTAAATAAGCAATATCAATTAAAGTTTTGTAACTTTAAAACTTTTAAAAAAAATTAATCTTTTATTAAATGAAAGTAACCATACTGCTCTTTTTGAATTTTTTAATTATCATTTCCTGTAAAAATGAGACTACTCAAAAAAAAGACACTCAAATAATTGATTCTGAATTATTAGCAAAGGCTATAGAAATTCACAATAGAGTTTTAACATTAGACACCCATAACGATATCAATTTAAGAAACTTTACGGATAGTATAAATTACACACAGGAGCTTGACAATCAGGTAAATCTACCTAAAATGAAAAAAGGAGGTTTGGATGTTTCCTGGTTCATAGTATATACCGGACAAGGCGAATTAAACGAAGAAGGGTATACCAGTGCATATGAAGAGGCCATTCGAAAATTTAAGGCTATTCACAAATTAACGAATGAAATTGCTCCTCATGAAATTGAACTGGCCGTTACATCTGAAGAAGCTCGAACTATCTATAAATCGGGTAAAACAGTAGCACTGATAGGAGTTGAAAATGGTTACCCTATTGGAACAGATCTGCATAGAGTAAAAGAATTTTATGATTTAGGTGCTCGCTATATGTCTTTATCACATAACGGTCATAGCCAACTATGTGATTCAAATACAGGAGAAGAAGATGCTGTTTGGTTACACAATGGAGTAAGCGAATTGGGTAAAGAAGTCATTGTAGAAATGAATAAATGGGGAATGATGATTGATGTATCACATCCGTCTAAAGAAGCTATGCGTGACATGATTGCGCTTTCAAAAGCACCAATTATTGCTTCACATTCTTCATCCAGAGCATTGTGCGATCACAGTAGAAATTTAGATGATGAGCAACTGGAGTGGTTGCGACAAAATGGTGGTGTTGTTCAAACTGTTGCTTTTAACGCCTACTTAAATATGGAGAAAAATAAAAAGTTTGAAGACGCCAGCAAAGCTATTTTAGATGAAATAGCTACAGCACAAAATTTTGAAATTGTTCCCTGGAGTGAATATGGTAAAATGGGAATAGAAGCCCAAGAGATTTATTACAATAAATATTTAGAAATACAAAAACTTGCCAAACCAAGATTTCCGGAAGTTTATAATGTCGCAAAACCCGTTAATGTATCAGATTTTGTTGATCATATAGATTATATAGTTAAAAAAATTGGATTAGATCACGTTGGTATTAGTTCCGATTTTGATGGTGGTGGCGGTGTAGAAGGATGGAATGATGCTTCAGAAACATTGAATGTGACTATCGAGCTTGTTAAAAGAGGGTACACAGAAAAAGAAATCGAAAAGTTATGGGGAGGCAATTTGTTGAGAGTTTTGGACGAAGTTCAAAAAGTAGCGGAGAAGATTCAGGGTTCTTAATTTAAATTTAAAAAAAATTAACAGACATTATTTATAAGAAAAACCACAACCAATACTTAAATCAATTAAAACATTATGAACAAATCATATACCATATTCATCAGTCTTATCGTAGCAATGGGAGGTTTTCTTTTAGGCTTTGACAGTGCCGTTATTTCAGGTGCCGTTAACGGAATTAGAAGCTATTTTGAAATGACAGATTGGGAGCTTGGTTTCTCGGTAGGTTGTGTTATTTTTGGCGCTATGGGAGGCAATATCGTTGCAGGTCCGTTAAGTGATAGATTCGGTAGAAAAAAATTATTGATAGTTACCGCAATGTTATTTACAATTTCAGCATTATGGTCTGCAACGGCAACAAACTATGTTTCCTTTGTAATTGCCAGAATCATTGGTGGTGTTGGTATAGGAGGCGCAATTTTGATCGCTCCTATTTATATTGCAGAAATTGCGCCACCAAAATTAAGAGGTAGCTTGGTTTCTTTAAACCAATTAAATATTGTTTTAGGTATTTCCGTTGCATATTTCTCAAATTATTTTCTAAAAGATCTTGAAGGTGAAAGTTGGAGATGGATGTTGGGTGTTGAAGCAATTCCGGCCTTGATTTACTTTTTAGCACTGTTCCTGGTTCCAAGAAGCCCAAGATGGTTAATCCAAAATCTAAATCAAGTTACCCTTGCAAAAAAAATATTGATAAAAATTGGAGGGGGCGAATTTGCCGATAATACTATCGAAGAAATTCAACGAGGAATAGACAAAAAAGAAGCAAAAGGGAGTTACGCTGATTTCTTTAGTCGTAGAATGAAAGTTATTGTAATCATTGCTTTCGGACTTGCATTTTTTCAACAAATAACCGGAATAAACGCGATTTTTTACTATGCACCAACAATCTTTGAACAAGCAGGAGGAAGCACAGATGCATCATTCTTACAGGCCATTGTAGTAGGGCTAACCAATTTAATTTTCACGTTTGTAGCCATATACCTTATTGATAAACTAGGAAGAAAACCATTACTAATTATTGGTACTGCCTCCATGGCAATTGCATTAACAATGGCAACTTTAGCTTTTAACAATGCCACTTATAATTTTAGCGACAGTACTATAGAAAAAATAGAAAATTCAGAAATTAAAGCAACATTGAGCGAACTAAATGGAACAACCTATTATTCTCAAAAAGAATTATTCGCCAAAGTTGAACCATTACTTCAAACTGATCAATTTCGAGAATTCAAACAAAGTGAAGTCAAAAATTTCATCAGTATAAATGCCAATTTAGTATTGGCGGCAATTTTATTGTATGTTGCAGCGTTTGCCATTTCATTAGGACCGGTAATGTGGACAATGTTATCAGAAATATTCCCGGGAAATGTGAAAGGAATTGCCATCTCAATTGTTGGTTTTTTCAATTCATTGGTTAGCTATACTGTCACCCAATTTTTCCCGTGGGAACTCACAAATTTAGGGCCAACAATAACCTTCGCTATTTATGCAGGTATGGCAATTTTATCATTAGCGTTTGTCTATAAATATGTAATTGAAACAAAAGGAAAAACATTGGAAGAAGTAGAAGAATTATTAATTAAATCGTAACCAAAAAATGAAAAATATTTTTGCGATTATTTTATGCATCTCATTATTTTATGGGTGCAAAACAGATCCATCAAAATCAGCATCAAATAGTAGTGATGCCAAACCTGTTAAAGTTGTTTTAACAAATACAAACGGCAAATTTGAATTGTTAGTGAATAAGGAACCTTTTTACATAAAAGGTGCCGGATTAGAATTTGGCAACATTCCTGCTTTAGCAAAGCACAACGGAAATTCTTTCAGAACCTGGAGAACTGACAATGGAAAGCAAAGCGGAAAAGAAGTTTTAGACGAAGCATACAAATATGGCGTTTACGTAACAATGGGTATTGAAGTGGCCAGAGAACGTCATGGATTTGATTATAATGATGAGAAAGCTGTAAAAGAACAATTGGAAAGAATAAAAAAGGAAGTTCTGGAATTAAAAGATCATCCGGCACTTTTGATTTGGGGAATTGGAAATGAACTTAATTTACGTTATACAAACCCAAAAGTATGGGACGCCGTAAATGAGATCTCTGAAATGATTCATTCCGTAGACCCTAATCATCTAACTACAACAAGTTTGGCCGGCATTTCAAAATACGATGTCAATTTAATTAAAGAAAAATGTTTTGATATAGACATCTTATCAATACAAATGTATGGTGATTTACCAAATTTACCGAATTTAATCAGAGCCAATGGCTGGGAAGGTGCTTATATGGTTACTGAATGGGGCGCTACGGGTCATTGGGAAGTTCCAAAAACCAATTGGGGAGCTCCTGTTGAGGAAAACAGCACTTTGAAAGCTGCTAATTATTTAAAAAGATATAAAGGAGGAATTGAAGCAGATTCATTGCAATGTATAGGATCTTATGTATTTTTATGGGATCAAAAGCAAGAACGCACCCCTACATGGTATGGTGTATTTTTAGAAGACGGAAAAGAAACAGAATCTGTAGATGTTATGCATCATATTTGGAATGGTGTATGGCCTTCAAACAGAACACCTCAAATAGCTTCTTTTACTATTGAAGGGAAAACCGCTTATGAAAATGTAGTTTTAGAGAAAAACAATGAGTACAAAGCCTCTTTAAAAATAAAAGATTTTGAAAATGATGCTATTACCTATACTTGGGAAATCTTACCGGAAAGTACAGATTTGCAAGATGGTGGAGACCTGGAATCACGTCCAAAAAAAGTTGAAAATATCATAGTGAATCAAAAAGATGGGGAACTAACATTTAAATCTCCTCAAAGCGGTGAATACAGATTGTTTGTATATGCTGACGATGGTAATGGGCATGCAGCTACATCGAATATTCCATTCTTGGTAAAAGAATAATTAAGTAAAAAATAAAAACATTAAACCTCTTTAAAATCTATTTTTTAGAGGTTTTATAGTAAATTAAAGTTTAGGAAATGAACGTTAATCCAATATTTATAGGAAAGAAAGAAGCTTCATTTGAAAAGATTAAAGTAAAAGGGGAATTGGTGAATTTTGAAAATGAAAGCTATTATAAAATTTTAAATAGCAATGCAATGAGACCCTTCTTTATGAGCATTGTTAGTGATTCCAACCATTGGATGTTTATATCAAGTAATGGAGGATTGACTGCGGGAAGAAAAGATTGTGACAATACCCTGTTTCCATATTATACCGATGATAAAATAACTGAATCTTCCGAAATTACAGGTAGTAAAACTATTTTGCAAATTCATTTAATTGACGAAACTTATTTATGGGAACCGTTTTCGGACAAGTATGAAGGAATTTATACTATCACAAGGAATCTGTACAAAAATAATTATGGCAATAAAATTATTTTTGAAGAAAACAATCACGACCTGGGCGTGACATTCAGATACCAATGGAATTCAAGTAATCAATTTGGATTTGTAAAGAAATCTACTCTAATAAATTATACTGATACACCAATTCAGGTATCCGTTTTAGATGGTATCCAAAATATCATACCTCATGGAGTTTCAGCAGATTTGCAAAACACGAGAAGTAATTTGGTAGATGCCTACAAGAAAAGTGAATTAGAAGCTGAGATTGGTCTGGGTATTTACGCATTAAGCGCAATAATTGTAGATAAGGCTGAGCCCAGTGAAGCGTTAAAATCAACCATAGCCTGGTCAATTGGCATGGAGAATCCAACCTATTTAATATCTTCTTTACAACTCAGTAATTTTAGGAAGGGACAGCCCATTCAACTGGAAATTGACGTAAAAGCAGAAAAAGGCGCCTATTTTATTTGTTCAGATTTAATCCTGCAACCAGAAATAGAAAAAAAATGGATGCTGATTGCCAACGTAAATCAATCCAATGCCTCCATACAACTCATCTCTGAAAAATTAAAAAATAATGCAAACCTGCTCGATGAAGTTCAAAATGATATTGAAATTGGAACACAGCACCTGCTTGAATTAACAGGAGCTTCTGATGGAATTCAATTAACTGCTGATAAATTGAGAAATACACGACATTTTTCAAATACCCTTTTTAACATAATGAGAGGCGGTATTTTTGATGAAAATTATCAAATTGAAAAAAATGATTTTGTAAAATATATTGCCAATGCCAATAAAAAAGTACTAAAGAAAAAAGAAACGTTCTTAGAACAAATTTCAGAACTATTTTCTCACAAATATTTAAAAGCATTAGCAGAAAAAAATGAAGATAAAAATTTTAAACGTCTTTGTTTTGAATACATGCCATTAAAATTTAGCAGAAGACATGGTGACCCAAGCAGGCCCTGGAATAAATTTTCGATAAATACAAGAAGTGAAGTCGATGGCTCAAAAATTCTCGATTATGAAGGTAATTGGAGAGATATTTTTCAGAATTGGGAGGCTTTGGCTCACTCCTACCCAGAATTTATTGAGAGCATGATTCATAAGTTTTTAAATGCAACCACATTTGATGGTTATAATCCATACCGAGTTACCAAAGACGGGTTTGACTGGGAAGTGATTGAACCAAATGATCCCTGGTCATATATTGGGTATTGGGGTGATCATCAAATTATTTACCTCCTTAAATTTTTAGAATTTATGGAGGATCATTATCCAAACAAATTAGCCAATTATTTTGACCAGGAACTTTTTGTATATGCCAATGTGCCTTATAAAATAAAAAGCTATTCTGATACTTTGAACAACCCTAAAGATACGATTGAATTTGATACAGAATTAGATGAAAAAATAATTCAAAAGAAACTAGAATTGGGTGCGGATGGCGCATTACTTAGAGATGAGAATTTCTTTATTTATAAAATTAACCTTATTGAAAAATTGCTGGCAACAGTATTGGCCAAGGTATCGAATTTTATTCCCGAAGCCGGAATTTGGATGAACACTCAAAGACCTGAATGGAACGATGCTAACAATGCATTGGTTGGAAATGGAGTTTCAATGGTAACCTTGTGTTACTTAAGACGGTTTTTAAATTTCTTTGAAGATCTAATTGGAACTATCTCATTTGAAGAAATTGCTATTTCTGAAGAATTGAAAATATTTTTTAATGATGTAGTAGCAACATTTACCCAATATCAACACATCCTTTCCGGAAAAGTTTCAGATACCAATAGAAAAAGTGTATTGGATGGTCTTGGAAATGCTGGTAGCAACTTTAGAACTTCCATTTATGAAAATGGATTTACAAGTTTAAAAGCAATTGTATCCAAAAATGAATTCGGGTATTTTTTTGAGCTTGCTAAAAAATTCCTGGAGCATACAATTGATGCCAATAAACGTGATGATAATTTGTATCATTCCTACAACTTAATGAAGGTTGAAAATGATTCAGAAATTTCTATTTCATATTTACCGGAAATGTTGGAAGGCCAGGTAGCCGTTTTGAGTTCCGGATATATTTCCTCAAAAGCTTCTTTAGAACTTTTGGATAATTTAAAAAACAGTGCTTTATTCAGACCAGACCAGTACAGTTATTTATTGTATCCAAATAAAGAGCTTTCAAGATTCGTGGATAAAAATAATATTCCAGCTTCAGCAATTGAAAAATCAGGATTAATAAAACAACTTTTAATTGATGGGAATTCTCAAATCATTGAAAAAGACATTTTAGGGAACTACCATTTTAATGGAAATTTTAACAATGCAAATAGTTTGAAGGATGCTTTATCTCAATTACCTTCAACCCAATATCAATCACTTATTGAAAAGGACACGGCATGGTTGTTGGATATTTTTGAAGTACTATTTGACCACAAATCTTTTACAGGTAGGTCAGGTACTTTTTTTGGTTATGAAGGTTTAGGATCAATTTATTGGCATATGGTTTCAAAATTGTTGTTAGCAGTTCAAGAAAGTTGCTTAAACGCGATAGAAAACAAAGAAAGTGACGTGCTTGTGGGTAAATTATTAGATCACTACTACGAAATTAACGAGGGAATAGGTGTGCATAAATCACCTGAATTGTATGGGGCATTTCCAACCGATCCATATTCACATACTCCAGCCGGAAAAGGAGCTCAACAACCCGGTATGACAGGCCAGGTAAAAGAAGATATATTGAGCAGGTTTGGAGAATTAGGTGTTTTTGTCAAAGATGGTATGATTCAATTTAAGCCTGGTTTATTGAGAAAAGATGAGTTTTTAAAAGACTCCGGAACTTTTAAATATACAGATGTAAATAAACAATTTAATGAAATTGAACTGGAAAAAGATGCACTTTGTTTTACGTATTGTCAGGTTCCAATCATATATCAACTTGCTGAAAAGAACTCAATTCAAATTATGTATTCCAATGAGAATTCAATTGAACTTGAAGAATTAAAATTGAACTCAGAAATAAGTAAACAAATTTTTGAAAGAACCGGTGAGATAATACAAATAATAGTTTCGATAAATTAAATCTTCATGAAAAAATATTCATTAATAATTTTAACGGCATTCGTTCTATTTTCTTGCAAAGAGAAACCTGAATTACTTTGGGAAGAAAACTTTGATGGAACTTCTCTAAATGAAAATTTTTGGAATTATGAATTAGGAGACGGTTGCCCCAATCTCTGCGGTTGGGGTAATAACGAAAAACAATTGTATACCAAAACCAATCATCACCTAAAAAGTGGATTGTTAAGTATTACTGCTAAACTGGAAGATTCTATATATTCTTCAACTCGAATTACTACAAAAAATAAATTTGAATTTCAATATGGTAAAATTGAAGTAAGAGCAAAACTACCTGTTGGTAAGGGCTTGTGGCCCGCATTTTGAATGCTTGGGTCCAATATAAATGATGTTGGATGGCCTAAATGTGGTGAAATTGATATTCTGGAATATGTTGGTAAGGAACCCGGTAAAATATTTACCTCCTTGCATACAGAAGATAGTGCCGGAATGACTGTCAACACCAGGAAAGTACAAATAAACGACATTGAACAAGGTTTTCATGTATACACATCTAATTGGACAAAAGATAAAATTGAATTTTTTGTCGATGATCAATTGGTTTATTCCTTTGCTCCTGAAAATAAAACTGCAAGAGTTTGGCCTTTTAACCAACCTTTTTACATCATTATAAATTTGGCCATTGGAGGTAATTTTGGTGGTCCAAATATAGATGACTCTATTTTTCCTCAAGATTTTGTGATAGATTATATAAAAGTTTTTAAGCAATAAAAAAATCACGCTTATTGTAAAGAACTGAACAGAATAAAATAATGTTTATATTTGAATAATTACTAACTATTAAAATTATTTATTATGGGATGTTACAATTCAATCGTGATCAATGCCCCGGCTGAAGAAGTATGGGATGTTTTAAAAAAATTTCATAACCTGTCATGGAGCAAAAATGTCATCTCAAAAGTTGATGTCATAGGTGATAAATCAGCTGATGAAATTGGTGCAAAAAGGATATTAAATGATGCTTTTCACGAAACATTGATATCACTTGATAATAATGCAAAACATTTCACTTATAGTATAGATGATGGCCCTGCTGCCGTTTCAAAAGACAATGTAGAAGGATATGTTGGTGAAGTTACTGTATTTTCGGTCTCTGAAAACAACACCTCTTTTGTAGTATGGACCTCGAAATGGGAGTCCACAAAAGAAGATGGAATAGCCGATTTTTGTAATCCCATTTATTATGCCCTGTTGCAAGATTTAAAAAGTCATTTTTCTTAATAAATTAAACTATTGATTTTAACAATTAAAAAGACCTAATGGAATTCATTAGGTCTTTTTTCTTGTTATTTGATACATACCATATGCTATTCCCGTAATAAATAAAAAGGATACTCCCCCATCTATTGGAAGTTCAGGATGTGGTGGAGGTGGTTTATTAGGATCCGGAGGATCCCCAATTGCAAAAAGAGAAATGCTAAGCATCAACATCGCACCAATTATATAATATGTAATATTTTTTCTTTTCATTATCTTATACCAACCATGACTATTAAACAGGTTAAAAAAGTGTTCTTTTTAATTCTTCCGCTTTCTTAGGAGACCAAAAACCCAGACAAATTTATAGCAATTTTTTTTGAAATCCTTATTTAATAATTATTTTCTTAAGTACATTCCCTTTATTTGTTTCCATATGTACTAAATAAACGCCCGTATCCACATTCACTGACAAATCAATTTGATATGCATCCAAATTTGAATTCCAGCCTTGCATTTGCTGTCCTATCATATTGAACAATAGAATGTTGCTTATCGTCATTTCTTCCGGTTTCCTTATTTTTATCAAGCCATTTTGTTCACCAACATAAACAAGTACATTATTTAGTACTGCTTCATTCTCAACAGGAATTTCAACTTTTGGCTCAAATACAACAGAATATTTATCATTAAATTGACCTTTATCTAAGGTAATTTCAAAAGTGCCGTTCTTAATATCGTAGGTATCCATTGTCCTATTATCTCTCAAATAAACTTCCATACCAGGATATGGATTTTCTATGGTATCTACTTTTATTTTTATAGGACCATCACCATTGCTGTTTATACCTATGGGAACAACCCGCTCTTTATATAGATCTTTAACCGCTTGAATCACTAACTTTCTATCCTCGTTCATCCAATAAAAAATCGTTTGTCAATACTTCAAAAATATCTGCATCAAAACCTTTATCAATAAAATCTGATGTTCTTTCATCTATGGTAAGCAATAATTGTCTGTTTCTGACAGTTGCAGCGTCAAAACCAATTCTAAGTTTTAAACGTGTATCTTTTTCAGCCGTAATAGGACTCGTTTTTTTTGTGCCAGATCCTTTAAAACGTATCGATTCTGAAGAGTTTTCTTCTGTTACATACATCCTTTGATCATTGTTAAATTTAACCATACCGCCTCCATCGTCACCATCAACCCAGAATCCTTGTCCAACTGCTATATATCTTTGTGGTAATTTTGGCCCATAAGTGCTTGGATTATTAATGTCTTCTCCTAGTGCATTTTGACCGGAACCCAATCCACCTGCCAATGAATAGGTAGCATAACCTGCATTGGCCTGACTCAATATATGGGTATTATTATCCCAATCATCCCATAAATACAAGACACCGGTTGTAGTATCTAAATTATCTGTAATAAATTGATCTGTATCCATAGCACTCGGGTATGGATTTCCAACCATGTAACTGTTTCCTGCACCAATAGGAAGTTGTATAGAGCCGTTATGTGGTTTTCCGACAAATACAAAATTCTGAGAAGTGCCTTCTGATGGTTGTAAGGATCCTTTCATTGTAAATCCTTCTGCTGCTATCAAATCACCTGTACTATAAAGTTGTGTCCAGTCCCAATAGCTTCCTGATAAGTTTTTATACGCATATATCCAATAATGTGCAATACTTACAGGATTTGTAGTTGATCCGTCATACCCACCTACAAAATTAATTAATTTAGGTGTTGAAGAATCTGTTCCGTCTCGCAAAACATCTGCAACGGTAAAAGTGGTTGTTGCGTTGAATCCTAAACCTCCGATTCGCCCAACCGGTGATGACCAGTCGTTGTATCTGTATATATTTCCTTGTCCTTGTTGATCTTTTTCTAAGTATCCGGTACTTGCTTCTTCCAATTTACTATCATAGTATTGATCTGTATCATATCTTTTCTGCAATAACTGAGATTCACCAATAAGATCTATATAACCATTCAACAACAAATATTGTGTAACCCACAGCATATGACCAGAATTGGTCTCGTCTTGAGGAGATCCTGGTTTTGAAATGCTCAATTCTCCCGCATTGGACAATAATCCTAGTACTATAATGTGTTCATCACCTGAATCTAAGTTATGAGAAGTCTCTACAATATTCCAATCAATTGAATTACCGTTCACTCCTGTACTGTTTGGATGATCCCATACGGTATCTCCATATAACCATGGTGTTGCTGCTGTGTTATCGTTCCAAATACCATTTCTGACTGAAGTATAAGGTAATGGTGCTGTTTGTTCTTCAGCAGTTGTAATATTTCTTAATTTACCATCAGCACCTTTATTGAAATTTGGTTGTAAATAGCCGCAATTGATATTATCCATACGGTAATAACCTTCCAGATCGGACCAATATATTGGATCGTCGTCAGTTCCATTTTGACCGGAATCAGGTCCTTTTATATCCATTGGAATCACTTCTCCCTGGACTGCTGGGCCATTTTGAATAATTTCCTGATTCATCATTTGGTGTAAATGTTCAGGATCTAATGATACATTCCATATCCTAAGCTCATCTATCCAGCCACTAAAGTAATTTATTGGAGGGGTTCCAGTTTGATCCATTGCTCCAACAATACAATCTAAGCTAGTGGCTAAAGGCTGACTACCAGCGGAAGATGCAACCTCAATTCCATCTATGTATATTTTATAGGTACTACCATTAAAAGTAACAGCAATATGGTACCACCTATTCGTACCTATAGGAAATGGTGATGCCAATGAACCTCCATTATTCCAATTAAATGATATTATGTTGTTTACCAATCTTAAATCATACCCATTTCCATTACGTTTAGAAATAATTGTTTGGATAGGGTCGTTAGGATCTCCTGCATTTGTTAATGGATCCGGTTTTATCCAGACTTCTATGCTAAATGCATTGTTAAGATCATAATTGTTTTTAAAAGTAATATAATCATTATCCCCATCAAAATCAACCACATCACAATTTGTTAATGTAACCTGAACATCGCTGTAACAACCTGATACATCAAGTGTCCATCTTAATGTATATACACCTTCATCACCTGAAAACGTAGAAGTTGGACTTCTATCGTCAGAAAAACTATAAGTACCACAAGTATTTGTGTTACTTACAACCGACCATGTTCCTGTTGCTCCTGTACCAGGATCATCACTTGTTTCATAAGGATTCAAGGGATCAAACGCTCCGTTGGCAATATTTTGTTCAGCAGTTAAGGTATTGTCAAAAGCATTCAGAGTGACCGTAGTCTCTCCACACTCTTCATTTGTAAATGCCATATCTTCTCCTGCATAAGCATAGTTTACATATACATCAGCCAAAGCAGTTCCGTCAGGATCATAAGTTCTACATCCGTTTATTAATGATGTCGCACCATACTGGTGATAACCAGGAGATTGAGGTGTAAATGTATATCCAAGATTCAATTCACCTCTCACAATATATATTCCGGGTTCTCCAAGACCATCGGTCCATTCAATTTCATCGAAATAAGCGCCGCCATATGGAATTCCAATATTATCAATGGCCCATGCACTTTCATCGGTAGTCCCATAAAAAGTCCATTTGACTCTTACACTCTCATATCCAATATAAGCAGAAATATCAAAAGATGAATTATCGTTCTCAAAATCAAAAAATGTAGTTGTTCCTTTACCTGGTTCCGGTAATTCATACGGCCATGGATCGTCAGGTGCTTTGTCCCACCAATTTGATACTGGGCTTGTTCCGATCAAATTTTGTAAAACAACCGTATATGTTAAACCTCCGTCTAAAGACAACTCTAACCTGGCCGTATCTCCTTCATGTAAATTCCAGGCCTGATCAAACTCAACCGCGGCTGATTCCAAGCCTATAAGACTAAATATAGGGCTTTCCAGAGTTGTTGCGTTTCCTGGAGGAAATTCATCTATATAATCTTGACTTGTATAATCTCCATGAGCAATACCAAATTTAAAATCGTTTGAATCGTATTCAATTTCATATAAAGTTCCAACAGGATGATTATTTGTTCCTGACCAGTTGTTGAATTTCGTATTGTTCCCGGCTGCTGTCCATTCTGCACCGGCTACCTCTCCATCTATCATCCATTGTGTGGGATTCCATTTGGATGGAAACTGACCTGTATCAAAATTACCACCTTCTTCATCATCCGGATCAATTGTAATCGTATATCCACTGTGTGCCATTAAGGAAACTTCTTCATCTAAACATATATAAAAATAATCTTCATCCAGAATTGGAGGAACATCAGGAGGAACAGCATGTACATTTACCATTGTTGAATATTCAATACAAGTACCAACCTGGATAAGTACTCTAAATAAAGTAGTTACCGTGTTTGTAAAATCAAAAGTCAATTCTAATTTATCAGTATCATTCGTGCCTGGAATAATATTCCAGTGTGTATCTCCCGCCTCAAATTTTTCCCATCTAACTATAGTTCCTGTCTGACCAGTTAGATCAATCGTTACCGGGTTTATCTCTTCAGGACAAGAAGTTATTGCAATATTATAAGCCGGTTCAAGCAATGGATCTAAATTTGAAACATAGCCTAATAGAGTTCCTCCTGAAATAGGTGGTTTTGTTAAACTTACATTTTGTGTTTGTGTTGTAACGTTCCCATTTTTATCATCGAACGTCCAGGTTATTACAGTGGTTCCAAATGCAGTAATTGGAAAGGAAGTTGACTTTTTTCCTGTCATGCTTCCAACACAATTATCTATTGCCGTAGGTGCTTCCACTGAAACTTCACAATCAGATACATCAATATCCGGTAAACTTGTTATATCAGGCACTGGTGTAGTAACATCATCTATTATAACATTTTGAATTACAATTACAGTATTGCCATTGCCGTCATTAAATTCCCATGTAATTGAATAAGTTCCTTCTTTATCAAATGTATGAGGTATAGAATAATCTCCTGTTGTTCCTGTTATGATACCAGCACAATTATCAGTTGTTGTTGGAGCTGTTGTAACAACTATTGAACATTCATCTGTCAATACAGGTAAGGTAGGTGTCACCGGTGGTGTGATATCATCTATTATGACATTTTGATTCGCTGTTGTTGAATTGCCGTTGCCATCATCAAATGTCCAGGTCACCACTGTTGTTCCTTGCGTTGTAATTGGAAATGCAGTAGTTGTGGTTCCCGTGATTGTACCTAAACAAGCATCGGTTGTTGTAGGTGTTGGTGGCGTGCCACTGCATTCGCCTAACGCTATATTTGCTAACGCCGGGGATACAGGTGGTGTAACATCATCAACAATTACATTTTGGTTGGCCGTTGTTGAGTTTCCGTTGCCATCATCAAAGGTCCAGGTTACCACTGTTGTTCCTTGAGTTGTAATTGGAAATGAAGTAGTGGTGGTTCCCGTGATGGTGCCTGAACAAACGTCTGTTGTTGTTGGTGCCGTTGGTGTGCCACTGCATTCACCTACGGTTACATTTGCCAATCCTGGTGTTACCGGCGGTGTAATATCATCAACTATTACATTTTGATCTGCTGTTGTTGAATTGCCATTGCCATCATCAAAGGTCCAGGTCACTACGGTTGTCCCTTGTGCAGTGATTGGAAATGAAGTACCGGTGGTTCCTGTAATGGTGCCTGAACAATTATCCGTTGTTGTCGGCGCTGTTGGTGTGCCACTGCATTCACCTACGGTTACATTTGCCAATCCTGGTGTTACCGGTGGTGT
>PVMS01071035.1_pt1 | contig 24375 bp, 28 predicted proteins | sample 1853461 | NCBI WGS metagenome assembly PVMS01 (sample SAMN08582032, study PRJNA380276) | Marine sediment metagenome, whole genome shotgun sequencing project. | isolation source: ocean sediment barecode stripped | collected 2017 | reverse complement strand
ATAAAAATCAACAGGTCTTAATTCAGGGCTTTTTACCCAATTAAATTTCCAAATACCATTAAGAGATACGTAATTAGTTGCATTTGAAACGTTATTTTTACCTGCTGATTCTTCTGAATTGAAAGGGAAAAAAGTGGCTCTTGCAGGGAGTTTATTTATTTCGATGATAGCAGGATTTTCCCATACAGGATCTAATGTTTGACTATAGCAAGCAGAAAAAGATAAAAGTATTATACTGCAAGCAACATATGCCTTTTTAAAAGCAATTTTCATAGTTAGTTATGTTATTATAGTTAATAAAAATGATTAGGATTTTAATGGGACGAATTTTACGGTCTTATTTTTAAAGGTATAATGAACTTCTTTGACCCTTCCCTTTTTTATTTTTTTTGCCTCAGCATTGTCTAATTCAAAATCAATTTCGGTATAAAACGCTTTTGTTTTTTTGATTTGATTTGATTCAACAGTTGTGTTATCAGAATTCAGAGTAATTTCATCGTCTTTGAAAATAAATGTAATGGTACACCCGGTTCTTTTAATTTTAGCAACAACATCACCAATGATAACAGTTTTTAAAAAAGGAAATCCCCCAAGCTCTTCAATATCAATATATACATTATTTGATTCATTTGAAGCATATTTTGTTCCTCCTTTATAATCTATTTGATTTATAATTTCTGAGACGTTAAATGTCGGTTTTGGTTTAAAAATATTTGATAATGAGAATGCCATATTTTAATTGTTATGATAAGCCGTATTATGAGCTAATATTTCTCCGCAAACGTTACAAGTTGTTGCAGTTCCAGAGCCTCCATAGCATCCATTTTTACAGGTATAATGATAAACTCCTGCAGCATTTTGTGCTGGAGATGTTTGAGTTTTATTGGTATTAGTATTTTGAGTTCCACTAGGTTTAGGAACGTTTAAAGGTCCATTTTTTAAAAAATCTTTATCGTGATATGCTTGATTATGAATATATGGATTTTTACAAACCGGACAAATTCCGGCTACATTTCCACCACTATTTTCACACTTATTTTTACAAACATAATGTTTGACATTTGTAGTTGTGTTATTTTTTAATGCTTTGGCTTTTTCTTCTTTACAAGAAATTGCGATTGTAAAAATTAACAGCACTATTATTTTCAATGTTTTCATGATAAAATAAAATAAAGCCTTAATATGAAATAAACGAAAAATTAATTCTCAAATATAAAACAAAATTATAAGTTTTTTAAAGCTATGATAATTGAACTAAAAAGAGATTGTCTAAAAAGTAAAGTCTCATGGCATATTGAGCCTGGAGAAATATTTTACTTACTGATAATCAATATAAACTTCGACAGGCTCCTTTAGATTTGTATTAAAGGTGAATGACTTCGCCATACGCGTCGGCAACGGCCTCCATAACTGCTTCACTCATTGTTGGATGAGGATGAATTGCTTTTAATACTTCATGACCGGTAGTTTCCAATTTTCTCCCTAATACAGCCTCAGCGATCATATCGGTTACTCCTGCACCAATCATGTGGCAACCTAACCACTCCCCATATTTTGCATCAAAAATTACTTTAACAAAGCCATCGGGAGTACCTGCCGATTTTGCCTTTCCGGAAGCAGAGAATGGGAATTTCCCAACTTTTATGTCGTAACCTTCTTCTTTTGCTTTCGCTTCCGTTAAACCAACACTAGCAATTTCAGGAGAAGCATAGGTACAAGCAGGAATGTTTCCATAGTCAATAGTTTCTGTGTGTAAACCTGCTATTTTTTCAACACAAGTAATTCCTTCAGCAGAAGCTAAGTGAGCCAATGCCGGACCAGGAACAACATCGCCAATTGCATAATAACCGGGGATGTTAGTTTGATAAAAATCGTTCACTAATATTTTATCTCTATCAGTAACAATACCAACATCTTCTAAGCCAATATTTTCTATATTCGATTTTATACCAATAGCAGAAAGCAATATATCGGCCTTTAAAATTTCTTCTCCTTTTTTGGTTTTCACCACTGCCTTTACACCATCACCGGAAGTATCAACTGACTCAACAGACGAATTAGTCATTACTTTTATTTTTGATTTTTTGAAGGAACGCTCAAATTGTTTAGAAACATCCACATCTTCTAAAGGAACTAAATTTGGTAAAAATTCAACAATGGTCACTTCTGTTCCCATAGCGTTATAGAAATGGGCAAACTCAGCACCAATAGCTCCTGAACCAACTACAATCATTTTTTTAGGTTGTTCAGGTAAGGTCATAGCTTCCCTGTATCCAATTACTTTTTTACCATCTTGTTTCAAGTTTGGCAATTCACGTGAACGCGCCCCAGTTGCTATAATAATATGATCAGCACTATATTCGGTTACTTTTCCGCCTGCATCGGTAACATCCACTTTTTTGCCGGTTTTAATTTTTCCGAAACCATCAATAACGTCAATTTTGTTCTTTTTCATTAAAAATTGAACACCTTTGCTCATTCCTTCAGCTATATTTCGACTACGCTTAATAATTGCATCAAAATCTTTGTCAATAGCTTCGGCTTTTAAGCCATACTTATCAACATGTTTCAGATAATCGTAAATCTGTGCACTTTTTAACAAAGCTTTGGTTGGAATACAGCCCCAGTTTAAGCAAATTCCACCTAAATTTTCTTTTTCAACAACAGCAACTTTTAATCCAAGTTGTGATGCTCTAATAGCTGTAACGTATCCTCCGGGACCACTACCAATTATTATGACTTCGTATTTCATTTTTTTTGATTTTCTTATTTATGATTGCTTTTTATATGGCAAATTTAAGTATTTTTTAGTTGAAATAGTTTGTGAATTTTTCAATTCTTCAATCCGTTAATTTTTATTTTTTCAATTTTTTCAAAAAGTTACATTCTTTCAGGAACTGTGATCCCTAATAAATTAAATGCTGATTTTATGACTTCTGCAACTTTTGCTGAAAGCCGTGTTCTAAATATTTTTTCCTGCTCATGATCACAACCTAAAATTGGAACACTTTGATAAAAGGAATTATAACTTTTCACCAGATCGTAGGTGTAATTAGCAATTAAGGCAGGACTGTGATTTTTAGCTGCATTCCGGATCACTTCGGGAAACAACTGTAATTGTTTAATTAATTCTTTTTCTTTTGGATGTAAAGATACTTCGACTTCGTTCAGTATGACATTGTATTCAAAGTCAGCTTTTCTTAAGATGGATTGAATTCTGGCATACGTAGTGTGGGTAAACGGTCCCGTATTGCCTGCAAAATCAACTGAGTCTTCAGGGTTGAATAGGATACGTGTGTTAGGATCTACTTTTAAGATATAGTATTTTAGTGCTCCTAAACCAATGGTTTTATAGAGTTTTTCTTTTTCCTCTTTTGAATATCCTTCCAGTTTTCCCAGCTCCTGTGATATAACCCGGGCAGTATCGGTCATTTCAATCATTAAATCATCAGCGTCCACAACAGTTCCTTCACGTGATTTCATTTTACCTTGTGGTAAATCGACCATCCCATATGATAAATGGTATAAGTTCTTAGCCCTGTCAAATCCTAATTTATCGAGAATTATGAACAATACTTTAAAATGATAATTTTGTTCGTTTCCAACGGTATACACTAATTCAGATAAATCATAATCTTTAAAGCGTTCTATTGCTGTCCCAATATCTTGCGTCATATAAACGGCAGTACCATCAGCACGCAATACAATTTTTTCATCTAAACCATCCTCTGTTAAATCTATCCAAACCGAACCATCTTCTTTTTTGAAGAAGATTCCATTTTCTAATCCGTTTGCAACTACATCTTTTCCTAATAGATATGTATTACTTTCATAATAAATTTTATCGAAATCTACGCCTAAATCTTTATAAGTTTGGTCAAAACCGTCATAAACCCATTGGTTCATAGTTTTCCAAAGAGAAACAACTTCGGAATCTCCTGCTTCCCATTTAAGCAACATTTCTTGAGCTTCTAACAAAATAGGTGCTTGCTTTTTAGCTTCTTCTTCAGTCTTTCCTTTAGATATTAATTGAGAGATTTCTTCTTTGTAAGCTTTATCAAATGCCACGTAATAATTTCCAACCAGTTTATCTCCTTTTAAATTAGAGCTTTCAGGGGTCTCACCATTTCCGTAACGCTTCCATGCCAACATACTTTTACAAATATGAATACCACGGTCGTTGATAATCTGAGTTTTGTAAACTTTTTTACCGGAGGCTTTTATAATTTCGGCCACAGAATAACCCAATAAGTTATTTCTAATATGTCCGAGGTGTAAGGGTTTGTTTGTATTAGGTGAAGAATATTCAACCATCACAGCTTTTTCGTTAGGACGAGGATGAACTATTCCAAAATCTTTGGTGCTATAAATGGTATTGAAATTAGACACAAAATGCTTGTCAGAAATGACAAGATTTAAAAAGCCTTTCACTACGTTAAAATCGGCAACTTCACTTACGTTTTCTTTTAGATATGCACCAATTTTAGTTCCAATCTCAACAGGATTTCCTTTAACAAAGCTTAAAAAAGCAAAAACAACGATAGTAATATCTCCTTCAAAATCTTTCCTGGTAGCCTGAAATTCAACAGATTTAATTTCCGTTTGGTAAATTTCTTTAAGCCCTTTTTTAACAGCGATTTCTAAAATGCTTTGCATATTTTTAACTAAATTATTTCGAAATGCAAAAGTACATAATTTTTGAATGTTTAAATTGTATTTTTGCTGATAAATGATTAGTATGGATGAGTTTTTAAGAGAATTGCCAAAATTAGCTAAAGAGAAATATCAAGAAAGTAAAAAATATTTTGCAAGACTAAAAAAGCGAACACCAAAGAAATTGGATATTGTAATGCAAGATTTGCACCAAGAGGAGTTTAATAAAACGGATTGTTTAACCTGCGGTAATTGTTGTAAGACCACCAGTCCTATATTTACTGAAAAGGATATTCATCGTATTTCAAAGCATTTAAAAATAAAAGCGCATCAGTTTATTTCTCATTATTTAGATCGGGATTCTGATGATTTTTATGTGTTTAAAACAGCTCCTTGTTCGTTTTTGGATTTGAATGATAATAGTTGTTTTATATATGATGTGCGTCCAAAAGCTTGTAAAGAATATCCACATACAGATAGACGAAAATTTATTCAAATTACAGATTTAACTTTGAAGAATACTGAAATTTGTCCGGCGGCATATAATATTGTTGAAGCATTGAAAAAGAAACTACCGGCTAATTAATTTAATCATATAATAAATATTTATCCCGAATCTTTTTAAACACTTTAATTTTTGGTTGCCAGGAATCGTGAATTTCTTTAGCAGAAATCCCATTTTTAATTTGATCTTCCAATTCAGTATTCCCGGCATGAGCTGTAAAAGTAGCTCCAAAAAATTGTTCTGATTCAGGAGTTTTAGTATAAGCATCTATCAACCATTCAATATGCACAGAATTTAATCTGTCATTATTTCTTAAATCAACCCCATAACATAATTCATTGCTGTATTTAGGGTATTTCGACCCAAAATTTGGCTGTGGTGTATAGCTGAAATCGGTTGAAGGAAAAAATGGAGCACCGTATTGTTGAAACTGATTTTCAGTACCGCGACCTGCATTAATAATGGTTCCTTCAAAAAAACCTAAACTTGGGTACAGGTTAACAGCAATATCATTTGGCAGATTAGGAGAAGGTCTGATAGGTAAACTATATTCACTTGTATGACCGTAATTTTTCAATGGAATCACAGTTAGGTCACATATCGCATTATTTTTTAACCAATGTTCTCCATTTATCATTTGGGAAAATTCTCCAATGGTCATCCCATAAACCATTGGGACAGGATGCATCCCCAGAAAGCTTTTATGTTCAATTTTTAATGTAGGCCCGTCAATATAATGACCGTTAGGGTTTGGCCTGTCTAATACAATAATCGGTATTTTATTTTCAGCACACGACTCCATAACATAGTGTAGTGTAGAAATGTAGGTGTAATAACGCACTCCAACATCTTGAATATCAAAAATAACAATATCAATTCCTTGTAACTGTTCACCAGTTGGTTTTTTGTTTTTACCATGCAATGAAATAATGGGTAACCCTGTTTTGATATCCTGACCGTCGTTTATTAATTCACCGGCATCTTCTTTTCCTCTAAACCCATGCTCCGGAGAAAATACTTTTTGAATATTAATTTTAAGTTTCAATAATGAATCAACCAAGTGGGTGTAATCGCTTTCATCTTTCACCATTGCTCTTTGATCTTTAAAAATCACTGATGTTTGATTCGCAACAACAGCAACATTTTTATTTTTTAAAAAGTTTAGATATAATTCAGTTTGTTGCGAACCCGACATAATTTTCAATGTTGAAATTGCATTCGATTTTGAAGTTTTAGATTGCCCACATGAAATCAAACAAAAAAACAATGATAAAACCAATAAGAAATATGTATTTTTGAACAGTTTAGAAATCATTTATAAATTGAATTACGAATTATTTATTGCAAAACGGATCATTGCTGCTAAACGGTATAAAAGTAGTATTTCATCACCAATAATAAAAATTGCCATAATTGCCATTGCTTTGGGTATTATAATAATGATGATTGCTGTGGCTACAGGTATTGGTTTACAACAAAAAATTCGTGAAAAACTTTCTGGGTTTAACGGACATATTCAAATCACTAATTTTGATAATAATAATTCGGAAGTAACCATAAGTCCGATTTCAAAAAAACAAGATTTTTATCCTGTATTTAAGAATGTAAGTGATATTAAGAACGTTCAGGTATATGCAACTAAAGCAGGAATTATAAGATCTGAAATCGATTTTGAAGGAATAATTTTTAAAGGTATTGGAAATGATTATGATTGGACATTTTTTAAAGAATATTTAGTTGAAGGTGTACTGCCTGATTATTCTAATGAAGTTTCATTTGATGTGTTAATATCCAAAGAAATTGCAAATAGATTAAAGATTAATTTAGGAGATGAGTTTAATATACTTTTTGTAAAAGATGACCCTAATAAAGTGCCATGGTTGAGAGTTGTAAAAACAGTAGGGATCTATAATTCTGGTTTTCAGGATTTTGATAAAAATTTTGTAATAGCTGATATCAGGCATATACAAAAAATGAATAAATGGACCGAAGATGAGGTTGGCGGTTTTGAAGTGCTAATTGATAATTTTGACGATATTGAATTAAAAAGTAACCAGGTTTATGAACAAACGGCCTCAACTTTAAATAGTGAAAGTATTGTAGAGAAATATTCATCTTTATTTGAGTGGATTAGTCTGTTTGACAATAATATTTATTTAATTATCGCCATCATGATCTTGGTTGCGGGAATTAATATGATTACTGCTTTGTTGGTTTTAATATTAGAGCGAACCCAAATGATTGGAATATTGAAAGCATTAGGAAGCAATGATGTAAGCATTAGAAAAATATTTTTGTACAATGCAGGTTATTTAATTTTAAAAGGACTCTTTTGGGGAAATCTTATTGGGCTGATTATTTTACTTATACAAAAATATTTCAGTTTCATATCATTGAACCCTGAAACATATTATGTAAATACTGTACCTGTTTATATAGATTTTGGGTATATATTATTGCTTAATTTAGGAACATTACTTCTTTGTTTGATCATGTTGCTGTTGCCAACATTAATAATTTCTAAAATAAGCCCTGTTAAATCAATTAAGTTCGAGTAATAGTTGTCGATTATTTTGTCCAACATTGTAAATAAATACAATTTATTTTTTATAAAACTTCGTACCTTTACACTTCTAAGCTAAAAAAATGAAGTACGCTAAAAATATTTTAGAAACTATTGGAAATACTCCGCTGGTAAAATTAAATAGAACCGTAAAAGAAATTGATGCTTTGGTATTGGCTAAGGTTGAAACTTTTAATCCGGGGAATTCTCTTAAAGACAGAATGGCAGTAAAAATGATTGATGATGCTGAAGCACAGGGTTTATTAAAACCTGGAGGTACTATTATTGAAGGAACTTCAGGAAACACTGGTATGGGATTGGCTTTAGTAGCAATTATAAAGGGATACCAACTGATTTGTGTTATTAGCGACAAACAGTCAAAAGAGAAAATGGATATTTTAAGAGCTGTTGGTGCTGAAGTAGTTGTTTGTCCAACGAATGTTGGACCTGATGATCCCAGATCCTATTATTCTGTGTCAAAAAGATTAGCTGAAGAAACTCCAAATTCCTGGTATGTAAATCAATACGATAATCTCTCAAATTCTGTTGCGCATTATGAACAAACCGGGCCAGAAATTTGGGAACAAACAGAAGGAAAAATAACGCATTTTGTTGTAGGAGTTGGAACAGGTGGAACAATATCGGGTGTAGGAAAATATTTGAAAGAGAAGAACCCGAAAATTAAAATTTGGGGAATAGACACCTATGGTTCAGTATTTAAGAAATATCATGAAACAGGTATTTTCGATGAAAATGAAATATATCCATATATAACTGAAGGAATTGGGGAAGATATTTTACCTAAGAATGTAGATTTTAGTATCATTGACGGATTTACTAAAGTGACTGATAAAGATGCAGCTGTTTATACCCGTAAAATTGCTAAAGAAGAAGGAATATTTGTTGGAAATTCAGCTGGTTCTGCTGTAAAAGGCTTGCTGCAATTAAAGGAACATTTTAAGAAAGATGATGTTGTAGTGGTGTTATTTCATGACCATGGAAGCCGTTATGTTGGGAAAATGTTTAATGATGATTGGATGCGTGAACGAGGTTTTTTAGATGAGGAAAAACTTGTAGCAATTGATTTAATTAAGGACAGATTGAGCACTCCTTTAATTACTGTTAAAACTAAAGAATTAGTTTCACATGCAATTGAGCGTATGCGTATGAATAATATTTCGCAAATACCTGTAACTGATGTGAAGGGATTTGTGGGTTCTGTTGATGAAAGTGATTTATTTGGCTTGTATTTTGACGACAAAGATATTGCGAATAGGCTGATAAAAGAGGTAATGGGTCCTCGATTTCCAATAGTAAAAAGTAACGCTTCAATTGATAAAATCTCAAAATTAATTAATAGAGTTAACAGTGCTGTTTTGGTTGATTTAGGGAATAATAAATACCATATTATAACCAAACATGACGTAATTAGGGCTATTCAGTAGAAGAAGTCGTCCTGAAAATATTACACTGAACAAACCTGAATTGAACCCAGTCTAAACATTGAAATTTAGATTCAGGGTCCTATAAAAAGAACTCGAAAAAAAAATGCGAACCTGGTTCAACAAGAAGATAATATAAGCTTTATTTTTACTAAAACTCACTGGTAAAATGCAGATTCACAGAGGGGTATTTATCCTGAGTCATTTGCAATGAGAATGCAGAATCAGCTAAGAATACCAATTGCCCTTGTTTATCTTTTGCTAAAAAACGTTGTTTTACACGTTTGAACTCTTTGAACTCTTCATTTTTTTCATCTTCAGCATCAACCCAGCAAGCTTTATGCACGTTAAGGTTTTCATAACTACATTTTGCGCCATACTCGTGCTCCAATCGGTATTGGATAACTTCATACTGCAATGCACCAACTGTACCAATCACTTTTCTACCATTAATGTCTAATGTAAATAATTGTGCAACACCTTCATCCATCAGTTGATCTAATCCTTTGTATAATTGCTTCGCTTTTAAAGGATCAGCATTGTTCACATAACGGAAATGTTCTGGAGAAAAGTTTGGAATTCCTTTAAAGTTTAATACTTCACCTTCAGTAAGGGTGTCGCCAATTTTAAAGTTTCCGGTATCATGAAGCCCAACAATATCACCAGGAAAAGATTCATCAACTATTTCTTTTTTTTCAGCAAAAAAGGCATTAGGACTGGAAAATTTCAGTTTTTTATTTAAGCGTACATGTAAATATGGAGCGTTTCTTTTAAAAATGCCTGAAACAATTTTAATAAATGCCAGTCGGTTTCTATGATTCGGATCCATATTTGCATGGATTTTAAATACAAAACCAGTAAGTTTCTCTTCTTTAGAATCTACCAAACGTTCTTCTGACATTTTAGCTCGAGGAGATGGTGCAATTTCAACAAAACAATCTAACAATTCCTTTACTCCAAAATTGTTTAAGGCAGAACCAAAGAATACGGGTTGTAAATCCCCTTTTAAATATTCATCTTTAATGAATTTTGGGTACACCTCATTAACCAATTCTAATTCTTCACGTAGTGTTTCTGCTAATCTTTCACCAATAATTTCATCCATTTCCGGAGTTGAAATATCAGTAAATTCCATACCTTCTGAAACAGTTTGTTTGTTATCTCCCGAAAATAAATTTATTTTTCCCCCGTAGATGTTATAGATTCCTTTAAAATCATACCCCATACCAATAGGGAAACTTAAAGGGGTTACTCTTAATCCTAATTTTTGCTCAACTTCATCTAACAAATCAAATGCATCTTTTCCTTCACGGTCTAATTTGTTAATAAAAACAATCATTGGAATGTTTCTCATTCTGCAAACTTCAACCAGTTTTTCAGTTTGTTTTTCAACACCTTTTGCAACATCAATTACAACAATTACACTATCTACTGCTGTGAGGGTTCTAAATGTATCTTCGGCGAAATCTTTATGCCCGGGAGTATCTAAAATATTTATTTTTTTGTCCTCGTAATTAAATGCCAAAACAGAAGTAGCTACAGAAATACCTCGCTGACGCTCAATTTCCATAAAATCGGAAGTTGCACCTTTTTTTATTTTATTACTTTTTACAGCACCTGCCTCTTGTATGGCACCACCAAATAACAATAATTTTTCTGTTAATGTGGTCTTCCCGGCATCAGGGTGAGATATTATTCCAAATGTACGTCTACGTTGTATTTCGTCTAAAAAACTCATCAATCAAAATTTGAGGTGCAAATATATGTTATTATCATTAAATGATTCAATGATTAAAAGAATGAAAATAGTTATACCGTTTCATTTTTGTAAATTTGTTGCAATTAGAGCATAATGAAAGAAGAACAAGTTATTTTAGTCAACGAAAAAGACAAAAAAATTGGCTTGATGCCAAAAATAGAAGCTCATGAAAAGGCTTTGTTACACAGGGCTTTCTCTGTCTTTATTTTTAATGATAATAATGAATTACTATTACAACAAAGAGCAGCACATAAGTACCATTCACCTTTGTTGTGGACAAATACCTGTTGTAGTCATCAACGTGACGGAGAAAGTAATTTAGACGCAGGGAAAAGGCGACTGCAAGAAGAAATGGGTTTTGAATGTGAGCTAAAGGAAGTGACTTCATTTATTTACAAAGCATCTTTTGATAATGGTTTAACAGAACATGAATTAGATCATATTATGGTTGGACGTTTCAACGAAAATCCTTTAATAAATAAAGAAGAGGTTGAAAGTTTTAAATGGATGACTTTAGAAGAAGTTAAAAATGATATTGCCGGGCACCCCAGGTTATATACCGAATGGTTTAAAATAATTTTCGAGAAATATTATAGTTTTATAAGTAGTAGTTTATGAAGGTAACTGTAAATAGAAAAGCACATTTTAACGCTGCGCATAGGTTGTACAATGCTGATTGGACCGATGCCAGAAATGCTATAGTTTTTGGAAAATGTGCCAATCCGAATTATCATGGTCATAATTATGAGTTAGTTGTTTCTGTAAAAGGTGAGATACATCCTGAAACAGGATTTGTGATGGACATGAAAATTTTAAAGAACCTGATTGAAACTGAAATCGAAAACAATTATGATCACAAAAATTTGAATGAAGAAGTTGAAGAGTTCAAAACTTTAAATCCGACCGCCGAAAATATTGCTGTTGTTATTTGGAATAAGTTACGTATAAAAATTGATGAAAATTTAGAATTGTCAATAACCCTTTATGAAACACCACGAAATTTTGTGACTTATAATGGAGAATAAAAAAGGTTATTTTTAAAAATAACCTTTAGACTTTCGATTAAGAATTTAGTTTTTTTTACGAGAATTAATTCCTAAAATTGGATACAATGGACAATAATTAACCAAAATTGTTAGTAAAAGGATTCCTGCCAATACTAATAATACAATTCCTAAAGTTCCGGATATAGTACCTGTGTAATATAAAACAGCAATTACAATAGCCACAATTACACGTATTGATTTGTCGGTAGTACCTATGTTTTTTTTCATATCGGTAAAATTTAAGTTACAGAATTAGGTTAAATTTAGTCTTTTTTCTGCTTATTTAACTCATCTTGCAATTGACGTCTCACTTTTTGCTCACGCTCTAAAGCTATTTTTCTGTGTTCTTCAAATTCTTCTTCAACTTCTTTTAATGTTAATTTAGTTTGCTTTGTTATAGAATTGCTGCCTTTAAATTTAGCAATATAGAAAATAAGCAACACTGCCAATATACCAATGATTGAAAACAACAGTGTTTTAAACATTGGCTTTTTAAATTGCATACCAAATAACGATATGTTCTGAATTTTAGCGTTTAAAGAAGTAATATTACTTTTTGAATTGCTTAATGTCGTATTTAAACTATCAATCGCGCTTTTTTGAGAATTAATTACGGAATAATTATTCAAAATTTCTTTTTTTGAAACTGAAAGCGAATCGATTATATTCGATTTTAATTTTTGTAACCAGTTTATCCTTACACTTTTATAGTCTTTGTATTTGTATGATTTATCAATAAGATAATCAAACTGGTTTTCTACAGAACCTGTATCGATAAATTTTTTATTTGTTTGACTAAAAATAGTTGTTGAAATAGTTAGAACGGCAATTACTAAAATTAATTTCCATTTCATGATTAAAAAAGTTTGAGTTAGTAATATAGCGAAATTTTTAATTATTATTATAATAAACTTCTAATTCGGTTAAATATTGTTGTTTTTTAGTTTGATTTATCAAAGAATATGTAAACGAATTTTTAGCTAATTGATAAAGATCAGATTTAGTTAGGTTTAACGCTTTTTGAATTTCAAGAAAATTTTTATTTACTTGCCCTCCAAAATAAGCGGGGTCATCAGAATTCACAGTAACTTTCAATCCCATATCCATCATTTTTTTTAGTGGATGATTTTTTAAATCGTCAACCACTTTAAGCGCCGTATTTGAAAGCGGACAAACAGTTAATGCCATATCTCGCTTGATAATTTCATTGACTAGATATTGATCTTGTAACGAGTTATTGCCATGGTCAATTCGTTTAATACCTAAAATAGAAATAGCTTCCCAAACGTAATCAGATGATCCTTCTTCACCCGCGTGAGCAACTGGAATATACCCTTCTTTGACAGATGCCTCATACACATCTTTAAATTTGGAAGGCGGATTCCCTTTTTCTGATGAATCTAAGCCAACAGCAGTTATTTTGTTTTTAAAAGGAAGTGATGCTTCTAACGTTTTAAAAGCATCATCTTGGCTTAAATGACGTAAATAGCTCATTATTAGTAAAGATGAAACGCCTAATTCCTTTTGTGCTTCATCACATGCATTTGAAATTCCGTTAATAACTGTTTCAAATAAAACTCCTCGTTCGGTATGTGTTTGGGGGTCAAACATAATCTCAGTATGACGCACATTTTGTGTAGCACATTTTTTCAAATAGCTATAAGTTAAATCGTAAAAATCTTGTTCAGTGATTAGAACTCCTGCTCCCTGGTAATAAATATTCAAAAAATCCTGTAAACAGCTAAATCTATAGGCTTCTTTAATTTCTTCAACCGATTTGTATGGAATTTCTATATTATTTCTTTGGGCAATTTTAAACATTAATTCCGGTTCAAAAGAACCTTCAATATGCAAATGTAATTCTGCCTTAGGCATGTTCTTAATAAATTCTTTCATCTTACAAAATTAACTATTTAATTTTTTTAATTGATATTTGTTGAAAACTTAAGAATGAAAAAAATATTTTTGATATTGATTTTAGTTTTTGCACTTTTTCTTATATCCATAAAATATAATTGGCAAATGAATACAATTGAAGTGGGCGATAAGGTTCCTTCATTTTTACTAAAAGACCAAAATGGAAGGCCTACTAAAATTAACGATTCTATGGGAAACCCTATGGTTATTTATTTTTATCCTAAAGACGATACTCCCGGCTGCATAAAGGAAGCGTGCAAATTCAGAGATGATTTTGAGAGTTTTCTGGATTTAGGAGTTTTAGTAATTGGAATAAGTGGAGATAGTGTTGAATCTCACAAAAAATTTGTAGAAAAATATAAGTTACCATTTACATTATTGGCTGACACGAAAAACGAAGTCCGCAAATTATTTGGAGTCCCAAAGAGCCTGTTATTTCTACCGGGCCGTGTAACTTATGTAGTAGATAAAAAAGGGGTGGTTCAATATATTTTTAATAGCCAATTTGGAGTAGAAAAGCATGTAGAAAATGCACTTCAAAAACTAAAAGAAGTATAAGGCTACCGATTTGACACCGATAACCCTATATCGTTAACTAAACTAACTTCAAGATGCTATTGAAATAGTTGAATTTAAATGAAATTTGAAAATAGCTTTACAAATTATTTTGTTTGCTGATTTATTTTTTTTCATTACCATCACTAATAAGTGCAATTCTGACCCATTCAATTTTTTTATTTGTGCTTTTATTAGCAACGTATCGTTTAAGTAAGCATTTTTTAAAATTTGCAACTTAAATAATTGTAGTGATTGATGATCAATATCAGGGCGGTCAGAAATTATAGATGAAACAAAACGTTCCATTTGATTATAAAGTGCATTTGGCAATAATGCTTTATTGTTGTTAATCTCTTTTATTGTAACTGTGAACTGTTTCTCAGGGATTGTAAATATATTTTGTAAAGTTTTCATATCTAATTTATTTAAGTGTTTAAAACAATGGGTATTGGTATTTTTGTTTTTAAATTATTTGCATTGCAAAGCAAAATTACGCTGGAATTGACTTGTTGGGAGATTATTAAATGTTTCATAATAGTTAATTTTAAATGTTAATTTATTCCATAAAAAAAGGTGCTTTTTGTAAAAAGCACCTTTTAAAATTTAAGTTGTATGATTATAATTTATTTTCTAAATTTATTGAAAGTGCTTTTTTGAACATATACATGTTGTTGCTTAAGATTATGTACAGCATATATAGTACAATTCAAGGAAATCGATGACAGGATATCCTTAAGAATTATCATAATAGTTGTATGTATATTATCGAACGCTTTCATAATTGATTCAAAAGTATAGTTTTTTTTTAAAAGACAAACATTATTTCTATTAATAATATGTTAATGAATCAAATTCTTGTAAATTTACATTATTAAATAAATACAACTATTATGGCAAGTATTAAAAATTTAAAAAAGGATATAAATTACGTTTTAGGGGATATTATTGAAGAGTGCTATACCTGGGAGTCATTAAACCCAAAAGCTGATACAAAAGCTACAGAAGCAATTGTTGATGAAGCAATAGAAGCATTTGACACTTTAATTGAAAATTTGAATTCTAAAGATATTGAGGATAAAAAAGCACATTATAAAGCTGTTAATTTAGAGTTAGAAAAAACAGCTAATAAATTAATTAAAAAAATTAACAAACTATAGTATTTTGATTATGAACACATTACAATTTTTATTTTTTTTAATGTAATATTTTTTATAATTTTGTATAATAATTTAATATATTATCACGTTATTTATATACCAACTAAAATTTTTTAATTTATGGCAAGAGCAATGTTTGAGTACACAAAAACAGTACTCGAAAAAGTAAGCTTTAACACGGAATTATTTAAAAAAGAATTAGAAAAAGCAGTAAAAAGATTATTACCTTATGAAGTGAAAGAATTGTACTTATGGTTAAGAGAATTCACGTTAAATAAACCGGAACTTCATGTGTGTTTAGCTGTCGTAAAAAATCATAAAAGGAGCTTTTAAGCTCCTTTTTTTTGTAACGGACTTATAATTTTTACATCGTTAAAAGCGATTACTCCTCTTATCACCCCATCAATTACATTTTTTAAGGCATCAATGAGCTGAATTTTTAATTGAGATTTATGATAAATAATACTAACCTCTCTTGCAGGTACAGGTTCTTTAAATACTATTAAATACATTTTATATTTTTCGCTAAGATCTAAAGTCTGCAAGTATGGTAACAATGTCATACCCAATCCTTCTTTAGAAAGCTTAATGAGTGTGTCAAAACTTCCGCTATGCAATTGGAAATGATTGTTTTTAGTGCCAAAAGTACTACACAAATTGATAATACTTTCTTTAAAACAATGTCCATCTTCAAGTAAAAGTATATCTTCAATCTCTAAATTATCAACATCAATTGTTTTATTTTCAAAAAGACGATGCTCTATGGGTACAAACCCAACAAATGGTTCGTAATATAAAACACGTTCTTTAATAATTTCATTTTCTAATGGTGTTGCTGCAATAGCTACATCAATATGACCGTCCGATAATTTTTTTACAATTTCTTCAGTAGTCAATTCTTCAATTTTTAAATTTACTTTGGTATATTTCTTAATAAATGTTTTTAAAAAGAGGGGTAGAAGTGTAGGCATTATGGTTGGGATAATTCCTAGTCGAAAGTCACCTCCGATAAAACCTTTTTGCTGATCAACAATATCATTAATCCTATTGCTTTCATCAACAATAATTTTTGCTTGTTCAATAATTTTTTTACCAATTTCTGTAAGTTGAATTGGTTTTTTATTTCTATTGAAAATTATTGTATCAAGTTCATGTTCAAGCTTTTGTATTTGCATGCTTAAAGTGGGTTGTGTCACAAAACAATGTTCAGACGCAATAGTAAAATTTTGATATTCTGCTACTGCCAATACGTATTTTAATTGTGTAATGGTCAAAACTATAAATATTTCCAATAAAGATATTAAAACTATCAATAATAATTATGATTTTTTCAATATTTTTTTAAAGAATTTTACAATAGAAATAAAATATATACATATGAACACTACAATTATTGGATTAAACAAAAAGATGACTGAAAACTTAACAGTAAGTTTAAACAGCTTATTAGCAAATTTTCAAGTATATTACCAAAACTTAAGGGGTTTGCATTGGAATATAAAGGGGAAGTCTTTTTTTGAATTGCACGTAAAATTTGAAGAGTTTTATATTAATTCTCAAGAAAAAATAGATTTAGTTGCCGAGCGAATTTTGACCTTGGGAGGAACTCCACTACATACTTTTAACGATTATTCAATAGTGTCAAACGTACCTGTTGGCAAAAATGTTTCTAATGATGTTGAAGCTGTTAAATTAGTTGTAAATTCTTTAACAGAACTATTAAAATTTGAGAGAAATATTTTAAATGAATCTGATAAAGCCAGTGACGAAGGGACAAATGCAATGATGAGTGATTTTATTGCAGAACAGGAAAAAACAATATGGATGTTGAATTCTTGGTTGAATTAATTAAGTTAAAAATGCAAAAGACAAAAGCCAGAGGTTAAAGCTCGAAGACAGAATTAAGCCAACTTAAAGATTAATACTAAGTGCTTAGATTTTATTTCCAGCAATTAATACATATCCCAAAAGTTTCTTTTTTTGTTTAATTCTTCTTCTTGACGTTTGTATTCTTCAACAGGAATAACCTTTAAAAATGATGGATCTTGTTCAATTTCAAATTCAACTCTTTTTACGATTTCTTCAATGGTCTCATTTTCATAATCAATATTCATCGGTTTTTTAATTACCATTGATTGTAAAACATTTCGTTTTTTGATCATTAATCCTTTCCTGTCAAAAGATCTTCTAAAACCATCAATAACAATGGGGATAACAATTGGTTTAAAGGTTTTAATAATATGTGCAGTTCCTCTTCTAATAGGTTTAAAAGGTTTGGTTGTACCCTGTGGAAATGTAATCACCCAACCATCATTTAAGGCCTTTCGGATATTGCTAATGTCTGACATTTTTACTTGCCTGTTAACATCTTTACCAGAACTTCTCCATGTTCTATCAATTGAAATAGAACCTGTATAAGCAAATATCTTTGGCAATAAACCAGATTTCATAGTTTCTGAAGCAGCCACATAATAGATGTTTAATTTGGGATTCCATATATAACCGATATTTTTGAGTGAATCCACTCTTCCTTTTAATGATGCATTGAATACATGAAGCATTGCGGCAACATCTGCAAAATAAGTCTGGTGATTTGATACAAACAAGATATTTGTTTCAGGGAGATCTCTGATTATTTCAGAACCTTCAATTTGAAGTCTGTTAAAACGACGATATCGTCCGTGAGAAACAACACCTAGAATACGAATGACCCATTTTTTAATAAATAAAATATGCCCAAACGGATTTTTCTTAAAAATTGGCATTTAGTTGGTCAGGTTTTGGTTGAGTGTCAAATTTACTAAAATTAATTATATATTTTTTAATAATTCTTTAATTTCACTAAGCATCATTGCAGTGGCACCCCAAACTGTATAATTGTTCAAATTAAAGCAGGGAACAACCATATTTTTCGAATAGGATGTTGATAATCTTGCTGATGAAACAGAAGCGTCATTCATTAATTCCTTAAGTGAAACAGATATTGTTTTTTCAACTTCATGATTTTTTATAAACGAAGGGGTATATGCTAACAAACCTAAAAAAAGACTAACCAAAAAATCACTTGGAGGAATATACACATCAGTCATTTGTTTAAAAACGGAAATGTCATTAATCGAAACTCCAACTTCTTCATAAGCCTCACGTAATGCTGTGTTTTTAAGCGATTTATCCCTTTTGTCATATTTTCCTCCCGGAAAACTTAATTGAGCAGAATGTATTCCGTTGTAACTTGCACGAAGGGTTAGCAAAAAACAGGTGTCACCATTTTTATTTGGATAAAACAAGGCTAAGACAGCTGCCTTTTTTGGATTTCCAGAAGCAATTTTTTCCTTTGAATATTTCAATCTTATTTTTGGGGCTAATAGAAATTGAGCCTCTAACCCCCCAACAGGTAATCTTGTTAGTTTTGAAATATTTTTTTTAAAATAAGTGAACTGCATTTATTTTTTTGAATAAAATGTTGGTAATGAAAGTTTAAATAATACTGAAAATAGTCTAATAGTAATTACGATTAATGTTGTTGATACATAGAGTATTGTCTCATTAAAATCGAAATAATTTAAAATCAAAAAGGCTACTGCACCTAGAATACTTGCTGTGGCATAAATTTCCTTTCTAAAAATAACAGGAATTTCATTACATAAAATATCACGAATAACTCCTCCAAATGAAGCAGACATCGTTCCTAAAGCTATTGAAACTATGGGATGAAAGTTAGCACTGATACCAATTTCGGTACCAATTATAGTGAAAATTCCAAGTCCAATTGAATCAAATAAAAATAAGGATTTGCTCAAATATTTTAGCCTTTTTCGAAATAAAACAGCAATAATTACTGCAATAACTATAACAATAACATATGTAGTGTTGCTCATCCAGGTTACAGGATGATTACCAATTAGAACATCTCGCAATGTACCACCACCAACTGCAGTAACAAATGCAATTATGAAAACACCAAACGGATCAAATTTTTTATTCATTGCAACCAAAGCCCCTGAAATTGCAAAAGCTATGGTTCCTAAAATATCAAATGTATAAAAAATAGGCATTTCATTTACTGGGTATTATGGTTAAAATCGTAATAATAATATCAATAAATATTTAGAATTTAATGCTAAAGGATTTATTTAATATGGAATTTTGCAGCCATTGCTGCTCCAATAATTCCAGCTTCATTTTCAGATTCAGCAGGAACTATAGGCGTATCAATTTTAATTTGATCGTTGAATTTTCCCAATTTTTTACTTGCTCCACCGCCAATAATAAATAAATCTGGTGATAGCAAAAAATTGATATGTTCAAAATATTCATGAAGTCGTTTTCCCCATTCTTTACGACTTAAATCTTCTTTTTTTCTTATTGAGTCAGCGGCATATTTTTCAAATATTTTACCATTTTTATAAAGTACATGGCCAAGTTCTGTATTTGGCAATAATTTTCCGTCTAAAAAAACTCCTGACCCAATTCCAGTACCTAAAGTAATCATAATTACGACACCTTTTTTGTCTTTTCCGGCACCAAAATTAATTTCTGCGAGTCCGGCCGCGTCAGCGTCATTAACTACGGAAAAATCATTTCCTGTCTTACCATTTAAAAGTTGATCAACTTGAGTGCCTTTCCATGTTGGATGTAAATTACCGCCTGACAGGCATTTTCCATGTTGTAGTGGTGTAGGAAATCCACAGCCAACCAATCCTTTCCAATTAAAATGTGTTACAAGTTCCTGAATAGTATTTGCAACAGCGTTAGGAGTTGCCGGATTAGGCGTTGGAATTCTATGTCTTTCAGAAGTTAGTTTACCTGTTTCAACATTAACCAAAGCTCCTTTTATTCCTGTTCCACCGACATCAATACCTAATATTTCCATGGTGTTTTTGATATTTTAAATTTGAAAACAATGATATTGAAAATATTCGAATAATAAAATTAAGTGACCGCCTTTTTACATTCTTTCTTCCATCCACTTTTTAAAGTCGTAAAAGTTTTGCGGTGCTACGCCATGACCAACAGGATACTCTTTGTAACAATTTTTAATGTTTAAACCATTCAAAAAAGCGGGAGCTTTGTTAGCCCATTCAACAGGAATAACCTGATCAACTCTTCCATGAGAAATAAATAAATCTAAGTTAGAATAATCGCTGTTTTCGAGGTCATTAGGTAGTAAATCCTTGTTTATATAACCGCTTAGAGCAATTACTTTTTGAACTTTTTCAGGGTGATTTAAAGCGATAGCATAACTTAAAACTGTACCTTGACTAAATCCTAGTAGAAAAGTGTCGTTTGGCAAAATATTGTATTTTTCCTGTACTTCATCAATAAAATTTGCAATAGTTTCTTTAGATTTAATAGCTTCAGACATATCGGAAAATTTCCCTTGAGGATTGTTAAAGTGAATGGTGTACCAGGCATAACTTCCAAAACCTAAATTATGAGGTGCCCTTGCACTAACAATGAGCAATTCTTCAGGCAACTCGGTGGCAAAAGAAAATAAATCTTCTTCATTACTACCATAACCATGTAATAGAATGAGTAATGGGGTGTTATTACCTACTTTTTTAGGTTCTCTAACAATGTATTGCAGTGATAATTTTTCCATGGATGTAATATAAAAGTCGCGCTTTTGGGCGCGACTTCAAAAATATTATTTTAAAATGTATTTATCCAATATTTTTAAACCAATCTTGGAATTGGTCTCCTAATAGAGGAACTCTTTTTTCTTCTCCTTGTATTGCTCCAATGAATCCTATAAGCCATAATACAAATGTACCAAAACCAATTACCAAGCCAACAAATCCATCAACATAATTTCCTATAATTCCAGCTGCAATATTTAATAAAAGCAAGCCAATCATCTGGCGTATGTGAAATGATGCGAAAGAGTTTTTTTTATCGTTATTCATAACAAAGGAAATAATTAAACCAATCCACCATAGATAAGCTATAATTGCCATTGTTTTTCCTTCATTTACTGTTTGGTTTTCCATAATTAGGTTTTTAAATTTAGTGTGTATAAATATATCAATTTATTACAACTTTTTTGTTAGAAATGATTCCGTATACCTTACCGTTTAATTTTTTATTCAAAAAAACAGCATTTTTTGACGTTGAAACAATGTTTTCTTCGGTAAAAATATATTCAAAATCAGGATTGAACAGTGTTAAATTAGCTTTTTCCCCTTCATTTATAGTTGAACTTTCTAATTGAAATCTATTTCTCGGATTTGTTGTCAAACAGTCTATTAGAGTTTCCATGTCGATTATTTTGTTTAAGGTTCCAAACAAACTTTCTAATCCAATTGTACCCAATTTAGCGTTAGCATATTCAACTTTTTTATGTTCAACATCAATTGGGTTATGGTCACTTGTTATCATATCGATGGTACCATTATGCAACCCTTTAATTAAAGCTTTTACATCTTTTGATGTACGTAATGGAGGTAAAACCTTTGTATTTGCATTAAAATCGTTCAATTCGTCATCTGTCAATACCAAATGATGAGCAGCTACACTACAAGTTACATTTAAACCTTTCTTTTTTGCATCTTTGATAAGTTTAACCGATTTTGCCGTTGAGATTGTTGGAATGTGCAATTTACCTCCGGTGTATTCCAAAATAAATATATCGCGTGCAATTTGCATTTCTTCGGCCAGGGCGGGAATCCCTCTTAAACCAAGTCTGGTACTGTTTTTTTCTTCATTGACCAAACCGTTCCCGGCAATTGAATTATCTTGAGGGAAACTCAAGATAAGACCATCAAAATTTTGCGCATATTGCAATCCTATTTTTAAAAGATTGGCATTTGAGACGGGTATGTTATAATCACCAAATGCAATAGCACCGGAATTTTGCATATCAAATAATTCGGCAATGTCTTTACTATGCCCTCCTTTCGTAAAATTTCCTATTGGGAAAAGCGCTGTGATGTTTTCTTTGGCCTTATTTTTTATAAACTCTATCGCTGATTTGTTATCAGCAACCGGCTGTGTATTTGGATTCACGGCAACAGCTGTAAAACCACTTTTGGAAGCAGTCTTTAAGCCGTTTTCAATTGTTTCACGTTCTTCAAACCCCGGTTCACCAAAGCATACACTTGAATCAAACCATCCCTGAGAAATATGAAGGTTTACTAATTCAACTACTTTCGTATTTTCAATATTTTTTATGTTACTTGAAATTTTTGAAATAATGCCGTTTTCAATTAAAATATCTTTTTGTTGTTGGTTGTACGGACTTGATTTGTCAATAATTGTTGCAGATTTAAGGAGTATTTTCATATGTTGAAATATTTTAATATAAGCATTTCCATTAGCAAAAATAAAACAGAAAATGCTAAAAACCATTTAAAAAGCCAATTCATTTTTTGTTGATCGTTAATTTCACTGAAAACTTCATGTATTGATGATGCAATAGAAACATTTTTATTGTTTGTAATTAATGATTCTAAATTTGCATAGGTTAAATCACTTTCACTTCTGTTATAATTAAATGCTATTGTTTTAAGTGTGGAATCCTTATTGATTATATTGTAAAAACCACTTTGCAACATATGACCTTGAAATTCAAGAATTACCTTATTTTGTGATATGTTTTGAAGCGGAATAAATGTATTTGATTCATTTGAAATTTTAAGCACATCATCTTTGCCAAGGGTCGCTTTTAATTCAATTTTATTTTCAGGTGCTATAGTGTAATACAAGTCAGAAATTTTTAAACTGTTTTTAGCAAAATTGTAAAATATTGGAACTATTAAAGGGGATTGGGTAAAATCTGAAATTTCTTTATTTAATGGAGAAGAAACCCAATAAAAATAGCTGTTCTGCAATTTTTTTGAAGAAATAAAAGGTTGGCTATTGTCAAAATTAACAATCGATGAGCTGTTTCTTAATTTGGTTTTATAATGTACAAAGGATTTTGGGTATTGAAAATTACTGATTTTTTTCTCAAAGACGTCATTTATCAGCGGATGGTCAAAGTTAATTGAAGTTATTTTATGCTGGTTTTCAATTTTTGAAACAATTTTCCCAAGGTTTAATTTATTTAAAAACCTATTGTATGAATCTATATTCGTATTTTGAGATGGAATAACAACTAAGTTACCTCCATTTATTGAAAAATCGTATAAACTATTGGTCAATTCAATAGGAATATTGTCAATTTCATTTAATATGATCAAATGTTGATTTTGAATAGAATTATAGTTTAAATACTGAAGTAGAGAAGTGGAAAAATTAAATTCCTTTCAGTAAAAATTCTAGATAAAAAATCAGCGTTGTTTCCAATAGCTAATACATTAATTTTTTCTGGCTTTGAAATTGAAAAATAAAAATCATATCAAATTCTAAAGTAGCATCAATTAATGAAATTTTACCATTAAATTTAGTTGAAGTTGGGATGGTAAATTGAACAGTCGATTGGTTGGAATTTTCAAATTTTGAAGTTGTTTTACCAATTAATTCGGAGTTGCTAAATAAAGAGACAGGAATAGTGACAGTGCTTTTTTTGGTACTTTTTATAGTAGCGATTATGGTTGTTTCAGTTGACGTTTTGCTTTTTATCGAAACACTATCTATAAAAATATTATTTAATTTTATTGGTGAAAGTTTCACGAGTTTTACTGATGAGTTCACATTTGTAAAATCAATTTTGTTTATAATATTAATAGCCTGAAAGTCAGTTATTAAGATATGGTTATTTGAAGCGTTAACATTATCAAAATTAAGATCATTTAATTTTAGTAAAGCAGTGTTCAAATCCAATTTATTTGGACT